>Ga0209758_1001567_pt1 | contig 26210 bp, 21 predicted proteins | sample AraplaMF_Col_mMF_FD_184258 | JGI IMG/M metagenome (GOLD analysis project Ga0209758, IMG submission 184258) | Arabidopsis root microbial communities from the University of North Carolina, USA - plate scrape MF_Col_mMF (SPAdes) (version 2) | ecosystem: Host-associated > Plants > Roots > Endosphere...
CACCTGCGACGGCCTGGACCGCTCGTAGTCGAACGAGTCGGGACCCGGCATCGTCTGTCCGCCCTGCTGGAAGCGCAGCGCGGGGTTGGGCGCGGGCGGGCGCGGTGCGGCCGGGGTGTAGGAGGTGGCCGTGTTGGTCAGGAAGTTCCAGCGGCACTCCTCGCAGAACGGGGCGCCGCCCTCGCGGGGCGTGCGGCACTGCGGGCAGAGTTCCGGCTCGAGGTTCGGCATCGCGGACTGCGGGCGGCCTCCGGGCCGGCCGCCGGGCCCCGGAGGGGGCGGGGCCGAACCGGGCGGCGGAAAGCCGTAGCCGGCGGTGGGCGGCGGTGGAGGCGGCGGGGGTACGGCACCGGCCATACGGTGACCGCAGACCTCGCACCAGTCGTCGGAACCCGACTGGTGTCCGTTCGGGCAGGTCGGCATGTCGGCGCTTCCCCCTCTCCTTCTCCGGTCGCTACGACCGGTGTGGTTCTCCGACCCACCGGGGGCCGGGCTCGTCGCTGTCGGAACTCTCAGGTCACTTCTTTACACGAACAGTCTTTGTGGACCGCGTCTCGAGAGTCATCTCGTCGGCTTCCGTGACCTTTGCCTTAAGTCGCACAGTACCTGTCGCGGCGTCGACCACGTCCACCACCTTCGCAAGCAGTTTCGCAGTATCTGCGTTCCCCGAGACGCTCGCGAGCTGAACGGCGCGGCCCAGTTTGGCCGTTGCGCCATCAAAATCGCCCACTTTGCGCAGATCCAGGCCCTGCTGGATGACCTGGGCCAGTTCGGCCTGCCCTGTGTAGTGGGCGACCTGGGGGTTGATCGACGTGGACGCCACCATGTCGTCGGTCCACACGGCCCGTACGAGCCCCTGGGCCCCGAGGTTCTGGGCGGTGCCCCCGGCCTGCGGTATCACCAGTGAGACCCGGGCGGCCAGCATCTCCTGGCCGAGCCCTGCGGTCGGGACCTGGACGCACACGTGGTAGTCGCGGGACTCGTCGCCCCACGAGCCCGTGGGGTAGTCCCCGGCGCGCGGGCCGGCCTCGGTGCGACGGTCGGTCAGTTCCTCGACCGTGGGCGCCACCTGCTTGACGAACTTGATCTCCGTACCGACGGGGGTCCACAGCCGCAGTGAGACATCGGCCACTTCCTTGCCCATGGCCGTCTCCATCATCCGGGTGAAGTCGGCGGCCAGTCCGGCCGGATCGGCGACGATGTCCGCGGTGCCGAGCAGCGCCGAGGCGATCCCGGTGACCTCCTTGACCTCCCAGTCGGTGCCCACTCCACGCGCGTCACATGTGAAACGGCCGGCGCAGGCGTCCAGCGTGGCCTTCAGGTCCTCGGGCGACTCGTGTTCGTTGCGGCCGTCGGTGAGCAGGATGCCGTGGCGTATGGAGACGTCCGCCGAGGAGAGCAACCGGTCCGCCAGACGCAGCCAGGTGCCGATCGCGGTCCCGCCGCCCGCGCTGATCCTGCGCAGCGCCTGCTTGGCCTGGTCGCGGGTGGTCGCGTCGGCGACGGCGACCCGGCCGCCGCCCGGATAGACCTCCTTGGCGACATGGGTGCCGCCGATGACCGCGAAGTGCACACCGTCGCGCAGAGTGTCGATGGCGGCGGCCGTGGCGTCGCGGGCGTTGCGCATCTTGGTCGGCGGGTAGTCCATCGATCCCGAGCAGTCGACCATGACGGCCACGGCGGCGCTGGGGCCACGTCCCGGCGAGTAGAGGTGGGGCGCGGCGGACGCGCTTCCGATCGTGCCGCCCCCGGTGGCCGTCACCGTCACGATGGCATTGACCTCGCGGCCGCCCTCCGGCAGGTATTCGTTCTGGTAGACGTCCACCGAGAACTGCGGCACGTTCGACTTCGAGAAATTGGCCATGCCCTCTTTGAGCCCCCTCGAGAACCCCAGCGCTGTGGGGTGATGACTGGTTGCGGACCGGTCCCCTCCGGTCCCGTGGCCGGTCCCACCGGCTCCGGGTGTGTCCCCCGGACACGCCTCAGGCGGATCCTGCCCCCTGGAGCGGGGCCGGGAACGGCAGGACCGCCACTGTTACGTTGTCGTGGCCCCCGCCGTCCAGGGCGTGGCCCACCAGTACCTGGGCGGCGTGCAGCGGACGCCGTTCGGCATCGGACGGCACCGCCTCGGCCATCTCCTCGGCGGCCTCGGCGTAGTTCCACAGACCGTCCGTGCACACCACCACCACCCCGGGCCGGTCCGGCTTGAAGGAAGCGGTGTGCGGCTCCAGTTCGTACGCGTCGGCGCCGAGCCAGCCGGTGATCGCGTGGGCGCGCTCGTCGGCGTACGCCTCCGTATCGCTCATCAGGCCTGCGGCGACCATCTGAGCGGCCCACGAGTCGTCCTCGGTGAGGCGGGCCGGGGACGCGCCGCGGTCGACGGGGATCCAGTAGACGCGGCTGTCGCCGACCCAGCCCACGACGAGCAGGCCGGTGGTGACGACGGCGCCGACGAACGTGCACGCGGGGGCGTTCTGGTGCGGTGAGTGCTCCTGGGCCGTCTCCGGCTCGACGGCGAGCGCGTTGACGGCGTGGGACGCCGCGATGATCGCGTCGTGCATGGCCTGCTGGGGGTGCGTGCCGAGCGGCAGGGCCGCGAGCAGCGCCTCGTTCGCGGCCCCGGCGGCGGCGATCGACGCCTCGTCGGGCCGGGTCGCCGAGGAGACGCCGTCGCAGACGACCGCGACGACGGCGGGCGAGCCGTCGGGCAGCGCGGTCGAGGAGACGGCGAACGCGTCCTCGTTGCGGTGGTGACGCAGGCCCCGGTCGCTGACCGCGGCGACCGCGTCCAGCTCCTGCTCGACATGGTCGCGTTCGCGCGGCTGTGCGTGGCCGCAGTTCTCGCAGTAGCCGTCGCTGTCCACCTGGCCGGTGCGGCAGGCCACGCAGACCTTTGTGCCGGCGGGGGGAGTCGAGGGGACCGAGGTGCGCGGGTCGACGGGCTGCGGTGCCGCGAGGTGGTAGTCGTCGGCGTCCGACGGGCGGTCGAACCGTACGCCCTTGGACACGCCCTTGGCCGGGGTCGTGGCGGGCAGTTGGGAGCCGCCCGAGTCCGTGCCCTGGATGTCGGACGGCAGATGCACCGCGGCCGGCGTGTTCGCGCCGCCCGCCTCGGGAGCGGTCGGCCAGTCGACGGGGGCCGTCTCCGAACGGGGGTGCGGGGCCATGCCGTTCATGGTCAGGGTCGGGGTGTCCGGCGGAGGCGCAGGCACCACCGAGAGGTCGTACCCGCAGGCGCCGCAGAAGCGGTCACCCGACTCGAGGGGCTCCTCGCAACTGGGGCACCTGGACAGCGCCGTCGACTGGGGCATCTGCGACATCGATCACACCCACGTCCGGGGGCGGTAACGGTTGGCACGTTCCACCAGGTCGATCCTCTCATCGCTGCCCTGTGCGAGCCGGGCCAGCGTGCGGTACGAGCGCTCCAGGCCGAAGCGCAGGCCACGCTCGTCCAGATCACTGCCGAGCAGTGCCCGCCCGCCCTCGGCGGACGGCTCCGGGCCCTGGCTACCGGAGAGTACCCAGTCCAGGGCGCAGCCGAGGACCTCTGTGGACAACTGCTCGCGTCGTACGGCGTCCAGACCGTACCCCTCGAGCGCCTGGATCTGTCCCGCGGCGGCGACGAGGTCGTCCAGGAAGGCCGGGTCGGGCACCCGGCCCGCACGCTGCCGCAGCCGCGCCCGTACGGCGGCGACGCGGGCGGCGGTGTAGTGGATGGACGCCTCCGGCACGGACTCCAGTGTGCGCACGGCGTCGTTGCGGTCGCCGGCGGCGAACTGGACGCGGGCCAGGCCGAACGCCGAGCTGACATAGCTGGGGTCGGTACTCCACACGAGGCGGTAGTACTCGGCGGCGTTGTCGAGCTGGCCGAGCACCTCCGCGCACAGGGCGAGGGCCAGCTTCGGAGCGGGCTCGCCGGGGAAGGCGTCGTAGATCGCGTCGAAGGAGACGGCGGCGGCCTCGTGGTCGCCGGTGACGAGCGCGGTGACACCGCGGTACCAGACGACCCGCCAGTCGTCGGGGTGGTCCGCCTCCAGGGTCTCAAGGGCGCGCCCCGCACTCGCCGTCTCGCCCATCTCCAGCCGGGCCCGCAGCTCGCGCAGCCGCAGTTCCAGGGAGCTGCTGGGTGCCGCGTGCAGCGCCGCGATCAGCTCGCCCGGTGCGGACGTCATGAGACCCGCGAGGAAACCGGCGTTGGGATCGCCCGGATCGACCAGCGGCACGGGCAGCGCGAGGGCGGCGGCGGAGGTGTCGACCGGCTTGACGAGGGCCGGCGCGGCAGGAGCGACGGTGGCTCCGGCGTCCGAGGCCCCGCCGGAGCGCGGGGCGGGCACCATGACGCCCGCCGGGGCCGCCGACGGAAGCGAGCCGGCCGGGGACGCCACGGGCCTGCGCCGCGAGGGCACCACTCGTGCGCCCAGCCGTGACACGTCCTCGTCCAGCTTCGGGAACATCTCACTGTCCGTGACCTTCACCTCGGGCCCGAACAGCGTCGACAGGGCGGGCCGCGGGCGACCGGTCTGGACGGCGACGACCTCCCGCAGCACGCCCGTCAGCTGCTCCGACATCTCCTGCGCCGAGGCGAACCTGCGGGCCGGGTCAGGGTCGGTGGCCCGGACGAGCAGACGGTAGAAGGACTCGTACCGGCGGAACACCTCGATGGTGTCCGGGTCGGGCAGGGAGTCCGCGAAGACGGTCGTGTAGCCCTGGAAGTCGAAGGTGAGCACCGCCAGGGTGCGCGCGACCGTGTAGAGGTCGCTCGCCACCGACGGACCGACGTCCGCGACCTCGGGCGCCTGGTAGCCCACCGTGCCGTAGATCGCCGACTCGTCGTCGTCCATCCTGCGCACGGCGCCCATGTCGATCAGCTTGAGCTGGTTCTCGGTCTGGATCGCGTTGTCGACCTTGAAGTCGCAGTACAGGAGATTGCGGCTGTGCAGGTGGCCGAGGGCCTCGAGCGCCTCGATGCCGTAGGCGCACGCCTGCTCGACGGGGAGGGGATCGCGTCTTCCGTCGGGTGTGCGGCGCTCGTTGGCGATCTCCTTCAGCGACTTGCCGCCGACGTACTCCATGACGATGTAGCCGTCGAGGGAGCCGGTGCGCTGGTCGAGGTGCTCCACGAAGTTGTAGATGCGCACGATGTTGGCGTGCTCGATCTCGGCGAGGAACCGCCGCTCGGAGATCGCCGCGGCCATCGCGTCCTGGTCACCTGTGTCCAGCAGGCCCTTCATGACGACCCACCGGTCGGAGACCGCGCGGTCCACCGCCAGGTAGATCCAGCCGAGCCCGCCGTGCGCGAGGCAGCCCACGACCTCGTACTGCCCGTGCACCACGTCCCCGGCGTGCAGCTTGGGCACGAACGAGTACGGGTGGCCGCACTTGGTGCAGAAGCCCTCCGTGCGACCGGCCCGCTCGCCGCGCGAACGCCCGACCGGGGCACCGCAGTCGGAGCGTGAACAGAACCGCTTGCGCTCCGGCACCTCGGGGTTCTCGAGGACCATCGCCCTGGGGTCGGGCCGCGGTACGTCCGGGACCTGCACCAGGCCGAGGCCGAGCCGGGCACGGCCCGAACTCCCGCTCGCGGTACCGGAGCTGCGCACCGACACCGAGCGGCCGGTGGAACTGCCCGTCAGCCGCCCCGACACCGAGCGCCGGGACTGGGACGACCGGGACGACGTACGGGAACTGGAGCGCGAACTGTCACCGTCGGAGCCCTTGCCGCCGGCCGTGATCCCGGTGGCCGGGGAGCCGACCGCGCCGTTCGCCGAGACGACCGGCGCGAGCCCGCACGTGTCGCAGTACAGCTCGCCGCCGCCCACGTCCTCGTAGGACCCCTCGCATCCGGGGCGCTGGCACTTCTGCCCAGCCTGACTCATGCTTCCCCCCTACGATCGGCCGGCTCGCCCTGCCGGGGCACGCGCGGTCCGAGCAGTTCCGCGGCAGCCCGCTGGTAGCGCAGCACCGCCTCTTCGGCGACCCGGAGGTCGCACGGCGCGCTCCACAGCATGCGGCGCGCCGCGTCGTACCGCTCGACCAGCAGCGGGTCCTCCGCGAGTCCGTGCCGGGCGACCTTCGCCTTGTACGCGTCCAGCCGGCCGCGCAACTCGGCACGGACCGCGAGGGGAGCGGTGACCGCCGTCAGCGACTCGCGGGCGCGCAGCAGTTCCTCCTCGGCGTCCTGCTCCAGCGCTTCCAGGAGCGGCGACAGACGGTGCCACTGCGCGTGTCGGCGGTACTCGGCCGCCGTCGCCAGTTGCTCCTGCAGCGCGGTCGGCGGACCGCTGACCGCGGGCACCTCCGAGGCGGCGATCTTCGCGAGCACCTCACCGCGTGCGTTGCGGGCCTCGGCCAGTGTGCGATCGGCGCGGCTGAGCAGGTCGCGCAGCTTGACCAGCCGGGTCTCCGCGTCCTGGCGGACGGCGAGGACGGCGTCGATCTCCCGGCGCACGTCCTCCAGGGCGCGCGCCTCGCGGTCGTACGTCGATGTGTCCGGCCTGCCGCCGCCGGGCGCCGAACTCCCCTGCGAGGGGACCCAGTAGGCGAGGGGGTCGGAGATCACCTGCTCGCGCAGGTGGGTCAGCGTGCGGGTGATGCGCTCCAGGTCGTCGCCCGCCGGATGCTCACCGGGACGCACACCCACGGAGTGCGCGAGCCGCCGGGTGCGCTGCAACTCGGCGGCCAGTAAATCGATCCGGGCGGGCAGGGCCGACCACACCGCGTCCGCGGCGACGACCATGTCGAGCGAGGAGGCGTACAGGTCGTTCATCCGCTCCACGAGCTGGGCCAGCGTGAACTGCTCGCTGAGCCGCGCGGCGCCCGCCGACGTGTTCGCCGCGCCGCCGGCGACGGTGACGCCGGTGCCGCGCAGCAGCTCGGTCAGCTCGACCAGGTCCTCACGGCTGGACCAGCGCCGCCGGGTGCGGATCTCGCGCGCGCGGCGCAGAGCGCCCGTGTAGGCGTCGAAGTACGTCCACAGCAGGGTGATCGATGCCTCCGCCGAGGTCCAGCGCTCCTTGGTGACGCCCGTCAGCTCGGCGCCCTCGAGGAGTCTGCGGCCCGCGTGGTCCTGCAGGGCGAGGAGCGAGGTCTCTATGGCCTCGTGCTCCGCGCCGAGCCGCGCCAGCGCACGGTCCACCTCGTCCCGGTCCAGCACCGGCCCGGTGGGTCCCGTGACGCCCATCGATCACCTCTCGTCCTGTCGTGCCCAGTGCGCGTGTCCGGTGCGCCGGGGGTAACTCTCCAGTGGTATCAGGTCGGTTGCTTCGGTCAGGAGGAAGGCGGCCGTGACGACGCCGAGTCCGTGCCCAGCGTCGGGGACAGCCATTTGTCGTACGAGGTCTGCCAGCCGCTCTTGCGGTAGTCCACGAGCACCTGGTTGACCCGGCGTACCAGATCCCCGGCACCCTTGTTCATCGCCACGCCGTAGTACTCGGTCGTGAAGGGCTTCCCCTTGAGCTCCACGGTCGGGTCCTGGGCCGCCTGGCTCGCGGCGAGCGCACCGTCGGTGACGATCGCGTCGACCTCGCCCAGCTGCAGTTCGACCAGGCAGTCGAGCTGATTGGGCACGGTGGTGGAGATGTCCGTGGAGGCCGCCAGCTTGTGGTTCTTCTTGTCCTGGGTCAGCGCGGTGTTGGCCGTCGACCCCTCGGCGGTGCAGATCTTCTTGCCGGCCAGCGACGCGTCGTAGCCCGTGATGCCGGACGCCTTGGGGGCGAGGACCTGCTGCCCGGTCGCGAAGTACGGGTCGGAGAAGGCGACTTCCTTCAGCCGGTCGCAGGTGATCGTCATGGTCCGCACCACCATGTCCACCTGGCCGCTCTTGATCGCCGGGATGCGCTGGTTGGTGGGGATCGCGTGGAAGCGGACGGCGTTCGGGTCGCCGAGGAGCTGCCGCGCGATCTCGTGGGCGAGGTCGATGTCGAAGCCCTCGAGGTCGCCGCCCGAGCTGTTGGGGTCGCGGTAGCCCCAGCGGTAGCTGTTCTGGTCGACGCCGACCGAGAGATAGCCGCGCTGCTTGACGGCCGTGACCGCGGGGCCGCTCTCGTCGCCGGACGGCTGCGGGCTCAGCTGCTCGGGGTGCCTGCCGCAGGTGTCGGCCTTGGCCTGGGTGGCCTCGGCGAGCCTTGTGCTCCCGGAGCCGGGCGCGGAGTCCACGGGCGCGTGGGTCAGCGGCAGCAGCAGGGCGAAGGCCACGGCGAGGACACAGACGCTCAGCATCGCTCCTACACCGCCCCAGCCCTTCAGGCTCGCCCTCAGGCGTCGAGCGATCATCGCCCGTCCCCCTCTCACCGGTACTCCGAAAGCCTGCGTCCGATGCCCAGCAGCGCGCCGGACGCGGCCAGCACCGCGAGGACCGCCGCGCCGACCGGCAGCCCGGCAATGGCGTTCCGGCCGTCGCCCGCCCGGTGCTGGAACTCGCCCTCCTCGTGGCCCAGCGCCTTCGCCAGGTTCGCGTCGACGCTGTCGAAGCACTCACCCGTCGGCTGGTCGGCCGCGGAGCCGATGATCTTGTTCAGGGCGGCCTGATAGTTGCCGTCGTCGTCGGCGGTGCGGGCCTGCTTGTGCCGCTGCTGCCAGACCTTCATATTGCCGGTGGCAGCCGTCACAGGCGCCCTGCCCGTCTGGTCGTCGGCGAGTGTCACGGCCTTGGCCAGCCCCGCGGAGAGTGTCTTCATGTCCTGCTGGAACGCGTAGTCGTACGCGTCCTCGACCGTCCCGTCGGGCAGTTGCTTGGTCTCGGCGCCCCGGCTGACGAGGGTCAGGTTCTCGTTGCCGCGGGCGTTCAGGGAGGCGATGCGCGCGTCGTGCAGCACGTTCAGCGAGCGGACGCCGTGGTCGTACGAGGCGTTGAGCCCGGCGCGGGCGACGCTGTGGCCGACGACCGTCCACAGCAGGACGATCGCCGAGGCGGCCGTCGCGGCGACCAGTCCGCGGTTCAGCAGGCGGTTCGTGCGCCGGTAGTTGCGCCGCTGCGTCAAGCCGAGGGCCACGAGCGCCAGCACGCCGAGGGCGATGGCGAACCACGGGTAGGGGGTCGCGTCGGCGTAGTCCGAGCGCAGCCGCTCGTTCTCCTTGGTGTACAGGTCCTGTGCGGCCGGCAGCATCTGCTTCTGCATCACCTCGTTCGCCGTCCGCAGATAGGCGCCGCCCACCGGGAAGCCCTGCCGGTTGTTGGCACGGGCCCGCTCGATCAGGCCCTTGTACTCCGGAAGCAGCTTGTTGAGCTTGGTGATGGTGGCTGCCGAGGGCGAGCCCGGCTCGGTGCTGGCGGCCGCCGTGACGAGCCCCGCGGCGGCCGTGCGGATGTCCCGGTCGTACCGCTCGGTGGTCGCCCTGGGCTCCTGGCCGCCGGCCAGGAAGCCGCTGGAGGCTGTGGTGTTGGCGTCCGCGAGCGAGCGGTAGATGTCCGCGGCTCCCGCGCTGAGCGGCTGGCTGCTGTGCAGCACGTCGTCAGCGGCGTTCGAGCGGTCGGTCATCTGCCAGGCGGTGACGGCCCCGAACGCGATGACCAGCAGGGCGAGGACGGCACCGATGACGCGCAGCCGGCCGGGCTCGGTGGTGGCGGCCGCGCGCAGCCGGTCGGCGCCCTCGGCGAAGGCGGTGCGGCGCCGCGGGCCCGGCGGGTCCTGTGACACGGCGGCACTGCGCCCCCCGCCCGCCGTGGCCCGCGCCGGTGCGTCGGGCATCGTGGGCGTCGCGGGTGGCGCGCCGCTCTGCTGCGGGTGTGTCACTCGACCTCCCCCATGGTCATCCGTCGGTCGCCTCCGCCCGGAGCGTGGGAGCGGACACAGGTGTACGGCGGCAAGTATCGCCGCCGGGACGGGTATCCGCACAGGCCTTTATACGATCTTGTTTCCGGATCGCAGCGTTTGTGCAGATGCCCGTTCACGCCGTTGCCGCGCACCACCCCCGCTCATGAATACGCGACGTGCCTGTGTTCGGTTCCCAGGGGTGGTGCCGGGCCTCGAGCCGGGGGTCGCTAGCGCTCGAAGTGGCCCCGCACCCGCGCGTGCGCCCGCCCCTCCGCGCGTTCGTGGTCCAGGCCCAGAAGTGCGGCGCCCAGGACCGGTCGGGCCGTGACCACCTGGGGGACCGCCTTGGGCGCGCGGGCGGTCAGCAGCTCCCGTACGCGGTCGTCGAGTTGGGGGTGGCGGGCGGCGAGGATGCTGCCGCCGAGCAGGACGGGTGTCTCCTCGTCGAGCAGGTCGAGACGGGTCAGTGCGACCGTCGCCATGACCACCACCTCCTCGGCGAGCCGGTCGACGATCGCGCGCGCCACCGGATCCCCGTGCCCGGCGGTGGCGAACAGCACCGGCGTCAGCTCGTGCCGCCGGGCGTGCTCGATGTGCTCCAGATGGAGCGCCTCGATGAGCGCGTACATGGAGTCGAGCCCGAAGTGCGCGGGAAGGGTGCGCGCCAGTTCGGTGGGCCCGCCCCGGCCGTCCTCCGCGCGGGCCGCCCACCACAGGGCCTCGTCCGCCAGGCCCCAACCACCGCCCCAGTCACCGGAGATACGGCCGAGTGCCGGGAAGCGGGCGGTGCGGCCGTCGGGACGCATACCGACGCAGTTGATGCCGGCCCCGCACACGACCGCCACCCCCCGGGGCGCGGAGACACCGGCCCGGAGGATGGCGAAGGTGTCGTTGCGCACCTCCACGGTCGTGCCCCACCCGCGTGCCCGCAGGGCGGCCGCCAACTGCTCCTCCTCCACCGGAAGATCGGCGTTGGCGAGACAGGCCGAGACATGGTCGGCCGCGGTGACCCCGGCCCGGGCGAAGGCCTCCGCGACGACCTCGCCCAGGGCGTCCACGGCCGCCCCGACCCCCACGACCGGTGGCCTGAAGCCCCCGCCCCGCGCGGTGCCGAGGACCTCGCCGTCGCCTGCCACGACGGCGACGTCGGTCTTGCTGTTGCCCGCGTCGATGGCGAGGACACTTGCGGTCAGGCCCACGCGAGGTGCTCCCGGTTGTGCGCGATCAGCAGATCGGTGAGGGCGTCGGCGTACGCGTACTGACCGACGAGGGGGTGGGCGAGCAGTGCCCGGAAGACGCGGTCACGGCCGCCGTGCAGCGCCGCCTCCAGGGCCAGCTCCTCGTAGGCCGTCACGTTCGCCATCAGGCCCGCGTACAGCGGGTCCACCGCCGCCACGGGCAGGGGGGCCGGACCCTGGGGCCCCACCGCCGCCTGCACCTCGATCACCGCGTCGTCCGGCAGGAAGGGCAGCGTGCCCTTGTTGTACGCGTTCACCACCTGGTAGGGCGAACCCCCTCCGCCCAGCAGGGACGCGGTGAGGTCGACCGCGGCCTCCGAGTAGTAGGCACCGCCGCGCTTGGCCAGCAGCGCGGGCTTCTCGTCGAGCGCCGGGTCGCCGTACATGTCCAGCAACTGCCGCTCCATGGCGGCGACCTCGGCGGCGCGCGACGGCTTTGTCCTCAGTTCCCGTACGACCTCGTCGTGCGCGTAGTAGTAGCGCAGGTAGTAGGAGGGGACCGCGCCGAGCCGGTCGAGGAGGGCGCGCGGCAGCCCCATGCCCTCGATGATCGAGTCGCCGTGCTCGGCGATCAGCTTGGGCAGCACGTTCTCGCCCTCGGGGCCGCCCAGGCGCACACCGGTCTCCCAGGTGAGGTGGTTGAGGCCCACATGGTCGAGGTGGACGTCGGCGGGGGTGACGCCGAGGAGGCGGGCGAAGGACCGCTGGAAGCCGATCGCCACGTTGCACAGACCGACCGTGCGGTGGCCTGCCTGGAGCAGGGCGCGGGTGACGATGCCCACCGGGTTGGTGAAGTCGATGATCCAGGCCTTCGGGTTGGCGTTGCGGACCCGTTCGGCGATGTCGAGGACCACGGGCACCGTACGCAGGGCCTTGGCGAGACCGCCCGCGCCGGTCGTCTCCTGGCCGACGCAGCCGCACTCCAGCGGCCAGGTCTCGTCCTGCTCCCGAGCGGCCTGGCCGCCGACCCTCAGCTGGAGCAGCACGGCGTCGGCGCCCTCGACCCCCTGGTCCAGGTCGCTCGTCGTCACGACGCGCCCGGGATGCCCCTGCTTGGCGAAGATGCGCCGGGCCAGTCCGCCGACCAGCTCGAGGCGTTCGGCGGCCGGGTCGACGAGGACGAGTTCCTCGACGGGCAGGGTGTCCCTCAGCCGTGCGAACCCGTCGACTAGTTCGGGTGTGTAGGTCGAGCCTCCGCCGACCACGGTGAGTTTCATTGCGTTGCTAGCCCTTCACTCCGGTGAGCGTGACACCTTCGACGAACGCCTTCTGGGCGAAGAAGAACACGAGGATCACGGGGGCCATGACCAGCAAGGTCGCGGCCATGGTGAGGTTCCAGTCGGTGTGGTGTGCGCCCTTGAACGACTCAAGGCCGTAACTGAGCGTCCACGCGCCCGGGTTCTCCGAGGCGTAGATCTGCGGGCCGAAATAGTCGTTCCAGGCGTAGAAGAACTGGAAGAGCGCTACGGCGGCGATGCCCGGCCTGGCCATCGGAAGGACGACCTTGAGCAGCGTGCGCAGGTCACCGCAGCCGTCGACCCTCGCCGCGTCCAGGTACTCGTTGGGGATGGTCATCAGGAACTGGCGGAGCAGGAAGATGGAGAACGCGTCGCCGAACGCCATGGGGATGATCAGCGGCCACAGGGTGCCGGACAGGCCCAGCTGCTTCGCCCAGAACAGGTACATCGGGATGATGATCACCTGCGGCGGCAGCATCATCATCGAGATCACCAGCATGAGGGACAGATTGCGCCCCGGGAAGCGGAACTTGGCGAGTGCGTAGGCCACCGGGATCGAGGACACGACGGTCAGGACGGTGCCGAGGCCCGCGTAGATCAGCGTGTTCTTCCACCAGGTGAGGAAGCCGGGTGTGTCGAAGACCTTCTGGTAGTTGCCCCATTCCCAGGTGTGCGGGATCAGATCGCGGCTGAGCGCCTGGGTGTCGCTCATCAGCGAGGTCAGGAACACGAACACGAAGGGCAGGGTGAAGAAGAGCGCGGCGGCCACGCCGAGGGAATGGACGCCTATCCACTCGAGGAGGGCCTTGCGGCGTGCGGTGCGTTCGGCCGGCGAGACGGGCGTCCTCAACTCCACCGGCTTGTCGAGTACTTGGGTCATGGTCAGTCACCTGCCAGATTGAGGCCGCCCCGGCGCCGCATCAGGAACGCGGTGAACACCATCGACAGGGCGAAGAGCACGAGTGCGACCACACAGGCCGAGCCGTAGTCGAAGCGCTGGAAGCCGAGGTTGTAGACGAGCTGGGGCAGGGTGAGTGTGGACTTCTCCGGATAGCCCGGCTCGAACTGCGTCCCGGCGCCCTGGATGACGCCCGAGGCGACCTTTCCGGCGATGAGCGGCTGCGTGTAGTACTGCATGGTCTGGATCACGCCGGTGACCACGGCGAACATCACGATCGGCGAGATGTTCGGCAGGGTGACGTACCGGAAGCGCTGCCACGCCGACGCCCCGTCCAGCTCGGCCGCCTCGTACTGCTCCCTGGGCACGTCGAGCAGCGCCGCCATGAAGATGACCATCAGGTCGCCGACGCCCCACAGGGCCAGCAGGGTGAGGGCGGGCTTGGACCAGGTGGGGTCGTTGAACCAGCCCGGCGCCGGTATCCCGATCTTGTCGAGGATCGCGTTGACCGGGCCCGTACCGGGGTTGAGGAGGAAGGCGAAGGCCATCGTCGCGGCGACGGGCGGGGCGAGGTAGGGCAGGTAGAAGAGGGTGCGGAAGACGCCCGTGCCCGTCCTGATCTTGGTGATGAGCATGCCGACGCCGAGTCCGAAGACGACCCGGAGGCTGACCATGACGAGCACCAGCCACAGGGTGTTGCGCAGGGCGGGCCAGAAGTACGGATAGTCGTTGAAGACGTATGTCCAGTTCTTCGTCCCGCTCCACGACGGCGGCCTGAAGCCGTCGTAGTGCATGAACGAGAAGTAGACCGTCGAGATCAGCGGGTACGCGAAGAAGACCGCGAAGCCGATCAGCCAGGGCGACATGAAGGCGAGCGTGCGAAGCGCCGCCCGGCGGCGCTTCGACGCGAGGGTGATCGTGCTCATCGCTACTTCGCCTGCGCGATGTCCGTGTCGATCTGCTTGGCCGCTCCGGCGAGGCCCGCGTCGAGGCCCGTGACCTTGCCGCTCTCGTAGTCGTAGCCGAACTGCTGGATGGTCACGAGGTACTGGCCGCCGTTGATGGAGGCGGGCGTCGTGGTCGAGTTCGGGTTCGCCGCGATGTCCAGGAACGTCTTGAAGCGCGGGTCGTACTTCAGCTTCGGGGACTTCAGCGCCTCCAGCGTGGAGGGCACGTTGTGGATGGCGTTGGAGAAGCCGACGACCGCGTCCGTGTCCGTGGTCATGTACTTCACCAGTTCCCAGGCCGCGTTCTGCTTCTTGCTGGTGGCCGCGATGCCGGCGATGGTGCCGGTGATGTAGCCCTTGCCGTACTGGTCGGCCTGGTCGTCGGGCACGGGCAGCGGGGCCACGCCGATGTCGAACTTCGGCTTCGCGTCCAGGGCCATGCCCAGGCGCCACTCGCCGTCCAGCTGCATGGCGACCTGGCCGGTGTGGAAGGGGTGCTTGGGACCCCACTCGTCGCCGAGCTTGGAGCGGTACTTCTCCAGCTTCTGGAATCCGCCCAGTTCGTCGACCAGCTTCTTCTGGAGCGTGAATCCGGCCTTGAAGGCCGGGTCCGTGGCGAGGCTGGACTTGCCGCTCGTGTCGAAGTACGTCGGGGAGAACTGCGCGAAGTAGTGCTCGGTGGTGGTCTCCCAGCCGTGGTAGTCCGGCATGAATCCGAGCTGCTTGTAGCCGTCCCCGGCGGGGATCGTCAGCTTCTTGGCGTCGGCCTCGAACTCGCTCCAGGTCTTGGGCGGGTTCGTGATGCCCGCCTTCTCGAAGGCCGTCTTGTTGTAGTAGAGCCCGTAGGCGTCACCGAGCAGTGGCACCGTGCAGCGGTTGCCGTCGTACTGGGTGTACTCGTTCATCGCCTTCGGGAAGGTGGTGGCCGGGTCGACGCCGGACTTCTTGAAGAACGGGTTGAGGTCGATCAGGGCGTTGGAGGAGCAGAACTTGCCGACGTTGTTGGTGGTGAAGGAGGAGATGACGTCGGGGGCCTTGTCGCCGCCGGTGCGCAGGGCCTGGTTCATCTTGTCGTCGGTCATGTTGCCGACGACATTGACGTGGATGTTCGGGTGCGCCTTCTCGAAGCCCGCGATCAGGTCCTTCACGGCCTTCGTCTCGGAGGGCGCGCTCCAGGCGTGCCAGAAGTTGATGGTGGTGTCCTTGGAGGCGTCGTCGTTCGCGCCGGAGGAGGACTGACCGGTACAGGCGGTGGTGAGGAGTGCGAGGGACGCGGTGAGGGCGAAAGCCGTCTTTCGGATCACTTTGGGCATGACTTCGGGCATGACGGGGTCTCCCTGGGACGGGCTGGGTGTGATTCGACCGGAGCGGGTGCCGGGGCCGGGGCCCATGGCTCAGCGCGAGGTGTCGAAGACCTCGTCGCGGGTGGTTGCGAGGGCGCTCTCCAACGCGCCTCGCAGTACGGGGTGTTCGCGTACATCGCCGACGGCGAGGCGCGGCCGGGACGCGGCCAGCTCCTCCAGTTCGGCCTGGAGCAGGGTGCGCAGCGGCTCGCCTCCGGCGGTGAGCGAGGCGCCGCTGAGGACGACGAGTTCGGGGTCGAGCACGGAGACGAGCGCGGCGAGACCGGTGGCCAGCCGGGTCGCGTACGTCTCCAGGAGCCGTCGGTGGGGGCCGGTGGTGCTGTCGGCGCCCAGGGCGACGAGGGTGGCGGCGACCTCGGTGTACGGACCGGAGGGCACGTCCGTGACGCCGAGTTCGCGGGCGAGCCGGGGGATGGCCTGGGAGCCCGCCAGTTCCTGGTAGCCGCCGCTGTTGGCCTTCGTCACCTGGCGGACCAGGGGAGCGCCGGGCACCGGCAGGAAACCGACCTCGCCGGCACCGCCGGTCCAGCCGCGGTGCAGCCGGCCGCCGAGGACGAGTGCGGCACCGAGACCGCCCTCGTTCCACAGCAGGACGAAGTCGGCGTGGCCCCTGGCCGCGCCGAGCCGCTGTTCGGCCAGGGCGACGAGGTTGACGTCGTTCTCGTACTCGACGGGCATCGGGAGGCCGGCCGCGAGTTCGTCGAGCAGCGTGGGGGTGTGCCAGCCGGGCAGGTGGGAGGCGTAGCGCAGCCGGCCGGTGTTGGGGTCGAAGGCGCCCGGGGTGCCGATGACCACCCGGTGCACGTCGGAGACGGCGAGCCCGGCGGCCTTCACGGCGCCCTCGAGCGCGTCGGTGACCTGGCGTACGACGGGTTGGGAGGGGCGGCGGCCCGGGGTGGACAGTCTGTGCTCGCCCACCGTTCTGCCGGTGATGTCGGCGACGGCGGCGAGGATGCGTTCGGGAGTGACGTCGAGGGCGGCGACATGGGCGGCGGCCGGGTTTACGACGTACAGCTGTGCGCTCGGGCCCGGCCGGCCCTCGCTCGTGCCGGTCATCAGGACGAGACCGGCCGCCTCGAGGCGTGCGAGGAGCTGGGAGGCGGTGGGCTTGGACAGTCCGGTGAGCTTGCCGATGCGGGTGCGGCTGAGCGGACCGTGCTCCAGGAGGAGGTCCAGGGCGGCGCGGTCGTTCATGGCGCGCAGCACACGCGGGGTGCCCGGTGTGCCGGCGGATCCTGCCATGTGTGTCGCCACCTGCCTTTCAACGGCCCAGCTTCTCAGCGGGGCCGCCGGGAAGTCCACCGGGTGATCGTTCGGGGGATTTCCCGTGTTCGGGGCGGCCCTTGGAGATCACTGTTAGGAAAGTTTCCTATTGGTGACAGGAAGGTAGGCCCGCCGCCACGAAGGCGTCAATACCGGCCACTGGCGGCAACCAACTCGTTACCTGACGGCCTTGAAGGCGGGCGGCCGGCCCGGCCGGTCGGACGGCCGGAGCCGGTGCCCGGGGGGCCGGCGGCGCGCGCGGTTCGTCCGGCGGACCGCCATGGCCCGGCCCCGGAGTGCGCCGACCTTCGGACACGAAAAGGCGGCGCCCGGTGGATACCGGGCGCCGCCTCCTTCTCGTCGGACCGCTACCGCGCCGGCGGCCGCGGTGACGTGATCGGCGCCGCCGCCTCCGCCTGGGGCGAGGCAGTGTTGGAGTAGACGGAGGGGGCCGCCACCGTGGCCGCCGGGTCGGGAGCGGCCTCCAGCGCCTCGGCCGTGGGCAGACCGCCCACGATGCGGATGCCCGCCTCGTCGAAGGCCCGCTTGATGCGCCAGCGCAACTCGCGCTCCACCGACAGGGCCTTGCCCGGCATCGTCTTCGCCGTGAGGCGGACCACCATCGACTCCAGCAGCACGCTGTCCAGGCCGAGTACCTCGATCGGCCCCCACAGGCGCTCGTTCCAGGGCTCGTCCTTGCTCATCTGCTCGGCCACCGCCTCGAGGGTCGCCTTCACCCGGTCCAGGTCCTCACTGGGGCGGACGGTCACGTCCACTCCGGCGGTCGCCCAGCCCTGCGAGAGGTTGCCGATGCGCTTGACCTCGCCGTTGCGGACGTACCAGATCTCGCCGTTGTCGCCGCGCAGCTTGGTCACCCGCAGGCCCACCTCTATCACCTCGCCGGAGGCCACGCCCGCGTCGATGCTGTCGCCGACGCCGTACTGGTCCTCCAGGATCATGAACACGCCGGACAGGAAGTCCGTCACCAGGTTGCGCGCGCCGAAGCCGATGGCCACACCCGCGACACCGGCGGACGCGAGCAGCGGCGCCAGATTGATCTGGAAGGTCGACAGGACCATCAGTGCCGCGGTGCCCAGGATGAGGAACGACGCCACCGAGCGGAGCACCGAGCCGATCGCCTGCGAGCGCTGCCTGCGGCGCTCCGCGTTCACCAGCAGACCGCCGAGCGCCGTGCCGTCCACCGCCTGGACGGTGCGGGTCATACGGTCGATCAGCTTGGTGATCGCCCGCCGCACCATCACCCTCAGTACCGCCGCGACCACCAGGATCAGCAGGACCCTGAGACCGATCGCGAGCCACGTGGACCAGTTCTGCTGGACCCAGGTCGCGGCGTTCGTCGCACTCTCCTGGGCGTCCTGGAGGGTGGGGACCGCCGGAGGCGTCGACTGCGACGGCGACGGCGAAGGACTGGCAGCGCCGGCGAACGACAGCGCGGTCAGGGACACGGCAGGTACCTCCTGGTGCAACGTCTGCCTCCGGCACGAGCGGGCACGGTCGTCAGGTCGGCGAGGTCACGGAAGGTCACCGGATGGGCAGCCCCACCACACTAACGGGGCATCGTGTGAGGATCATGCCGAAGTGGCGAGGAGAGACGGTGCTCACCCGGAGAAGTCAGGGGGTGCATCTCGGGGAATGCTTCAGGTGTGGTCGAAAACACTCCCAGCCCGTTACCGGGACATGGTGGCGCTTCCACCAGGCATGAGGGGAAACTGGCTGCAGATCGTCCCGGCGCGAGCCACGCGCCGCCGGCGTACAAGGAGGCATCCGTGCCGCACGTCCTGGTCCTCAACGCGTCGTACGAGCCACTCGGCGTCGTACCGCTCCGCCGCGCGCTCGTCCTCGTCCTCGAGAACAAGGCCATCTGCCTCGAGGAGTCCGGCGCCTTTATGCACAGCGCAACCGTTACTGTCCCCGCACCCAGCGTGGTCCGGCTGAAGCGATTCGTGCGGGTTCCCTATCGGGGGCCCGTTCCTCTTACCCGGCGCGCGCTGTTCGCGCGCGACGGCGGCCGGTGCATGTACTGCGGTGGCGTCGCAACCAGCGTCGACCACGTCATTCCGCGCAGCCGCGGTGGTCAGCACGTCTGGGACAACGTGGTGGCGTCCTGTCGCCGCTGCAACCACGTCAAAGCCGACCGGCACCTGTTCGAGCTGGGCTGGCGCCTGCGCCACAAACCCGCTCCACCAACAGGTCTGGCCTGGCGCATCATCGGCACCGGGCATAGGGACCCGCGCTGGCTGCCATACCTGCAGCCGTACGGCGCGGACGACGCCTTGGCCCGGATCGACGGCATTTCCGCCTGACGATCCGGGCTTTTGCATACCCGGAGAGGGGGCCCGCGTCTCAGGCGCGGGCCCCCTCGGGGCGCGCTCCGCGCGCGACGTACAGGGCTCCGCCCGCGGCGAAGGCGACGAGGGCGGCCGCCCAGGCGCCCGTCTGCGTGCCCGGCTGCATCGGCCACGCCCACACCGTGACCGCAGGTCCGCGCGCGCCGCCGGACGCCAGGTACACCGCACTCACGTAGCCGAAAGCCGGCAGCCAGCTCAGCCGTGCGCCGAACAGCACCGCCGCGGCCGCCGTGACGCCCGTGCTGCCCAGCGTGTTGCGGATCATGGCAGGCGGCCCGAAGACGAGCGTGTCACCCAGCACGGCCGTCGGCAGCAGCGCGGCCGCCACAGCGCTCAGGCCCAGCAACTGCACCAGTCGCCGGGGCCACCACGGGCGGACGGCGGTGCGGTCCAGTTCGTCGGACGCCGTGTACAGGCTCGTACCGATCACGGCGGCGGCCAGGAGCGGGGCCAGTGCGAACACCGGCACCCGGCGGGACGGGTCCAGGTAGGCGTCCATGAGGTGTGCGGCCCACAGGGCGAATCCGGTGGTCCCGACGAGCGCCGCGAGGGTGGGCCACAGCGCGCGGGAGCGGGCGTACAACAGGAGACCGATGGCTGTCACAGGGCCGGCACCGCCCGCGCACCGCAGCTGCCTGCCGTCGCGAAGTACGCCGACAGCCAGATGCGGCGTTCCTCCTCGCCCATAGACGCCAGCCGGGCCCTGGCCCGTTGCCTGGCCGTCAGCTCGGCGCGCTCGGCGGCACTGCCCTCGGCTGCCAGTCGGTCGAAGTATTCCTGGTGAGGGCCTGGGGCCAGATAGTGCTCGACCGCGTCGTCCGCCCTGCGCACGCGCGGGTCCAGGGTGCTCTGGCAGTCGCCGCGGCCCTCCAGCTCCGCCACCGCCTCCCACGCGTACTGCTTGGGATCGGTCAACCGCCCCCGGACGACGGACCAGCCCAACGGCGCCAGCATCGGCAACCGCGCTTCGCCGTGTCGCGGCGCAGTCGGACGGTCCTCGAACCGGACCGGAAGGTTCTGCACGCCCTCCAGCCGACCAACGACTTCTGACAGGGCTTCACGTACTTGGGGCAACAGACCCTCGTAGCGGGCGTTCACACAGATCTGGGGTGTGGTAGACGTGTCGCAGACCTGACGGCTCGCGAGCGGGTCGTCGTGCCACAGACCGTCCCCGGTCCGGACCAGAAGGGCACCGGCGGCGATCGCCGCGGCGAGTGGTACCAGCGCCGTGTACCGCCGCCGGGCGGCGTACGCCAGCACCGCTGCCGACGCCAGCCCGCCGGTCCACACCGCCATCACCACCGGCTGCCACCAGACCGGGTACGAACCGACCGGCGCCGGAAAGGCTGCGTCCAGATGGCGGCCGGCCCCAGGGGAAGCCATCGCCGGAACGGCCAGACCGACGTACCCGGCCATCGCGAGCGCAGGGGCCGCCGGCCGCCAGGCCACGAGCCGCCCCACGACATGACCCGCCATCGCACAGGCCGCCAGCAGCACCGCGTCCCCCGGCAGCAGGCCGAGGTGCGGACGATCGCCCTGGGCGTAGGGCCAGGTGGCGAGCAGGGCCAGGGCTGCCGCAGCCGTGAACCCGGCGGCAGCCCACAGGGCGACCGGCATGGCCGACGCCAGGAACCGTGCGAGTCGCCCGCGTACGGCGGTCTCCCACAGCTCGTCGGTACGGCGCCGGCGTTCCCGCCCGCCCTGCAGGCAGCCCGCGGCTGCCGTGAGGGGGGCGATCACGAGCATCGAGTCGTGCAGCTGGGAGCGGGTCTCGGCCCAGCCGCCCTGCCACTGCGCGGAAGTGCCGGTCAGCAGCATGCCGAGTGTCAGCAGCACGGCGGCTCCGGTCCAGGGGGCGAAGCCGCGGACGATTTCGGCGCGCAGGGGGTGAAGCCGGCGCTCGGGCGGCTTCCGGCTATCGGCCGTGAGAGTCATGGCGAGACCTCCCGGGCGGCCGACGGTGCGCGGTGCGCCCGCAACGCCGCCATGAACCCACGTTCGATCGCGCTGTCACCACTGCCGTCATCCGATCCCCCGAGCGCGGCCAGCGCCCCGGGGGTGCCGCGGTAGGCGATCTGCCCCGCATCCACAAGGGTGACCTCCGTGCAGGCGGCGGCCACGTCCTCCACCAGATGGGTGGAGACGATCACCGTGGCGTCGGCGCCCAGACGGCGCAGCAATGCACGGAATTCCACCCGCTGCTCGGGGTCGAGTCCGGCCGTCGGCTCGTCGAACAGCAGGATGTGCGGTTCGTTGACGATGGCCTGGGCGATCCCGACGCGGCGGATCATGCCGCCGGACAGTGTCCTGATCTTCGCGTCGATGCGGTCGGTCAGGCCGACCCGGGCCACGGCCCGCTCCACGGCGGCCGGGGTGGCGGTGGCCGGCATCTCCTTCAGCCAGGCCACGTACGAGACGAACTCGCGCACCGTGAACCCCGGGTAGTAGCCGAACTCCTGGGGCAGATAGCCCAGACGACCGCGCACCCTGCCACGACGGCGGTGGTCGCCGACATCCTCTCCGAGGATCTCCACCCGGCCGTCGCTCGGTGCTGCCACCGTGGCGAGGACGCGGATCAGGGACGTCTTGCCCGCGGCATTGGGGCCCAGCAGTCCGTGCACGCCCGGGCCGAACGCGAGGTCGACCCCGTCGAGGGCCATGGTCCTGCGGTGCCGCACACGCAGACCGGTCACTCGTATCGTGCTCAACGCTTCTCCAGAGGGGGGCGGCGACGCGCGCCGGTGGGCTCGTAAAGGGGTTCTCGGGTCGTCAACGCTGCTCCCCGTGGTCGAAGGTGGCCCGGCGGGCGACCAGCAGGGCGACGCAGAGCGTGGCCGCGGCCGCCCAGGCGCCCTGCGCCGGGGCCCCGTCGAGGCAGCGGGAGAGTTGCTCGGCGAGGCGGGCCGTCGGGTGGCCGCCGTGGCCGGCGAGTGCCCGGGCAGGCACGGCGCAGAGCCAGCCGCCCGCGATCACGGCCGTCGCGGTGCGGCAACCGACGTAGGAGCCGAGGGCCAGCGAGGCCGATGTCAGTGCGAGCCCGGGCAGCAGCCAGGCGGCCGCGCCCGGCGCGCCGGATGCGGGCAGCAGCAGCCCGGCCAGGGTCAGCAGTGGCAAGCTCACGGCCAGCACGGCGGCCGTGCGCGTCAACACCAGCCGCAGGCCTCCGGAGGGGGTGGCCGTCACGATCTCGTGCAGCGGGTCGGCGTGCGCCCCGTAGGAGAGGGCGACCCCTGCGAGGGGCACGACCGGCGCGACGGCGAGCAGCAGCGGCCGAGTCCCGTCGAAACCGCCCGCATGGGCCAGTGCGACCGCTCCGAGGGCCACGAGCAGCACGGCCGCCGGCCAGGGGCCGCGGACGGCGGGGCCGGCGGCCCACAGGACGCGGGCCAGACGGGGGCGGGAGGAGGGGAGGAAGACGCGCGGTGACCACAGCCGTGCGTTCGACACGCGCCTTGCGGGGGCCGCTGCCAGTACCGCCGTCCGCACGTCCGCCAGGACAGCGCCCGCCGCCGTTTCCCGTACCGCCTGCGACACGCGTGTCGCGCAACTGCCGCACTCCTCCAGGTGCTTCTCCAGCGACCACGCGTCCGGCTCCGGCAGCGCGTCGTCTGCATAGCGGGTGACCAGGTCGTCGGGCGCGTGCCAGCCGGTCATGCCGGGCCTCCCAGCGGTGTCGGGCTCAAATGGGCGAGCGCCGAGCGGAGTTCGGCGCGGGCGCGCATGGCGCGACTCTTGACCGTGCCTTCGGGTATCCCGAGGAGACGGGCGGTCTCACGGGTGGTCAGCCCGTCGACGACCGTCGCGCGCAACACGTCCCGCAACTCGGGGGAGATCCGGTCGAGGGCGGTGCCCACTTCGCCGAACTCCAGCCCCGCGAGCACCCGTTCCTCCGTGGACGGCGCCGCCACCGACGATTCGTGCTCGACCCGTATCGCGTCCATCGGTGACGTCTCGATCCGTGCGGTGCGCTCCTGTGCGCGGCGCGCGTCGACCAGTCGCCGTGCGGCGATCGTCCACAGCCAGCCGCCGACCTCCTCGCCGCGGTGTGCCGCTGCCGACCGCCACACCGTCACAAAGGTGTCCTGCAGGATCTCCCGCACCGCTTCGACGTCGCCGCAGCGCCGCGCGAGCCGCATGTGCAGCCATCCCGCGTGCCGGTCGTACAGGGCGGCCATCGCCGTCGAATCGCCGTCCGCGACCGCGCGCAGCAGGGCCGCGTCCGTGTCCTTCTCCCTGTGGCCCCCCATGGGGCGGAACAGTCTCACAGCCCGTCTATCGCTCCGGTGGGGACCGCCGGTTCGCAGGCGGCCTCTTCCGGTGGCGCCCGGCGACGTCGAACGCGCCGCCATCCTGGCTAGAGTGTCGACGGGAGTGGTCGATGTGTCGCGTTTTGCCCCTTGGGCGGACGTGCACGGGAACGAAATGTGACCAGACACACGTTGTTCGTCCTCGTACGTCTGCGAACGCGCCCACTGGGTAGGGCTGCTCTCACCCGCATCTGTCGTACGACGACGAGGAGGCCCCCGTGGCCGCACCGGTACACCCCTTGCTCCCGGCGCAGTACAAACCCGACGCGGTGCCGTCCGCCGACGCCGACGCCCTGCTGTGCGTGCTCAGCGCCGAGGGTGCCTGCGCGGAGGCGCCGCTGACCAGCGAGCCGCCGCTGCCCGACGCCGAGCCCCTCACCAGTGAACCGCCCCACACCGATCTCACGCCGCTGACCAGCGAGCCCTCGGCCGCCGGCGCGGACCCCACGGGGTACTAGATGACGTCGGCCGACCCCGCGCGCGACGGGACGCCGCTGGCCCGGCTCGCCGCGCTGCACGGTGTCGCCACCTCCTACCGCCCGTCCGCGGACCGTACGGTCGCGGCGTCGGACACCGCCGTCACCGCCGTTCTGGCCGCGCTCGGCGTGGACGCGGGCACTCCGGACGCCGTGCGGCAGGCCCTGGCCGCCCGCGAGACCGAGCTGCGTGAACGCCTGCTGCCGCCGACCGTGGTGTGCTGGGGCGGACGCGCGCCCGCGGCGCTCGCCGCGCTACCGGACGGCAGCCGCGTCACGGTCGAGACCGAACAGGGCGAGACGCGCGCGTCGGCCGAGCAACTTCCGCCCGGGGTCCACGCCCTGCACGTCACCGCACCCGACGGACGCACCGCCCGGGCCCATCTGATCGCAGCGCCCGCCCGGCTGCCCGTACCTCCGGCCCGCTCCTACGGACTGCTCGTCCAGCTCTACTCCCTGCTGTCCCAGAGGTCCTGGGGCATGGGAGATCTCGGTGACCTCGCCGAGGTGACGGCCTGGGCCGGACGGGCCCTCGGCGCCGGCTTCGTCCAGGTGAACCCGTTGCACGCGGCCGTGCCCGGCGTACCCACCGACCCCTCTCCGTACCGCCCCTCCTCCCGCCGCTTCCCCGACCCCGTGCATCTGCGTGTCGAGGACGTTCCCGAGTTCCCGTACGTCGAGGACCGGACCCGCCTGCGTACGCTGCTGGAGCGCGCCGCGCGACTGCGTGAATCGGTCGTGGACAAGGGCGAGTTGATCGACCGGGACGCGGTGTGGGAGCTCAAGCGCGAGGCGCTCGAACTTGTGCACGCGGTGCCGCTCGGACCCGGACGGCGCGCCGCCTACGCGGACTTCCTCGCCCAGGAGGGCGAGGTACTGGAGGACTACGCGACGTGGTGTGCGCTCGCGGAGGCGTACGGCGCCGACTGGCACTCCTGGCCGCCCGGGCTGCGCGATCCGCGTTCGCCCGAGACCGCCCGGGCCCGCACCGAGTTGATGGAGCGCGTCGACTTCCACAGCCGGCTCGCCTGGCTGACCGACGCCCAACTCGGCACCGCCCAGCGCACCGCGAGGGACGCCGGGATGGCGGTCGGCCTGATCCACGATCTCGCGGTCGGCGTGCACCCCGGTGGCGCCGACGCCTGGGCGCAGCAGGAGCACCTCGCGGCCGGCATGTCGGTGGGCGCTCCGCCGGACGCCTTCAACGCACGCGGCCAGGACTGGGGCCTGCCGCCCTGGCGCCCCGACCGTCTGGCGGCGTCCGGCTACGCCCCTTTCCGCCGGCTGCTGCGCGCCCTGCTGCGGCACGCCGGCGCCCTGCGCATCGACCATGTGATGGGCCTGTTCCGGCTGTGGTGGGTACCGCAGGGGGAGCCGCCCACGGAGGGGACCTATGTCCGGTACGACGCCGAGGCCATGCTCGCCGTCCTGGTGCTGGAGGCCTCGCGGGCCGGGTCGCTCGTCATCGGTGAGGACCTCGGGACGGTGGAGCCCGGGGTGCGGGGGACGCTGCACGAGCGCGGTGTGCTCGGCACATCCGTGCTGTGGTTCGAGCGCGACTGGGAGGGCACCGGGAAACCGCTGCCGCCCGAGCGCTGGCGCGCGGACTGCCTGGCCACCGCCACCACCCACGATCTGCCCTCGACGGCCGCCCGGCTCACCGGCGAGCACGTCGAACTGCGCGACCGGCTCGGTCTGCTGACCCGCCCGCTCGACCAGGAGCGGGCCGCCGCGGCCACCGACACCGGTGAGTGGCTCGCCCTGCTGTCCCGGCTCGGACTGCTGAAGGGAGGGAGCGGCGGGGTCTCGGTGGTGTCGGAGGAGATGGAGATCCAGGCGGTCCATCGCTTTCTGCTGCGTACCCCGGCCCGGTTGATCGGCGTCTGGCTTCCGGACGCGGTGGGCGACCGCCGCCCGCAGAATCTGCCGGGCACCTGGGACGAGTACCCGAACTGGCGACTGCCGATAGCGGATGCGGAGGGACAACCGGTGACCCTGGAGGATCTGGCGGCCTCACCGCGGCTGCACGCGCTGATGGGAGTGCTGCGGGGCAGGGCCGGGTGACGGCCGGCGTGAGCCGTAGCGCACCCCCGGGCGCGCGGGCCGTTCCGGCGTTCGCTACTTTTGCACCGTGGACAAGAAGAACGCCCTGCGCGCCGGCGCCCTGGCCGCCGGTACGACGCTGATGATGCTGCTCATGTCGTCCCCCGCGCTCGCGCTGACCCGCGACGACGGTGACGACCCCGGCACGGGCCTGAGCGTGGCGGAGACGCTGGGGCTCTTCGTGGCCGCGCCGATCGTGCTGTTCGCGATCATCGCCGGTCTCGTCATGGTCACCGACAAGACCCGCAAGCAGGC
>Ga0209758_1001570_pt1 | contig 26195 bp, 21 predicted proteins | sample AraplaMF_Col_mMF_FD_184258 | JGI IMG/M metagenome (GOLD analysis project Ga0209758, IMG submission 184258) | Arabidopsis root microbial communities from the University of North Carolina, USA - plate scrape MF_Col_mMF (SPAdes) (version 2) | ecosystem: Host-associated > Plants > Roots > Endosphere...
CCGGCCGCGGGGCGGGCGCCGCTGTCGTGCCGGAGTTCCTACGATGGCATTACCTCGCGCGCCCGCGCCCCCGGCGGATTCCGCACCGGCCCGGCCTGACCTGGGAGCCTGGATGGCCGTCCATGGCCCCCGACTGCGCCGGTACTTCACGCGCCGGGCCCCGCGCGCCGAGGCCGAGGACCTGGTCCAGGACGTCTTCCTGCGCGTACAGGCCGCTCAACTGGACAAGCCGATCATCGAGGTCGAACGCTATCTGTTCACCGTCGCGCACAACGTCCTGGTCAGTCGGGTCAGGCGGCTGGGCGTGCGCGCGGCCGAACTGCGGCGCTCGTTCGCGGAATGGTCCGAAGCCGCCGAAGACCTGTCGCCCGAACGTATCGTCGGCGCGCGGCAGGACTACGCCCGCGTCATGGCCGTCATCGAGCGCCTGCCGCCCCGCACCCGCATGGCCTTTCGGCTCAACCGCATGGAGGATCTCAGCTACGGCGCGATCGCCGAGCGCATGGGAATCTCGAAGGACTCCGTCAAGGAACTCCTGCGCCGCGCCCATGCCCATCTCGACCAGGCCTTGAAAGGCGCCTGACCCGCCGCTGCTCGCGGCGAGACCTTTTCCGTGTGGGGGTATAGTCGATCCCGGACCGAAAGGCCTTTAAGGTCTGGCGGCGCCGTTCTGTGTTCGGATTTCAACAATATTATCAAGAAAAAGTTGTGTAACCTGTCCGTGAATATTTTTAGGATACATACCCCCCACATTCTATTCTGAGGCGTCTAGTACATCGGGTGAGGTAATCGCCCGAACGGCGCCGTAGCGCCTCATAATACTAGGGAAACGCCATGAAAATCTTCGCTTCCGCCGTTGCTTTGCTGGCCACGGCCGCCTTCGCCGCCTCGGCCTCGGCCGCCTCGTTCAGCCCGGCCAACGGCACCTTCACCGGCACGGGCACCACCAGCCTGACCAAGGGCTCGCTGACCATCCCCTGCACGGCCAACTTCACGGGACACACCACCGGCGGCCTCGGCGTGATCGACACCGCGACCTTCAGCGGCGGTGGCGGCCTGTGCGCCCTGATCCACAAGACCGGAACCTGGAACGCCACGGCCACCTCGGCCTCGGGCACCGGCGCCGGCACGGCCGACATCACCGGCGTGGCGGTGACGGCCTCGCTGTTCGGCACCTGCGGTCCGAGCACCGTGAACGTCACGGTCAGCGCGACCGGCCTGATCACCTTCAACAACCAGACCCTGAGCCCGAACTGCGCCATCAACGGCTCGGTCCAGACCAGCCCGGCCCTGACCATCGTCCCCTAAGCACGCTTAATCTCCCGGAGACGTCGCCTTCCCCCTACCCAAGCGACGCACGACCGGTCCTGCCCTGACGACCCTGTCGTCAGGGCGTTTCTTTGAGCGCAAGGCCTGGAACCGCGGGGCGAGGCTGTTCAGGACGCGGGAGCGGCGACCCCGGCAGCGGGCGCCGACCACACCAGCACGTCGCCGGTCCTGACCCCCGAGACGATCTCGACGCCGTCGGGCGCGACCCGACCCAGCTTGACCGGGACGGTGCGCGGGGCGCCGCCGCGCGGATCCTGGACCTTGACCCAGGCGGCGGGCGCCGCGCCCTGGATGGCGGCCGCCGGCGCCACCAGGGCGGCAGGGTTGCGATAGACGTCCACGGTGACGTTGGCCGTCATGCCGATGCGGATGGCGCCCGCCTGCTCGGGCGTCAGGGGGGCGAGACGCGCCACGGCCGGGAAGCTGGCCAGCGGTCCGCCGGTCACGGCCGGCGCGGCGGCCTGGCCGGCGACCGAGGTCACGTGGCCCGCGACCGACAGGCCGTCGAAGCCTGGACCCGTGACCGTTACGGCCATGCCGGGCCGCACCCGGTTGGCGTCGGTCTCGCTGAGCTGGAAGGCCACCGCCAGGCCCCCGGCCCGGGCGATCGAGCCGATCAACTGGCCCCGGGTCACGGCCTGGCCGGCATGGAGCGGTTCGGCGTCCTCACCCTTGCCGACCGGCCGCACGATGACTCCCGCTTCGGGCGCGCGAATGATCGCTCCGGCCGTCTGGTCGTCCAGGCGGGCCAGCTGGGCGCGGGCGTTGGCCAGATCCAGGGCCGCCACGCGACGATTGGAGCCGACGCCCTGGGCGAGCACGGCGGCCAGGTCCTGCTGGGCGCCCGCCAGCACCATCTCCTGGTTCCGCTTCTGCTGGATTAGGCCGTCATACTCGCCGCGCGCCACCAGACCCCGATCGAGCAGCCCCTTGGTCTCGGCAAGTTTGCGGTCGAGATCCGCGAGGTCGAGGGCCGCGGCGTCAACCGTCCGGCGGGCGCGCGCGACCTCGGTCCCGCCGGACCAGCCGGCCAGGGTCTCGGCGGCTTTCGACGCCTTCAGATAGGCGGCTTCCGCCTCGTTGCGGCGCTGGCCGATCTCGGCCGGATCCAGCTCGACCAGGATCTGGCCCGCCGTGACGCCGGTTCCGTACTCGAAGCCCAGGCGCCGTACGACGCCGTCGAACGGGGCGACGATGTCGACGCTGTCGCCCGGGACCACCGAGCCGACCAGGCCAAGCGTGGCGGCGAAGGGGCGGGGCGACAGGGTCAGGGTCTGCGGCGCGGCCGGATCGGGACCGGCGGCGCGCCGCGGCGCCAGGGCCAGGCACAGCCCCAGGATCGCGATCCCGGACACGGCCGCCACGACCGTCCATTTCCGAGACCGCCAGATCGCCAGGGCCTGTACGCGCGCCGCCATGGCTCAACCTTAAGATCGACGCCGCGCCGCCGTCTACAACAATGTCAGTAGTTCGCGCCGCGGGCGGTTCATTCGTCGCGCAGCGCCACGATCGGATCCAGTCGGGAGGCCCTGAGGGCCGGATAGAAGCCGAAGATCACCCCCACCGCGGCGGCCAGGCCCGGCCCCAGCGGCAGGACGTAGATCGACAGGCTGAACGTCCATCCCGAGGTCCTGGCGGCCACGAAGGCGGCCAGCAGGCCGAACGCCAGGCCGACGACCCCGCCCATCAGGGCGAGGACGCCCGCCTCGATCAGGAACATCGCCTGGATGTCGCGCGGGGTCGCGCCCAGGGCCGCCCGCAGGCCGATTTCGCGCCGCCGTTCCATCACGCCCATCATCATGACATTCATCACCCCGATGCCGCCGACCAGCAGCGAGATCGCCCCGATCGCCGTCAGCAGGCGGCTATGGATGGCCTTCTGGGCGTTCAGGCTCTGGATCAGCTCCTGGGCGCTCAAGGCCTGCGGGGCCGAGGTCGGGTTGGCGAGCCGGACGACCAGGCGTTCTCCCACGGCCTTGGCGTCGGCGCCCGGACGCAGGCGCAGCAGCGCCGTGCTGGGCTCCGGCGTGGCCATGATCCGGGCCGCGTCGCCCAGCGGCACAAGCACGGCGGTGTTGTAGTCGGTCGGGTCCATGGCCGTGAACGCCACGGGCGCCAGCACGCCGATCACCGTGAACACATAGCCTCGGATGCGGACCCGCGAGCCCGGTCCCGCCGGCGCGCCGGGCGTGGAGAGCGCCGCGGCGGCGCCAGCGCCCAGCACGGCCACCAGACTGCCGTCGTCGGCCGAGGCGAACAGCCGTCCGTCGGCCGGGGACAGCCGGACCAGGTCGGGCAGGTTGGGAGCGACGGCGATGATCCCGGCGTCCTGGCTGGCCGGACCGATCGCCACCTTGGCCCGGTCGACCGCCAGGGGGACGGCCGCCTCGATGTCGGGGTCCGTGCGGGGCAGGGCTTCGATGGTCGCCCGATCCATGGTCGCCGGAAAAGGCCCGACGGGGTTGGCGTGGATCTGCAGCATGTCCACGCCCATGTGCGCGAACAGCTTCAGGGTCTCGCGCTGGGCCATGTGCCCGATGGTTAGCATGGCCACGATCGAGGCGGCGCCGATCAGGATGCCCAGCAAGGCCAGGGCCGAGCGCTGCCGCTGGGCCAGGAGATTGGCCAGGGCCTCGGCGCCCGACTGGGCTCCCGAGCGGGCCCAGGCACGAAGGACCTCGCGCGGCGAAGGGGAGGCCAGCGCGGTCATGCCGTCGCGCCCGTGTCGGCCACGACCCGACCGTCCAGCATCTCGATCCGCCGCGCGCAGCGCGCGGCCAGGTCCTTGTCATGGGTGACCATCAGGACGGTCACGCCCAGGCGCTGGTTGAGATCGCGCAGCAGGGTCATGACCTCGCCGGCCGTGACGCTGTCGAGGCTGCCGGTCGGCTCGTCGGCCAGGATCAGGCGGGGCTGGCGGATCAGGGCGCGGGCCAGGGCCACGCGCTGGCGCTGGCCGCCCGACATTTCCGCCGGCCGGGCCTGGGCGCGATGCGACAGACCCACCCGCTCGAGCATGGCCAGGGCGCTCTGCTCACGCTCGCGGGCGGCGGCGCCGGCATAGACCAGGGGCAGGGCCACGTTCTCCCAGGCGCTGAGGCGCGGCAACAGGTTGAACGACTGGAAGACGAAGCCGATCGTCGCGCCGCGAAACCTCGCCTCCCGCGCGCGGTCGCCGAACGCCACGTCGAGGCCGTCCAGGCGCAGGGCGCCGCTGGTGGGCCGGTCCAGCAGGCCGATGATGTTCATCAGCGTGCTCTTGCCCGAGCCGGACGGGCCGACGACCGCGCAGAACGACCCCGCCTCGACTTTGAAGGTGACGCCGCGCAGCACGGGCGTGGCCTGGTCGGGCGGGCCGTAGGTCTTGGTCAGGTCGAGGACTTCCAGCACCCGCCCATCTTGCGCGCGGCGGCGCAACTTGAACAAGAGCCCAGGGCGTGTTTTGTTGACTTTAGTGTCAATATCGTTCGTCGGATGGCGCGAGGATGTCTGCGTATCGGGTTGCCGAACCTCGCTCGTCCCGTCGGTTTCCGGGGTGGCCGCTCGTCCTGGCGATGTCGGCGTCGGCCCTGGCCTCGTCGGCCTGGGCCCAGGCCCCCGTCGCTTCGCCGGCCCGGCCGCCGCCCGCGGCGGTCGGTCCGCGCCTGACGCTCAGCCTGGCCGACGCGGTGTTCCTGGGCCTGCGCGAGAACCGGACGATCAAGTCGGCCTATGTGGTCCGGGCGGCCGAGAAATACGACCTGTTCGTCGCCGAAACCCGCTTTCGCCCGATTGGCGCGATCATCGGCTCGGTCGAGGCCACGCGGGCCGGCGACTTGCGCGGTTCGACCCTGCAACTGAACCCGACGGCCACCTGGCTGATCCCGACCGGGGCGCAGTTCGACTTCGGCTGGGCGCGCCAGACCGTGCGCAGCGGCGGGAACGACCTGACCACCGAGGTGGCGACCCTCGGCGTCAGTCAGCCGCTGCTGCGCGGCGCAGGCCTGGCCGTCAACACCGCCCCCGTGCGCCTGGCCCGCCTCCAGGAGTCCATCGACCGCCTGACCCTGAAGGCGACGGTGTCGGACACCGTCAGCCGGATCATCCTGACCTACCGCGGCCTGGTGCAGAGCCAGCAGCAGCTGGTGATCGCCCGTCAGTCCCTGGAGCGCTCCCGCGCCCAACTGGCCACCAACCAGGCGCTGATCGACGCCGGACGGATGGCCGCCGCCGACATCGTCCAGACCCAGGCCGACATCGCGGCCCAGCAAGTGGCCCTGCTGCAGGCCGAGCAGCAGCGCAACAGCGCCCGGATCGCGTTGCTGGCCTTGCTGGCCGTCGACCTTCACACCGACGTGGTCGCCGCCGACGCCCTGGAGGCCAGGCCGGTCGCGGTCGACCTCGACCAGGCGATCGCCACGGCGCTGGACAACCGCCCCGACTTCCAGTCGCAGAAGCGCGCCGTCGAGCAGGCGCGCCAGGGCCTGATCCTGGCGCGCAACAACCGCCTGTGGGACGTGTCGCTCTACGGTTCGGTGCAACGCCAGACCGAGCGCGGCGACCTGTTCGACGACCCGATCACGGGGGCGCCCCTGGCCGGGACCGGGCTGCCGCGCACCAGCGGCGGGGTCGGGGTGCAGTTCCGCATCCCCCTGGGCGACTACCGTCCGCGCCAGGCCGAGATCCAGGCGCAGACCCTGGTGCGGACCCAGGAGCTGCGCCTGGACGATCTGCGCCAGGCTGTCGAAGCCCAGGTGCGCGACGCCGTCCAGGGCGTGGAACTGACCTGGCGCCAGGTGGAGGCCACGCGCCTGTCGCGCGACCTGGCGGCCAAGACCCTGGAGCTGGAACGCGAGAAGCTGAGCGCCGGCCGGGCGTCGAACTTCGAACTGCTGACCTTCGAGGCGAACCTGCGCTCGGCCGACCTGCAGGCGCTGAGCGCCTCGATCAACTATCTCAACGCCCTGACCACGCTGGACCAGCAGCTGGGCGCCACGCTCGACACCTGGAAGGTCGGCCTCCAGGACTGAGGCTCACCCTTTCGGCGCGGCCGTCGAGGCGCGATGGATCAGGGTGAAGGGGATGAGTTCGTCCCGTGGACGGGCCCCGGCCTCGGCCTTGCGGGCCACGCCGTTGATCAGCATCTTGGTGGCCAGGGTCGACATCTCCACCAGGGGCTGGCGGATGGTGGTCAGCTGCGGGCGGCTGAGGCGCGAGACAGGGCTGTCGTCGAAGCCGGCCACCGAGATGTCGCCCGGGCAGGAAAGCTCGGCCTCGGCCGCCGCCGCCAGGGCGCCCAGGGCCATTTCGTCGGAGCTGGCGAAGATGGCCGTCGGTCGCTCGTCGAGGGCCAGCAGGGCCGTGGTGGCCTTGTGGGCGGACTCGAAGGTGAAGTCGCCCTGGCGGATCCAGGCCTTGTCGACCTTCAGGCCGCGCGCCTTCATGGCGGCGACGTAGCCCTCGCGGCGGGCTTGGCTGGCGCCGTAGCGCTGGTCGCCGGTGATGAAGCCGATCCGCCTGTGGCCGAGCCCGATCAGGTGATCGGTCATCTCGCGCGCGGCGGCGACGTCGTCCATGTGCACGCGGGGGCCCAGGCCCTCGGGCTTTTCCGGACCCAGCCGCACATAGGGCGTGCCGGCCTTGTCCAGAAGCTCCAGCACCACCTCGTTGTCGCAGGAGGGCGGGGTCAGGATCACGCCGTCGGGCTTGAGGGCCGCCAGCAGCGCGCCGACCTCCTGGCGCACGCGCGGGCCGTCGTGATCCACCAGCTCGACCAGCAGGTGGTAGCCCGCGCCGCGGGTCTCGACCGTGGCGCCCAGCTGGATGCGCTGCAGATAGTCGGAGCCGCGCTCGCTGCGCCAGTGATCCAGGGTCAGCGAGGCGTCGACGAAGACGGCGATCACGAACGAGCGCGAGCCGGCCAGGCTGCGGGCCGACAGATTGGGCGCATAGCCCAGGGCGCCGGCGGCCTCGAGCACGCGCTCGCGCATCTGCGGCCGCACGTTGGGCTCGTTGTTCATCACGCGCGAGACGGTCTTGATGGACACGTCGGCCCGCGCCGCCACGTCATAGATCGTCACCGACGCCATGGGCCTGCCCGCTTGCCTGGGTCCTGATGGGGTGGACTCATCTTCATGCGGCCAGCCTAGTGCAACTGCGCGCCATAAGGCGACGCTCGGAATCCAAAAAAGCGCGAGGGACAGCCGCAATGTGGGCTTTGTCGTCGCTCGCGCCTTGTGTCGCCCGACGCGGAAGGCCAGTGTCCAAGCCAATCGCGGCGGAGACCGCGTGCGCCGGGGAGGGATGATGACGACGGTGGAGGCAGTGGGAATCGACAGGGCAAGGCCGACAACCGCCGTGAAGCCCAGCTTCATCGCCGCCTTCACCCTGGCCCAGATCGGGGCCTATGTCAGTTTCATGCCTCTGTTCCAGGTGCTGCTGCCGCTGAAGGCCGAGGCCATCGATTCGGCCGGCAAGGCCGTGGTGCTGAGCCAGGTGGCCATCCTGGGCTCGATCAGCGCCAGCCTCGCCAACCTGCTGGCCGGCGCGATCAGCGACCGGACCACCTCGCGGTTCGGGCGGCGGCGGCCGTGGATGGTGGTCGGCGCGCTGGGCACGGTGGCCTCCTATTTCCTGATCATGATGGCCCACAGCGCGGTCCAGCTGATGGCGGGGATCGTCTGCTTCCAACTGGCCTTCAACCTGCTGTTCGCGGCCCTGCTGGCGGTGTTGCCCGACCGGGTGCCCGACGCCCAGAAGGGCAGGGTGGCGGCCTTTCTCAGCCTGGGTCATCCGATCGGGGCCATGGCCGGCGCGATACTGGTCGGCGGCGTGCTGGTCGGCGAGGCCTCGCGCTACCTGGCCATCGGCGTGGTGCTGCTGGTGGCGATCGCGCCATTCGCCCTGGGCCTGAACGATCCGCCGCTGCCGCCGGGCGAGCGGCCACCCTTCGACTGGCGCAGCTTCCTGGCGGGGTTCTGGATCAATCCGCGGGCCCATCCGGACTTCGCCCTGGCCTGGGTCAGCCGCTTCATGGTGCTGGTCGCGATCACCCTGACCCAGTGCTACATGCTGTTCTACCTGCAGGACGCGCTGCACTATTCGGACCTGTTCCCAGGTCGCCGCGCCGAGCAGGGCATGGCCCTGCTGACCACCGTGGCCACCTGCGCCAACGTCGCCTGCGGCATGCTGGGCGGCATGCTGTCGGACCGTCTCAAGCGCCGAAAGCTGTTCGCGGCCGGCGCGGCCATGGGCCTGGCGGTGGCGATGGTGGTCTTCTCGCTGGTGCCGGGCTGGCCCGTCGTGGTGGCGGGCTTCGTGATCTTCGGATGCGCGGTCGGCTGCTACTACGCCGTCGACATCGCCCTGGTCAGCCAGGTGCTGCCCTCGCAGAAGGACGCGGGCAAGGACCTGGGGGTGATCAACCTGGCCAACACCCTGCCTCAGGCCATGGCGCCGATCCTGGCGATGTGGGTCCTGGGTCCGACCCATGTGAACTATCACGCTCTCTATCTGGTGGCGGCCGGCCTCGCGGCGGCTGGCGGTCTGGCGATCCTTCCGATACGGGGCGTGCGGTAGTCTTCTTTCGCGCTTCGAGGGCCTCGTGGCCGACCTGATCCCCATCGACGATTCGAACGATCCGCGCGTCGCGGCCTATCGCGACATCAAGGAGCGCGACTTGGTCGGTCGCCAGGGGCTGTTCATCGCCGAGGGCGAGACCGTGCTGCGGGCCTTCGTCCGCGACGCGCCGGAGCGGGTCCGGTCGCTGCTGATCGACGGCAAGCGCGCCGACAAGCTGGGCGAGGTGTTCGCGGGGCTGCCTCCGGGCGTGCCGGTCTATGTGGTCGGCCAGGCCGTCCTTGACGCTATCGCCGGTTTCCACCTGCATCGCGGCGTGCTGGCCGTGGGGGAAAAGCCCGAGCCGCTTTCCGCCGACGCCTTGCTGGCCCGAACCGACCGGCGGGCGTTGGTGCTGGTGCTGATGGGCATCGCCAACCATGACAATCTGGGCGGCATTTTCCGCAACGCCGCGGGGTTCGGCGTCGATGGGGTGATCCTGGACGGCGACTGCTGCGATCCCTTCTACCGCAAGGCCATCCGGGTCTCGATCGGCGCCACGCTCAGCGTGCCGACCGCCTGGCTGGCGCCGGGCGAGGACGTGGTCGCCCTGTTGGCGCGCCACGGTTTCCAGGGCCTGGCGCTCAGTCCCGCCGCCGACGAGGTCCTGGCGCGGCTCGAGCCTCCCGATCGGACGGCGGTGCTGCTGGGCGCGGAGGGGCCAGGGCTGCCGCAGGCCGTGATGGACCGCGTGCGGACCGTCGGCATCCCGATGGCGGGCGGCTTCGACTCCCTGAACGTGGCCACGACCAGCGGGATCGTTCTGCACCATCTGAGGTTTGCGGGTTTGTGATTTGCAGCCCATGCGGGCGACGAGACTTGCGGCTAGGTTGATCTCGCTGGAAACTGGCGCCCTCGAGTCATCGGCACGGTTTCAAATGCGCATCAGCACCGACCCGCGCGCGGCCCATCTCGTCAAGGAATGCCTGCGCCAATTCGAGGCCTGCCGCCAAACGGCCGCCGCGCTCTACATCTGGCAAAAGCACGCCCGTTTCTGGCGCGCGACGTTTCTCATCGCGCCGATCATTCTTGGCGGGTTCGCGGGGTCGCAGATCCTGGGTCAGGGCGCCGGGGAAGTCGGCAAGATCGGCGCGGCGTTCTGCAGTCTTCTAGCCGGGTTCTTCCCCGCCATCTTCAAGGCGCTGAACCTGGACATGCATCTGACCAGCATCGGTCGGTCGGCCACGGAGTTCACCAATCTGCGCGATCGCTTCCGGCAGGCCGCCCATGTCAAATCCCTGGAACCGTTCGACGCGTTCCAGGCCGAGTTCGAGGGCCTGATGGATCGCATGGATGCGGTTCGAATGGCCGCTCCCCCCGCGCCCGAATGGTGCTTCCGCGATGCGCGCAATAAGATCGGCAGGGGCGACTATGATGCGGCCGTCGACAAGCTGGCGGTGACGTGACGGAACTGGAATGACACCGGTGACTTGCCGTCGCCGGAGCCCCGCCCTAGGGTCCCTTCGCGTCGCTTAGGGAGGTCGCATGTTCAATCGCCGGGGAACCCTGGCCACCTTGGCGGGCGGCCTGCTGACATCGCTGCTGGCCGGCGCCGCCTTGGCCGACCCGAAACCGGCCCAGCCCGCGAAGACCCTGATGGATCCGACCGAAGTCCTCCCCCTGTGGCCCGGCGACCCGCCGGGATCGGCTGGCGTCACGGCCGTCGAGGCCGTCCTCGACCGCACCGTTCCCGGCGGCCTGCGCGACCGCGCCACCACCCACACCCGCAAGCCGACCCTGACCGTGTTTCGCCCGGCCAAGGCCAATGGCGCGGCGGTGGTGCTGATGCCCGGCGGCGGCTACGAGCGCGTGGTCAGCGACAAGGAGGGCTTCGAGACCGCCCGCTGGCTGGCCGATCGCGGCTACACCTGCTTCGTCCTGCTCTACCGCCTGCCGGGCGACCATTGGGGCGCGGGCCCGGACGCCCCGCTGCAGGACGCCCAGCGCGCCGTGCGCCTGGCCCGCTCGAAGGCGGCGGGGATGCGGTTCGACCCGGCCCGCGTGTCGATCATGGGCTTTTCGGCCGGCGGGCACCTAGCCGCCAGCCTGACCACCCGCTTCGACGCCAAGGTCTATGACCGCGTCGACGCCGCCGACGACCTGTCGGCGCGACCCGACCTGTCGGCCCTGATCTATCCGGTGGTGTCGATGGTCGAGGGGCCGGCCCACGCCGGCTCGCGCAAGCAGTTGCTGGGCCCGGCGCCGACGCCCGAGCAGATCGCCCTCTACTCGCCCGAGCAGAACGTCACCGAGCGCGTCCCGCCGGTCTTCCTGGTCCACGCCGCCGACGACAAGACCGTGCCGGTGGCCAACAGCCTGATGATGTTCACGGCCCTCAAGGCCAAGGCCGTTCCCGCCGAGCTGCACGTCTTCGAGGAGGGCGGCCATGGCTTTGGCCTGCGCTCGATCGACGGCAAGCCGGTCGCGGCCTGGCCGACCCTGTTCGAGACCTTCGCCAAGCGTCACGGGATCTGACACCGTCACGCGTCCTGGCGAACGCCGGGGCGAGCGGCGTTGCAGGGGGCGGGCCTCAGGTCGCCGCCGGCTTCTCGCAATCGCGCCACCGCTTGCGCTCCTCCTCCAGCGCCCGCTGCCAGCGCGTCCGCAGCACGCCGGGCCTCTGGCCGTGGCGTTCGTCGAGGAACTCCGCGCCTTCGATCCGGTCGGTGCGGAAGTTGCGGAAGTCGTTGCGCAGCTCGCACCAGGCGATCAGCAGGCGCACGGTCTCCAGATAGCCCACCGTCACCGGCCAGACGACCCGCTGGCTGACCGCGCCCTTCTCGTCGCGATAGTCCAGGCGGATCTTGCGGCCGGCGTGGATCCAGGCCCGGGTCTGGGCGATGTCGATGCCGTCGGGCAGGGCCTTCCAGTTCGTGCCGGTCCCGGTGGCGGGGGTCAGCACGTAGGGGCGCAGCTGCTCGGGCACGGCGGCGGCGATTTTGGCGATCAGGTCGTTGGCGGCGGTGGCCAAGACGGGATCGCCGCGGCCGGCGACCCACTGGGCCCCCAGCACGGCGGCTTCGATCTCGTCGGGTGTCAGCATCAGGGGCGGCATGTCGTATCCGGCCTCCAGCACGTAGCCGACGCCCGCCTCGCCGCGGATGGGCGCCCTCTGGCCGATCAAGGCGGCGATGTCGCGATAAACGCTGCGTTTGGAGGTCTCCAGCTCGGCCGCCATGGCGTCGGCCGTGACCGGCTGCCGGCTGCGGCGGAGGATCTGGATGATCTGGAAAAGGCGTTCGGCGCGTCTCATGGGGCCACTCTGCTCGACCGATGCTGACAGCATGCTGGCAGCAGGATGGCGGTAGCGTCCGATTGTCGCAACACGAGGTCTTCGAGGGACATCGAAAGGCGGCTCAGCAGGGAGAGACCACCATGATCACGCTCTACGCCGCCGGACCCGCCTTCGGCCTCCCCGAAGGCAGCCCCTATGTCACCAAGACCGAGATCCACCTGAAGATGGCGGGCCTCTGGTACCAGAAGGTCCCGGCCCATCCGGAGACCTCGCCCAAGGGCCAGCTGCCGTGGATCGACGACGACGGCGTCAAGGTCGCCGATTCCACGTTCATCCGCGCCTATATCGAGCGTAGCTACGGCGTCGACCTGGACGCCGGCCTCAGCAAGGCCCAGCGCGGCCAGGCCTGGGCGATCGAGCGGATGGTCGAGAACCACCTGGGCTGGGCCAGCTGCCACTTCCGGTTCTTCGACGACGACAACTTCGCCAAGGGCCCGGCCCGGTGGTTCGACGGCCTGCCGGGCGAGGCGCGGGCCGACGCCATTGATGGCCTGCTGGGCACGGTGCAAACCACCCTCAAGGCCGTCGGCATCGGCCGCCATTCGCCCGACGAGATCCTGGAGCTGGGCGCCTGGTCGCTGACCGCCCTGTCGGAGATGCTGGGCGACAAGTCGTTCGTGATGGGTCACCGGCCCACCAGCGTCGACGCCATCACCTTCGCCATGCTGGCCCAGATCCTGACGCCGTTCTTCGACTCGCCGCTGCGCCGCCGCGCCGAGAGCCTGCCCAACCTGGTGGGCTACGCCGAACGGATGATGGCGGGCTACTATCCGGAGTTCGCGCCGGAAATGAGCCGGGCGGCCTAGGAAACCCACCGCTCATTCGGGCCTCGGGGGGGATGAGCGGGTCCTTGAAGCTCAGTGCTTCTTCTTCTGCGCGTCGTTCGCCTGGAAGCCCTCCTTGCGGTCCGCGTCGTGGGCGTGGTGCACGTCGGCTTCGCCGCCGCCGCCCGAGACCTTGCTGTGGCGACTGTAGCGGTCGGGATCGTCCGGATCCTTGACGGTCGGGTCGGGGCGCGGCGACTTGGCGTTCTCGTGGCTGGCGCCGGGGCCGCCCCATCGGTCGGCGGCGGGGTTCTTGTCGGGCATGGTCAGCGATCCTGTACGTTGCCGGCGTGGGACGTGTTCTGGGCGAGGTTGCCGTGACGGCCCTGCGCCTTGAGGTTCACGTCGGCGTTGCCGGGGGTCGGCGATTGCAGGTCGTCGTGACCGCCTTGGCCTTCGATCGCCGGCTTCTGGCCCTTGAAGGCGCGCTGCTCGGGCGGAATGGGCGGGGCTTTGGACATTGGCTTCCTCCATGTCTGCCGTTGTCAAACCGATCGGAGAGGCGGGCGTTCCCAGCGTCCAGCTTGCCGGCGGCTCGAAGATTTCGATCCCGCCTCCGCCACGAGGCATCTTCGGAATCGGCGTTCCGATGCTATCTAGGAGCGTGTTCGGGATAGGATGCCCCCTTGTCAGATACAGCCGCGCCTCAAGCCTCCGCCGTCACGGATCGCGCCAGCCAGACCCTGCATCGGGCGCTGGACATCCTGGAGGCCGTCGCCGAGGGCGCCCATAGCCTGAAGGCGTTCGAGGCGCGGGTCGGCCTGACCCGCAGCACCACCCACCGCCTGGCCTCGGCCCTGGTCGATCGGGGCCTGCTGTCGGCGGTGGGCCGCGACTACCGCCTGGGCGGCCGTTTGGTGCAGCTGGGCCATCAGGCGCGAGAGCGGCTGGGCCTGGTCGAGGTGGCCCGACCCATCCTGGCCGCCTTGTCCGCCGAGACCCAGGACGCCACCAACCTGGGCACGATCGTCGGCGACGAGGTCCTCTATGTCGGCCAGGCGCCGGGGCGACGGCGGCTGGAAGTCCGCCACCGGGTTGGTGACCGCAACCGTGTCCGCGACACCGCCTTGGGCCGGGCCCTCCTGATCGACGCGTCGCCCGAGCGGTGGGCGCAGTTGTTCGTCGATGATCCGCGGTCGCCGGCGGCGGCGGCGTTCTTCCGCGAGATGGAGGCGGCGCGCCAGGTCGGCCACGCGCTGCACCTGGAGGACGGCCTGGACAGCATCCGCTGCATCGCCGCCCCGGTCCGCGACGCCAGCGGCGCGATCGTCGCCGCCGTCAGCCTGTCCAGCGTGCCGCAATACATGGACGAGGCGCGGATGGCCGAGCTGACCCCACGCGTCAAGACCGCCGCCCTGGAGATCGGAACGGCCCTGGGCTTCAACCCCGCGCGACTGAATCCGGAACGGTAGCGGGGGAGCCTCGCCCGGCGCCAGTCCGAGGCGCCCTTTCTAGTACCGCATCTCCAGCCCCATGCGGACCTCGCGACCGGTGTGGTGCTGGTAGTTCGCCAGGCCGCTGGTGTCGGAGAACTGGCGCTGAGCCGCGTTCAACAGGTTGCCGCCCGCCGCCGTCAGCCACCAGCCGGGCGCGAGCCGATATCGGGCGGACAGATCCAGGCTGGTGTAGCCGTTGACGCCGTCGACATCGGCCCCGGTCGGGGCGGGGATGGCGGTGAGGTAGCGGCCGCGGTGGGACAGGGTCGCGCGCAGGTCCAGGCCCTTGCGGCGATAGGCGGTGGTGATCGTGCCCACGAGACGCGGCGAGCCCAGGCTGTCATGGGCGATGAACGGCGCGCCGTCGAGGTTACGGAAGCGCATGCGCGAGCGGGTGTAGGTCAGGCCGGCGCGAACGCTCCATCCGCGCAGGGCCGGCGCGGCCAGGTCGAGCGGAGCCTGAAGCGCCAGTTCCAGGCCGTCCAGGTGGCCGCCGCCACGATCGGTCCGGGTCAGGAACTGCCAGATCGGCAGGTCTGGAGCGCACCCAGGCAAGCGCCCGCAGGCCGTCACCGCCATGCTGTCGGGCAGGCCGAAGGGGTTGTCCGCGAACACCGTCGGCGCGGTGGCGATGGTCAGGACGTTGGACCGGATCGTCTTGTGAAAGGCGGCGATCGACAGGACCGAGCCGGGTGCGAAGTACCATTCAGCGGCGGCGTCCAGGGTGTCGGCCCGCACGGGGCGCAGGCGCGGGTCGCCCGCCGAGACCGACCGCAGGCCGCCGGTCGAGACGTTGACGCCGGGGCGCAGGCTGCGCAGGTCCGGCCGCGCCATCACCCGCGCGGCGGCGAAGCGCAGCAGCAGGTCGTCGCGGGGCTCGACGGCCAGGTTGAACGACGGCAGCAGGTCGTCATAGTCCCGTGTCGTCGCGACCGGCGCCACGGAGCCGGGGGCGTCAGCGTCGACGGTGTAGCCGCGGGACGTCTGGCGGGTGTGGGCGTAGCGCAGGCCCAGATCGCCGCGCGGCGACCAGGCCGAAGGCAGGGCGAAGGCGGCCTGCAGGTAGGCAGAGCTGTCGTGTTCCTCGACCCCGTAGTTCAGGCCCAGAAGCGGCTCGGGGCCCAGCGTCAGCGTCCCGCATGCGCCAGGCGCGCAGGCTGCTTGGAAGAGGGCGAAAGCCGTGGCGACGTCGGGGGCCAGCCAGGCGTCGGGCGTGCCGACCGCGGTCGCGAAGCGGTTCGACCAGGCTTGCCGCAGATAGCCGGACGGCGGGATCGCCGCGAAGGCGGGCGGGATGTCGGCGTTGAGGTTGGCGATCGTGCCGTTCGACCGCGACCAGGCGACCGCCTCGGTGCGGTAGGTCTTGTGCTGCAGCCCGCCCCGCAGCGTCAGGCCGTCGCGGGGTGTCCATTCCAGGTCGGCGCCGGCGGTCTTGAAGCTGTTGTCAACCCAATTGGGTTCCGACCGCAGTTCGGCCAGGGTCCAGTTCGCCGGGGTCGCCAGATCGGCCGAGCCGAAGTCGATCAGCGGCCGCCGGCGATCGCGAAAGTCATAGGCGAAGCCTTGGACGTCGTACTGGTCCATCTGGACGGTGGCCTGCAGCGGATTGCCGAAATCGGAGCGGCTGTAGCCGGCCAGGGCCTTCAGGGTCAGCCGATCCGAAAGGCGCTGGCTGATCGACAGGGTGGTCTGGCGGAAGATGGTCTTCAGCCGATCGAGCCGCGACTCGGCGCGGACATCGACATTGTCGAACGTGCCGGCGATCAGCACCGGCAGGCCCGGTCGCGGGGTCACGATCGTGGCCTCCCGAACCCGGACGGCGGCCAGGCCGCAGTCGGGATTCAGCGGCGCGCGGCAGGCGCCCGCCGTGCGGAGGGTGAAGGTTTCCAGCAGGTCCTCGCGCCGTTCCGAGGACAGTTCGGAATAGAGGACGTCCAGGGCGACCTGGGTGCGGTCGGACGGTCGCCACTGCAGGCCGCCGGTCAAGCCCAGGCGCTCCTGCTCGATCCGGAACGCCTCCAGGCGGGGGATGCGCGGGTGCAGGGCGGCGTTCAGCGCGGTCAGGTCCGGCGCGCCAGGCGCGGAGGCTCCAAAGCCTGGAAAGACCGTGTCGCCGGTCTGCCACTGCCCGGCGTTGGCGCCGACGTCCTCGACGGTCCGCCTGCTGTAGGCGGCCGAGACCAGGATGCCGAACCGGTCGTCGCGGCTGCGGCGCGAGACGATGGCGGACAGGCGCGGGACGGCCTTGTCGCCGCCGAAATTGTACGCGCCTTCGACCGTCAACTGGACCCTGGAGCGTGGCCCGTCGAGGGGCGAGCGGGTCTGCAGGTCGACGGTCGCGCCCAGCGAGCCCTCGTCGACATCGGCCGACGGCGTCTTGCGCACGCGAATCTGGTCGAAAAGATCGGCGGCGAAGACGTTGAAGTCGAAAGCCCGGCCGCGATTGGTGCCGCCGCCCGCGTTCGAACCACCGAACGTCGCCAGGGTCTCCATGCCGTTGATGCGCACCCGCGTAAACTCGCTGCCCATCCCGCGCACGCTGACCTGCCGTCCCTCGCCGCCGTCGTTCGTGACGGCCACGCCAGGCAGCAACTGCATGGCGCCGCCCAGGCTCGGGTCGGCCAGGCCGCGCAGGTCGTCGCCCAGCAGGATGTCGCTGCTCTCGGCCGACAGGCGCTTCATCCGCAGGGCCTCGCCGCCGAGGTCGCGCGCCACGACCTGCACGGTGCTCAGGGCGGCGGGCTCGCTGTCATCCGGCGGCAGCAGCCGGGGGCGGGCGGGGGGAGCCGCGGCGAGCGGGGCGACGCCCCTGATGCTGATCACCCCGTCGGCGCTGATCGACAGACCAAGACCCGAGCCGCGAAGGAGGCGTCGCACCGCCTCGGCCGGCTCCAGGCGGCCGCGTACGGCCGGCGCCGCGCGTCCTCGCACCAGGCCGGCTGGCGCGATGATGATCGCCCCCGTCTGGCGCGACAGGGCCAGCAGGGCGGTCGACAGGGACTGGGCGGGAACATCGACAGGTCGCGTCGCGGCGGCCCGGACCGTTGTCGGCGCGAGGCTCGAGACCAGTATCGCCGCGAGGCAGGTCAGCCGAAGGCCACGCTCGGCGGCGCGGAACTCACGGGGCATGAGGCTCCGGCGCGCGTTTCGGATCGGCGGCGACCAGGATCCGGCCGCCGCGACCATCCGGGGTCAGGCGCACGGGCAGCACGCGCGGCAGTTCGGCGACGAAGCGGTCGGCCTGGGCGACGTCGAAGGCGGTGGTGACCTTGAGCCGGCCGGTGGCGGGGGAGCCGATCGCCAGGGGCCGCCGACCATAGCGGTTGAGGTCGGCGACAACCTCGGCCAGGGGCGCGTCGTCGTAGGCCAAGCGGCCCTGACGCCAGCCGCCGGCCAGGTCCGCCTGGGCCAGCGTCCCGACGGTCAAGCCGCGCGTATCGGCGACCACGGTCTGGCCGGCGCGCAAGGTGACCACGCGATCCTGGCGGTCCGGACGGTTCGAGACCTGGACCACGCCCTGCTCGACCTCGACCCGCACCGCGCGCCCGACGCCGCTATGGACGTTGAAGCGCGTGCCGACGACGCGGACCAGGGCGTCCCCGGCCTGCACCGTGAATGGCTGGCCGCCCTGGTGGGCGACGACGAAGAAGGCTTCGCCATGCTCCAGCGACAGCGCGCGTGGCCGCCAGCGCGAGGCGGCGTGCAGGCGCGAGGCCGGGGCGAGGATGATCTGGCTGCCGTCGCTCAGCGCAACCTGGTGGCTCTCGCCCGGCCGCGTCTCGTAGGTCGGGCCGGGGAGGGCGAGGACGGCCAGGGCCAGGCATGCCGCCAGCAACCCGCCCGCGGCGGCCATGGCCAGGACGCGCCATCGCGCCGCCGGGCGCCGGACGGGTTCGATGGCCGTCGGTGTCCGCAGGGCGCCCAGCATCATGACGACGGCCTCGGCCTGCTCATAGGCGTGACGGTGCCGCGGGTCGGCGTCCAGCCACGCGCCGAACTGCCGCGAGCGCTCGGGCGGGAAGTCTTCGCCCATCACCGCCAGGGCCCAGGCGCGAGCGGTCTGGCCGAGCGGCGAGTCAGGATCGACGGCTTCGTTCACGCGACAGTCCTCGATAATCGGCGGTTCCATGGATCAGGGCGCGCTGGCAGACGGCCAGGGCCTCCTCGACGGTCTTGCGCACCAGCGACGGCGAGACGCCGAAGCGCTCGGCGATCGCCACGAAGCTCTGGCCCTCCAGCCGGTTGGCCAGCAGGTACCGGCGGTGCCGGTCGGGCAGTCCCTGCACGACCTTCTCCAGCAAGCCCATCTGCTGCTTGGCGATCAGGCTGCGCTCCAGGTCGGGCGTCTCCTCGCTGTCGATCGCCAGCAGCGGGGCTGAGGCGTCCAGGGTGCGGCTGACGCGCGCCTGGCTGCGGCGCTCGTCCAGCATCAGGTTGATCGCCACGCGGAACACGAAGGCCCTGGGGCTTTCGATCCGTTCCGCGCCTTCCAGTTCGCCCAGCTTGAAGAAGGCCTGCTGGGCGACGTCTTCGGGGTCGGGCGGTCCCGGACCGAACCGCGCGCGCAGGAAGGCACACACGTCGCGCCATTCGCGGGCGTAGGTCGCCGAATAGGACGGGCGGTCACGCCATCGGCCCGTTCCCGCGCCGCTTGGCCTGGCTGCGGCGGGCTCGAGGCCGCTCGGCTCGACGATTCGAAGCTTGGACGTCTTCGCCTCGAACACCGGTGCTCCCCAGTCACGTCGGTCGTTTTCTTGAGGCGGCGACGATGGGAGGGAACCGGCCGCCGATCAACCGAAAGCGAAAAAAATGCGGGGGAGTCGAACTTTCTTGTGCGGATCGAAGGGCCGAAATCGTCGTTTCGGGTCGTCTTGAGAAAGGGAAAAATATTCAGCAATTTTCGAATGATACCGCTAACTTTTCCCCTTTTCTCCAGGTTCTCGCCATGTCTATCCTTATGACACCGGTGACAAAAGGCCGGAAGGAGAAAGGCGGTCCCGAACCGCCCGGGACTGACTGGGGAGGAAAAGTCCATGACCACGTCCACGCACTCGCACACGTGCGCCCTGCTGCGCCATTCGTCGCGCCTGGCGCTGACGGCGGCGCTGACAGCGGGTTTTTCGATCGGGCTCGCGGCGACGGCCGTCCAGGCTCAAAACGCTCCGGCGGCGGCCAATTCGGAGGCCAGCGTGGTCGAGGAAGTGGTCGTCACGGGCTATCGCGCTTCGCTGCGCAGCGCGATGGAGACCAAGAAGACCTCGGACGTCATGCTCGACGCCATCAACGCCGAGGACATCGCCGACTTTCCGGATTCGAACCTCGCCGAATCCCTGCAGCGCCTGCCGGGCATCTCGATCGACCGTGACAACGGCGAAGGTCGCACGATCAGCGTTCGCGGCCTGAGCGGTGACTTCAGCCGCGTGCGGATCAACAACATGGAGGCGTTGTCCACCGGCGCCAACAACGACGCGGGCGCCAGCCCCAACCGCTCGCGCGCCTTCGACTTCAACGCCTTCGCCTCGGAGCTGTTCAGCTCGGTGCGGGTGCGCAAGTCATCGTCGGCCGACGCCGATGAAGGCTCGCTGGGCGCCACGGTCGACCTGATCACCGGCAAGCCCTTCGACTACAAGAAGACCGCCTTCGCCGCCTCGGCCGAGGATTCCTATTACGAGAACGGCAAGACCCACAGCCCGCGCCTGACCGTCCTGGCCTCCGACCGCTGGTTCGACGGCAAGGTGGGGCTGCTGCTCTCGGGCGCCTACGCCAAGCGCAAGTCGGTCGACGACAACTATGGCCGGGGCGGCGGTTCATCCGACTACACCTATCGGGGTTCGACCTGGACCGGCGACGAGCTGCCCGGCCGCGCCGGGTTCGCCGCCCCGACCGGCACGGTGTTCCGGGCCCTGATCCCCACCACCCTGACCGGAGCCGCGCTCGACACCTACAAGGCCAATCCGGCCAACTACTACAATCCGATGGCCAATCCGGCCGCCTACGCCGAGATGACGGGTTCGGATCCGGCCGCCTACGCCAAGCTCTATCCGAACTGCGCGGCCGTCGCGGCGCAGCCGGTGGCGTCGCTGACCCCGACCACGGCGGGCTGCAACGACTCGCTGATCCGCTTCCCAGCCCTGCCGACGCTGAACCAGAAGGACGTCGACACCGAGCGCCTGGGCCTGACCGGGGCGCTCCAGTTCCAGATCAGCGATCGCACCCGGCTGACGGTCGACGCGCTCTATTCGCGCTTCAAGAGCGTGACCACGAACTACGGCATCTCGCCGGTCGGCCTGAACCGCAACAACACCAACGCCAGCTATGCCTATGGGGCCAACGTGCCCACGGCGACCGCCCGCAACGGCACGGCCATGACCGAGGCCCAGCGCCGGGGGCTCTATCCCGGCAGCTGCACCTTCGCCGAGGAAACCGAGCTGAACCCCGGCCAGGATTGCGGGCAGTCGCTCAACGGGACCGCCCCGGTCAGCGGCTACACCTTCAGCTACAACCCGAACAACCTGGATCCGTACGAGTACTACACCAACCCGGCCTCGCCCGGTTACGCCGGCCCGGGCTCGAGCCTGCCGTTCCGCGGCGACCTGATCGGTCGGCCGTCGGTCAAGCTGCTCGACGCCGAGGTGGTTGGCCAGAACGCGGAATATCTGAAGCTGGGCAATGTCGACTGGCGTTCGGCCGCCGACCGGGGCGCCTATACCACCGACTTCCGCCAGGTGTCGCTGGACCTGACCCACGAGTTCAGCGACCGGTTCAGCGGCCAGTTCAGCGCCGGCCTGTCGGAGTCCACCAACAAGAACACCGGCACCCTGGTCGAGTTCAACTACATGGACGCCTCCGAGCCGTTCATCTTCGACGAGCGCGGCGCGACCGGCATGCCCAGGTTCGACGCGGGCTTCGACGCCGCCGATCCCAAGAAGTGGGGAATCGTCAAGGGTTTCTCGGCCATGCGCAACTACGAGCGCGAGACGATCAACACCTACAAGGGCCTGAAGGCGGACTTCAGCTACGAGGTGGACGACCACTGGACGATCAAGTTCGGCGGCACGGGCCGCAGGTTCAAGTTCACCACCAACCAGTTCGAGCGCAACAACGACACTCTGAACCCGACCGAACGCGAGGCCGGAGTCAGCATCGCGTCGCTGGGCCAGGTCATCGATTTCGGCCAGGGCCTGGAGGTGCCGGAAGGCACGACCACCAGCTTCTTCGCGCCCAGCCTGGAAGCCTTCGACAACGTCTTCGGCTTCACCTGCAACTGCATCAACAAGTACGGCGATTTCCGCATCACCCGGAAGCGCAACCGCTCGGCCTCGTTCGGCGTGACCGAGGAGAACCTGGCCTACTACGCCCAGTTCAACTTCAACTACGACGTCCTGGACGGCCGCCGGCTGTCGGGCAACGTCGGGATCCGCCAGGCTCACACGGCCGTGGACTCCCAGGGCGAAACCACCGCCGGCCGGGCGATCTATGGCAAGAACAGCTATGACGACACCTTGCCGGCCGGCAACGTGACGTTCGAGGCCTTCCACAACTTCTATGTCCGGGCGGCCGCGGCCAAGGTCATGGCCCGGCCGCTGCTGGGCAACCTGTCGCCGGCGGTGACCGGCATCAGCATTCCCAGCGACGGCTCAAGCACGGGGGCGACGCTGACCGTGGGCAATCCCAAGCTCTCGCCCTTCCGCGGCGAGGCCTACGACATCGCGGCCGAATGGTACTTCACGCCGGGCGGCCTGATCAGCCTGGGCTATTTCCGCAAGGACATCGCCTCGTATCCCCAGACGATCTTCTACGAGGCGCCGCTGTCGGATTTCCTCGATCCCGCGGCGATCGAACAGTTAAAGGCGCAGTTCCCGGGCGCGACCGGCGGCGACGTGTTCCGCCGCGCCTATATCGACGCCGACAATCCCGTGCTCGCGCGCCAGGTCCGCGACGCGCCGGGCGGCGTCCTGCAGGGCTGGGAATTCAACTACCAGCAGGACCTGACCTTCCTGCCCTGGTATTTCAAGAACCTGGGCGTCCAGTTCAACATGACCAAGCTCGACACCGAGCTGACCTACATCCTCGATCCGGGCTCGGTAAACGCCACCACCGGCGCGGTCACCAAGGCGCCGGTCTATGGCAAGGGGCCGTGGCTGGGCGCCTCGCCGAAGGGCGTGAACTTCACGCTCTACTACGAGACCGACAAGTTCAACGCCCGGGTTTCGGTGGCGCATCGCAGCCAGTACTACACGACCTACCCGATCACGGCGGGCAACTGTGATCCGGGGCTGCAGGCCAACGGCTCGGCCTGCGACAGCCCGCTGATCAACGAGTTCAACGGCGCCAAGTCGACCACCAACGTCGATTTCTCGATGCGCTACCAGCCGCTCAAGCAGGTCAGCATCACCTTCGAGGCGCTGAACATCACCAACGAGATGGCCGAACGGTTCAGCTACGCGGACCCGGTCATCCAGTCCTATGGCGGTACGGGTCCGAACTATCGGATCGGCATTCGCTACAAGTACTGATCCCCTTCGGCTCGCGGTCGGCCGGCGTTCGCGCCGGACGATCGCGGCCGACCCGCGGGATGTCGGTTCGCGCGGCGAGCCGGCGTCCGCGGTCGTCAAGCCGCCTCCCGCGGCGACTTCGGCGGACGGCCGGCCTTCCCGGTCGTCCGCCTCCTTTCTTCAGTTCCCCTTCGGGAGACGACGGATGCGTTTCAGAGCTCTTGTCTTCGCGTCCTGCCTGACGGCCGGCGCCCTGACCGCTGTCGCGGGCGCCTGGGCCCAGACGCCGGTCGCCGAGCCGCCGCCGCGCTTCAATGCGATCAAGATCGTGCTGGTCGGCGACTCCACGACGGCCGTGCAGGGCGGTTGGGGGCCCAGCTTCTGCGCCAAGCACGTGACCTCGTTCGCCGCGTGTATCAACCTGGCGCGCGGCGGCCGCAGCAGCGGCAACTACCGGACGGAAGGGTCCTGGGCCTTGGCGATGGACGAGATCAGGTCGGGCGGCTTCAAAGACACCTACGTCCTGATCCAGTTCGGGCACAACGACCAGCCGGGCAAGCCGGGCCGGTCGACGGACCTGGCCACGGAATTCCCGGCCAACATGAAGCTCTATGTCGAGGACGTCCGCGCCGCCGGCGCCAAGCCCGTGCTGGTGACCCCGCTGACCCGCCGACAGTTCAAGGACGGCAAGCTGATCGACGACCTGGGGCCTTGGGCGCAAGCGGTTCGCAAGGTGGCGGCCGAGACCGGTACGCCACTGGTCGACCTGCACGCCGACAGCGTCGCCGCCGTCCAGGCCATGGGCGGGGCCGAGGCGACGCGCTTCGCCCAGAAGCCGCCGTCGCCCGAGGTGCTGGCCGCGGCCCGGACGGGCACGACGATCGCCGCCAGCGTCGGGGTCGCTCCGGCCGGCCAGGGCGGTCCGGGCCAGGACAACGCCGCCGTGGAACCCATGGGCCAGGCCAAGCTGTCGTTCGACTACACCCACCTGGGCGAAGCCGGGGCGGACTATTTCGCGACCCTCGTCACCGCCGACCTGGCCAAGGCCGCGCCAGCCCTGCGCCGGTTCCTGATCCCCTAGTTTCCGCGTCACAAGGACCTCGCCGTGCGACCGACCCGTAGAACCACCCTGGCCCTGGCGGCCGGAGCCGCCACCAGCGGTCTGATCCAGCCCGCGAGGGCCGCTGCGAGGTCCGCCTCGCGCCTCTGGTACCGCCAGCCGGCCAGGGAATGGGTGGAAGCCCTGCCGGTCGGTTCGGGCCGCATGGGCGCGATGGTGTTCGGCGGCGTGGCGGCCGAGCGGCTGCAGCTGAACGAGGACACCCTGTGGGCGGGCGGGCCCTACGATCCGGCCAATCCCGAGGCGCTGAAGGCCCTGCCGGAGATCCGGGCCATGATCAACGCCGGCAACTACGCCAAGGCCACCGAGGTGGCCGACGCCCGCTTTATGGCCACGCCCAAGCGTCAGATGTCGTACCAGACGATCGGCGACCTGAAGCTGGCCTTTCCGGGCCTCGACGGCCAGTCGACCGACTACGTCCGGGACCTCGACCTGGACGGCGCGATCGCCACGACCCGTTTCGCGGTCGGCGGAACCCGCTACACCCGCCAGGTCATCGGCAGCTATCCGGACCGGGTGATCGCCGTGCGGCTGAGCGCCGATAAGGGCGGGGCGATCAGCGTCGACCTCAGCTTCGCCAGTCCGCTGAAGTCCAAGCCCGTCTCCAGGGTCGAGGGCCGCGACACCCTGGTCCTGGCCGGGGCCAACGACACCCAGCAGGGCGTCGCCGCGGCGCTGAAGTTCGAATGCCGCGTCCAGGTGATCAGCAAGGGCGGAACCCTGAGCGCCAGGGAAGGGGTGCTGTCGGTCGCGGGGGCCGACGAGGTGCTGCTGCTGGTCGCCGCCGCCACCAGCTACCGCCGCTTCGACGAGGTGGGCGGTGATCCCGCGGCGCTGAATCGGGCGGTGCTTGCCAAGGCCTCGGCCAAGGGCTGGGCGGCGCTCCTGGCGGCCCACCAGGCCGACCACAGGGTCCTGTTCCGGCGCGTGGACGTCGACTTCGGGACGACCACGGCGGCGCTGAAGCCGACCGACGAGCGGATCAGGGCCTCGCAGGCCACCGACGATCCCGCCCTGGCGGCGCTGTACTACCAGTACGGCCGCTACCTGCTGATCGCCTGCTCGCGCCCCGGCGGCCAGGCCGCCAACCTGCAGGGGGTCTGGAACGACATGACCTCGCCGCCCTGGGGCGGCAAGTACACGATCAACATCAACACCGAGATGAACTACTGGCCGGCCGAGCCGACCGGCCTGGCCGAGTGCGTCAAGCCGCTGATCGAGATGGTCCGCGACCTGTCGGTCACCGGCGCCCGCACGGCCAAGGTGATGTACGGCGCCCGCGGCTGGGTCACCCACCACAACACCGACCTGTGGCGGGCCAGCGGACCGATCGACGGCGCCAAGTACGGGGTCTGGCCCACGGGCGGGGCCTGGCTGTGCAAGCACCTGTGGGACCACTACGACTATAGCCGCGACCGCGCCTACCTGGCCGATGTCTATCCGCTGATGCGCGGCTCGGCCCTGTTCTTCCTCGACGCCCTGGTCGCCGATCCCAAGTCGGGCAATCTGGTGACCAATCCGTCGATCTCGCCGGAGAACGACCACGGCCACGGCTCGTCCCTGGTCGCCGGCCCGACCATGGACCAGGCGATCATCCGCGATCTGTTCACCGCGTGCATCAACGCCGCCGCCATCCTGGGGACCGACCCCGACTTCGCCGCCGAGCTGACGGCGGCGCGGGAGAAGCTGGCGCCGTACAAGATCGGCAAGGACGGCCAGTTGCGGGAATGGCAGGAGGACTGGGACGCCGACGCCGGCGACATCCATCACCGCCACGTCTCGCACCTGTACGGCGTCTTCCCCAGCGACCAGATCGCCATCGACACGACACCGACGCTGGCCCAGGCCGCCAAGGTGTCGCTGAACACCCGGGGCGACATCTCCACCGGCTGGGCGATCGCCTGGCGGCTGAACCTGTGGTCGCGCCTGGGCGACGGCGACCGGGCCCACAGGATCCTGTCGCTGCTGCTGGGGCCCGAACGGACCTATCCCAACATGTTCGACGCCCACCCGCCGTTCCAGATCGACGGCAATTTCGGCGGGACCTCGGGCATGACCGAGATGATCCTGCAGAGCCGCAACGACCAGATCCTGCTGCTG
>Ga0209758_1001576_pt1 | contig 26090 bp, 28 predicted proteins | sample AraplaMF_Col_mMF_FD_184258 | JGI IMG/M metagenome (GOLD analysis project Ga0209758, IMG submission 184258) | Arabidopsis root microbial communities from the University of North Carolina, USA - plate scrape MF_Col_mMF (SPAdes) (version 2) | ecosystem: Host-associated > Plants > Roots > Endosphere...
TTGCCGCGATCGGAAACGTAACGCCGTATTGGTGCTGGGTCTGGGTGATTTCGGTGACGCCGCCCGGCTCCTGGCCACCGAAATCGTTGGAAGGCACGCCGACGATCATCAGGCCACGTTCATGGAACTCGTTCCATAACTCCTGCAGCCCGGCATATTGCGGGGTGTAGCCGCACAGCGAGGCGGTGTTGACGACGATGAACGGGCGGCCGGCAAATTCGGCCAGCTTGATGTCGCCGCCGGCAAGTGCCGGAAACGAGAAGCCGTAAGCGGTGATCCGGCTCATCGCGGTCTGCGCCAAAACCATCCGGGGCGCGGCGGTCACGCCGGCGAGCACCACCATTGCGAACTTCCTGCGATCGATCATGGCTGTCCCCGCCGAACATCAGGCGATGACCATAGCGCGGCAGGCGCAGTCGCGCCGCTCAACAAGCCGTTATGAGCCGGCGCGCCGTGCCGGAACGAAATTCGAGCGAAGCTTGGCCGCGCCGGACCCGGAAGCGGAGAGCCGTTCGCGCTGCGAGCGCGTTCAAGCCTACCGCGCGGCGCCTTCTCCCACCACCGAGAAGGGAGCCCAGAAGGCGGGATAGGCGTTGAGCGGATCCGTAGTGTCGTTCATGTAATCGATCATCGCGCGGCGCATCGCCTCGGACCGGCCGAGCCTGGGATCCTCCGCGATCTTGGCGAAGGTCGCGGTCGTCAATCGCGTGGCTGCGGCGGAATCGATCGACCAGTGCGACACCAGCAAGGCCCGCGCGCCGGCATAGAAGAATGCCCGCGCCAGGCCCGACAGCGCCTCGGCGCCGGGCTTGTCGCCCGCCATCGTGTTGCAGGCGGAGAGCACCACCCAGTCCGCATTGAGCTTGAGTTGCGCGACCTCGCTTGCGGTGAGCAGCCCATCGTCGAGCGCGCTCGGCTCCCTTGGTATGGTCAACGCCAGCGCGGGCTCACCCATTCCCTTGACGTCCCCCGCCACCAGGCCATGGGTTGCAAAATACACGACGCGGTAATCGGCAAGCGGCTTGCTCTTCACGTTGGCTTCGGTCGCCGCCTTGTCGAGAAGAATGTCGCTGGCAGGCGCACCGAGTTTTCGGGCCACCGTCTGCAACTCGGTTGCGGTATCCAGCAGCGAAGGCAGGCTCTGGGCAATATTGGCGCGATCCACGCCGGCGCCCTGCCAGAACTCGGAGTAGGCCCGTGTTTTCGCGGCAACCCTGACGGTCGCGCGCGCCTCGGCCAGGGCCCGCGCCCGCTCGGCGGGATCGAACACCGGATCGCCAAAGCCAATCAGCGCCTTTGGCGCCTGCTGCCGGCCGGCGAACATCCGAAGCGCCTTCAGGCTCGAAACCGACGGCAGCACGGTGATCGCCTGCCGCTTGATCAGCCAGGCGGCGTCCCGGTAGGTCGCGATGTCCTTGAGCTCCGGCTTGGCGATGGCCGGCTTCTCGGTGACCAGCAGTTGAAACGGCAACGCCGTGAGCGGACCGGAGGGGACGACCATGACGTGGCGCTTGCCCTTGATCAAATCTTCGACCGGCCCCAGCAGCGTCGCGTGGAGATCCTGGGCAACGGACAGGTCAAACAAATCCGGCCGCTTGCCGCTCTTGATGAGCGCGAGGCGCTGATCCTCGAAATCGTGCAGACCGCGGCGGAATTTCGTCACCTTGTCGCCCAGCGCGGCCGCTCCCAGCGGCAGCTCCTTCCACTGCAATTGGTCCCGCGTCAGGGCAAAGACGTAGCTTTGTTTGTCGCCGACAAGAAAGGAGACGAGTGCCTCGTCGGCCCCGAGCAGCGTCTGGGCCTCGTCGGCCTTCAACGGCTTCGGATTCGCGAGCGCCGCATATTCGGGGAAATCCTTGTCGAGTTGCCCGGCAATACGCGCACGCCGCTTGTCGACGTCGGCAGCCTGCTTCCGCAACGTGTCGACGGCGGTCCGGTTTTCGATCGTCGGCGGCTTCGACAGCGCCTCGTTCAGCCTCTGGTCGAGATCGCGCCAGGACGCGTCGAGGTCCTGCCGTTCGCGGGCCAGCGCCAGCAACGGGCCGCTTCCCGACGCAAAGCGCGCGGTCATCTGTTGAAGGGCTGCAGCGGCGGACGACTGCGCCGCCCGTTGCGACACCTCGAAGGCCTCCCGGTCGAGGGTCGAATCGGGAGCTGCCCGCCCGACGGCCGCCAGACTGCGAACGTGCTGCGTGAAATAATCCGCATGCAACACGGCCTGTCGCGCCGATTGATCCTGTCTTGGCGAGGAACCGCTGGTGCTGGCCTCGTGCTCCGCCATGGCCGCCGTCGACCTGCGAGAATAAGCCAGGGCTTCCTCGAACTTACCCGTTGCGTCACTGACCTCGGCGAGATGGTTGAGCGTTTCGGCAACGTCAGGATGGTTTGCGCCCAACTTCTCTTGCCTGATCGCCAGCGCTTCCAGCAGAAGCGGCATTGCTTCATCGTATTTCTGTTGCGACCGATACGATACCGCCAGGTCGTTCAGAAGCCCCGCCCTTTGCGTATCGTTGTCGCCCAAAGTCGCTTGGGCAATCCCGAGAGCACGCCGGTAAAGCCGCTCGGACTCGTCGTGTTTGCCCATCGCCTGATCGGTGAACGCCAGGCTATTCAAGATGGAAACGAGAAGCTTCTTGTCGACCGCTGAAGCATTTTCGGCTATCGCGAGCGCCTGCTTTTCCAGATCTTCCGCTTTATCAAGCCTGCCCTGCAATCGATTCAGAACACCAATGCTGTTCAGCGTTCGCGCGACCTCTGAATTACCAGCTCCATATAATTGTTGCTTGATCGCCAGAGACCTTCGATAAAGCCCCTCGGCCTCGCTATATCTGCCTTGCAGTCTATACACTTGTCCAAGGTTATTCAGAGGGGTTGCAACCCTATAGTCAAAAGCCATGTTGTACTCGTTGTCGGCATTCTTACGAGTCTCATAGATACTCAGCACGCGCTTGTACAATTCTTCGGCTTCGCCGTATTTTCCGAGGCTCGTCTGCACGATTGCAAGGCCAATGAGGCTGCTAGCCACACCTAGATCGCTGGTGCCGAGGGCCTGCTCTTTAATCGCCAGAGAACGCCGGTAGAACACCTCTGCTTCACCATATCGGCTTTGCGATCTGAAGACGGAGGCCAGGTTGTCAAGCGTGGTCGCCAGGGCAGCATCTCCGGCCTTCAGCGTTGCTTCCTGGATGGGAAGGGCGGCCTTGTATAGCTCTTCAGCCTCGCTGTACCGTTCCCCCGATCGATATACATCGCCAAGCGCAATAAGCGGCTTGACCGCATCAGCGTCGCTAGCCCGAAGAACCTGTTGCCTGATAACCGACGCACGCTGATCCAGCGTTTCAGCCTCAGCGTCCTTGCCTTGCGATCGATAGAAACTCGCCAACGTAAGGAGGGTCGATGACAAAGCCGGATCTTCGGGTTTCAAAACTGCCTGCCGGATGGCCAGCAGCCGCTTATATTGAATCTCCGCTTCCGCGATCTTGCCATCGGACTGATACGTTTCCGCGAGCGAAATGATCTGCGGCACCAGATCAAGGTGGCTTGCGCCTAACTTCTTCTCCTGGATCGCCAGCACGCGCTGGAAGAGTTGCTCGGCCTCAGCGTATTTAAGGTCGTTTTGGTACAATCGACCGAGTTTTGCGATGGCCGCTATCACTTCGGGATGTTCGGAACCCAAATTGGCCTCTTGAACGGCTTGCGCGCGTTTTACCAAGTCCAGTGCCTCATCGAGCTTTCCCAGCGAACGAACCGCAAACGCCAATTCCATCGCGGTACTGCGAATCTTGTCGTGATTGACGCCGAGTCTCTGCTCGTAAATTGTCAAAGCTCGCTTGAGCAATTTTTCAGATTCGCCGTATTCACCCAGCGGGCGGTAGACTAAGGCAAGATCATAGAGATAGTTGGCCACTTCTACATCCGTGGCTCCAAAAGCCTGTTCGGCGATCGGGACGCCCCGCTTGAACAGCGCCACCGCCTCCGCGAATTTCTTTTGGCGGTAAGCAACAACTGCCAACTGGTGCAGCGAGTGAGCCACCGCGGCCTGGTTTTGGCCGGGCGCCTTCTCCTGAATCGCGAGCGCGCGTCCATGAAAGTCCTCGGCGTCGGTCAGGTTACCCGCAAACCGGTTCGCCAATCCGAGATTGTACAGGATTTGCGCAGTATCGAGGTGATCATTGCCGAAGGCTTGCACGTAGATCGGCAGCACTCGTTTGTTGACCGTGATGGCATCGGCGTATTTCTTTTGCAGGTGATAGACGGTTGCCAGTTCGCTCAAAGTGCGGGCGACTTCGATGTGGTTCGGGCCAAGCACCGTCTCCCGGATCGCCAGGGCGCGTCTATAAAATTCCTCAGCCTCGATCAGCTTGCCCGCATAGCGTTTGGTCAGCCCGAGATTGTAGAGCAGTTGCGCCGTGTCGAGATGATCTTTGCCGAAGCCCTGGATGTAGATGGGCAGCGCACGCCTGTAGAGCGCTTCCGCCTCGGCATAACTCCTCTGCTGATAATAGTCGGTTGCCAGTTCGTTCAGAGCGCGCGCGACGTCGACATGGTTCGGGCCGAGCGCTTTTTCCCGGATTGCCAGCGCGCGCTTGTGAAACTCCACTGCGTCGGCGATCTTGCCCAGGAACCGGCACGTCGTTCCGAGATTGTTGAGGGCGACCGCCGTATCGAGATGTTCCTTGCCGAATGCCTGCTCGGCAAGCGGCAGCGCCCGCCGGTAGAGCGGCTCTGCTTCGGCGTATCTCTTCTGCTGGTAATAGACGCCGGCCAGCCCGTTCAGGGAGTGGGCCACCGCGGCCTGGTTTGCGCCGGGAGCCTTCTGCCTGATTGCCAGTGCACGCTTATGGAATTCCTCGGCTTCCTTCAGCTTGCCCATGGACCGGCTGACCATCCCGAGATTGTTGAGGGTTTGCGCCGTTTCGAGATGCTCCTTGCCCAACGCCTTTTCGCGCAGGCCGAGTGCGCGAACCAGCAGCGGCTCGGCCTTGTCGTATTTCTTCTGGTCCAGGTAGATGTTCGAAAGATTGAAAAGGGTCCAGGCAAGATCAGGGCTCTTGCCGGTTACTTCCCTGATCGCCAGGGCGCGGACATAAAGCCCCTCGGCAGTATCGAAGGCGCGCAGGCGCTGGTGAGCCCAGCCCAGATTGTGCAACGCGGATCCATAGGCTTCGTGCTTGACGCCGAACTTGGCCTTGATGGCGGCTTCGTACAGTTCTCCCTCTCGTACGGCGGCCGCGTTGTCGTTGCTCGCCAGAGCCGCCTGATATCGCTTGTAGATGGCGGGAGGATCCTCGCCGGCGGCAATGACCGGCGACAACGACCAGATCGCCCAGACACATATGCAAACTGCCCAACGTCTGGCGGTCATCCCAAGGCCCCCGGGTATTCGGTTTTGATCGTGAGAATCGAGCCGCGATGGCTCAAGAGCGGAAGATGGTTCAAGGGAAGCAAGAGACCCGACATGTGAAGTTACCGCCGCGCCAGCCTTGCCGGCCTGGCTTGGTCAATCCATACGACCCGATCCAGTCATCGAATGTTCGATATTCACTCATCCCGCCCCCTTTGATACCGATGAGGGTATCAATCAACTTGCGGCTTGCAACCGAAAATGGTGCCGGCCGACGTCATTCGCTTTTGACCTGAAGCAAGACTGCGCGACGTCTTAGCGGTCCCGCCCTTCAACCCCGTGTGCGCCAGGATGACAATCCCCCGTGCCTCTCACCGTGATCCGGATCACAGAACCGGCGCAAGAAGTGGAACGAAGTGGCCTGGCCTCGATCAGTGGATTTTCAGCGATGTTGCGGACCTTCGCATGGCTCATTGTTTTGCTTGTCGTCCCGCTGTTCGCCGGTCGCGCCGGCGCTGGCGACGCCGAGGAGGATATCCTGCGTGCTCTGAGGGCCAAGCGGATCATGCGGTGTCCGATGGCCGAGAGTTGCAACCAGCAGTCTTCGGCTCACGCGCTGGATGTAACTGTCACATTCGCCAGTGGATCGGCCCGGCTGGATGCCGATGCCAGATCGAATGTTCAAAAATTTGCCGCCGGGTATCGCGCGTCCGGACGGTTGGCGGTCACGCTATCCGGATACACCGACGCTATCGGCGGGGCAGATTACAATCGCCGCCTGTCGCACCGACGTGCCGCTGCGGTCCGTCGAGCCCTCACCAACAACGGACTGCCTGCGGCGTCCATCAGCGCGGTCGGGTACGGTATCCGGCGGGTCGGAAGCAAGACCGCATCCCGTGACGACCGCATCGTCGTCATGACTGCGGCGCCAGGATCATAACGGCCAGTCGGCTGCGGCCTCCGCCCCCGATCGCGTTTTCGAGAGAAGTGGAGACCGGTTCGCGTGAAGAAAACGCGTCAAAACAAGAATCTAGAGCCCGGTTCTGATTCAATCAGAACCGGAAAAGGCTCTAGCGTAGCGAGACGATGAAATCGGTGCCTTCGCCGGTTTCGCCTGCCGCGATGCCCTGATCGGACACCACGATCGAGCCGCCGGTGGTCAGCGCCTCGATGATCCGCGCCATCGCATCCTCGGGAATGCTGATGCGATCGAGCGCCTCGGTCGGGCTGTTCGGTGACGGCGCCGGCTTCATCTCGACGGCGCCGACGGTCTTGCGCCGGCGCAGGGCGCGCTCGTCGTCGTCGTGCCGCTCGGCATGACGTGCCGTTGGCAGCGAGACCACCGACCAATGGAAGCTCTTGGGGTCATCCTTGTCGGCCTGCGCGGTGAACACGTGGGTGCCCAGCGGGCGATCGCCCGGCGCTATCGTGACCGGGGTTTCGAACAGCGGCGCGAAATTCTGCCGCACATAAAGCTTGCTGTCCTTGCGGCTGATGAACGCAGCGATCTGGCCGGAACGCTTCGGTGCCGCCGCCGGATCCGGCTTCGCCACGGTCTTCTCGGCGTCGGTGGGGCGCGCCTGGTCCTTCTTCGGATCCGCCGTCTCGGACTTGTCAGTTTCCTTGCCACTTTCCTTGGTGGCTTCCGGGGCGGACTCCGTGGCCGCTGCAACCGGCGTCGCGGCTTCGGCCTTGGTCTCGACTGCCGCTACGCCCTCGGGCTTGTCGGCGGTTGCCGGCTCGCTTGCCGCAGGCAGGGCGTCCACCATGGTCACGGCGACCGCGCCGGCATCCGCAGTCTGTGCCGGCTTGACAGGTGCCGCGGCCTCGATGGGCGGCGTGATGGTCACGGCGGCCATCGTCTTGTCGGATTTCGCGGTCGACGGTGTTGTCGCCGCAACCGGCGCCGGTTTCGGTGCCGACAGCAGCGGGTGGCTGAAAGTGCTCGGCGTCATTTCGCCTGGCGTCACCACTACCCGCGCGCCCATCCGGGTCCAGCCCCACAATTTCACGGCGAAGCTCATGGGCATGCGGATGCAGCCGTGCGAGGCGGGGTAACCCGGCAGCACCCCGGCATGCATCGCCACGCCCGACCAGGTGATCCGCTGCATGTAGGGCATCGGCGCGCCGCTGTAGATGTTGGAGCGGTGGAATTTGTGCTTCTGGATGACGCTGAAGACGCCCATCGGCGTCGGATGGCCGCGCATGCCGGTGGAGATCGGCGTCTCGGCGAACAGGCCGTTGGCGTCGTAGAGCTTGAGCGATTGCCGCTCGATCGAGATGGCGACGATCAATGGCCCTTGCGGCTTGACGGCTTCCTTGGTCGCACTCTCGCTCTTTGGGGCCTGGCGGCGCTTGGCCTTGTGACGGCGCTGCGGACCGACCGGGGCCTGTCGATAGTAGCCGGGTTCTGAATCATACCAGTAGATCGAGGTCGCGGCCTCCGCGTGGGATGCGGTGCCCAAAATTCCGGCCGCGGCCACCATCGCCACCCGCCAGAATGAATTCGAAAAAGCGGTATTGTTGAGAAAATTGGCTTTTGCAGAGAAAAACCGCTGCCATCCGGTCAAAACCGGATCTTGATACCCGTTCACGCCTACCATCCTCGAATCCAGCCGTCTGTGTTGAGTGTTGCAGACGCGAGACAGGTTCACCAGCGGGGCGCGTCTAGGGCTTTCGCGATTGGCTGCCAGAGTAGCAAAAAAGCCTCACATTTCGCTTAACGGCGGGCGCGCCGTGCGGCGCGGCGTCTACCGGACACGCGGTTGTCATCCCACATAGCAAATACCTCATTGACGGAGAGCTTTATGACGCCCGGCCTTTCCCACCCCCAGCCCACGCGCAGCTGGATTCTCGCGCTGCTGACAGCTTTGGTGCTGACCGGGCTCGGCCCGCTGTCGCAGGCGCAGGCTGCCGACGAGCCGGACCTGATCTTCCGGCGCTCCACGGTATTCAAGTGGCTCAGCCCGAACGACAAGCTTGCCACCTACGGCGTCGACGACCCCGAGGTCGAAGGTGTCGCGTGCCACTTTACGGTGCCGGAAAAGGGCGGCTTCAAGGGCTGGCTGGGCTTGGCCGAGGAGGTTTCCGACATTTCGCTGGCGTGCCGCCAGGTCGGTCCGATCCGCTTCAAGGGCAAGATGGAGCAGGGCGACGACATGTTCCGGCAGCGGCGCTCGCTGTTCTTCAAGAAAATGCAGATCGTTCGCGGCTGCGACGCCAAGCGCAACGTGTTGGTCTACATGGTGTATTCGGACCGGCTGATCGAGGGATCGCCGAAGAATTCGACCTCGTCGGTGCCGATCATGCCTTGGGGAACGGCTGACGGCGCGCTCGCGAAGTGCGGTGATTTCGTGCAGTAGGGGTGGAACAGGCGATCAGCTGCGTCGCGGTCGCTGCCAATCCGCCGCGGCGTTGGGGTCGCGGCAGCCGACCAGATGGACCAACTGCTGCGGCATCGACGCATTGCCGTGGGCCCTGTCGGAGCATTGCTGGGACATCGCGCCCTGGGTTTCGCAAATGACGGCAGGCTTGCCGTCCGCGGCGGCCCGGTCGCTGATGCGAAGCTCGGTGCCGGTCATGAGACGCTCGATGATCGGGCGGCGGGCGTACTTGCCGCTGCCGGCGCGCGTGTCGATTTTGCCCACGGGTGCAATCCTTCTTCCGAGTGAGGTAACGCGCAAGCCGTCAACAGGTTGCGCGCGTCCGACGCAGTCGCGTTCACGACGCTTTCGGTTCAAGTTTGCCGTTTAGTTTTGCCAAATGACCAACACGAATTTTACGCCTTGCGAACCGCTGCAATGCCTCTCGCACAAAGGTTGAGAAAAACCTCACACACGTCGAACCGATCGACTTATCGGGGCGTCTCATCGGTACATGCTTAACGGAGAGGTCCGATGCGAGCCCTCAGCTTCATCCTCGCTTTCGCCGTCATCCTGCTGGGTCCCCCATTCTGGGGCTCTGTCGATGCTGGACTGCCAGGTCCGGGCACGTTCTCCTACAACGGCTCCTCGCTGAACGCCGTCGCGCCGCCGTTCCTGATCGCCGAGGCCCGCTGATCGGGCTTTTCGAATCAAACACCCGAATCAGCCGTCCGGCTGTCCAATTTTGACCATCGGCTCGTCGAAGCGGCGGTGCGGTGCGGTCATTTAATTGAAATTGTTGATGTTTTTGGCGCCGTGTTTCGTTGGAACACGGCCACGAAACAAATCTGGCCGGCCACGAAACCATTTTCGTCTTGTGGCGCAGACATCCCGAAACGGCGCTTGGTTATCAACATCCCAACGACGCGGCGGACAGCGCCGCTCACCGGAGACGTCAAATGCGAACCCTCAGCTTCATCCTGGCCTTCGCCTTCATCCTCGCCGGTCCCTCGATGGCGGGTTCGTCGGACACCAGCATGCCGGGCATCGGCACCTTCGCCTACAACGCTGCGCCGGCGGCGGCGCTCACGGTCGTCGCATCCCGCTAAGACGCGCTGCGCGATCCAATAACAAACAGTTCGATAAAGTGACCTGATGATGATCCGAACCGGTTGGCTTGCCGCTCTGCTTCTTGTCGTGCTTCACGTTCCTTCAGCGCAGGCGCAGATCTGGTCCTGGAAGAAATTGCCTGATCCGCGCGGCGAGTTTGTGCGACTCTGCGCGCCCCACATGGTCGGGCGCTGGGCGCATCCCGAAGAGGTTTGCATCTGCCTGCACGACCACGCCGTGGCGACGGTGGAAGATTCCGACCTGCGCGAGGCGCTGCTGCGCGGCATCAGCGAGACCGGCGTGCCGACCATCGAGAACGACTGGATACCGGCGGCGAAGCAGGCGCAGATCAGCGCCGCGTTCTCGCAGATTGCCAAGCCGACCCTGCAGTGCATGTTTGAGCCGGCCCGATAGGACGGACCTCGTCCCCCCGAGCGACGTTGAAGCCGCGTGAGCCTGCCCGGTGGCGGGCCAGCGGCTTGGCCGCTATCATGGCGCACCAACCACACCGGATGGGGAGCCGCCATGCGGACCATGATTATCGCCTTTGCCGCGGCCTTGCTCGCGTCAGCCGTGTCCCCGGCACTCGCCGCCGATGCGGCGACACTGGAGGCGAACAAGAAAGCGGTGCTGGAATTTTACGAAAAGGGTCTCAACCAGAAGGATTTCGAGGCCGCCGCGAAATACATCGGTCCGCGCTACGTGCAGCACAATCCCACCGCGCCGGACGGCCCCGAAGGCTTCAAGGCGTTCCTGGGTTTCCTGCGTGAAAAATTTCCCGACTCGCACAGCGAGATCAAGCGCGCCTTCGCCGACGGCGACTACGTGATCCTGCATGTCCACAGCGTGCGGGAGAAAGGCAGCCGCGGCCGCGCCATCGTCGATATCTTCAAGCTCGAGGACGGCAAGATCGTCGAGCATTGGGACGTGGTGCAGGAGGTGCCGGAAAAGGCGGCCAACAGCAACGGCATGTTCTGATCCATGACGGAGATTCGAAAGGATGACCGGCTCGCGGGCCGGGTCGCCATCGTTACCGGCGCCGGCTCGCGCGGCGAGGGCATCGGCAACGGCCGCGCCACCGCGGTGATCCTGGCGCGGCACGGCGCGCGCGTCACGCTGGTCGACACGGTCGCGCAATGGGCGGCGGAAACCGCGCGCCTGATTGCGGCGGAGGGCGGCGTTTCGCAGATCATCGAAGGCGACGTCAGCGATGCCGCGGCGTGCCAAGACATCGTCGCACGCACCGTTGGGGCGTGGGGCAGGCTGGACATTCTCGTCAACAATGTCGGCATCACCGGGCCGCGCGGCGATGCCGTCGAGGTCGATCCTGAGGCCTGGGACGCCGCGATGCGCGTCAACGTCACCGCGATGATGCTGATGGCGAAGGCGGCGATTCCGCAGATGATCGGGAGCGGGGGCGGCTCGATCATCAACCTCAGTTCGGTCGCGGGCCTTCTGGGCGGGCATCCGAGCCTGCTGTATCCGACCTCCAAGGGGGCGATCGTCGCCCTGACCCGGACCATGGCGGCGCACCACGGCCGCGACGGCATCCGCGTCAACTGCATCGCGCCGGGCACGGTCTACACGCCGATGGTGGCTTCCCGCGGCATGACCGCTGAAATGCGCAAGGCGCGCAGCGAAGGCACGCTGCTCGGCACCGAGGGCACCGGCTGGGACATCGGCTACGGCGCGCTGTTCCTGGCCAGCGACGAGTCGCGCTGGATCACCGGCATCACGTTGCCGATCGACGGCGGCGCGACGGCAGGGCACCATGCGCTGCCGGTGCCGCCGAGCGAACCAAGGGCGGGCGAGAAGTGATATCGTCGCCGTTGCCCGGATGGAGCCCAAGCGCAATCCGGGACGCCGCGTGTGCTGAGGGTTTGTTTGTCCCGGATTTCGCGCCGATCCGGGCTGCAGTCACCGTTGTTGCTACCGCTTGGCGCCCGGACGCGGCACGCATTTGCGTGTGCGGGTGACACCCGTCGCCGTCAGCTTGGCTCCGGTGATTTCCTTGAGCTGGCCGGCGGGGCAGGATCCATCATCGACCATGACGCGCTGGCCGAGCCGCACCTCGGGAATGTCCTGCTCGCGCGGAAAAGCCGGATCGGCAAACGCCGGTGTCACGAGCGCGATGGCGGCAAGGCTGCCGAGCAGAAGGATGGTGGAGCGCATGGTGCTGACTGCTTTCACGGCTGAAGCGGTTGCGATTATTTGCTTTGAATCTTCAAGCCGTCCGGGCCGAGGTTGATCTGCATGCCCTTCGGTTCCTTCTTCGCCTCGTAGAGATTGTAGCCGAGCACGCCGATCCCGACGACCAGCGCACCGATGATCAGATACAGGACGTTGCGGTTGGCGGGCATCAATGGCTCCAGCGTGATGTGCGACTGCACTGTAGTGACGCCATCATGATTCTCAAAGGCGGCAAAAACGCCTGCGGGGCACGACGAATTATGATTTGATCGGCGCTAAATCTGCGGGGAACGCCATGAACGCCAGCGAAACGCGACGCCGTATCCTCGACGCCGTCGATGCCGGTTTCGATGCACAACTGGCCACGACCATGGATTTCGTCGCGATCCCGAGCACGCGGGGCGCCGAAGGGCCGTGCCAGGATATGATCGGCGATCTGTTGCGCCGGCGCGGCTATGAGGTCGACGACTGGCATATCGATGTCGACGACCTCAAGGACCTGCGCGGCTTCGGTCCGATCGAGCACGATTTCTCCCGCGCCCGCAGCGTGGTCGGCACCTATCGCCCAGCCTCCAGCACCGGCAAATCGCTGATCCTGCAGGGGCACTGCGACGTGGTTCCACCCGGTCCGTTGGAGATGTGGGAGACGCCGCCGTTCTCGCCTGTCATCAAGGACGGCCGGATGTATGGCCGCGGCGCCTGCGACATGAAGTCCGGCACCATCGGCGCACTCTGCGCGCTGGACGCGATCAGGGCAGCGGGCTTGAAGCCGACCGCGCGGATTCATTTCCAGTCGGTGATCGAAGAGGAGAGCACCGGCGTCGGCGCGCTGTCGACCTTGCAGCGCGGCTATCGAGCCGACTGCTGCTTCATTCCCGAGCCGACCTCCGGGCGCATGGTGCGTTCGCAGGTCGGCGTGATCTGGTTTCGCTTAAGGGTGCGCGGCTTTCCCGTCCATGTGTTCGAGGCCGGCGCCGGTTCCAACGCCATCACCGCCGCCTATCATCTGATCCAGGCGCTGGAGAAACTCGAAACCGAGTGGAACAGGCGGGCGCAAGACGATCGGCACTTCAAAGCGGTCGAGCACCCGCTCAATTTCAATCCGGGCATCATCAAGGGGGGCGATTGGCCTTCCAGCGTGCCGGCGTGGTGCGACGTCGATTGCCGGATCGCCATCCTGCCGGGCTGGTCGGTGGCGGATCACCAGGCCGAGATCCTCGCCTGCGTCGCCGCGGCAGCGCGCGATCATCGGTTCTTGTCGAACAATCCGCCGCAGGTGGAATGGTCAGGCTTTCTCGCGGAGGGCTACGAGCTCAAGGACTCCGCGGCCCCGGAAGCCGCGTTCGCCAAAGCGCACGAGGCGGTCTATGGCAGCGCGGTGCCCGAACTCGCCTTCACCGCGCTGACCGACACCCGCTTCTATGGGGTGAACTACAACATCCCCAGCCTGTGCTTCGGCGCCAGCGGCGCCGCGATGCACGGCTTCAACGAATACGTCGATCTCGCTTCGCTGCGGCAATCCACCAAGGCCACCGCGCTGTTCATCGCGGAGTGGTGCGGGGTCGAGGCGCTATGATCCCGGCCACAGCGCCTCGACGATGGCATCGAGGCCGTCGGTCAGCGCGGCGGGCCCGGGCTGCAGGATCAGTGGCGACTTGATTTCGACGATGCGGTTGTCGCGCACCGCCGGGATGGCGCTCCAGCCCGGCCGTTGCCGGATTTTTTCGGGCACCACCTTCTTGCCGCACCATGAGGCCAGGATGACGTCCGGTGCGGCGGCGCGAACCGCGGCAGGTGCAATGATGCGGTCTTTTGCGGCTTTCTGCAGCCGCAACTGCGGCAGCACGTCCTCGCCGCCGGCGACCTCGATCAGTTCCGACACCCAGCCGATACCGCTGATCAGCGGGTCGTCCCATTCCTCGAAATAGACTCTTGGCTTGGGCCCGCCGCGCGGCGTGGCGGCGACTTCCGCGAGGCGCTGCTCGTACCCGGTGGCGAGCGCTTCCGCGCGTTCCGCGGCATCGACCAGCGCGCCGAGGGTACGGATCATCGCCAAAATGCCGGCGACGTCGCGCTGGTTGAAGGCGTGCACCGTGACCCCTGCGCGCATCAGATTGGCGGCGATGTCGGCCTGCAGGTCGGAGAAGGTCAGCACCAGGTCGGGTTCCAGCGCCAGGATTTTTGGCAGGTCTGCCGAGATGAAGGCCGATACCCGCGGTTTCTCGCGGCGCACCTGCGGCGGCCGCACGGCATAGCCGGAGACGCCGACGATGCGGTCCTGCTCGCCGAGCAGATAGAGAGTTTCCACGGTCTCTTCGGTGAGACAGACGATGCGACGGGGAGGGAAGTGGCGCATGGCTCTGCTATGCCCGACAACAAAACGCTTGTCACGAGGAGCGTTTCGAATTGGACTGACGATCCTGTCCGGAGACACGACATGACACCACTGGAAATAATTCAATCGCGGCCGCTGCCGTTCGCGCAGCTGATGGGCATCGCCTTCACCGAAGCCGGGCCGGACAAGGTCATCGCCACCATGCTGGTGCGCGACGATCTCTGCACGCTGGGCAGCGCGATCCATGGCGGCGCGCTGATGGCGCTGGCCGATACCGTCGGCGCGGCAGCGACCATCATCAATTTGCCGGAGGGCGCGAAGGGCACCACGACCATCGAGAGCAAGACCAATTTCATCGGCCCGGCGAAGGCCGGCAGCACGGTGCGCGCGGTGGCGACGCCCGTCCACCGCGGTCGGCGCACCCAGGTGTGGCAGACCCGGATCGAGACGTCCGAGGGAAAACTGGTGGCGATGGTGACGCAGACCCAGATGGTGCTGTAGCGGCGTCGATCTATTCTGCTTCGACCGTCTGCACGGCGTTGAGCATTCCGGTCTGCTCGTGGCAATCGCGATATTCGAAAAACTGTTCGTCAGCGCGCGCCACACTCACCTCGTGTTAGAGACGCAGTTTCGCCGCCGGCCCCAGCGTCGACCGGTATTTCATCGCCGCGCCGAAAATCCGCACATGGGTCGGATGCGATTCGGCCCAGCGCCCCAATAGGCATGCTCCTGTAATTCGCCGCTAAAACGGTTTGTGCCGGGCCACGAAGGACGGGTAGGGCGGCGCATCGTCGTCGGGCACGCGCCGGTGGCGAGTGCGGGCGGTTCGCAGATGTTCGGGGATCGCGGATTCCATGACGGGCTCCTCGCTACGCGGGATATTCAAGCCTGCAGGCGAAGTTCGCTCATCACCTCGGCGTCGACCGGCAGGCTGAAATGCTCGATGCGCTTGGCGCGGGAATTGTTGAGCAGCAGCCGGGTGACGTCGGGCCGCGAATAGTGTCCGGCGGGATCGGCGGCGTTCTTGGCGACGCCAATCATGCCGAGATCGATGTCGGCATAGAGCAGGCCCTCCTGATCCGGAGCCAGCTTCTCGGCCAGCGAACTGCCATCCGGGCCGTAGATCACCGCATGGCCGCCGCCGGCGTGCAGGAAGGCGTGCTTTTCCGGCGAGTCACACAATTCATCGATCATGGCCTGCGAGACCACGGCGCAGGGGCCGAGGAAGAAGCATGAGCCCTCCACCGCGTAGACCTTGCTGGCGGCGTTGTTGACCTCAAATCCGAGCGCATGGGCGAACGGGTCGTACAGCGAAAAGCTCGGCCAGGCGCCGACATGGACCTGCTCGTTCTGGGCATACATGGCGTATTTCGACAGCGGCTGCAGATGCTCCCAGCAGCACAGCGCGCCGAGCCGCCCGACGTCGGCGCGGTCGTGGACCGCAAGGTCGCTGCCGTCGCCTTCGCCGAACACGGTGCGCTCGGCATGGGTCGGCCGCAGCTTGCGGCGTTTGGCGATGGTTTCGCCGTCGGGGCCGATCAGCCACTGCGCCATATAGAGGCTGCCGCCGTCGCGCTCCGAGGCGCCGATCACCGCGGTGAGTTTCGCGCGCTTGACGGCATGGCGGATCGCCTCGGCCTGCGGGCTGTCATAGGCCAGCGAATTGTCGAAATAGCGCTGGGTGAAGCCGCGTCCAATCCCCCATGCCGGCGCGCCGAGCCAGATATGCCAAGGATATCCCGGGATGAAGGTCTCGGGAAACGCGATCAGTTTGGCGCCGGCGGCGGCGGCCTGTTCGATCAGCGCGATGGTCTTTTCGACCGTGGCGTCGAGATCGAGCCAGACCGGCGCTGCCTGAACCACTGCAACCTTGTACTTCTGATGAACCAGACCCATCGACGTCATCCCTGTTTGGTGGATCGACACAATGGGATGAGCATAGAGCGAGGTTTCGCCGCGCCGCTTGTCCGCAGCTGAACGAAAACTTGTCGTGACCGGCGATCGGGGGCGTCAGTGCCGTCCTTCGCGCCATTCCCGCGGCGAGGCGCCAAAGTTCTGTTTGAAGATGCGGCTGAAGTGGGCGAGGTCGTTGAACCCCCATGCGAAGGCGATGTCGCCGACGTGCCTTGCCGCCTGGGCGGGATCGGCGAGGTCGCGCTTGCAGCGCTCGAGGCGCTGCGCCTGCAGATAGCTGCGGAACGAGCTCTGCTCGGCGGCCATCAGCTCGCTGGCATAGCGGGTCGAGATTCCGACCGCGGCGGCGGCCCGGGTCATCGACAGTTCGGGATCGCGAAGGTGGGTCAGGATATGGTTCTTGAGCCGATAGAGGATCGCGGAACGATGGAACGACTGCTCGGCCGGGCGTGCATGCAGCCGTTCGGCGAAGGCCATGGCGACGAGGTCCAGCGCCTGGTCCAATAGTCGCGCGCCGGTGGGCGGATCGACCTCGTCGAGGGTCCGCGCCACGTTGATCAGGAAATCATAGACCAGCCGTCCGAGCGGGCGATCTTGTGAAAACGTCGTCGCGGTCAGGGCGTCGAACGCGCCGACGCGCTGATGCAGCAGCTTGCGCGGCACCTGGAAGATCGTCTGCGAGAACGTGTCGTTGAAGCGCAGCTCATAGGGTCGCGTGGTGTCGTAGACGACGAACTCGCCGGCGCCGACGATGGCCTCGCGGCCGTCCTGAGTGACGCCGTTGACCCCGGTGTTGCCGAGCGCCACCAGGACAAAGTCCTCGCTGGCGCGGGCGATGCGCGATGGCGTGCGCAGCACGTGCTGGGCGCAGGAGTCGACCCGGGTAAATGAAGCGGGGCCGATCCGCGACTGGGTGACGGTTCCGAAGAACGCGTCGTCCATGTCGGAGCGGCAATCGAGCCCGACAAAGGTATCACAGACGATGTCCTGCCAGATCGCGAGCCGGCGATGCGGAGCCGAAGAACCGGTGTCGAGCACGACCGCCAAGATGGGCCTCCAGCGCCGAAATCAAAACCCCATTTTTCAGAAGCCGCAGACCGCGCAGGACGCCTCGGTCCATCGTCGGCCGGGGAGGACAATGTCCCTGGCTCACGATCCCGCAATTGTCGCGGGTAATCAAATCAATTTTGCAGCCGGACGGCGCGAGGATCGCTTCGAAACGCCGTCACGCCCGGTTCTCAGCGGGCGACGCGTCGCGCGGCCAGTGCGAAATACAGCACGAGCAGAGGCGGTGCCGCCAGCGCCGCCCACGACAGGATCTGCCAGATCCCGCCGTGCCCGAGCAGCGCCGCCAGCAGGCCGAACAGCGTGAGGACCGCGATCACCGCCGGCCAGCGCCAGACACGAAGCAGCGAGCGGCGCATTGCGGTCGGGCTCATTCGGCGGCGGGTTGTACGATCGCGGGCCCGGACGCCGATCGGGTCGCAACCAACTCTGCCTCGGCTTCCGCCAACGGCGAGGCGCGGCGCGACAGCCAGAGATAGAGGCCGCTGCCGAGGATCGCGATGGTGATGAGATCGAGCAGAGCCCAGATGATCTTGAGCGGCAGTCCGCCATAGTCGCCGAAGTGCAGTGGACGGGAGACCTGGAGCGCGCGCAGATACCACGGCATGGTCACGATATTCGTCAACGTTCCGCTGCGGGCATCGATCAGGACCGGGCTGAACAGCCGGGACGTCAACGGCTCCTGGCCTTTTGCCCAGACAACATAATGGTAAGGCGATCCGAACGGCGAGCCGGGAAAGACAAGGCTCACCATCGTCATGTCCGGAAGGGTGGCCTTGGCGGTGTCGAAGGCGGCCTGCGGCGAGGACAATTCCGCGGTCGCCGGCACCGGCTTGCCCCGCATCGGATCGAGCATGGCCTTGACGTCGGTCTGCTGCCAAAGCACAGACAGCGGCTTGGACAATTCATTGATCACGCCGGTCGTTCCGACCACCAGGGTCCATCCGAGGGTGATCACGCCCAGCATGTTGTGCAGATCGAGCCATTTGAGACGTGACGAGCGATCGGCGCGTACCGTGCCGAAGTCGAGCTTGCGCATGAAAGGTCCGTAGACGGCGATGCCGGAGACGATGGCAATGACGAACAGCAGCGCCATCAATCCCAGGAACAGTTCACCGGGCAGCCCCGCGAACAGATCGCGGTGCAGGTTGAGCATCACGCCGAGAAATGTCGGCCCGTCCTGGTCGAAGGGTTTTGACTGCTTCAGAACCTGCGCGGTATGTGCGTCGAACCTGATCCAGTGCACCGACTTGCGGTCGGCCTTGTAGGCCTCCCATGACGAGGCCATGAAAACCACGATCTTCGGTTCGTCGTCATCGGAAAAGATCGAGATGATGGTCTCGCCCGGATACATCTGCCGGCTCTGGGAAGCGAGCCGGTCGAGACTCACATTCGGCGTACCCGGTTCAACCGTTGCATAGGGCAGGCCGTCATTGAGCAGATCGCCGATCTCTTCGCGAAACACCAGCGGCAGCCCGCTGAGGCAGATCACCAGAAGAAAAACGGTGCAGACCAGGCTGGTCCATTTGTGCAGCCAGAACCAGCGTCGAAGCGCGCGTCGTGTCATGCCGTCCACCTACCAGCGATAACGCATCGTCGCGATGACTTCCCGGCGCAGACCGTAATAGCAGCCGGGATCCTGACAATACGTGACATAGGTCTTGTCAAAAATGTTGGTCGCGTTGACCTGGAGCAGCAGGCCCTTGTACCGCGGGCCGAGACCCGAAAAGTCGTAATGCACGGCGGCGTCGAACAACGTCACGGATGGGACGAAAAACGGGATGGTCGAATTGGGGAAGAAATTAGAGGTCGATCCGGCTGACTCGCCGATATAGCGAACGCCGCCGGCGAGCCCGAATCCATCCAGGGCGCCGCCTCGAAAGGTGTAGTCGGCCCAGCCGGAAGCAGTGTGCTTGGCGAAGCCGGGCAACTGCCTGCCGAGCTGGGCGGCGTTGTTGGATTTGGTGACGACCTGGTCGAGATAGGTATAGGACGCCAGCAGCGACAGGTTGCGGTTGACCTCGCTCTTGCCTTCGACTTCCACCCCGCGCGAGCGTACCTCGCCGGTCTGCACGTTGGTTCTGGCGCCGGCGCGCACATGCGTGGCATCGGGATCGGGTGTGAGGACGTTCTGCTGCGTCAGATTGAACGCGGCCAGCGTGATCAGGCTGTGCGGATCGGGCTGATACTTGATGCCGGCTTCCTGCTGCTGGTCTCGTGTCGGCTGGTAGGGCTTGTTGAAGAAGTCGGTGCCGGCGGTCGGCTGAAATGATTCGGTGTATTGGATGTAGGGCGCGACACCATTGTCGAACTTGTAGAGCAGGGCGCCTCGCTTGGTGACGGCATTGTCCGACGTGGTCGCGGTCGTCGCGCCGGTCAACAGGCTGCTGGTCTCATTGTTGGCCTGGTCGTGACGCACGCCGAGCAGCGCCACCCATCTGTCGAGTTTGATCTGGTCCTGGGCATAGACCCCGAGCTGGTCGATCCGCTGCTTGTTGTTCGACACCATCGCAGGCGCCGCGAACGGAACGCCGTAGACCGGATTGAAGGCGTTGATGGAAGGCACGCCCGTGAGGGTCTGGCCGTTGAGCGCGGTGTCGACGGCGTTGCGGTAATCGATGCCGACCAGCGTGGTGTGCTGGAACGGCCCGGTGACGAACCTTCCCTCGGCCTGATTGTCGAGCGCGAAGGAGTTGATCTTTTCCTTGGTGGTGAATGCCTGGCGGGCCAGGCTGAATGGGTTGGTGTTCGCGGTGCCGCCGGTCGGCGAAACCACCGCAAAATCCGTGTCGTTTTCCATGTAGCGGAGGTTTTGCCGGAAGGTGAGGGAATTGCCGACCCGGCGTTCGAACAGATAGCCGACGGAGCCGTAGGTACGGTCGGTTTTGTCGAAACCCGGCTCACCGTTATAAAAGCTGGTGGGAATCCGCCGGCCATCCGGCAGCGCGAAGATCGTGCCGATGCCGCTGGTGGGTTGCTGGTTGTAGAAGCCGGCTTTCGGATCGCGCTGGTAGGTGCCGAGGACCGTCAGCGTCGTGTCGTTGTCCGGGCGCCAGGTCAGCGACGGCGCGATCGAGACGCGCTGATAACCGGTGTGATCGACCTGGGTGCCGACGTCGAAGCCGGAGCCGGTGAAACGGTAGAGGAATTCACCGTTCTTATCGATCGGTCCGCTGAGATCGACGCCGGCCTGGACCCGGCCATAGCTGCCGGTCGACACGAACATTTCGTGAAACGGCTCGGTGGTCGGCCGCTTGCTGACCATGTTGACGATGCCGCCCGGCGACGCCTGCCCGTAGATGATCGAAGCCGGACCATGAAGCACCTCGACGCGTTCGAGGTTGTAGGGTTCGATGATCGGGTAATTGAAGATGGCGAAATTCACCAGGCGCAGTGAATCGAGATATTGGTCGGCGAGAAAGCCCCGGACGTAGACCGCGTCGGTTCGCGCGTCGGCACCGGCAGGCTCCACTCTGGTGCCCGACGTATATCGGACGGCCTGTGCGATGCTCTGCGCGCCCTGCGCCTGGATCTGATCCTGCGTGACGACGGAGATCGCCTGTGGGGTCTCGATCAAGGGCGTATCGGTCTTGGTGCCGGTGCCGCTGCGCGTGGCGACATAGCCATCGACATGTCCCCACGCCGATTCCGTCGTTCGCCCGGCGCTGCGCGATGCCGGTATCGACTGGGCCTGCTGATTTCCGGCTCTCGCACTTGCCGGTCGGCTGGATCGCGATGCGGCGGCGCTTCGGCTGCGCTGTGGGCGCCGCACGCTCTGTTGCTGAGGCGCGTCGACCGTCACCGGCGGAAGCGCCGTTGGCGAGGATTGGGCGCGGAGCTCCGATGAAACATCAAGCGACAGCGCCAGACAGCTCACCGTTGCCAGACAAACCGCGCGAACCGGTCGCTTCGCTCTCATGCTCATACTTCGCCCCACTGACTCTGCTGAAATGCTTCAGCTTGCCCGGGGCTTGGTGATTGAGCGGTATTGGGATGACAACGGTGCAGCGGTTAGAATAGGTACAAGTGAGCGTCTGGCGCTTAGAATTCGTACAGACACCTATCAGCGAACGTGCTCGTCATCATGCATTCCATCCCAGCGCGATGGATTGGAACGAGTCCAGTCGCGAGCGAAAGCGCGCGGTACGTTTCACATCGGTTCGATATGCGGATCGTGTGTCGGACTACGCATCGCGCAATCGCGGCGGCGCACCGCCTTGTCCAAAGCGCGATACGTGCAACAGCTCGAGAGCCGCAGCTTCATCGCACCGCGCCGAAATCAGCTGCAGCCGGACCGCCGAAATCTTAAGCTTTGTTAACGTGCAGCGCGCTTTCCCGCTGCGTTAAGGCTTTGCAAAGACTGCCGTTATTTGAGGCGACAGGTGGCCTTGCATTTCATGGTGCATTGCACAATATAGATGGTCTAGGGATTCGATACGCCTCCTCGAGGGCCACCCGAGGAGTTTTGAAGATGCATGACCACCAGATTGCGCCCGCCACAGCCGTCAGGGCGCTGACGCAGCAAGAGTTGCCGCTGCTTCGCGAGCACCTGCTGCGGCTCGATCCGGAAAGCCGGCACGATCGCTTCAACGGCTATATCGATGAGAGCTTCATCGAACGCTATGCCGCCAAGTGCCGGACCGACGGCACGATCATCCTTGCCTATATCGAAGACGGCGTGGTGCGCGGCGCCGCCGAATTGCATCAGCCCGATCTCGCCAATCCGATGCCGGAAGTCGCCTTCAGCGTCGAGGCACAGCTGCGCGGGCAGGGCATCGGCAGCATCCTGTTCACCCGGCTGATCGAGGCGGCGAAGGCGCTCGGCTACGACAGTCTGCGGATCACCACCGGTTCGCAGAACCAGGCGATGCGGGCGCTGGCGCATAAATTCGGCGCGCATCTGACGTTCCGTCGCGGCGAGTCCAGCGGCAGCATCGACCTCACCCAAGGCGGAATTCAAGGCAAGACGAGCGCCGCATTGTCGCCGGCGGTGACGACGCCTGCCGATGCCGCACGCGCGATGATGAGTTTCAATCGCGCTTATTGGAGGTTGTTGCTGAGAATGGCCGGTTTCGGCCGAACCGCCTGACCAAAGGCGGTGCGCGGGGACCTGATCAGACCCGCTTGTCGTTGCCGAATTTTCGCACCACGCGGCGCTCGACCACGATGGAGCGCTGAGCGCCCTGTTCGCCGGCGATGACCCGGGTCGAACGCGCCGCGGTGCGGCCGGCCTTCTTGACTTCGGGCTGCACGGCTTCGATCGGCAGGCCCATCAGCGACGCGGCGATCTCGGCCTGCTGATCGAGATCATCGGTAATCCCCATGGCAGCGAAAATCGCTTCGTCCAGCGTCGGCGGATCGCGCCTGACCCGCCGCGTTCCGTACTTGGTATTCCAGTCTTCGCTCATCGGTCGCCCCGTGTTGAGATGAGATACCTAGGGGAGGGAATGCTGCATTGCAATGTAGGAATTGGTAAGGCAACACAGCCATGCAATTGTGATTTTGTATTTTGCAGAACTGATTTTGCCGGCGGAAATCCGCCTGCGATTGTTAACCCTGTATGACATCACGCGATTCCCGGGCATGCGGTTGCGGCCATCGCATCAGCGCGGCATGGCCGGCGGCTGTCAATTGGTAGATTCCGCGCTCGGCGCGATCGAACCAGCCGTAATAATTGTGCAGCAGGATTTTTGGCGCATCCGGAATCTCCGGCCGCAGGTCGCGCACGCGGCGCGGGCCAAGTGCCAGCGCCGATGCACAGGCCAGTGCCTGCTGGCGATAAGCCGTCATGATCGGAGCGCGCGTGCTGCCGCCCATCGCCGGATCGCCCTTGCGGCGCTGGTGTTCGGAAACCAACCGCGAGCGCTTTTTTGGATTGCGACGCGGGCTCACGGTGGCCGGCTGAACCAGCACTTCGACGCCGCCTGACGCGGTGACGCCGAGCATGCCGAAACCAAGCCGCCGGCATAGATTGCGGTAGCGCGCGTCGCTCTCGCGTCCCTTGCCGCGCGCCGACATCCGCGCCGCGAGCCAGACTTCGTCGCAGGCGGCGGCGCGGTCGACGCCCTGCAGCACCAGTTCGAGGTTGAAGGTGAGCTTCAACTCACCGATCACCACCAGCGGCGGATCGTCCCCCTTGAGCGCTACCAGGTCGCAGCCCCCGACTTCCCCCTTGACGACGAAGCCGAGGCCTTCGAGGAAACGTTTGACTGGCGAATAGAGCGTGGTTTCCACGGGGCGCGGTTCCTCGTCGCAAGGGCGCGACTCACCTGCCAATTGTAGCCGGGAAGTGCTATCGTTTCAGCTTCCTCGCCGCGGGACATATCTGCGAGAGCAGGTTTGGGCGAGTTGGGTTTGTGGTCAGGGGCAACAGGGTCCGGCATGGCGCTGCCGGAGCAGGATCAGTGCAGGGACTTTACAAGGTCGAGTTCCAGACCGTGCATGGTTCGGGCCGCGGCGTGCTCTATGCGCATGCCGGGAAGCTGTTTGGCGGCAATTCGGCATTCGCGTTCACCGGCAGCTACGATGAAAATGGCGACGAGATTTCGATCGAGGTCGCAAGGCAGCGTCACAATGACGAGCCGAGCGACCGGCCGCTGTGCGGATGCGACTCCATTACCCTGGCCTTGACGGGCAGGCAGCGCGGCGACCGCATTGACCTCGAAGGCAGCGCGCAGCAGGCGCCCGGCGTCGTCTTCAGATCGACGATGACGCCGATCAGCGACGAGGGAAGTGCGCCGCCCACGGCAGACCGACCGAACGGCATCACGAACGGACTCTATTCCATCAACATCAGGATGCTCGACGGCGTCGATGGCGGCAACACCGGCGTGATGGTGCTGCACGACGGCCTCATTCGCGGCGGCGATGCGTACTTCGGCTATATCGGCTCCTACATCTCGGCCAATGGCAGGTGGAAGGGCGAGATCATCAATCTCGAGCACACGCCGGCCAAGGGCGAGCGGCCAGTGTTCGGCGGCTATGAAGTCGGCATCGGCTTTTCAGGCAGCTACGACGATGCCGGCGCCGACGGCGAGGCGACCGCGCTGGTCGGCAAGCGCAGCATTCGTTTCAAGGCGATGCTGAAGTTGTTGGTGCCGGCGTAAGCGGGACATATCGTCTGTCATCAGCCAATGAGGCGGTCATAATCGGCGTGGGAACCGATCCAGAACCACAAATATCCGCCATCGGTCTCAACGGCCAGAGCGCGATAGCGAAGCCCGACCCGCGCGGACCAGTAGCGTCCAACTTTCTTGAACTGCAGCGATGGATGGCGTGAATCACGTTTGAGAAGTGCGAAATTGGCGTCAGCGAGACTTCTTACCGAAGCCGGCAACACCGCGTACGCCGCCCAGAAGCGCGGCGAAGCGAAGTGCCTCATAGTTCGCGAGATTTGCCATCGCGGTGCGCGGCATGGGCCTCTTCCGCAAGCGCGTCAAGATGACCGGCCCGCGCGTCGCGTTCGATCGCGGCATCGAACAGGCTGGCCTCGAACGCCTCGAACCAGGCGCGAAACCGCGCGAGCTCACGAGGGGTGAGCTGCTCAACAGCCTTTTCGACATCTTCGGCAGTCGTCATCCAAACAATATAGCAACTGCAAGGCGTCGAAGAAAGCCTCTCTGCTCTGGCGTGTTTCTCGACGCGAACCGCATCGTTCCGGAGACCCTACACCCGCCCGCTGACCGGCAGCAGCGCGGCGGTGACGGCGCTGGCGGCGTCGCTGGCGAGAAACAGGATGACGTTGGCCAGTTCTTCCGCCGTCACCCATTTGGCGAAGTCGGCGTCCGGCATGCTGGCGCGGTTGGCCGCGGTGTCGATGGTCGACGGCAGCACGGCGTTGACGGTCACCTTGCCCTTGAGCTCGGCGGCGAGGGTTTCGGTGAGGCGATGCACGCCGGCCTTCGAGGCGGCGTAGGGGCCCATGCCGGCGCCGGCGGTGAGCGCCCCGATGGCGCCGATGTTGATGATCCGCCCGGCGGCGGATTTGACGAGATGCGGGATCGCCGCCCGCGAGGCGTTGAGCGCGGTCAAAAGATTGAGCCGATGCATCTTGTCCCAGCTCTCGTTCGGCGCGGTGCGCGATGCGCTGTCGGCGACGGATTCGTAGACAAAGCCGCCGGCAACGTTGATCAGCGCATCCAGCCCGCCGAAATGCGCTGCCACCGCATCGATGGCCTTGCCGGCCTGCGCCGGGTCGGAAAGGTCGACGCCACCGATATCAAGCCGGTCGGGCCGGCTTGCCGGTTGCGGCGGGGAGGCGTGGTCCACTGCGGCAACGCGCGCGCCACCGGCTATCGCGCGTTCCACGACGACCTTGCCAAGCGCGCCGGAGGCACCCGTGACGACAACGACTTTCCCGTTCATGAGCGGTCTCCGGATCTGGTCGGTTACAATCGCCGGGCGGCGCGCTCCGCCGCCAACGTGCCACTGAAAAGCAATCAGGCGTGCCGGGGACCGACACGCCTGATCTCGCACGTCACTGATGCCAGTGACAATCTCGATGGTGCATCAATACGGGCAGATCACCCGGCCCCAGCGGCGGCTGTAGTAGCAGCCCGCGCCGCGTACGACCGGCGCCACATAAACGCCGCCGAAGCCGTAGCCGCGACCGCGACCCCAGCCGCGGCCATAACCTCGACCCCAGCCACCGCCGCGCCCCCAACCGCCACCGCGGCCGCCACGGGCCATCGCCGGAGTCGTAGCCGTGCCGACCAGAACGGCAGACGTGCTGACGAAGTAAACGAAGAGCAAGGCCATCGCCGCGAGGCAG
>Ga0209758_1001577_pt1 | contig 26063 bp, 21 predicted proteins | sample AraplaMF_Col_mMF_FD_184258 | JGI IMG/M metagenome (GOLD analysis project Ga0209758, IMG submission 184258) | Arabidopsis root microbial communities from the University of North Carolina, USA - plate scrape MF_Col_mMF (SPAdes) (version 2) | ecosystem: Host-associated > Plants > Roots > Endosphere...
CGATGCACTGAATGAGACGGGTGCGGATCGGGCTTTGTAGGAGCAGGTTTATCGCCGCTTAGTATGCTAACGCGATCCCTCCGTTCAGCCTCAGAACGCGCTATCATAGAGCTCGCGTAAATTGCGATCGCAATGCTCACGCCTATGAGCGTGCAAGCGCATGCGAGCAAGATCCACATTACCGACATTAGGGTCCCCTAGGCACCACGCCGCGCATCGGCATGTTCAACATTCCTGAGCGAATCGTGTCGCAATCAGCCACCGTCGGTAAGGGTGGTACAGGAATTGGGCGGCTTAGGGGCCTGACGTCATTCGCTTAGCGGATACATAATGGACGCCGCTCAACCCCAAGATGAAGTTACCTAGCCGTCGCAGGAGATTGGGGGGGGGGCGCGGGATCAAATCGCCTTTGGGGGTGATAAGTACTTATTGCCCCCTAGGCTTCGGGTTCACCCGAAACGCGGTTGTGGATTGATTGAACGCCGCGCCACTACCGACGCCCCGCGAAGGCGCGCCTAAAGTCCACACTGTGCATGCTCAGAGCAATTGCAAGTCCAGAGCCTCGATCAATCACCCTATGCTCATTGAAGGCGGCACCATTGCTGGGGAAAGCCGTATGAAACTTCGCGATAGCTCCACGAACCGACCGTCGTCCTCACCGGTTGATTGCTGAAGGTGCTCGTCGCAATGACAGGGTAGCGCGGAGGGCCGCCATCTTTCGGGCAACCGGCATAGAGCGGGTAATTGTAGTACTGAAAGTCAGGTCCCCAGGAAAAGGCATTTGTCGCCCCGTAATTGTACGGCCCGGAAGCGCGTCGTGATTTGGCATCTGCGGACGCGGGTAGAAGAACCAGCAGGAGCAAACCGAACGTGCCGGCTATGCTGAAGCGGGGAGCAGCTTTCACCATGTACCTTCCCTTTCATGTCGTCCTTGTCCAAGCAACGGCGATTCGCGCGCGATGGTCGGGCTATTGTTGAACGCAGTGTAGCAGAACCGCCGCATTGTCTTTCACATTTACTTTCCGATTGGCCAATCTTTTGGAGCGGTTCATCCGGCCCCCCTTCGAGACTGAACTTCCCCTTGAGAGACCTGCGGTCGGGGCCATCAGGCCATACCTTGCGAATACTGTCGCAATTAAATACCATCGAGTCTTTATTCGTTTAATTGGCGATTGTGCGAAATGAATGTTGCAGGGGCATTGTTGCTGATTTTCGGATTCTTCCTATGCATCTCGATCGCTTGGGCAACGATCGGGTTTGTTGCCATGGGACTTGGCCTGATTTTCCTCCAAGTCGCCGCCAAACGTCCGCCGATCGAACTGGAAGAAAAATTGGTTCAACCAAATTTCCTGGACGTCTCACCCAATGAACTTGCCATCCCGTCCAAGATGGCAAGTGGAATTGAGCATAAGGAACGGTGGGAGCTTCTTTTGAAATCCGATTCGGAGCTCGCAAGCGTCGCGACAGTCCTCGGCCGATTTGGCTCCCAATATGTGGATCAACTCGCCCGAGTGTACATGGCGATCAACCGAAGAGAGCTTCTGCCTGCCATACTCGAGCTGATCCTCAGCGCCGCAAGACTTGATGCCAAACAGAGCGAGGCAGCAAAGTTGCCGGCGCAAGTAATCATCTGTGCGGATAGCGCGGAGGCTACAACACCTGTATCGCCGGCTGCTCGACTGCCTTCCTCCTTGCTCACCGGCGGGTCGTGCGACGCCGCAGAGGATGGCATAATGCCGTCCCGCGTGTTTGAGGAAGTGTGGGACGGTCACAAGACGGCGATCGGCGAGATCGCCACGACGTCTCCTGTGCTCGACTTCGATGACCAGAACAACCTCAAAGAACTCTTCGAAAGATTGGCTTCAATTGAGGATAACGACAATCCTTTCGCCACACCGCGCGACCGACCTGGTGGCCAGGATATTATCCGTAAAACTTGAAGGGGCGACGAAACGCCGAACACTTGACCTTGTCAGAGGGAATTGTGGTCGCGAATCGCGGAGGCGCAGCCTTCTGATCGAGGTAAGTCGATGGCGATGGAGCCTGGCTGGGCCGAGCCCTCATCATACTGCTGTACAGCTGCCGACATGAGAGCTGCCAGAGCGAAGCTTTCCTCCATCAATCGGCGTTCGATAAACTCGCTCTCCAACGAGGTAAGCGTTGTCGCCTTCAATTCACGATAGCGGCAGATATTGTTGTAGTGCGTCCGCAACCGGATGAAATCCTCCTCCATAGCGGGATTGTCGGGAAGCAATTCGCCACCTAATCCATTCTGCAGATGTTTCTCGACTTGCTTAAGCAGATCACCAGGAGCTTGAGGCTTTCTGCGTCGATGAGGACGAAGCCGATTGGCACGAAGTAAAGGTGAATTGCCGAAATACTTCATGTGAAAAGCCTTTCAAAATCAATCGCGGCGCAATTGTGACTGACGATCTACTCAAAGGCGCGGCTTCTCCTCCCATAACCGCCACCTCATCGGACGTTGGAATCCAACGCTACGGCACCGCTTTGAGACCGCGCCGTCGCCAGAGCTCAGATCGAGCGACCAGCTGGCTCCGCATTGATTCCCTCGACTGTACGATGTCGTGCAGAACGATCTCCGTCGGCATCCAGCGCAACTTTGATTGGTCCTTGCCAGTCGACAGGTTGAGCGCTGAGAAGCCCTGCTCGATCGCCCATTTGATGATCTCCACGACAAGAGTGGTCATCACTCCATACTTCTTCCAGCTCGGCTCAAAACCGGAGAAGTAGAGATAGATGTCTCGGCCGAGGGCAAAGGCAATCCGGGACGCAACAACCTCGCCATTAACCTCGAGTTCGAAAACGCGTACCAGCCCTCGCGACGCCAATTTACCTATGACATCGTCTAGGAAACCTCGGCTCTGAGCGGTATGGAAGTTGTCTCGATGCTGCTTCATATCGGCGGCCGACGATCGCGCCTGATGAAGTCGAAAGAAGCGGTGCAAGGTTTCAGCGTCGATGTTAGCGGAATCGGCTACGCGTAACGCCAATCTGTGCCCGTCTCGATCAAGAAACTCATACCCCTTCCGAATGCTCTTGCGGGTATTGTTGGAGAGGGTCGCGTGGAGCGCTTCCCAACGGTCGGGCAAATTCACAACGTAGTCAGGGAGAATCCGCTCGGTTCTTAGTTTGTCATGAGGAAGTTGACTGAGTGCGTCGGACCGAAGACCGCTCCACTTGAATACATCCCAATTGTTTTCATTCTCGCTAAAATGCTTGGCGAGCGCATATAGCGCATCGCTTTGATGTTCGGCCCTGCACACCAGCCCCCGCACCTCGGTAAGGCTCGGGTCAGTGCCGAAGAACTGCACCTTGCACAAACGGACTGGTCCGAAGCCGGGCTCATAAGTTCGCATCATCGGGGCAATCGCGACGAGTTCTCCATCGGGACGGCGGATTTCATGGAGCAAGAATTCGTCACGCCGCAACAATCCAGATCGAGAAAAGTGTTTCCACCATAGCTCGTTCCAGACCGGCGAAGTAAATGGAGTCCGAGGCGACAAACTACTGTCGAGATTCTCCCACTCGTGTTGCAGCTGCCCAAAGGCCGTTGACTGTGATAGCCTGTTGACGATCAATGACATCGCTTTGCCATATAAGCTTTGTGCCTCATACGAACTTGAATACTGTGCGAGCAAATATCTTTAAGGCATAAAATTCGAAGACACCCCAGGTCGACTTGTACCGTGTATTTGTTCGATGCTGAGCTGCGCGAAGATCGTCCACATCGCATTGCGTGAGGTTGGGCGCATGCATGAGTGAGGGGCTTCCAATGCGATATCTAAGTCCAACCCGATCGAGAAAGCACACGTCAAATTGTCGCATAGCTCTCGCATAAAAATCTACATCTTCGCGGAGCCGAAGTTGCGGATCGAAGCCGCCGAGTTGATCGACGCACCGTCGACGCAGGACTCCTGCGCTGCAGACGAGTAGTGCCCAATGGAACATGAGGCAGGCGACAAAGGCACGTCGCGAGCGAAGGCGCTGGCAGAAGTTTGCAAGCCGCGCTGCTTTCTCGAAGTACAATTTTTCTTGGTGCAACTGTGTTGGTGAACAGTTGCCGAAGGGATCGATACGGCAGAAAACGACGCCGACATCGGTGTGCTTGGCGAAAAGGTGCTTGACGGCTGCATAATGCCCCGGAGGAATAATATCATCGTCGTCGAGAAAATGGACAAAGTCTCCGCGCCCGGATGGCCAGCCCAAATTTCTTACGGCGCTGGGGAAGCCACCTGTCGGTTTGGGGTTGGCCATATATACTATTCGTTGGTCGTTCAGGCTTGCGACCACTGACTCGGCTGACCGCTCCGGGCTGTCATCGACCACAAATATCTCAATCTCCACATCGCGCTGATCGAGTACGCTCGAGATAGCTTCCCGGAGTTCGAGCGGACGGCGGAACGTTGGAATTACGACTGTGAAATCAATTGGTTTCACTATTCACCACCGAAAACTCAAGGGTGCGACAAAACGCGACTTGAAATACGTAATTGTTAGCATCAAGGGAGTCCGTTTTATAGGTTTAAATGCACGGTTGGTTATCGATCGTTCGATCAAGGACTGCCGGATCAACAGCCGAATAGGATGGACGGAAGACTCGGTGAGCGCGGCTGGCGCCCGAGGGCGGGGAACCAGTCCTGTGATCGAGAGCTGTGAAACGATCGCATGCGCCACCCGCCATCCGGCTTAGACCTTTCACGACAAGAAGACTGGCAAGTTCTGCGTAGAAGTATAGGGTACAAGCACGGGATCGTGTTTTGTGCACGGGAGGTGACCATGCGGCTAGTTCTTGCGGTGCTGTTGTTGTGGGGGTCGTCGGCTCAGGCTCAGAATTGCCAGTCAGCGGCTGGGCAGGCCTCTTGCGGGTCCGATGGCTATTCCGGGACGCGCAACGGAGCCGTTACCTATTGGAGCGACGGCGACACCTCGCGGCGCTTTGGGAGTACAAACTATAGTAGTGATGGAACGACCTTCCAAAGCTTTGGCAACAGCACGTATTTCAGCAACGGTACGACGGCGCAGACTTACGGCAACACGACTATCTTCAGCAATGGTCGTGCCTGCCAGCGTTATGGCAATCAGCAATTCTGCAACTAGATCGGATCCGAGGCGGCGTCGTGGAGAGAATATTGACGCCTTGTCCGCTGCAAACAGGCAGTCAGGTTGCTGACTTATGAGCGAGCATCCTTCCTACTCCGATTTTCCGTATACCTATCGGTGGATGAACGGGGGCCGGCAGGGGCAGCAATGCCGCCTTCTCGCGGTGGGAACCATGTATGCCTGCCTCATCGAGTTTCCCGATGGTTTCAAAATGGTGAGCACGGTAAACGCTCTGAGAGGGGAAGTCCGGGGCGCCAGCGATGGCGAGCCGGCGGCTCAGCTCTCGTACGCTTTTAAATAGGCAAGCGTCTATCCACGCAATACTCACATAATCGAGGTCCGCTCTCGCTTTATCGTGAGCCGTAAGCGGACAGTCGTGCGTGAAATCACTCGACAGACCCGATTTGGTGCGTGCATCGAGTTTGGCTAACTGAATATTAACCTTACTGTTATATTTAAATCGTTAATCATCACTGTGAGCCAGGGGTGTTGACCCGTATGGCCGAGCGCATCGTGATCTTGCTGGCGATGGCTTTGTGTCTCTGCGGGTGCTGCGGGGAGACAAGAGGCTACGTACAGTTGTCCAAGAATGCGGGCCTAGAGCGGGGTGCACGCGCCGCCGTGCCGGTTTTCCTTCCCACCCGCCATCGGCCGGGTAGTCTTCGCGATGCAAGCACGGGGGCTGCTAACTTGCAGCAAGTAACGCGAGATGAGGTTCCCACGGAAGCCGATCTTGCTAAGCTCAAGCCGTACTCCAAAGAGTGGGGAACTGCACTTGAGGCTATGAACCGCGCGGCCGATGAGAGGTTGAGCAAGAAGCTTATCATCTGCCGTGGTTGTTTATCCCCCGCGGATGAAGATCGAACGGAGTCTTCCGCGTCTTACCTGCAAGGCATCTCAAGGGAGGAATCGGCCCGTCCTTTTCCAACGCCTATTAATATGCATTCCGTTGTTTCAAAACTTCCGAAAGCGTTTTGATCAGGATCCTGGCGTCCAGTTTCAGGCTCCAGTTGTTGATATACCAAAGGTCCAGTCGAACTCTTTGCGCAATATGGTCGACCGATGGAGTAGCGCCTCTGGCGCCGTTACATTGAGCCCATCCGGTAATGCCCGGCTTGACGTGTTGGCGATTCGAATAGTTGCTCAGCATTTTTTCGAACTGGTCGTCGTGGGCCAGTGCGTGAGGACGCGGTCCGACCAGGGACATGTCCCCCTTCAAGACATTGAACAGTTGCGGCAGTTCGTCGACGCTCATGGATCGCAATATGCGCCCGAGATCTGTCACCCGCGGATCGTCCCGGATGGCTTGCGCGACCGCCGGACCGTTCTCCTGAACAGTCATCGTTCGAAACTTGAATATGGTAAAATGCTTCTTGTTGAAGCCTTTTCGTTCTTGCCGGAAAATGATCGGACCCGGACTGTCCAATTTGATGGCGATCGCTGTAATGGCCAGGAGTGGCGAAAAGAAGAGCAGAGCCAAGGTGGAAAGAACGATGTCGACCGTACGTTTGATCAGGCATTCGGCTTCGCTGAGCGGAGCACGTTGGACGTGAAAGGCAAGGGTACGAATGCACTCGGACGCTGCATCACGCGTCAGCAGACGGATATTGGCGTCGGGCAGAAGCCAGACGGTTACCGGAAGGGTCTTTAAGTAACCCCGGACGCGTTCGAGGCGCCCAGCGTCATTCCAAGGCAAAGCGAGTAGAATTTCCCGGCAGTCTTGACGTCTCGCGAAGTCGCATGCCGAACGCAGGATATTTGCTTCGGCAAGCGTGGTCACCGGACTTGCTGGCTCGCTTAGCACAAAGGTCTTGATATCACCCGCGCCAACGCGAGTCAGAAGGCGTTGCTCTCTCAACGCGGCAATCTCATCCGAAAAGCCAATCAATACGATTGGACGCCAGCCAACGATTTTGTGAGAAACGGCAATGGACAGGGATGCCTTCGACAGGCTACGCGCCGCCAACAGAAGTAACGGCGTGAGAAGGTTGAAGGCAACGAATGCGCCACGGGAGTAGCTCGGACCAATCTTGAGCAGGAAAGCAAGGAGCGCCAGCAAGAGCGCCGTCACAAACCAGCAAGACAGGATTGCGCCGGTCTCAAGGGCGGGCGCCATCGCTTCGGGAAGCCTGTAATGTCCACGCCCTCCCATTCGGAGCACGTAAAGCAGCCCAGCGAGGGTCCCTATCGCGCAATAGGAAGACAGGTTTGGCAGGTCATGATTGACCAGCATCTGATAGCCACCTCCTGCAACGGCGCACGAAAGGAGGATGACCATTAAATCGAGCGCCGACAGCAAATAGGGTACGACGCTCTCCGAAACGCGAAGACGCGTTCCTGAAGACCAGCGCTCGAGTCGACCAACGTCGCCTGAGAAATCCGAGCCGTTTGTCAAATTAGCACCGAACCAATTGAATATGATGGATATTAATGTTGCCGGGAAATTAAATAAGAATTAACTATGCCACTATAGCCAAGTGACGACTTGGTGCAACATTAAATAATTGGTCGGTGCATAGGGTGTTCTTGCGCCCTCGGGCCGTCAAAGGCGGCTGGTGCCGTGGGGCAGGAAACGATCAGTTGATCCAGAGGTCTGAAGGGACGGGGGCGATACGGCCTTCGTGGGCTGAATCATCGACCTGTTGCGCCGTCCACCCAAATGGCCTGTTGAGAGCCGGTGCCTAGGTAATATGCTCAGTCCATCTGACGGTCCGAGCGTCGCTGGAGGCACCCGGCCTTGATAAAATGCTTGTCTTTTCTGTTTGGTGTCGCCGCCCTTGCGGCCGCAATTCAGGCATGGCCCATTGGGGAGCGCGTTCTGCGGAATGGAGCGGCGGCTGTTACGCCAGAATCATCGAAGCAATGCCAGATGGCGCCTCGTGGAGGGAGGCGCGTGACCTATCGGCTCCCTCCCAGCAGCGGGCCCCTGGATGAAAGCGTCACCTTCGCGACGAACTGGGGAGAGCTTCGAACAGGCGGCTGGTACGGTCAACAGGCCGTGGACGATTGTCGGGTGCAGGTGGATGGTTTCCAGACTTGGCACGGCAAGCCGGCCGTCCGCATCGAAGTGCAGCCTAACGACGACCCGCTTTCGCTCAACTCCAACAGCGAGCGCGCCGAAATGTTTTCGATGCAAGACAGCAGCGGAACAGAGATTAGGGAAGGACCTGCGAGCGGACTGCAATACTATGCCACCAGTTACTATTTCCCAAGCAATTGGGAGGGGCAGCAACTCCCTTGGTCCGCGTTCGCCCCTGCCGACTGCTCGGCCGACGGCGGAAATGCTTGCAATAGCTGGTCCTTTGTTTGGCAATTCTACGGGTGGGGAGGACTGGCAGCAGCTCAACATACCATGGGCGGCCCTCAGCGATATACATTCAATCAAGCTGCTTTGTCGGATGGCGGGTTCGTGACACTAGGTCGATGGACTGATTTTGTTTTTAGGGTGGACTGGCGTAGTGGCGCCTTCGCCATCTGGCGGCGGGACGAAGGCGAGAAGCAGTTCAAACTAGCGCTGGAGGGAACTGCTCCGGCTCCGTCTGGCGGACGTGTCTATGTCAAGCAGGGACTTTATCGCGGTGGCAGGGTTGAGGGGCGGACGGACGTCCTTTGGATCGGTCCAACGATTCGAGGCGCCACCTTTTCCGGAGTCGAGCGGCAAGCGTTTGGCACCAGAGACGGTCGTCTTGACGATCATGACTAGGTTGGCCCTGCCCACCCGGGCATCGGCGCGATCATGGTCAAACGCGTTCAGCATGTTGAACGCGCGACCCAGTCTCAATGGATTAAATCCCATTCTCTTGCTACAGTTGAGCTTTGGCGCGGCTTCGGAGTGCACAGGGCGCAAAATGAGTAAGATCAGTATTATTATCAAAACCCTTAACGAGGCGACGAACATCGCGAGGGCCGTCCAGAGCGCGCTCGCCGCTATTGCGGACTACGAGGGCGAAGTCATTGTCGCCGACAGTGCTTCAACGGATGAAACAGTCGCGATCGCGAGGCAGTTCCCGACGTCTGTTGTCGTGCTGGAGAGTGCTTCACAGCGACGATGTGGCGTTGGGCCCCAACTGGGTTATCAGTACTGCAAGGGCGAATATATTTACATCCTCGATGGTGACATGGAGCTCGATGCCGGCTTCATCCGCAAGGCAGTCGACATCCTGGATCATCAACACGACGTGGCAGGCGTAGGCGGATATATCCATGAGATGCGGACCGACAATCTCGAGCTCAAAGGGCGGGTCAAGCGCTTCCAGCGCGCGCGCAGGAAGGATAAGCTTGACGTTGATTGCCTGAATGGCGGCGGGCTGTATCGGCGGGTCGCCATTTCGCAGATTGGGTACCTGTCCGACCGCAATCTGCATGCATTTGAGGAATACGACTTGGGAGCGCGGCTTCGCGGCGCGGGGTGGCGCCTTGTGCTGTTGGAGGACAAGGCCGTCGACCACTACAGCTACGTTATGGGAACGTGGTCGCTCCTTTGGCACCGCGTCCTCAGCGGCCGCTTTTTGAGCTGCGGTGAACTCTTCCGCGCGGCGATGGCAGGTCAGTACGTCGGACGCCTGCTACGGGAGGTAAGAATTGTTCCACTCTCGATTGGCGTATGGGTTTATTGGGCGTTCGCCATCGTAGTGGCCCAATCGGCCTTGCCGTCTTTGACTCTGCTCGTCGCCCTGGGAATACCGGTCATCGCAATGGCCGTCCGCACAAAGTCATTAAACCTCGGGCTCTTCAGCGTCATCACCTGGCATCTTTCAGCCGGTGGGTTTGTCGTTGGAGTTCTTAGATCTCGTTGTTCTCCCAACGCAGTAATTGCAAGCCGCCTTGTCCATTCAGTTGATCGTGACGCCGCTGATACCGGAAGAGGCCCATTGTACGCTGGCGCAGGTCTCGAATCAGGGATCTATCCCGTTTGGTCGAAGCAGCCGGCTGCACAACGATAGCCCTCCAGATTACTGTTAAGCTTCTCGGCCTTGCGAGCGGCCGTTCCGGCGGAGGGGCGAAGCGCGGCTTTCCCCGAGGAGCGCGTAAACCACGCAGGTAGGTGATTCGGACGATCGGCTCGAGCGGTCCAATGCCGGGGAAGACGACCCGCAATAGCGAACCATTTACCTGAATCAGGCAAAAATTCAGCGTGAGACGGCCGAATATGCATTTCCGCGGCCGAAATATCCCTTCGGTCGGGGTCTCTTCGCGTCTATTACGGCTTTTTCTGTGCTTTTCGGGAAACACTTGGTTGAAAATATTAAATCGCAGGCTTTCAGGTCATCCTCCTCTGCAGTCTCTCCGTGTTAGAGCGGAGCAACACAGGGGTAGGGGCATGCATTTCCGCCTAGCGTTTCTGACAGCGCTTATTGCAACGTTGGTGGGTGGGTGCGCGATCATGCCGGTTGCGGGTCCGCAAAGCTGGGACATCACGTCCGGGCAGGGTGATCTTCCCTATGCCCTTGTTCGATTGCGGCCAGAGGCACTCAATATCCTGGCGGCCCACGCGCCGAGGATCGCAGGCAGAATTGCCGACGGGCGGGGCCCCCAGCGGGTTGTCGTGGAGATTGGGGACATTCTCGGTGTGACCGTCTACGAAACGGGCGCCGGCCTGTTTGTGCAGAACGATCTGGGAGTGCGACCGGGCAACTTCTTCACCGTCCCGCCCCAAGCGGTCGGCCCGGACGGCAACATAACGGTACCGTCGGCAGGGCCCATCCCTGCAAAGGGGCGGACGACGGCTGAGATCGAGCGCGAGATTGTCGCGGCCCTGAAAAAGCGATCGCTTGAGCCCAATGCTGTTGTCACCCTTCTCGACCAGCGTTCCTCCGCCTATACGGTATTGGGAGACGTTCGTGCGGCTGGCCGTTATGCTGCAAATGCCGGCGGAGAACGCCTGCTCGAAGCGATTGGACGTGCTGGCGGTCTTTTGGGGGCAGGCAACGAATCATGGGTGGTGCTTGAGAGGAACGGTAAGAAGGCTGTCAGCCCCTTTGGCGCTCTCATCGACGAACCCGGGAACAACATCTACGTTCGTCCGCGTGACTTGATCTACCTGTATCGCGAGCCGCGCACGTTCCTCGCCTTCGGGGCATCGGGCCGCCAGGGGCAGTTCCCGTTCGAAGCGTGGCGTGTTTCGTTGTCCGAAGCGATCGCAAAAGCGACCGGCTTGAGCGACCTGACGGCAGACCCGGCCTCCGTGTTCCTCTATCGCGGCGAAACGCGCGAGGTTGCAGCGCAACTTGGGGTCGACATTTCTCGCTTCGAGGGGCCTGTTATCCCGATCATTTATCAGGCCGATTTGCGCGATCCCGGCGGCTATTTTCTGACCTCACGGTTCGAAATGCGCAACAAGGACGTGATCTATGTTTCGAACGCCGCGGCTGTTGAATCGACAAAGTTCCTGAATTTTGTCAGGACGATCGTGGCGACCGTTCAAGACCCGGTCACACTCGCGAACTCGGCGAAAGCGCTTAGCACAGGTGGCGGAACCACTATTGTGACCCAGCCCATAAGCGCAGGTAACTGAGCTACCGAAAACGTCCTTGGTGCTCGGCTGGCCCTGTTGAAACGTGGGGACTTGATTTGCCCTGCAGTTGGCACGCCGCCGACTTGTGGCAGAGCACTAAGTGGCCATATGCATGACCGTTCATTTGTACGGCGGGTGCCCCCCGAGTGTCTGTGGCGGCTCGCTTAGTTGGTCCTATTTGACCGGCAGCGGCGTCGCCACCCTTGCGACAAGCTCGGACTTTCCGACCTCCATGTTGGCGAATTGAATAGCGAGGGGCGTGGCGATCGGGCCGTAGCCACGGTAAATCCCATACTTCCAGTAGGCTTGGTTACCCGGCGCCCCGATCATCCCCGAAAAATCGACGGCCTTTTTGCCATCGAGCCAGATTTCGAGCTGCCCGTTGGTCGATCCCTCGCGCAGGTGGAATACCACGTGGTGCCATTCGTTGCGGCTGAGCATTTGGTTGTAGCGAATGCTTGTCTCCGGCCCAGAGCGGGATCCCGATGCCTCAGTGTAGATGATCAGCCGACCAGCCTTGAAGTGTATGTGGAATGGCCGAATTTTGGATCCGTGCATCTGGCTGATGGCTGTCCAGTCGGATTGGTATTCAGCGCCAGGCTCAATCAGGAACGAGTAGGCACCCCAAACGTCCGAGCCGTACTCATAGCGACGCTTGTAGCCATCAAGCTCGGAACGCTCTTTGTTTTCGCCGGAAGAGCGGTCCTCACCCCAAACATCCCCCGCCCGCACTTCGAAGCGCGTTATATCGGTCGTGTCGACTGATGCCCTCCGGATACTCCAGTCTGCGCCGGCTGTTTCAGCTACGTACGGCGTGCCCCGGATGGTGATAGGTCCTTCGGAGCTTCCGACGGACGTCCATCTCATTGGCTGTGCATCCTGCGCTTTGGAGGGGCAGTTCACCGGCAGCAGGATGGCGAAGAACGTGGTTGTCACCGCAGTGGCGAGCCGGTGTGCGATCCGCATGATTGAGCCTCTCATTCGAGGGATATTAGCCTCCCTGCGTGGCTTGCCTGCAGGCGACGCGACGTTGATCTGCGGCGTAGCCGTCAATCCACTGGCCGACGTCTATGAATTCCACCGATGCGTGCGATCTGAGGAAGTCCAACAAGCTCTCGAGAGCGTGCCAGACAGGCTCATCGTGCACTAGGTGATGTGTCAGAATCCCGATCGGCGCATCGGACTTCAAGAGGCCGAGCCTTCTACCCCGCAATTGCTGGACAAGGCAGTCAGAGACGACTTCGACGCTCTGAGCCGTTCTCGCCTTCCAATCGATGATGTCCAGGTGAACGTCGATCCGATGACCGTCCTTGAATTCCGGCATTCTGACAATTCCACGCCATTGCATGCGAGAACTCAACTGCAAGAGCTTCCGCTCGAAATAGCTAGGCATGAGCGAAACTCCAGCGAATCCGACTTGCGGCAAGGCGCTGACCAACGCAGGCGTAATACGGTTGAAGGGCGGAACAAATATTGGCTGCGACGAGCCAAAGAACTGTCGGAAGGAGCGCAATGCAACCTCTGCGTCCTCGATCATGCTGGCAATCGGTCGGTCGGGGCCAAACTCGGCGGGTTTTTTTCCAAGGTTGTGATTGATGTGCTTCCAGCCGTGGCACATCGGGTAGAATTGATGAACGCTTTCGGCGAGGTATTCTTGGAGGCCCGTAGTTATTTCTCCCGGAATAACTGCCAACCCGATCTTGGTCGCGTGTCGAGTAGCCACGTCGCTGAGGCGCTTCAGATTTGTTGACGTCTCAACGGCATCGTCGTCGCGAATCCAGAAATGAGCCTTTGAAGAACTGGAATCCGCCCAGATGTCCAATTCTCGTCGTGCGTAGTCCCATAAGCTAGTCACATGCAGTCTCGCAATTTAGCAGCCGACCTTGCTAGATCTGGTCGGAAGCTGTGAGACGACGCACGCAGTTGGAGCTGCTCGACGCCTCGTTTTGTGATCGGACGATCAGGTGACCGTAAGGATCCCGCGGGTATGTTGACTTCGATGCAAATCGCATCCCAAAGGCGGTGGTAACAACCGCACTCCAAATATATATGGCGGTGCATTAAACTAAAAATACCTATGGAACACCAGAAATAAATTCGTTCTTCTATTTGAGCTTAACGCGCTTCCTCCCTCCGTGGCGGAAATATAATTTTGACCTTTGGGAGGCGAGTTGCCGAGGCGAAATTAACCCTTGTCCAATTGATCGTCTGCCGATTGTAGGATTTGCCTTGCCTCGCTCCGAGTTAGAAACGCACGTTAATTCTACAACAAGGGGTACTTCCAATGGTTTCTGCCCGGCCGATCAAGGTGATGATTGCCACCCCGTTCGGGGAGCATCAAAGGGGGGGGATCGACCGCTTGACGGATTTGATCGTCGCGAAGATCAGCGAGGGTCATTCAGCGCGCGCCGGGGTTTCCAGATTGGTTACGCGCGGTCCCGGTGCGCGGATCATGGCGCCGTTCGTTTTCGGCCGGGCCTTGGCCCGTCTCTGGATCGCCAAACAACGAGGCGATGTCGACATACTGCATATCAACGTGGCCGCCGATGGAAGCGCTATTCGAAAGGCGTTTCTGGCGCGCTTTGCGCGGGGTCTGGGGATACCTTACGTCGTTCATCTTCATGGTTCGCGGTTTCAGGAGTTCTGGCCGTCTGCAAGTCCTCGCGTGCGCATGTGGGTTGATCGACTCTTTGCGGAGAGTTCGGCCGTGATTGTCCTCGGAAAGGTCTGGTCGGATCTGGTTCTGGCGCATGTGCCTCAAGTCCAGAGCCGAATAATCATCCTTCCAAACGCGACTTTGCCAGCCGATTTTGCCTGCGATGCGCCGTGGAACGGGAGTGTTAGGATCTCGTTCCTCGGTGAACTCGGAAGCCGAAAAGGTACGCCGCAACTCGTCGAAGCGTTGGGGCGCCTGAATGGCGATCTGGATTGGACGGCGACGATCGCTGGAAACGGAAAAATTCAGGAGACCAAGGCTCGAGTGGAGCAGCTAGGCATTGCGGACCGGGTCAAGGTGCCGGGCTGGCTGGATGCCGAGGCGACGAAGAGGGTCCTGCGAGGTTCCGATGTATTCGTCCTTCCGTCATTTGCGGAAAATCTGCCGATGTCGATCCTCGAAGCTTTTGCCTATGGGCTTGCCGTCGTTGCGACACCGGTTGGCGCTGTGGCCGACGTGATCATCGATGGCACGAACGGCCTGCTTGTTCCGACAGGGGATGTGGATGCACTTGCGTCTGCTCTTCGCAGGCTGATTGTCGATCACCGCCTTCGTGTCGCGCTTGGGGTGGCCGCCAAGGCTGATCACGCTTCGAAATATGAAATCGGGGTCTACGTGCCACGATTAATAGAGATATGGCGGAGCGCCGCCGCTCCATTACACAGCTAAGTCCTGGCTTTGGAGGTCTTACCGGGAACCCGACGTGCAGGCAATAAATGTTAGGTCGCGGCGCGCTTGAAAAGGTTCACTAATTAAACATGTTGCGTTAATTGTTGCCCGGCGTATTTTAAATAGGATAACTACTTTGGCGGATCGATTTATTTAGTAGTGATTTGAACATGAGAGTCAGTGTTTTTGGGTTAGGGTATGTCGGGGCTGTAACGGCCGGATGTCTCAGCTCGTTCGGCCATTCCGTGATTGGGGTTGATCCCGCCGAGGCCAAGGTCGCCCTGATAAATGAAGGCAAGCCGCCCGTTATCGAGAAGGGCCTTGGCGAGAAGATTTCTGCTGCAGTCTCCAACGGGCAGCTCAGGGCAACCCGCGACGCGCGGGATGCCGTGCTCGGAACTGATTTGTCGCTTATCTGCGTTGGAACGCCAAGCAAGCGGAACGGCGATCTCGACACTGCCGCTCTAAGATTCGTCTGTGCCGAGATCGGTAGCGCACTTGTCGAGAAAGACTCATATCATTCGGTGATTATCCGATCGACTGTGCTGCCCGGCACCATACGGAGTGTTATTATTCCGGAGCTGGAGAAGGCGAGCGGCAAAAAGGCAGGTGTAGATTTCGGGGTTGGCTCGAATCCGGAGTTTCTCCGTGAAGGGACAGCCCTTGAAGATTTCTTCGCGCCACCCAAGACTGTCATCGGCGTCGAGGACGATCGGACTGCCAGCGCGCTGGAAGCGCTCTATGGCCCGATCGAGGCGCCGATCATTCGAACGTCGATCGAAGTGGCGGAGATGATCAAATACTCCGACAACGTCTGGCACGCGGTGAAGGTCGCCTTTGCCAACGAGATTGGTGTTTTCTGCAAGAGCCTTTCCATCGACAGCCATGAAGTGATGGACGTCTTCTGCAGAGATACCAAACTGAACCTGTCCAGCTATTATCTCAAGCCCGGTTTCTCGTTTGGAGGTTCGTGCTTGCCCAAGGACGTCCGAGCCTTGGTGCACAAGGCCAAATCTCTGGACCTTGATCTTCCTCTGCTTGGGGCGGTACTGCCTTCCAACGAACGCCAAACAAGTCGCGGCTTCGAAATGATCGTCCAACTCGAAAAACGGCCCGTGAGTATCCTGGGCATGAGCTTTAAAGCCGGCACAGACGATCTTCGTGAGAGCCCGATCCTTGAGATAGTCGAGCGACTGATCGGAAAGGGCTATGACATCCGCATTTTCGATCGCAACATTAGCTTGTCCAAGCTGGTAGGCGCCAACAAGGATTATCTTCTGCGTATGATCCCCCATGTCTCGTCATTGCTCGTCGAGACCCTGGATGAAGCTCTTTTGCACGGTGGAATCATAGTCGTTGGGAATGCCGATCCTGAATTTCGGACGATCGGTGATCGCTTGCGACCTGGTCAATTTGTCGTTGATCTGGTCCGCATCAAGGATCACTCTCGATTAGTAGGAAATTACAATGGTATTAGCTGGTAAATCATTGCGGCCAAGACGAATATTGATCATCGTCGAGAATCTTCCGGTGCCGTTCGACCGCCGAGTCTGGAACGAGGCCACCGCTCTGGTCAAGGCTGGCTACGAGGTTAGCGTGATCTGTCCAGTGGGACACGGAGCGTCGGCTCGCCGCGAAGTCATCGATGGCATTCATATCTACCGGCATCCCATCATTGAAGCGCGCAGCGTCTCCTTTTACTTCGTCGAATACGCTGTTGCACTGTTCTGGGAGTTCCTGCTGGCATGGCGCGTGCTCTTCGAGCGGGGCTTCGACGTCATTCACGCATGCAATCCACCCGATTTGATTTTCCTGATCGGAGGATTCTTCAAACTGCTTCTTGGAAAGAAGTTTGTCTTCGATCACCACGACATCAATCCCGAGTTGTTCGAAGCGAAGTTCGGTAAGCGCAATCTGCTCTATCGAGTCGTGGTCGCCCTTGAACGTTGCACTTTCGCTATTTCGGACATTTCGCTAGCGACCAATCTCTCCTACCGCTCGATTGCCCTTGAGCGTGGCAAGATGGATCCCTCTCGAGTCTTCGTCGTGCGTTCCGGCCCAAATCTGGAGCGGCTCAGGATCGTTCCTCCAGATCCATCCGTAAGGAAGGGGCGTGCGTATTGCGTCGGCTACGTTGGAGTGCTCGGTGCACAGGAAGGGATCAACTATCTTCTTGAGGCAGCGAGGCACATCGTCCGCGATCTGAAGCGCAATGACATTCAATTCTGCATCGCAGGCGGCGGGCCCGAGCTCGAGCGGCTCAAGGCGCTCGCAATCAAACTGGAAATAGACGAGTACGTTACATTCCATGGCAGGGTCTCGGACGACGAACTGCTCAGGATTCTCAATACAGCGGACGTCTGCGTAAACTCGGACGAATGCAATGCGATGAATGACAAGTCGACCATGAACAAGATCATGGAATACATGGCGCTTGCAAAGCCGATCGTTCAGTTCGATCTCACGGAGGGCAGGTACACGGCGCAGAACGCCTCGCTTTACGCAGCCGCCAATGATTCAATCGATTTCGCGGTTAAGATACTTGAGTTGCTGAGCAACGCGGAGCGACGGAAGCAACTTGGTGAGTTCGGCAGGGCGAGAGTCATGGAGCAGCTCGCCTGGCCGCATGAGGAGCCGAAGCTTCTCAATGCGTACGAAGTCCTTTTCGAGGGTGGCCTGGCAGTTCATGGTCAATCCAGAGGGCAAGTTGCGAGCAGCCATGGCGCTGGTCTCGTGCCCGAAAACCTGGTGAGGCGACTACTGAGTCCGCTTGCATCTAGAAAATGAGTTGGACCATGCCTTCGTTTTGGACAAAGGTCAGAGCAGACGCCTACCGCGTTAAGGGCAAAACTCCCTCGAGCGGTTCGGTGTTTGCGCTTGCGTTGTTCAATCGCAATTTCCGGCCAATCTTGACCATGAGGCTCTGTCAGTGGAGCGCGGAGCATTCTTCAGCTCTGAATCTACTGGCGAGAGTGCTGCATCGCTTCGCGTCGGCGAAAGCAGGAATCGACATGCCGTCGGTGGTCCGTGCCGGTGCCGGTCTTACTATCGTGCATGGTTGGGGTTTGGTTGTGAACCGCGATGCCATCATCGGCTCGAACGTGACCCTGTTCAACGGTGTCGTGATTGGCCGCAAGGACAGAATCACGCCCGAAGGGCGCGTAACGGAATACCCCGTTGTTGGAGACGATGTTTGGATCGGGCCGCAGGCCATCATTGTCGGCGGGATCAATATCGGAAGCGGCGCGATCATCGGTGCGGGAAGTGTCGTCACGAGGGATGTTCCGGCGCACTGCATCGTTGCCGGAAATCCTGCGAGGGTTCTCAAGACAGGCGTGCCTCCTGACGTGATGAACCGAGCGCCGATGTGCGCCGAAAGTTCGGGAAGGAAGCATCAAATCCGTCGAAATGAGGACGGCCATGCGCGAGCGCCTGACTTGGCCCTTCATCGATCTGAAAATATCGAGTGAGATAACGAATTCATGAGCAGCGCGTTCGTCGATTAAGGCAGCATTGAAATACGCGACAGTATTGCGAATTAACCAAGGAGGCCATGTTATCGGGGCGAAATCGCAAACAAGCTGACTATTAAGTCCCGGTCGATTATATTCCACCAAGATTTTTGTATTTTTTAGTACGCCGTCTCGGTTTTTTCTTCCTGGAGACTGGCTCGAAGAGGCGATTGTACATATGGCGTGGCCAGATGCTGACTCGCTGGTGATAGGGATGGAGACGCAAGCACGCGGGCCGTTCCGTCTTGAAACATTGTGCCGGTCCTTCGAACGGCAAGCAGCTCAAACGCCAGATAACGTCGCGATTAAGCTTGGGGACGAATGCCTCACTTATCGTAAACTCGACGAACGCTCCAACCAACTCGCACGCCTTTTGCGCAACCTGGATCTGCAGCCAGATAGTCTGGTTGCTGTGTGCTTTGAAAGGTCGTTTGACCTGGTCATTTCCATGCTTGCCGTCCTCAAGGCGGGTGCCGGCTATCTCCCGATCGATCCGTCGTACCCGCTCGAACGAATCTCGATGTTGCTCGCCGATGCAAACCCGTCTGCGATCCTGACACAGGAAATGTTGGCCGGGAGGCTCGGACAGAGAGACTGCGGGACGGTTATCTGCGTCGATCGGGACCGTCGTGAGATCGACGAGCAGAGCCCGGATCGATTGGAGGAGATCGCTTCGCCAGATAATCTTGCGTATGTGATTTACACCTCGGGATCGACGGGCCGGCCCAAGGGGGTAATGGTCACCCATCTGAATGCGGCCCGCCTTTTTACCTCGACTGCGCATTGGTTCAATTTCGGGCCGAGCGATGTATGGACCTTGTTTCACTCATCGGCATTCGATTTTTCGGTCTGGGAGATCTGGGGCTGCCTGCTGAGTGGAGGTCGGCTAGTCTGTGTACCGCACTGGGTAGCCCGCTCGCCGAGCGATTTCTATCGCTTGTTGGCCCAGGATCAGGTCACCGTACTCAACCAGACGCCGGCCGCATTCTATCAATTGGTCCAACTTGAAGAATCCGGCGTCGTTGAACTGTTGAAGCTTCGCTATGTCATTTTCGGCGGCGAAGCGCTCAATTTCGCAAATCTCCGTCCCTGGTTCGAACGTCATGGCGACCAGACGCCACAGCTAATCAACATGTACGGGATAACGGAAACGACCGTTCACGTAACTTACAGACCCGTCAGGGCAATAGACGCCCAAGCAGAAACAAGAAGCCTGATCGGCGTTCCTATTCCGGATTTGAAGCTCTATTTGCTCGACTCGGAAATGCGGCCGGTCGCCAATGGCAGTGTCGGAGAGATCTATGTCGGTGGCGCTGGCGTAGCGCGGGGCTATCTGAATCGCGCGGAGTTGACGGCGGAACGCTTTGTTCGGGATCCGTTTGCAGCCGGGCCGTTGAACGTCATGTACAGAACCGGCGATCTGGCACGCGCCACCGAGGACGGAGATCTCGAATATCTCGGCCGGGGTGATTTGCAGGTCAAGATACGCGGCTACCGGATAGAGCTGGGAGAGATCGAGGCTACGCTTGCGGATCATCCGTCCGTTGCGCAGGCCGTTGTTATGGCGCGAAGAGACGGTCAGCCGGGCGAGCCGAAGCTCGTAGCTTATATTATCAGCAAACCGTCTGTATCTGTCTCCACGCCGAACTTGCGTGATTTTCTCAAGTCGCGCCTTCCCGAGCATATGGTGCCTTATGCTTACGAAAAGCTCGAATCCTTCCCGCTGACGGTGAATGGCAAAATCGATCGTGCCGCCCTTCCTGCACCCCAACGAGTGGCTCACGTCGAGCCTGTACGTGCCTCGGTGCCCTTGGAGGTAGAGATCGCAAATATCTGGCGCAAGGCTCTAGGTATAGAAGCGGTTGGTATCGACGACAATTTTTTCGATGTTGGCGGAGACTCCTTCCTGCTCGCGAGAGTTCATGTTCGGATGCAACAAGAGTTGCAGCTCGATATTCCCATTACCGACCTGTTCGAGTTCACCACGATACGCGGTCTCGCGCGGCATCTGAATGCGAGCACCGCGCGGCAGACGGGCCTCGCGGACGCGCGGTCTAGAGCGCAAAGGCAACGCGCAGCGTTTGGCCGAAAGCGGCCATTCCGCATCGGAGATGCATCGTGAGCGATGGGAAGGCAGAGCGTGAGGCTGCGGAAGGCGTAGCAATCATCGGAATGGCGGGACGGTTTCCCGGCGCGCGTAGCGTGGCGGAGTTCTGGCAGAACCAACTGGATGGGGTAGAGGCGATCTCTCGCTTCGGAGCTGGCTCGCCGGAGGGACCTAGCCAGGGCGCGCCGGCGGCGGGCGCGGGTATTGTGAACGCGCGGTCGATTATCGACGACATCGAACTTTTCGACGCAGAGTTTTTTGGGATTTATCCGCGCGAAGCCGAATTGATGGATCCTCAGCAGCGTCTATTTCTCGAATGCTGTTGGGAGGCGATCGAGAACGCCGGCTACGTGCCTGAGTCGTATCCCGGCCTGATTGGCGTGTATGCCGGATCCAGTCTTTCTTCGTATTTTCTCTCACGGCTGTGTGCGACGCCGGGGTTCATCGCGAAATTTACCTCCGGTTACCAGGTCTCGAACTACGTCGAGATGATGGGAAACAGCCTGGATTTCCTGTCTACCCGCGTGTCGTACAAGCTGAACCTGCGCGGACCAAGTTTCACCATGCTGTCTGCCTGTTCGACATCGCTGCTATCGGTGACCCAGGCGTGCCAATCGCTATTGACCTACCAGACGGATATGGCCCTGGCGGGTGGCGTTTCGATCACCCTTCCCCAGGAGCGCGGCTATCAGTATCAGGAAGGGGGGATGGTCTCACCTGATGGTCACTGTCGGGCCTTCGACGCGGCCGCGCAAGGGACGGTCTTTGGAAGCGGCGTTGGTGTTGTGCTGCTGAAGAGACTCGACGATGCGATCCGCGATGGCGATCAAATCCACTCTGTCATCCGTGGCTTCGCCGTCAATAACGATGGATCGGCGAAAGTCGGCTACACGGCGCCAAGTGTGGAAGGGCAGACCAGCGTCATTGCCATGGCCCATGAGGCGGCGGATGTCGACCCGGATACGATAGGCTATATCGAGGCTCACGGAACAGGGACGCCGATGGGCGACCCGATAGAGCTGATTGGCCTGACCAAAGCATTTCGTCTCTCTACTGAACGCAAGCAATTCTGCGCAATTGGAACAGCTAAAACCAATGTTGGGCATCTGGATATCGCTGCCGGCGTAACGGGATTGATCAATGCTTCTCACATCGTAGAACACGGTGTGTTCCCGCCGACTTTGCATTTCAAGAGTCCCAATCCAAAATTCGATTTGGCGAGCAGCCCGTTCAGGGTCATCACCGAGCGTACGGAATGGAATTGCGGCGATGGTCCGCGACGAGCGGGAGTGAGCGCTTTCGGCGTCGGTGGAACCAACGCGCATCTGGTGCTTGAGCAGGCGCCACAGAGAGAACCGACACACTCGACCAGATCATCGCAGTTGCTGGTGCTGTCCGCGCGTTCGCCGACCGCCCTCGAGAGCGCTACCGACAATCTAGCAGAGCATCTGCGGCAGAACCCTGGGCTCGACCTTGCGGACGTCGCCTGGACCTTACAGGAGGGTAGGCGCGAATTTTCTTGCCGCCGGATGGTGGTGGCAGGAGACGTCGATGAAGCTGTCCTCGCATTGTCAAAGCGGGAACGAATACAGACACGCTCCAAGCCATACGACACGCCCGAAATCTGCTTCATGTTCCCTGGGCAGGGTTCGCAGCACGTCGACATGGCGCGTGAGGTCTACGCAGCCGAGCCGATCTTTCGGGAGGTCGTTGACCGTTGTTCCGAGATGCTCATCCCGCACCTTGGGGTCGATCTTCGAAGCGTGTTATATCCGCCGGAGGGAGCGAATGACCAGACAAAGCGCGCCGTAACCGAAACAATCATCGCGCAGCCGGCCATCTTCACAATCGAATACGCCTTGGCGCAACTCTGGATGAGTTGGGGAGTCCGGCCAACAACGATGGCCGGCCACAGCATTGGTGAGTTTGTCGCAGCATGCCTCGCGGGCGTCATGTCATTGGAAGATGCGCTGAAACTCGTTGCTGTGCGGGGACGTTTGATGCAGCAGCTACCTGCAGGCGGCATGCTCTCGGTCCGGCTACCAGAGGCGAAGCTTCACGGCATTCTGCGCGGGCCCCTTTCGATTGCTGCGGTCAACTCTCCGTCGCTTTGCGTGGTTGCAGGCCCGCTTGAAGCGATCGCCGACCTTGAGCGCGAGTTGGGCGATCAGAAGGTCGTTTATCGGCGGTTGGTAACGTCTCACGCGTTTCATTCTGCGATGATGGATCCTCTCGTTGATCCATTGGCGGAGGCAATCGCCGAGACGAAGCTCAACCAGCCTCGGATCCCCTATGTATCTGGCGTTACTGGGGATTGGATCACCGACGAGGACGCAACCGATCCTCATTATTGGGCGCGACATGCGCGCGAGCCGGTCCGGTTTTCGTCCGTTGTTCAGGCGATCCGGCAGAATCCAAAAGCGATGCTCCTGGAGGTGGGACCAGGGAATGTCCTGGCTACGCTTGCGCGGCAGCACGGCGGCCCGCAAGACCAGATCATCGTGTCGTCGCTTTCAGATCAACACTCCGGTGGACGCGATGTCGAAGCGCTCCTATCCGCCGTAGGCGCTCTATGGCTTGGCGGAGTTCGGCCGGACTGGAAGGGCTTGCACAATGGCGAGCGCCGTCTGCGCCTTCCATTGCCGACTTATCCGTTCGAACGAAAGCGCTTTTGGCTCGAAATGGTCCCAGAGGCGATCGGTGGAGAAGATCCGACATCATCCGCAGGAGCCTCCGGGTCGGATCGCACCGTGCGCAATCTTCAGCCTACACAGGAAACGGAAGTCGCGAACATGGCGCCCAACAATGGATCGCAGTCAGCTTTGACGTCGCTATCGGCTCGCTCGTCCAAAATTCAGACCGCGATTGCTGAATTGTTGCGCGAACTCTCCGGGGTGGACGTCGCCTCGGTCGATAGCTCGATAACATTTCTCGAATTGGGCTTCGACTCTCTGTTCCTCACGCAGCTCGCGCAAGCCGTGCAGGAGAAGTTCGCGATCAAGATCACGTTCCGGCAGTTGCTCAATGACATATCGAGCCTGGCGGCATTGACCAACTATGTCCAGGGCGAGTTGGCGCCTGATGCGTTCTGCGAACCGCCAAGTACTCCGAAGCGTCCAGATGAGACCGGTACCGTAACGGCCATCGCGGCTGCCTCCGTCGCCGCGCAAGAGTCTCGACCTGCGTCTGCTGCGCCAGGTGCCCCGTCGTCCCTGGCTGGAGACGCGGTTGGACAGCTCATGCGAGATCAACTGCAGGCGATGAATCAATTGCTCGCGAAGCAGCTCGAGACGATGCAGGTCGCAGTCTCACAAGCTGCGATCCCAGTGGTCTCTAGCGCGTCAATTGTTCCTCTGCCGCCAGTCCCGCAGGCAGCGCCGGCTATCGTTGCCCAGGAGATCACCCGGTCGGATGTCGGCAGGGCTCACGGTCCATACAAGCCGCCGCAGATTGGGGTGTCCCAGGATTTGACGGCAACGCAAAAGAGTCAGCTTAAGAGGCTCATCGAGCGGGTGACGCAGCGCACCGGGAAATCCAAGAGTTATACCGAAAAATACCGCAGTGTGCTCGCTGATCCCCGTGTGGTTTCTGGTTTCCGCGACCAGTGGAAGGAGATGGTCTACCCGATCGTCACGGACCGATCCAAGGGGTCTCGCATCTGGGATATCGACGGTAACGAGTACATCGACCTTGTAAACGGCTTCGGACCGATCATGCTCGGCCATCGTCCCGCGTTCGTCCAGGACGCTATAGAAAAGCAGCTGCATGCCGGCTTCGAGACCGGCCCGCAAAGCGCGCTAGCCGGCGAAGTCGCGAAGATGTTCTGCGAGATGACCGGCAACGAACGCATGGCGTTCTGTAACACCGGGTCGGAGGCAGTTCTCGCAGCTTTGCGTGTTGCCCGCACCGTAACGGGCCGTAGCAAAGTCGTCATGTTCAATGGCGACTATCATGGCTTGGTTGACGAAGTTCTCGTCAAAGGCCTCCGGGACAAAGCCGGTGAACCAGTTGTGTTCCCGATCGCGCCCGGCATTCCGCGGCAAAGCGTGTCCAACATGGTCGTCCTCGACTACGGGGCAGACGAGTCTCTCGAATGGATCCGGAAGAACGCTGGCGATATTGCGGCGATTCTGGTTGAACCTGTTCAAAGCCGTCACCCCGCGCTCCAGCCGCTGGAGTTCCTGAAGGAGCTCCGGAAGATTGCGACACAATCGGACGCCGCCTTGATCTTCGATGAGGTCGTCACTGGATTCCGCGTCCATCCAGGTGGGTGTCAGGCGCTGTTCGGAGTCCAGGCGGACCTTGCGACCTATGGAAAAGTGATAGCGGGTGGCATGCCCGTGGGTATTCTGGCCGGCACACGCCGTTTCATGGATGCTCTCGATGGCGGCACCTGGCAGTTTGGGGACGATTCCTATCCTGAGGTCGGCGTCACGTTCTTCGCAGGAACGTTCGTGCGTCATCCCCTCGTCCTTGCGGCAATGCACGCTGTCTTGCTGCATTTGAAGGAGCACGGGCCCGCTCTCCAGGAGCAATTGAACAGGCGAACCTCAGACCTCGCTCATCGGCTCAACGAGGTCTTGCAGGCCGAACAGGTTCCGACCCATATCGAGACGTTCGCGAGTTTCTTCTACTTCAGCTTCCCGGCCTCCGAACGGCTCGCCAGCCTCTACTATTTCTACCTTCGCGACAAAGGCATTCATATCCGGGAGGGTTTCCCCTGCTTCATGACCACGTCGCACAGCGATGAGGACATGGAAAACATTGTAAGCGCGTTCAGAGCCAGCGCGGTCGAGATGCGCGAGGGCCACTTCTTCTCAACGGCAGGCAATCTTGCTTCTTCCACGGCGGCCGTTTCCAGACTGGAAGATCCGGCTCCCGCAGCGCCACAGCAGATCCCTCTGACTGAAGCGCAGCGTGAGATATTTCTCGCGGCCGTCTTGGGGAGTGACGCGTCCTCCGCCTTCAACGAATCGTTCAGCATCAGCCTGAAGGGCGATTTGCAGATTGGCTTGTTGCGCGAGGCCGTGAACGAACTGATCGAGCGACACGAGGCACTTCGTTCCACGGTTGATGCGGATGGTGGCATCATGCATGTTCAGCCGCAATTACGGCTCAACGTGCCAGTGCGAGACCTGACCTCGTTTGAACCGTCCGAGCGCGAGAACGAATACCGGCGCGCTCTGGCGGCGGACGCACGAAGGCCCTTCGATCTCGTCAAGGGGCCGCTGATTCGTGCGGAGATCGTGCGCCTAGAACAAGGCCATTATCAGTTGGCGATTACGGCCCACCATCTAGTGTGCGACGGGTGGTCGACCAATGTGCTCGTCGATGAACTGGCAAGGCTCTACACGGCAAAGGTTGGCAGAAGGGATGCCGATCTCCCCGTGGCGGCGCGTTTCTGCCAGTATGCCCGCGAGCAAG
>Ga0209758_1001587_pt1 | contig 26013 bp, 25 predicted proteins | sample AraplaMF_Col_mMF_FD_184258 | JGI IMG/M metagenome (GOLD analysis project Ga0209758, IMG submission 184258) | Arabidopsis root microbial communities from the University of North Carolina, USA - plate scrape MF_Col_mMF (SPAdes) (version 2) | ecosystem: Host-associated > Plants > Roots > Endosphere...
TCTTATGCTGCTCCATGCGCAATCTTCGCAGCCGGAGTCGCGCCATGCTCAAAGATTTTTCCGTCCAGAGCCTGTTCATGGGTCTGTTGACGGCGTTCGTCGGGTTTACCAGCTCCTTTGCCGTGGTACTGCACGGATTGCAGGCGGTTGGTGCGACCGATGCGCAGGCCGCTTCGGGGCTGATGGCGCTGTCGATTTCCATGGGGCTTTGCGCCGTCGTGCTCAGCGCCGTCACGCGCCTGCCGGTCAGCATTGCCTGGTCGACCCCCGGTGCGGCGCTGCTGGCGAGCATCGGTACGATCGACGGCGGCTTCGATGCGGCTGTCGGAGCCTTCATTCTTTGCGGTGTGCTGATCGTCGTTGCCGGGCTGTTCAAGCCGCTCGGGCGGGCCGTCGCCGCCATTCCCGCGCCGCTTGCCAATGCCATGCTCTCGGGTGTTTTGCTCGGTCTCTGCTTTGCCCCGGTGAAGGCGATTGCCTTCAATCCGCTGCTTGGATTGCCGATCATTCTGACCTGGATCGTGGTCGGCGCCTTCAAGCGCCTTTGGGCAGTGCCGGCAGCGCTGGTGGCCTTCGTGCTGGTGCTGGCCTTCGGTATCGATATTCCGGAGGGGTCGCTGGCTTCACTCGAACAGTCGCTGGTGCCTGTCATCGATATCGTCCATCCGGTTTTCAATCTCGCTGGTTTCGTGTCCATCACCTTGCCGCTCTTCATCGTGACGATGGCGTCGCAGAACATTCCCGGCATCGCTGTGCTGAAGGTCAATCGCTATGATCCAAAGCCGGGACCACTCTTTGCCGTCACCGGCGTCTTTTCGCTTCTGGCAGCGCCCTTCGGAGGGCATGCGGTCAATCTGGCGGCCATCACGGCGGCGATGTGCGCCGGGCAGGATGCGCATGCCGACCCTTCGCGACGCTATTGGGCAGCGCTGATTTCGGGTGTCGGTTACGTCATTCTCGGCCTGCTTGCAGGCGCAGTGACGGCCTTTGTCGCATTGGCGCCGCCGATCCTGATCGAGGCCGTGGCGGGTCTCGCACTTGTCGGCGCCTTCTCCGGGTCTGCCATGGCGGCCTTTCAGGCGCCGGAGTCGCGCGAGGCTGCGGCGATCACTTTCCTCGTCACGGCATCGGGCGTTTCCTTCGGCGGCATTTCCGGCGCCTTCTGGGGGCTGGTTGCCGGCGGACTGATGCTCGCGCTGTCTCCAATTGTGCAGATGACGAAAAAATAGGTGAGGGGTTGCCGGAATTTCCGCCGAAGGTTATAAGCGCGGTCATGAAGAGCACAAGCGCACGGATTTCCGAGACGATTGCACGCAGCCGCACGGCATTGCGTGACAATACGCGCGCCCTGACCTCGCTTCTTCTCCTCGGCCTTACGCGCGGTTGCCGGGTCCTTTGAGGAGCGCCCGGCGGCCGAAAGCCCGCCCGGCCATCGCTCCTCGCGACTCACTCTCAAAATTGACCAAACGACCGAGTAAAGGTCCGCATTTGCAGTCGCCAAGCCTGACATGATCGGCTAAGACGCGGGGCAAATGCCGGGACGAGGAGACAAGACAATGGACACGACCAACAGCCGATCCTCCGCAGGCGCCAAGGGCATGCCCGACGCAGGCATAAAGTATCGCGCCTATCCGCAGGTCAATATCCCTGATCGCACCTGGCCGACCAAGACCATCACCAAGGCGCCGATCTGGTGCTCTGTCGACCTGCGCGACGGCAATCAGGCGCTCGTCGATCCCATGGGCCACGACCGCAAGGCGCGCATGTTCCAACTGCTGCTCGAGATGGGTTTCAAGGAAATCGAGATCGGTTTTCCCTCCGCCTCGCAGACCGATTTCGATTTTGCCCGCTGGTGCATCGAAGAGGGCAATGTGCCAGACGACGTGTCGCTGCAGGTGCTGGTGCAGTGCCGTCCGGAGCTGATTACGCGCACCTTCGAGGCATTGGAAGGCGCCAACCGGCCGATCGTCCACTTCTATAATTCTACCAGCGAGCTGCAGCGCCGTGTGGTGTTCGCCAAGGATGTGCAGGGCATCAAGCAGATCGCCGTCGATGCCGCCAAGATGATCACCGACATGGCAGCCAAGGCTGGCGGCGGTTACCGTTTCGAGTATTCGCCCGAGAGCTTCACCGGCACCGAGCTGGACGTGGCGCTGGAAATCTGCAACGCCGTTATCGACGTCGTGAAGCCGACGCCCGACAATAAGCTCATCATCAATCTGCCTTCGACCGTCGAAATGGCGACCCCGAACGTCTATGCCGACCAGATCGAATGGATGTGCCGCAATCTCGACAACAGAGAAAACCTGATCATTTCGCTGCATCCGCATAATGACCGCGGCACCGGCATTGCTGCCGCTGAGCTGGCATTGCTGGCAGGCGCCGATCGCGTTGAAGGCACGCTCTTCGGCAATGGCGAGCGCACCGGCAATGTCGACGTCGTCACCATGGCGCTCAACATGTTCACGCAGGGCGTCGATCCGGAAATCGACTGCTCTGATATCGAGCGCATCAAGGAAGTGTTTGAATATTCGAACCAGATGGTGATCGCAGAGCGTCATCCCTATGTCGGCGAACTGGTCTACACGGCCTTTTCCGGTTCGCATCAGGATGCGATCAACAAAGGCATGAAGGCGGCGCAGGTTGCCAACCATCCGGTCTGGGAAGTGCCTTACCTGCCGATCGACCCGCGTGACGTCGGCCGCTCCTACGAAGCGATCATCCGCATCAATTCGCAGTCCGGCAAGGGCGGCATCGCCTATATCCTGCAGCAGGATTACGGGCTCAACCTGCCACGCAACCTGCAGGTCGAATTCCGCGAAGACATCCAGCGCATCACCGACGAAGAGGGCAAGGAGCTTCCCTCCAAGCGTATCCACGACCGCTTCATCGAGCGCTATGTGACGCAGCCGGGCGCGCGCCTCCGCTTCGTCGACCACCACACCTATCCCGATACCGAGTATAAGGGTCAGCGGATCGTGGCGGCCGAGATCACCGATAATGGCGAGATCAAGCGCATCGAAGGCCGCGGCAACGGCCCGATCGACGGCTTCATCAATGCGCTGTCGCACTATCTCGGCATTGAAATGTCGGTCGAGGATTATTCGGAGCATTCGCTGCAGCATGGCTCGAATGCCTCGGCCATTTCCTATGTCGAGACATCCTATCCAGGCGGCAAACTCTTCGGCGCAGGCATCAACACCAATATCGTCGGCGCATCGCTCGAAGCGATCGTATCTGCGGCCAACCGTGTGCTCGACCTGAAGGCCGGCAAGGCCTGAGTGTTCTGATCAGGCCGCGATCGCCTCGGAGTGACGCGGCCTGACGATGCAACGGCGAACTCATCGCGCCCGCCCTGCGCTTTCGTCTCCCAGCAGATTCAGATTTCGGCAGCGATTTCCATGGCAAGCTGGCCGAGCGTGGCTTCGGCGGACGGGCCGGCCAGCACATAGGAGGTGCCGGCATTGTGCCAGGTCACGAGGCCGATCTCGTCGCGGATCGTTTCCTTGAAGTCTTCCGTTTCCGGCGGCTGTGCGTCCTTGCGGAAGCAGATCGAGATGATATCGCCATCGGTGTTGGAATAGACGAGTTGGCCGACGGGGCGGCTGTCGCCGAGGATCATGCGTGCACCCTGGAAGGTCCAGGATCCGGCCGAGAGATCCGGCACACGGAACGGTACGCCGATTGCGGTCGTCAGCCAGGATGAGATTTCCTCGGACTGCGAGGCCGGCACTTCGACGAGGTGGCGCGGCTGGCGCACGAGAAGCCGCTGGAAGGCGGTGACGTCGCCCAGCCAGTCATTCGTGTTGATCTGGGGCGCTGCGACCGGTGTGGCGTCATCCATATCCGGGGCATTGCCGATGAAATAACCGATGCTACCGCCGACGACGAAAAGAATGAGGGCTGCGGCAAGCGCCTGGCGGCCGCTGGGCGCGAGCTTGAGCTGAAAGCGGGCATTGCGTTGCGCGATCGGCGTCTTCGGCGGTTGCGTACTTTTGATGGAGCGGACAAGCGACAACGGGACCGGTTCCTTCAGCATGTCGTCCAGTTTACGGCGGCCGAAATCGACGCCGTGGCGAAGCTTGTCGTAGACCTTACGGGCGTTTTCGTCGATTGCGAGCCGGTTTTCCAGCTCCAGCTTTTGTTCCGGTGTGGTTTCGCCGTCGAGGAGGGCGGCAAGCTGGGCTTCAAGCGGCTGTTTTTTGAAATCGAGCAAATCAGTCAGTACCTGTGGACGGGCGGATTGTGACCGGACAATGCGGCGAAATGGAGTCGTGCCGTAGCAAGCTGACCGGCAATGCTGCCGATTGCGATGCCCATGATTTCGGCTGCCTGCTGGTAGTTGTGCCCTTCCACGTCGATCAGCACGAAGATGCTGGCCACGCCCTCAGGCATTTCCGCAAGCATGCGGTGCAGGGCATCGGTATCGACGACCGTTGCGCGATCGCGAATGGCGTCGCGGATGTCAGTCACATTACCCCGTGCAGTCGGTCGCGGCTTGCGCTTGCGGCTGTCTTCCGCCCATTGCTGGCGGGCCAGCGTATAGATCCAGCTTTCCAGCCGGCCTTCGCCGTTCCATTGATGCCCTTTGGAAATTGCGCGCAGACAGACCGCCTGGACCAGCTCATCGGCCGCAGCCGTCTCTCCCGCGAGCGTGATGGCAAAGCGGCGGAGGCGGGGCAGGAGGCCGACGAGATCACGCCGGATATCGGTGGTGGTGGTGGCGGGTTGGCGCATTGTCTTTCCAAGAAGCATTCACATCGGCCGGCACTCATACTGGCTTTGCATTTGGGCCGGCTTCGTGTGCGGGCCTTGCCCGGCGGGCGCGAAGCCATCGTATCTACCCCGGCCATACAGGCGGCTTTATGGAACAAGTCGCCTGTATTTCGCAAGCACGGGGGTGAATTCATCCATCCCTTGCCAAGGGATTTCGTACCATAACCCGCGGAGCTTGCCTCAATATGTCCTGTAACCGTTCAGGCTCTGGAGAAGAGCGCGATAGGCCCAGGTATTTTCGCCGCCGCGATCGCGGATCTCGACGAGCTGGACGCGGGCGCCCTGGAGGTCACCCTGTTCGGCAAGCGCCATGCCCATGTAGGACCGGGCGAGGATGTAATTCTCATCCTGCTGCAGCGCCTTCTTGTAGTAGGTCATGCCGAGCTCCATGCGGCCTGCCTTGCGGTTGGCGTAGCCGAGATAGTTCAGGATGCGCGGGTCGTTCTGGTTCTGGGCGAGGTTGAGCACGGTGATGGCATTCTCATACTGGCCGGCATAGGCGAATTCGCGGGCAAACTTGTAAAGATCGTCATCGTTGAAGCTCTGCTTCTTCGGATCGACGCATTCCTTCTTCTTCGCATCCCACACCTTGCCCTTGGTGCAGGTCTTGGTCGTTTGGGTCTTCTGCGGCGGCGAGGTGTCATCGTTCCCGCCACCGACCGCAAAGGCGGATGTGGCGAGACCGAAAGCAAAGACGGAAACAAGCGAAAGTCTGCACAGGCGATGAAGAGAAGCAGTCATCGGGCGTACTCCGTTTTAAAGCGCTGCGGTTGTTGAATTGTACGCCGACGCTTAAAAATACCAAGAGCCCCGGCGGCCTTTATTGCCTATGCTGCGACATTGGCGACCGATCTTCACAGGTTGGTTCAACAGCTGCCGGAATCGATTCCGCAATCGCCTCTAACGTGCGAAAATATCTGCACTTTCCGGCATCATACCGTCACCCGTATCATTTATGCTGAAGCGCTCGCCCTTCACTTCCCAGGCACCGGGCGAACCGGAAATGGAGAAGAGATTATAGGCGGCGCGGGGCTTGATGCCGCCCGGTCCCTGCGAGGCCGAAGCTATGCCGACGACAGGCACCGGGCCTGTCTGCCCACGCAGCCAGTAGAGGGTGTTGAGATGGGTATGGCCGTGCAGCACGAGCTCCGCGCCGCCGGTGGAAACGACGGCCGCGAAACGGCGGATGCCGATCATGCGCTTATAGAAAGAGGTCGCGCCGCGGATCGGCGGATGGTGGATCATGACGACACGGAACAGACCGGCTTCACCGGCAGCGCGCAGCATGTTGACCGTATCGCGTGCCTGGCGCGCGCCGAAGAAGCCCGACGCGGCGAAGGGCGGGGTTGCAACGGCGGTGGAGCAGCCGACGATTGCGACCTTGTCGCGGATGCGAAGGTAGGGAAAGATGTGCCGATCTGCTTCCCATTGCGGCGGGGCAAGGTCGCCGCGCACATAGTCATACCAGGCGCGCATCGACTTCTCGTAGGCGCCCGGCACATAGGCGTCGTGGTTGCCGGGTACGACCGAGGTAGCGGCGGGATCGCCAAGTTCCTGCAGCCAGGCTGCCGCGCTCCGGATCTCAATGCCGCTCGCCAGATTGACGAGGTCGCCGGTCACCGCCAGATGGTCGGCCTTATGGGTGCGGATATCGTCCAGCAGCAGATCGAGCGTGCTGCCGAAAAGATGCTTGCGCCGGTTGCGGTGCCAGTTCACAAAGCCCGTAATGCGTTTCGAGAAAAGCTCGTGAATGGAAAGGCGGGGGAGGGGTCCGAGATGGACGTCGGAGATATGCGCGAGCTTGAACATGCAACGACACATAGACCAGGTTATTTACAATTCAAACACATCCCGGCGATGAGAGTCTGAAAGAAACCATGGCAGACAAACAAAACTGGCCCCTTCACATGAAAGTGCTGTTGCGGTTGCTGCACGTATATTTTTCCCTCGCCCGCGGCATGACGATGGGGGTGCGCGCGGCCTGTTTCGACGAGCAGGGCCGCCTCTTTCTCGTTCGTCACGGCTATACCGGCGGCTGGCACATGCCGGGCGGCGGGCTTGAGCGCAACGAGACGGCAGAAGAGGCGCTCATCAAGGAATTGCGGGAGGAAGGCAACCTCAGGATCGTGGGTAAGCCGCAGCTCTTTCACGTCTATTTCAACACCAACATCACCCGGCGCGACCATGTCGTCTTCTACCATGCCACTGTGGAGCAGACCGCCCCGCGGCCACCGGACTGGGAGATTGTCGAGAGCGGCTTCTTCGAGATCGACAATCTGCCCAAGGAGACGACGGAAGCGACGCTGCGAAGGCTCGCCGAGCTCCGTGGCGAGGCGGAGCCGGCGCATTACTGGTGAGGCTCAGGCTGCAGCTGCGAACTTGTCGCGGCCATGCGGCCGGTCGAGATCGAGGGCCGGGCCGACGGGCACGATGCCGGTCGGATTGATGGTCTTGTGGCTGCGGTAATAGTGCTCCTTGATGTGGCGCAGATTGACCGTGTCTGCCACATCAGGCGTCTGGTAGAGGTCGCGCAGGTAGCCTTGCAGGTTGCCGTAGTCCTCGATGCGGCGGATGTTGCACTTGAAGTGGCCAACATAAACAGGGTCGAAACGTATCAGCGTCGTGAAGAGGCGCCAGTCGGCTTCGGTCTGGCGATCGCCGAAAAGGTAGCGACCCTTGCCGAGGCGTTCATCGAGCCTGTCTAGCGTTTCGAACAGCTTGACGACATTCTCTTCGTAGGCGGCCTGGGTGGTGGCAAAGCCCGCCTTGTAGACGCCGTTGTTGACGGTGTCGTAGACGATGTCGTTCAGCGCATCGATATCCGCCCGCAGGTCTTCCGGATAATAATCCGCCGTCGAGCCCGTCAGATGATTGAAGGCGCTGTCGAACATGCGGATGATTTCAGCCGACTCGTTGTTGACGATCGTGCCCGTATGCTTGTCCCACAGCACCGGGACGGTGACGCGGCCGGAATAATGCGGATCGGCCCTCACATAGACTTCCCAGAGGGCCTTCGAGCCGAAGAGCTGGTCGCCGGTGGCACCATTGCCGATCTTGAATTCCCAGCCGTTTTCCACCATCAACGGATCGACGACCGAAACGGAAATCAGGTCTTCGAGCTTCTTCAGCTTGCGGAAGATCAGCGTGCGATGCGCCCAGGGGCAGGCGAAGGAGACGTAAAGGTGATAGCGGCCAGCCTCGGCCCTGAAACCGCCTTTGCCGCTGGGGCCGGCTTCTCCATCGGCCGTGATCCAGTTGCGGAATTGCGAGGGCTGACGCTTGAAATGGCCCTTCGTTTCCTTCGTATCGTACCAGACGTCATGCCAGACGCCGTCCACCAGCATGCCCATGAGATTCACCTCTGAAATTGATTTTCGCGGGATAGATATCGCATCACGCCGCGTTTTGCAGGCCGGCAAAGATTGAACACTGCGTCTCAGCCGCCCGGATCCCGTCCAAATTTTTGCAATAGACGGCAGAAATTTTTCCTGCTATCCGCCTTCCTCACAAATTTCTGGAATCCTGCTTGATGTCTATTCTCAGAGGCCTGCGACGACGCTGAAGCTCCCGAACGCCTGAGGGCGTGTTCGCGAACCTATATATCTGCGTCTATCCGGTCTCTGTTCCCATGCTCATGTACAAGCACGATCTCGTCTACCTTACCGAGGATGCGTCTCACGACGCCGCAATCGAACTCATCAACGAAGAAGCCTTCGGCCCTGGCCGGCATACGCGCGCTGCTGCCCGCATCCGCGAGCAGGGGCCGCACGATCTTTCGCTCTCCTTCATCTGCGCCGATGACGGCGAGACGATCGCTTCGGTGCGGATGACGCCGGTGCTGGCGGGGACGGTAAAGGGCCATCTTCTGGGGCCGCTCGCCGTGCGGCCGTCGCACAAGAGCAAAGGTATCGGCCGGGAATTGGTGCGCATCGCGCTCGAGGCTGCCAAGCGCAAGGGTTCGGAAGCCGTCATCCTTGTGGGCGACCCGCCCTATTACGGTCCGCTCGGCTTCGAGAAGGTCGCCTACGGCGCGCTGACTTTTCCGGGGCCAGTCGATCCGAGCCGTGTACTGGTCGTCCCGATTGCCGAAGACACGCATGCTCGGCTGAAGGGCATGATTGCCTGGCGGCGATAGAGCTTTCCGTTCTTCTTCGAAACACGGAAACGCTCTATCTCTTTGCACTTTTGCTGGAATTGTTCTCGTCAGAGCAACTTCTTCAGGAACGTCCGCGTCCGGCCCTCCGGAAAATCCGGCAATTCGCCGAAGATCTCGTAGCCCTGGCGCTGGTAGGCGCTGAGCGCATGCGGGTTGAAGGTATCGATCCAGCTGCCATGGCAACCGCGGGCGGCGGCTTCCTCTTCCGCCTTCGCGAGAATCTTGCCGGCCAGGCCGCTGCCGCGTAGCGTGTCGGGAATGTAGAGCATCTGCACGAAGAGCCAGCCCCAGGCCGTGTAGCCGGACAGGCCGCCCGAGATTTTTCCATCGGTGTCACGGATCAGAACGGCGAGCGGCTGGCGTTCGGACGGGCCGACATCCTCGGTGTTGAAGGCCGTCAGGCCATCGGTGATGACGGCAAGCTCTTCCGGAGAAGGGGAGGCGGTGAGCTCGAATTCCGGCATGGCCAGCTAGCGTCCTTCGCGCCACCACATGGCGCCAAAGGCCAGAAGCAGAATTCCAACACCAGCAAAGCCGGCAAAGAGCGGCAGGGTATTGATGCCCTTCAGCACGGTCTCGTTGGTCATACGGATCTGCATGCGGTCATTGTCGGTCACGCGCACCTGGCCGCGCACCGGCAGGATCGGCGGGACATTGATGGCGCCGGCATTGTTGACGACACGGGTCACGAGGCCGCGGCTCTTGTCGGTGATCGGCTTCAGCGCTGCTGTCGTCGAGATCATCGCCTTGAATTCCGGTGCATCTACGGCGCCGACATGGGCGAGCGTCGTCAGATCGCCGTTGCGGATTTCGAAGAGGCCGATCTCGTCCATGCGCTTTTCGGCCTTGTAGAGACCGGGCTCGGTCTGCGTCAGCGGCAGGTTTTCAGTTCTGCCGGAGGGATAGCGTACGACCGCGTCACCCGGCGCATCGCCGATCGTCTGGCGAGTGATCTCAAGTGTGCGGCCTGACGTGCGCGCCGTCAGCGCCTCTTCCTCCAACGCCGGCTCCTTCATCAGCCAATGGGCGATGCGGCGATAGAGGGAAACATGCGGGCCGCCGCCTTCGAAGCCACGTGCCCAGAGCCAGCCCTGGTCGGAGAGCAGCATGGCGACACGGCCCTGGCCGGCCCGGTTCAGAACGAGCAGAGGATGGTTGTCGGCGCCGACCATGACGGTCTGGCCCTGCGGTCTCTCGACATCGACGCTCCGGAACCAGCGGCCCCAATGCGGTGGTTCGTCGGTAGAACCGTCGAGGCCGCGGGTGACAGGATGCTTGCGGCCCTGTTCGGAAAGGCGGGGATAGAAGGCCCGCTCGATCATCCGTCCGGTCGGCTCTGCCGGGAGCACGGAAGCGAGCGGCGTCATGGCGATCGACTCAGGGCTCGCATGTTCCGGGCCGGCGGCAATCAGCAGCGCGCCGCCATTCTCCACATATTGCGCGATGTTGTCATAATAGAGCATCGGCAGCACATTGGCGCGATCCTGATAGCGGTCGAAAATGATCAGGTCGAAATCCTTGATCTTGTCGACGAAGAGCTCACGGGTCGGGAAGGCGATCAGCGACAGCTCGTTGATCGGCGTGCCGTCCTGCTTTTCCGGCGGGCGCAGAATGGTGAAGTGGACGAGGTCGACGGAGGCGTCGGACTTCAAGAGGTTGCGCCAGGCGCGCTCGCCTGCATGCGGCTCGCCGGAGACGAGAAGAACGCGCAGGTTCTGGCGGATGCCGTCGATGATATGTACGGCGCGGTTATTGGCGTCCGTCACTTCGCCTGGAATGCCGGCGACGGAGAATTCGAGCACATTCGCGCCGCCGCGCGTCACCTTGAAGGAGAAGGGCGTATCCTGGCCGGGCGTCGCCTGCAGCGTGGCGATCTCGTCGCCGTTCAGGCGCACAGTCACATTCGCGACGCCGCCGGGGCTCGGGCCATCGTCGAAGACGCGCAGCACTAGCTGCTGCTCCTCGTTGACGATGCCGAAGCGGGGCGCCTTGATGACCTCGATGCGGCGGTCGAATTCGTTCGGCTTGCCTGTAATCAGGCCATGGATCGGCGCATCGAAGCCGAGCGCTTGGTTGACGCCGGGCACATCATGCACTTCGCCATCCGTCAGCATGATCGCGCCGCCGACGCGCGAGGGCGGCACATCGGCGATCGAACCCGACAGCGCCTCGAACAGGCGGGTGGAGGGGACGTCGGAGTTGCGATCCTCATTCACATCGACAAAGCGCGGCTCGATCTGCGGAAAGCGGGCGAGTTGCGTCTTCAGCGACGCAAGCGCATCATCCGTCATCATCATGCGATCGGCCGTCTGCTGGCTCTGGCTGCGGTCGACGATAACGGGGACGATGGTTGAAAGCGGGTCGCGGTCTTCCTGCAACAGCACCGGATTGGCAAGTGCTGCAAGCAGGGCAAGGGCCGCAAGCGTGCGGATCCAAGCGCCGCGAATGCCGCGCCAGATCGCGAAAGCGGCGATCATCAGCACGATGGCGGTCAATACCGCCAGAAACGGCCAGGGCAGGAAGGGCGAATAATCGAGCGTCATGTCACTGCCCCAGACGTTCAAGCAGGTCGGGCACGTGGACCTGGTCTGTCTTGTAGTTACCGGTCAGCATGTACATCATGATGTTGACGCCGGCGCGGAAGGCATATTCGCGCTGTGTATCATCCGGCGGCACGGTGGGCAGCAGCGGCATGTCATTGTCATCAACGGCCCATGCGCCGGCAAAATCATTTGCGGTGATCAGGATCGGTGAGACGCCGTCTGCGGCAGCCGCCGGCTTGTTGCTGTTGTTCTGTCCGCCCTGCCGCGCCTCGATCCAGAGTGGGCTGCCAGTGTAACGGCCGGGAAAGCTCGACAGCAGATAGAAGGACTTGGTCAGCACGTGATCGTGTGGGACGGGCTCCAGCGGCGGAATATCCAGATTGGCAAGGATTTGCTGCAGGCGCTGGCCGTTGGCGGTCGTGTCGCTGCCGCCTTCGAGCGAGTCGATCTGGTCGCGTGTGTCGAAAAGCACCGTACCGCCGTTGCGCATATAGGCGTCGATGCGGCTGATGGCAGCGTTGGATGGCATCGGCGCGGTCGCGGAAATCGGCCAGTAGACGATCGGGTAGAAGGCAAGCTCGTCTTTGTCCAGGTCGATGCCAACGGGCGGAGCCGGCTCCAGCGTGGTGCGGTAGGTCAAGAATTTCGTCAGGCCATCGAGCCCCTGCTCGGAAATATTGTCCACATCCTGCTCGCCGGTCACGACATAGGCGAGATGGGTATTGTCGAGCCGCTGCATGATGACGTCGTCGCCCGGCTGGGTATCGTTGGCATGCATGATGTCCGGCCGCAGCATCAGGCTGGCAGCAAGCGCAATGGCGATCGTCGCGGCAGTGCGAGCGCGCGGGCGCATGCGGGAGAAGGCGCCGTTCATGAAGAGCACGATCATGCTGTCGGCGAGCAGCAGCAGGAAGGCGATGAAGAAGAGCAGAGGCTTGGCCGACCAGCTTTCTCCGCCGACGAGGCCGGCGCGCACGACATTGACGCCATCAATGTCGAGCGGTTTCAGGTCGGCATTGTCGGGCAGCACGTTCAGTGCCGCAAAACCATCCTCCGAGCCATAGAGGCCGGGCGGGTTGTCGAAATTGGCAACGGGTGCGGCTTTGGCATTCGGGATCAGCGGACGGGCATTGCCGGTTTCCGTAACCAGCGTGCCCTTTGATGTCAGCATGCGGAAGGGCGGCAGGGTTTCGGCGACACGTGCTCTGCCCGTCGATTCCGAGGTCACGCCGCCGGACCGCGAGATCTGGATGAGGTGTCGCAGCATTTCAACGAAGGTGCCCGATATCGGCAGGTTCGACCAGGTTGCCTCGGCACTCACATGGAAGAGCACGATCTGACCGGCATTCATCTTGTTCATGGTCACGAGCGGCGTACCGTCGGTAAGGCTTGCCCAGGTGCGCTCGGCAAGATCGGGCGTCGGCTCTGCCAGCACCTGGCGGTTGACGGTCACGTCGGTCGGCCGTGCTATGCCGGCAAAGGGGCTGAAGCTTGGGAAATCCGCGAGCGCCTGCGGTTCGCTCCAGGACAGGCTGCCGCCAAGTGCGCGTTCGCCCTGGCGCAGGGTGACCGGGATCAGCGGATCCTCGGCCGGTGCCGCAGCAAGGCGCGGACCGGCAAAGCGCAGCAGCATGCCGCCATTCGATATCCAGCGCTGCAGCGGCGCGTAGGTATCCTCCGGCAGGCGGCCGATATCGGCCATGATGATGATGGAGGGATTGTTGGCAAGCAGCTTCGGAATGGCGATCGAAAGATTGGCATCGGTCGGCCGCACCAGATCCGCATAGGGCTCCAGTGCTCTCTGGATGTAATAGAGCGGCGACAGAAGCGGCTGGAATTCATCGCCGCTTTCTCCTGAGAGAAGTACGACCCTGCGACGCTTGAAGGCATCGTCGAGCAGATGCACGGCGCCTGCGGTGGCGCCGGTATTGATGCTGACGCGGGCAAAGTCGTTGCGCATCTCGAACGGCGCCGAAATCCCGGCATTGACGGCAGTCTGGCCGGGCGCGAAATCGGCTCTGCCGGTGGCGATCACGCGGCCCTGTGCGTCCTGTGCGTTGAGCGCGACGGAGGCCGCTCCGCCTGGGCTGAGGCGTGTCACCTTCACCGTCATCGCATCGGCCGTATTGGTGGCGCCCGAGATTGCTACCGTCTGAGCCGTATCGCCTTCGATCACGCGCAGTTCGGCGGGCTGAAGGTCGGAGAGTTGACGGACGGTGGCGTCGTTATCGCTGCTTGCCGCACCATCTGTGAGGAAGGCCAGCGTGCCGGGATGCGTGCCGTTCAGCGCGGCGCGCAGAGCCTCGAAAGCCCGTTGCCGATCCGGCACGAGCGGCTTCGGCTCGGCAGCGCGCAGCTTTTCACGGGCGGCCGAAGCCGTGCCGGGTGTCGCGTCGTTGGTCGGGTCGGCGGTGAAAGCAATGGAGACGACAGCGCCGGCCGACTCGGCATCGTCGATCAGCGCGTCAGCCGTCTGGACGCGGCGCTCCCAGTCGGGTGCCGAAGCCCAGCTGTTGTCGACCAAGAGGACAAGCGGACCACCGGATGCAAGCGAGCCTGTGCGCGGATTGAAGACCGGATCGGCGATCGCGAAGATGATGGCGGCTGCCAGAAGCATGCGCAGCAGCGTCAGCCACCAGGGGGTTTGCGCCGGCGTTTCCTCGCGTTTCAGCACAGTCGCCAGGATTTTCAGCGGCGGGAAGACTTCCGCCTGCGGGCGCGGCGGGGTGAGCCGCAGCAGCCACCAGATGACGGGAAGGGCAATCAGCGCGCCGAGGATGGCGGGATAGGCGAAGGCGAAGGGAAGCGCGCTCAAAGCTGTCCTCCATGCGTTGCCTTTGCCGGCATGCCGGAAAGATACATATGGACGGCGACAAGCGCTTCGGATGCCAGGCGATCGGTGCGGTGGCTGACGAAGGTCCAGCCGAGATGGCGCAGCGACTGGCCGAGATTTTCGCGTCGAGCCAGATAGGCGTTGCGATAGGCTTCCCCAAGGCTTTCGGCCCGCCCGGAGGTCAGCCTTTCGCCGGTCTCGGGATCGGTGAATTCCGTGCGGCCGTTATAGGGGAAGATTTCCTCGGCCGGATCGGCGATCTCGACCACGTGGCCACGCAGGCCGCGGCGGGCGAGCGGACCGAGGCGGGCCATGATGGCGGGCGCGTCATCGAGAAAGTCACCGATGAGGATGAGGTCGCTCCAGCCGCGCACCATCACGGTTTCGGGCAGGCCGCCGGTCAATGGCGTGTGCATCAGGGCGGCTGCGAGCCTTTCGGCGGCATTGCGGGCGGAGATGGGCTCCATCACGCCGGGGCAGCCGATGCGTTCGCCGGAGCGGGCGAGGATTTCGGCGAGCGCCAGCATGATGACCAGCGCCCGGCTCTCCTTGGACACGCTGCCATAGGTCGACTTGTACATCATCGAGGGTGACATGTCGGCCCAGAGCCAGATCGTGTGAGCGGCTTCCCATTCGCGGTCGCGCACATAGGTGTGATCGTCACGCGCGGAGCGGCGCCAGTCGATGCGCGACAGACTTTCGCCTTCGCTATAGGGGCGGAACTGCCAGAAATTCTCGCCGATGCCGCGTTTGCGGCGGCCATGCCAGCCGGCAATCACGGTATTGGCGATGCGCTTGGCTTCAACCAGGCAATCCGGCACGAGGGCAGCCCGCTGCCTTGCGCGGGAAAGGGCATCATTGCCGGGTGTCGGATTGACGATCTGTCCGATGGATGCCACGCGCTGCGCTTCCTTATCCCTTTGCCTGCTTGACCAGTCCGGCGATGACATCGCGCACCGACATGCCCTCGGCGCGGGCAGCGAAGGTCAGCGCCATACGGTGCTCGAGAACGGGCTCGGCGAGCGCGTAGATATCGTCGAGCGAGGGGGCCAGACGGCCTTCGTAGAGTGCGCGGGCGCGGGCGCAGAGCATCATCGCCTGGCCGGCGCGCGGGCCAGGCCCCCAGGCGACATGCTTGTCGGTGGAGGCATTGCCCTGGCCCGGACGGGCGGAGCGAACCAGCGAGAGGATGGCATCGACGACGGTGTCGCTGACCGGCATCTGGCGTACGAGCGTCTGGATTTCGGACAAACGTGCCGCATTGATGACCGGCTCGGGCTTGGCTTCGGTCAGGCCCGTGGTTTCCAGCAGGATCTGGCGTTCGGCGGCAAGCTCGGGATAATGGACGTCGACTTGCAGCAGGAAGCGGTCCAACTGGGCTTCGGGAAGCGGATAGGTGCCTTCCTGCTCCAGCGGGTTCTGCGTTGCCAGAACGTGGAAGGGCGAGGGCAGGTCATAACGCTGGCCTGCAATGGTGATATGATATTCCTGCATCGCCTGCAGCAGTGCCGACTGGGTGCGCGGGGAGGCGCGGTTGATTTCGTCGGCCATCAGAAGCTGGGCGAAGACCGGACCCTTGACGAAACGGAAGGAGCGGCGGCCGCTCTCGTCCTGATCCATGACTTCGGAGCCAAGAATATCCGAGGGCATCAGGTCGGGTGTGAACTGAATGCGGTTGGCGGCAAGGCCGAGGACTTCGCCGAGCGTCGTCACCAGCCTCGTCTTGGCAAGGCCGGGAACACCGACGAGAAGCGCATGACCACCGGAGAGAACGGCGAGAAGCGTGTTTTCAACCACGCTTTCCTGACCGAAGATGACCTTGGAAACTTCCGTACGTACGGCGGCGATATCGGATAGCGCTCTTTCTGCGGCGGCGACAATCGCCTGTTCATCGAGGCTGGCTTCGGTCTTGATCATACCCATGGGCATCTCCAACGGCTGAAATCATTCGGCTGCGAATCGTCTGACTTTAATAGGCGTGCCTCATACCCGATACAGTTATGAAGATGTTGCGGGCTGACAAGTTTGTTTCAAATGACTATCTCGTGACTTTATTTTGTTAAAAGCAAACCGGGACGGAAGAATGGCAGCCGAAGAAATGAGGCATACGGCGGATGCAGCGGGGCTTGCCGCGCTGATTTCGCGCGCTTCCGAGGCGAAATCCGGCAAAAAGCGCGGCTTGCCGCCTGTCGAGAGATGGAATCCGCCCTTTTGCGGCGATATCGACATGGAAATCCGGGCGGATGGCACATGGTTCTACATGGGCACGCCGATCGGCCGGCAGCCGCTGGTCCAGCTCTTTTCCACCGTTTTGAGGAAGGACGGTGACGGGAAAACCTATCTTGTAACTCCTGTGGAAAAGGTCGGCATCAGGGTCATCGACGCGCCTTTTGTCGCCGTCGAGATGAATGCGAGCGAGCAGGACGGACAGCAGGTTCTGACGTTTCGCACAAATGTCGGTGATGTCATAGAAGCCGGGAAGGATCACCCTTTGCGTTTTCCGGGGCATGGGCCAGGTTATGGGAAAGACAGCGAATTGAAGCCCTATCTACATGTGCGGGGGCGGCTTGAAGCATTGGTGTCACGCGCCGTGATGTATGAACTGGTCGAACTCGGCGAGGTGGCCGAGGTCGCTGGCCGGGACATGTTCGTCGTCCGCTCCGGCGGTGAGACTTTTCCGATCATGCCCGCCGACGAACTGGAAGCAGCCTCCCGATGAGTGAAGCGATCAGCAAGACCTATCCCCTGTTTTCGGCTGCCGAGTTCCGCCGCCGTGCGCTCAACCAGGTTGGCGCACCCATCGATCATGCCTGGCGCGACCATGGCGATCATGTGCTCAATCCCGATGTCGTGGCACTGGTCGAGACCTTCAAGCTGCGCGACGCGGCGGTGCTGGTGCCCGTCGTCGATGACGGCGATGAGGCGACGGTGATATTTACCAAGCGGACGTCGATACTGCGCAAGCATTCCGGCCAGATCGCCTTTCCGGGCGGTTCGATCGATCCCGAGGATGTCTCGCCCGAGATGGCCGCGATCCGCGAAACCGAGGAGGAGATTGGTCTTGGCGGCGGCTTCGTCGAGACGGTCGGCCGGCTGCCGAATTATCTGTCCTCCACCGGCTTCCGCATCACGCCCGTTCTTGGCGTCGTGCAGCGGGGTTTTTCGCTGCAGCCTAACCCCACCGAAGTGGACGACGTTTTCGAAGTGCCGCTTTCGTTCCTGATGAATCCTGCCAACCACACGCGAGACAAACGCGTGGTCGACGGGATCGACCGGCATTTCTACCGCATGCCCTATGAAACGCGGATGATCTGGGGCATCACCGCCGGTATCGTCCGCACGCTCTATGAAAGGCTCTATGCATGACCTCAGTCGCCGACCAGGCCTGGTTTCAGGATCCGGCGCTCGGCCGTGTCTTTGCGCTCCTGAACGCCGATGGCGGGGAAGGGCGTGTGGTCGGTGGTGCCGTGCGCAACAGTCTGATGGGGCTTGCGGTCGCCGATATCGATATCGCCACCACGCTGCTGCCGGAGGCGGTGATGGAACGGGCGGCTGCGGCTGGGATCAAGGCCGTACCAACAGGTGTTGCCCATGGCACGGTGACGCTGGTCATCGATGGCCGGCCCTTCGAAGTGACGACACTGCGTACCGACGTGGAGACGGATGGGCGTCGCGCCAAGGTCGCTTTTAGCACGGACTGGCAGTCCGATGCGGAGCGGCGTGACCTCACCATCAATGCGCTTTACGCGAATGCCGCAGGCAAGGTGATCGATCTCGTCGGTGGGCTTGATGATATCGATAAGCGCAACATCCGTTTTATCGGCAGTGCGGCGACGCGCATCGCCGAGGATTATCTGCGCATTTTGCGCTTCTTCCGGTTCTTTGCCTGGTACGGTTCGGGACGGCCCGATGCGGAGGGGCTGAGAGCCTCATCCGCTGCGCGTTCCAAGCTGAAGACGCTTTCGGCCGAACGGGTTTGGTCTGAGCTCAGGAAACTCTTGTCGGCGGAGGATCCTGGCCGCGCGCTTCTCTGGATGCGGCAGGTCGCAGTTTTGACGGAAATCTTGCCGGAAACCGAGAAATGGGGCATCGATGCCATTCCGGCGCTTGTCGCGACCGAAAAAGCACTCGATTGGGCACCCGACCCATTGTTGCGGCTTGCCTCGATCATCCCGCCAGACGTGGCGCGGTTGGAAGCACTGGCTGTACGGTTGAAATTTTCGAACGCGGAAGCGGCCTATTTCAAGGACTGGGCCAAGGCTGCACCAGTCAATGACGAGATTTCCGCTGCCGCTTTCGAACGGCTGCTTTATCGCAACGGTACGGATGGAATCATCGTGCGGCTGAAGCTGGCGCTTTGCGTTGCGCGTAGCAAGGCTGAGGGAAGCTTCGAGGAAATGAGCCGTTCGGCGCGGCTTTCAAAGCTTCTGGATCATGCGCGCGTCTGGAGGAAGCCGCAGTTTCCGCTGAATGGCGGGGATGTGATGGCCGCAGGCATACAGGCCGGCCCGAAGGTCGGCGAAATCCTATCGACCCTGGAAAACCAGTGGGTGGAAGAGAGTTTCTTCCCCGACCGGGCGGCATTGCTCGCCCGGCTCTCGGAGATTACTAGATAAAGTCAGGCCGCGTTCGCTTCGTCGCGGATGCGGGCCTTGATATTGTCCACCATGTTTTCGCGAATGGTCGTTTCGCCGTGGGCGGCTCTCATATGTTCGACGGCGCGGCGAACGACTTCAGCATCATTGTCGGCCCTGGTGTGCCAATCGCATCCGGGAACGAGCGTACCGCATTCGAAAAGTCGCATGGTCTTCTCCTGTCTCTGAAATGCAAAACCCTCGCGCTTTCGCGTGAGTAAGGAATGTGCGGCAACGGAGAAGGTTCCGAAGGAAAGCTTCGGCCGACTTGGACGCCGGCCGAAAGGCTCTGTTTATTGATGGGGCATTGCCCAGGCCATGTAAGTCTCCGAAAGGTGCGCAGGCTTGTTGCTGTTGGCAGCACCTGTTGCCTGCTGTTGAAGTTCTTCCGGAGTCTTGCCGCCTGCGAGCTGCAATTTCACCTGCTCGACAAAGCAGGAGAGCGGCAGGTCCGAGCCGCTTTTTGCTCTCAAGTCTTCGGCGATGCGCGTTAGAAACTCGGGCGCCTCGATTGCGCGGGACGTTTCCTGGATACCTGCAGAAGCAGGCGAGCTGCTTTGTACCGTCATGACAATCCTCCTCCGATTGTAACGCACAGAGACTAATTTAGGACGCACTCAGTTCTGATGAAGGCCGTTCAACGCGATTTTACCGGAATAGTATTTCAAATTTATCAGCAGGTTTGCCTTTGTCAGCATGCCGGTCTTTCCCGCATGCTTGGCGCCGGCCTATGGCCAGCGCACGACGGGCGGCAGGGAAGAAAGGATGGATTCGACATTGCCGCCGGTTTTCAGGCCGAAGATCGTCCCCCGGTCGTAGAGCAGATTAAACTCGACATAGCGGCCACGGCGAATCAATTGTTCGTCACGGTCGGCCTCCGTCCAGGTTTTGTTGAAGTTTGAGCGGACGATCTTGGGATAGACCATGGAGAAGGCCCGGCCGACATCCCGCGTGAAGGCGAAATCGGCATTCCAGCCGCCGGCGTCCTCGCTGGAGTGCAGCCAGTCGTAGAAGATACCGCCGACGCCACGCGCCTCGTTGCGATGCTTGAGGAAGAAATAGTCGTCGCACCATTTCTTGTAGCCATCGTAATCGGCGACCGCATGGTTGCGGCAGGTGATTTCCATGGCCTTGTGGAAGAGCTGCGTGTCTTCATCTTCCTGCGTGCGGCGGCGACCGAGAACCGGGGTCAGGTCGGCACCACCGCCGAACCAGCGGCTGGTGGTGACGACCATGCGGGTGTTCATGTGAACGGCCGGCACGTTGGGATTGACGGGGTGGGCGATCAGCGAAATGCCCGACGCCCAGAAGCGCGGATCCTCGCTGGCGCCTGGGATCTGGGCGCGGAAGTCGGGTGCGAATTCGCCGAAGACCGTGGAGGTGTGGACGCCGACCTTCTCAAAGACGCGGCCTTCCATCATCGACATGCGGCCACCGCCGCCAGCACCGTTTTCGCGCGACCAGTCCTTGGCGACGAAGCGGCCGGGCTCCTGATCGGAGAGGGGACCTTCGAGTTCATCTTCCAGCGCTTCGAAGGAAGCGCAGATCGTGTCCCGCAGCCCCTCGAACCATGTACGGGCGGCAGTCTTTTTGTCCTCGATGTCTTCGGACAGGCCGATCGGCAGTTCCGGTCTTTCCATGCGATTCGCTCTTTGTTGATTACAATCCCGGTTTAGCAGGTGCAACAGAAGCCTGCCAGCGGTGGAAAGCCCCTGCAAGATTCGACTCGCAAAGGGCGGATTTCGATACTACTTTTCATTCAGAGGTAGGTTTATGGCGAAAATTCCGGGGCCTCCGCCCTTCGAAGGCTTGAAGCGCAGAATAGCAAAGCATCGGGCAGAGGCGTCCGCCCGTGAGCGAGATCACTTTGTCCGCGAAACATACCGGATGGGGCTTTTGGAAGCCCGCGCCAAGGCGCGCGAATGGTTCGACGAATATCCGAAAGCCGCCTATTGGACCGAAGTGGAAAGCTGGCGCCAGCTGGAAGGCGACCAGATCGAATTCACCATGCGCCGCTTGCCATCCGCCGACTGAATTTATTCGGCTGCATCGCGCAGGCGGCTTTCGATCAGAAGGCCGCTTTCATCGAGGATCGGATGTGCCACTGAGACGATGTGGGCGTTGATGCGCTTCAGGTCGCGCAGCATATCGAGATGGAGCGAACTCGTCTGCAGGCTGTCGGCACGCCCATCGCGCAAGCGCTCCAGATGCCGCTCGGCCGATTGTTTCTCCATCCGGCGAACCTCGACCTTCACTTCCATCATCTGCCGGGCGAGGTTGAAGTCGCGAGTGACGAAGATCGTCTGAGCGACGCGCAGGTTGTCGATCGTCAGATCAAACAGTTTGCGCAATTCCCTGTAGCCGTCTTCGGAGAATTTCAGGCCGAGCGAGACCTTCTTGCCGACCTGCTCCAGCAAGCCTTTCTCGATGATGTCGCCCATATGCTCGAGATTGATCGCGTAGTCGATGATAACGATCGAGCGGCGTGCGTTCTCGTCGCTGAGACCGCCACGGCCGAGCTTGGAGAGATAGACCTTCACCTCCTGCTGCAACAGATCCACGCGCTTTTCGAGCGCAGGGATCTCGGCGAGCTTGGACATGTCATTATGTTCGAAGGCATCGGAAGCGCGCAGGAGCATGCGTTCGATCAGATCGCCGACGCCGAGCACTTCGCGCGTCGCGCTGGCAAGGGCGACGACCGGCGCCGACAGCTCCTGCATATCGAGAAACTTGGGACCCTGATCCGGCTGCACGTCATCGGGCACCAGGCGGGCAGTAAAGACAGCCAACATCCGCGAAAAAGGCCAGGCCACGGCCGCAAGAAGGACGTTGAAAATCAGATGCGTATCGACTGGCAGCTTGGCGGGGCCGAAGGGTAACATTTGAAGCAGCGGCGCCGCATAGCCGGCAAGCGGCAGCGCAATCAGGCAGCCCGCGGTGCGGACGATGAGATTACCGAGCGTGACGCGTCTGGCCGAGGCAGGGCCGGAGAGTGTGGCGACGACAGGAGGGATCGCGCCGCCGAGGTTGGCGCCGAGGACGAGAACGATGATGAGTTCCGGGGATACGATGCCCGTTGCGGCAAGCGACAGGATCAGGACGACGACCGCAAGACTCGACGAGGAGATGAAGGCGAGTGCCGCAGACAATACGAGCGCAACGGGCCATGCGTCGCCAAGCAGGCTGATGAAAGCCGCCAGCGCCGGCGAGTTGCGCATCGGCTCCGTCGCACTGCCGAGCAGATGCAGCGAGAGCAGCATCAGGCCAATGCCGATCATGGCCGCACCGCCGCCGTGACGGGCGCTGGAGTTTCCGCGATAGAGCACGATGCCGGCAAGGATGAGAAGGGGCGAAAACCATTCGATGCCGGTCGCGACGATCCAGGCGGTCACGGCAGTGCCGACATTGGCGCCGAGCAGCACGATCTGGGCCATGCGCGGCTTGATGAGATCGCGCTCCACGAAAGAAGCCGTCATCAGCGCCGTCGCAGTCGAACTTTGCAGGGCGATCGTTGCCAGGAAACCCGACAGGATCGATCGTGCACCGGTTGCGGTGCCAGTCGCCAGCCCAGTCCTCAAGCGTGCTCCGAAAGCGCGCGTGACGCCGTCCTTGACCTGCGCCAGGCCGAAGAGCAGCAGCGCTATCGCGCCGAACAGATTGATCATGACAATCGTGGATTCCATGGCCTTGGTTTTTTTCTTCTTCTTGAAAAGTTTTGCTCGATTCTACATTTCCGCAGTCGAGTAAATCATTGGAATCTCACTGCTTGTGCAGATTTATTGATTGCCTGGCTAATTAATATAGGCGCTTTTGCGTCGATTCAAAGCGTTGTTTGCGACATACAGGCCGCCAAGGATCGGCATGCTTGCCGATTCAAGACCAGATGGTCTGGCGCATCGCTTCGCCAACGATCATCGCGGCGGAGACGGCAAGGTTGATCGAACGCTGACCATCCACCATCGGGATCAGGATGCGCCCGTCGGCGCGTTCATGCACGTGATCGGGGGCGCCGGCGCTTTCTCGGCCGAAGATCAGGATATCGTCGGGGCGGAAGGCGAAATCCGTGTAGCGCTGCGATGCCTTCGTGGTTGCGAGGATCAGGCGGCGGCCGGTCCCTGTGCGCCATTCCTCGAAGCGTTCCCAATTGACATGGCGGGTAAGTGCAGCGGTGGCCAGATAGTCCATACCGGCGCGTTTCAGGTTTCGGTCGGAAATGTCGAAACCGGCGGGCTCGATGATATCGACCGCAAAGCCCAGGCAGGCGGCAAGGCGCAGGATTGTTCCGGTATTGCCGGGAATATCGGGCTGATAGAGCGCCAGTCTGAGATCTGCCATGGGAAGTTGTCCGTTGCGATAATGCGAAAATGGCCTATCCGAACTGTGATTTTGAAGCAACATGACGCTTTTTGACCATTCGGTGGTCACTTTCCGATGCGGCGGGGCTGGAAATTTAGGCAGTTTCGCGTTATCGGTGCATATCTTCAATCGCCAACAGGGAGCGCCGACATGACTACATTTGTGCTGATGCGTCTCCCGCCTGTGATGCCACTGTTGGTGATCTGGCGCGTATAAAGCGCTTTTTCTTCCCCAATTGCCCATTTGATTCATTGCGCGGCTATTACGGCCTCGCCCCTTGAGCCTCCGGTTCCCATATGTGCTTGCATGCGCCCTTGTGGGTGTGAAGCCGGGACCGGAATGCGGAAGTTCCGGAGCGATTTTCATGTTTGACTGGTTCGAACAGCGACTTAATCCCTTTCCGAGCGAGGAGCCGGTTGCTCCCCCGAAGGGTCTTTTTGCCTTCTGCTGGCACTATACGAAGCCGGCGGCGGGATGGCTTGCGCTCATGGCCTTTCTCACGGCGCTGATCGCGATTGGTGAAGTGGCGCTTTTCCAGTTTCTCGGCGATATCGTCGACTGGCTGACGAATGCCGACCGCGCGACCTTCCTGCAGAACGAAGGCCACAAGCTCATCTGGATGGGTGCGCTGGTATTGATCGGCCTGCCGCTCGTTGCCGGCCTCGATTCGCTGATCATGCATCAGATGATGCTCGGCAATTATCCGATGATCGCGCGTTGGCAGATGCATCGCTTCCTGTTGCGCCACAGCATGACTTTCTTTGCCAACGAGTTTGCCGGGCGCGTAGCGACCAAGGTCATGCAGACGTCGCTTGCCGTGCGCGAAACGGTGATGAAGATCCTCGACGTCTTCGTCTATGTCGTGACCTATTTCCTGTCGATGATCGTTATCATCGCCGCTGCCGACTGGCGGCTGATGCTGCCGGTCCTCGCCTGGCTCGGCATCTACATCGGTATCGTTACCTATTTCGTGCCGCGGCTTCGCAAGATCGCGTCGCAGCAGGCGGACGCTCGCTCGTTGATGACAGGCCGCGTGGTGGACAGCTACACGAACATCGCCACTGTGAAGCTGTTTTCCCATGCGGGCAGGGAAGAGGTCTATGCAAGGGAAAGCATGGATGGGTTCCTGGATACGGTGCACAGGCAGATGCGCAAGGTGACGCTCTTCCATATGAGCGTCTACCTGAACAACTGCATCTCGCTGTTCGTCATCTCCAGCCTGTCCATCTATCTGTGGCTGAACGGCACGATCTCGGTTGGCGCGATCTCCATCGCCATCGGTCTTGCGATGCGCGTCAACGGCATGTCGCAGTGGATCATGTGGGAAGTCTCGGCGCTCTTCGAGAACATCGGTACCGTCTATGACGGCATGGAGATGATGGCGAAGCAGCACGATATCGTCGACAAGCCGGGTGCGCCTGCGCTGACGGCGAAGAAGGGTGCGATCCATTATGACCGCATCGGTTTCCATTACGGCAAGGGCAAGGGCGTCGTCGACAACCTGTCGCTCGATATTAAGGCCGGCGAGAAGGTCGGTCTCGTCGGACGCTCCGGCGCAGGCAAGACGACGCTGATGAACCTGCTTCTGCGCTTCTATGATCTGGAGTCGGGGCGCATCACCATCGACGGTCAGGATATCTCCGAGGTGTCGCAGGACAGCCTGCGCTCGCTGATCGGCGTGGTGACGCAGGATACGTCACTGCTGCACCGCTCGATCCGCGACAACATCGCCTATGGGCGCCCCAACGCGACCGATGAGGAAGTCATTGAGGCGGCAAGGCGGGCCAATGCCTGGGAGTTCGTCGAAGGGCTTGTCGACATGCAGGGTCGTAAGGGGCTCGATGCACAGGTCGGCGAGCGCGGCGTAAAACTCTCCGGCGGCCAGCGCCAGCGCATCGCGATCGCCCGCGTTTTCCTGAAGGATGCGCCGATCCTGGTGCTGGACGAGGCGACCTCGGCGCTCGATTCCGAAGTGGAAGCGGCGATCCAGGAGAACCTCTTCGCGCTGATGGAAGGCAAGACGGTCATTGCGATCGCCCACCGCCTGTCGACGCTGACCGAGATGGACCGGCTGATCGTGCTCGACAAGGGCCGTATCATCGAAAGCGGCACGCATGGCCAACTGGTGAGCCTTGGCGGCATCTATGCCGACCTGTGGAACCGCCAGTCCGGTGGCTTCCTTGCCGATCACGAGGAAGAGGCTGAAGTCGCAGCCCAATAACAAAACAGCCCTTCCCGCATCAGTGGGGGAGGGCTTTTCTTTTTTGAAGCTGAAATAGGTGGCGCCCGCTTAGAGCGTGCGGACCCGATCGGCGCAGAGGCTGTCGGCCCAGTCGATGACGCGATGATGCTCCACGGCAATGATCGAGTTCGAGGCGAACGACTGCAGCGCGAAAATCCGCTGACGTTCCTCGCGCTCGATCCAGTTTGCTATGGCTTCCGTTACGATGCTGTCGCGCGGCACATCCAGCGCATCCGCCAGGGCGTCGAGCTTTTCCGCAAGGGGAAGCGGAAGATGCGCATTGAGCGTTTTCGTTTCCATATCTGCGGTCTCCGGTAAGACGCGATCATGGCATGAGATTGTGGCAGCTTCCACCCGTATCAACGGAGGTGACGCCGATATTACCGATCATTACGAAAATATAAGGTTGTGTCCGCCCTATTCTCTTTGCCGCAATTCTGAACGGGCCTATATCGCGGTGATGCTGCTCACTC
>Ga0209758_1001600_pt1 | contig 25866 bp, 18 predicted proteins | sample AraplaMF_Col_mMF_FD_184258 | JGI IMG/M metagenome (GOLD analysis project Ga0209758, IMG submission 184258) | Arabidopsis root microbial communities from the University of North Carolina, USA - plate scrape MF_Col_mMF (SPAdes) (version 2) | ecosystem: Host-associated > Plants > Roots > Endosphere...
GGGCCAGTATACCAGTCGTTGGTTCTGGGCGGTGAAGGTACCGCCGCCCCAGTTGCGATGATCAGGTGAGAAGGGATATTTCGCGTTAACGAATACGGGATCGTAGGTGAAAAGTCCGCCGTTGAATTTTGTAGGGTATGTGCCGTAGGCGTTGCAGCCCAGCATGTAGCGGAACAGCTGATAGTTACGGCTGGTCTGCCATTCCGCAGATGCGGTATCGTTTTCGATGAAGATATAGCTTCTGTTCCAATACTGCTGCCACCAGGCTTTGGTTTGCTGAAAGGCTGTTATGTCGGCGGCGTGGATGGATTTTTGCTGTTGATACAGGTCATTGGTCCAGGCCTCATAGGAAGAAGCCTGATCTGTATGCAGCAGTACATGAATCCTGTGTTGCTTTGCGGGCCGGATGCTTTGAAGCTGCCAGCCGGTGTAGGGAGTATTGATGTATTGCCCGGTGATAGTGTCTGCAGGCTGCATATTATCGCCCCAGATCATACCGCCTGAAGTGAGCCCTTGCAGTGGACTCCAGAGTTGGGACTGGACTGATTGCAGTCCTTGTTGTTGTACGGTAAAGTTGAATATGAGCGCGTCGTCTTTGTTGCGGTGGCTGAAAAGTACTGCATTGTCACGGAAGGTAATGCTGTCGCGGTAAGCGGTAACCGTCACGGGAGCGCCTTTGTAGCCTGCGCAGGAGACCAGCTCCGCTTTAGCCAGCTGACGGTCTGCCGTTCTCCAGCTTTCATAGGTGGCGGTGGCTTTTAACGCTTCATTGCTGTTTACTTCTATATGCGCTATCGGGTGATGCACGTCCACCCATACCCGGATGTCTGTACGTTGTTTTCCTTTTTGCCCGGTGATATCTATGTAGCCTTCTTCCAGGTGAAGGGTTTGAGTGAATTTGTTCTCGGCTTCAAAAGGGTTAGGTGTTAATTTGATCCTGATGCGGCCTGCTTTCAGGAAGGTATTGTTTTCGTCAAAGGATCCACTCCGTGAGAGATAGCAAAGCAGTTCTCCGTTCTCCATCCATACATTCAGGCCGATATCTCCGCCACCGCAGGGCATGGATTCGCTGGAATTGCGGCTCTGACTATTCCATGTGATGTTGTATGTATCCAGTGTAGGATGCTGGGCAAATAACGGCAATATGCCGCTTATCGCAACAAAAAGGCAAAAGATTTGTTTGGTACAAAACATAGTGGCGCTCCTCTGTGAGAAAAATAATCATTAATTTCAAAAAACAAGCATTGAAAATCAACCATGAAACCTTTTGAGAAACTGTTTACAGTCCTGATGACTGTGTATCCATTGTCTGATGTATTGAAGAAATTTCTCTCCCAACGGGTAAAATTGCAAAATTTTAAGCAGGGCGACACCCTGCTACTACCAGGAGAAATAGCTAATCACATTTATTTTATCACTAAAGGGTTGTTACGCGCCTACTACACGGATGATGAAGGCGATGAACAAACATTTTGGCTGATGATGGAGAATGATATGATGGCTTCTGCGTTCAGCTTTTTTACCAGGCGGCCTGGCGAGCTGACAATAGAAGTGATCGAAGATTGCGAATTGATTTCTATTGACTACGATACGCTGCAGGAGGTCTATAAAGAATTTATCGAGTTTAATGTCGTAGGAAGAGTATTGACCGAGAAATATTATACACTCAGCGATGAGCGGGCTATGATATTAAGAATGAAGAAAATAGAAGACCGTTATTGGTATATGTTGGACAACCACCCGGAGATCCTGAGCCGGGTAATGCAGAAATATATGGCTTCCTACCTCGGTACAACAGCCGAAACACTTTCAAGGGTGAAGAAAAAAAAGCGGAAATAGCAAATTAATTGATTTAAATCAAGTCCCATTTCGAAAAAGGTATTTAATTTCGCTTTACTGTTTTAGCTAAAACAACAGCACAGAGCGTTTTAATTATCCCCGGACCATATCCCGGTAAACCAAAATCTTTTTATGAAGAGGATACCCCTTTTATTGGCCATTGTTTGCCTTGTTTTTAGCTATTGTCGGAAAGACAGTCCTGTAAAAGGAAAGGATAGCTATCAAATTACTATCGAAGAGGCCCAACAGTTCTTTAATGAGGAACTGGCCAATACGAGCAAGCTTACAAAAAGGCATGAGCTTATAGATAGGCCCGACTGGCAGCATGCTGCAGTAAAGAAAACGGGCGACAGAGAAGTGTTGATCGTTCCCCTGGTATTTAAGAAAGATCTTACTATTAAAACAAATGGAGATAGCGTTGCGCTGTCAGTTCAATCATTAACAAAGCTGTTACTTTATAGAAAAACCAGTGATCAAATTGTATCGGAGCTAGTCACTACCATTCCAGACCAGGCTTTCCTTAGTAATAGGGATGCTGCCAGGAAGTTTACAGGCATGGTGTGGATTGAGGCCTGGAATGGTAGTGCTATTGGTGGGAACAGATATGCGGCGGATGGGAGTATTACGGGCTTTGATCTGGGTGGGGAAGTGACACAGGATTCCCTATTGAAGGAAGCGGACTATGAAGAGCAGTGGTGTTATGTGGATTTTTATTATTGCGTGGATGCGTCGGGCTATGTGACTTGCAGATATAATTTCTCACAGGCATATCGTTGTGGTGGTGGGTCTGTTACGTCTGGGGAATTGGCGGCAGGGCTTTATCCAGTGTATGGGAGTGGGAGTAACGGAGGGGGAAGTACGGCTCCGGGAGATGCGACGATAGGGATAGGGTTGAATACGGTGATTTTGGCGCCGCCGGATAAGCCGATAGTGGATCCGTATCAGTATAAGAGGTGTTTTAATAGGGATAGTAGGAGTAAGTATAAAATAATATTATACGTTGATCAGCCGGTAGCAGGAACAAGATCGTTAATTGCCGACAAGTATGGAAATACTGATCCTTTTTTGGTAGACCTAACATCAAAAACGGTGGGCCATACATGGATCGTTTTTGAGGAAACGACTTCAAACGGCAGCATTATTAGAAGATCTTTTGGCCTTTGGCCTTCAGCCTTTGTAACGCCTGTTAATCCTAGAGGAAGAGCAATTCTAGGTAACGATGAGGAGAGGGAATATGATGTAAGCTTAGAGATAGGACTAACTTCCACTGCTTTTGTTGGTATGCTGGAAGATTGTAGTAAAGGTAATACGGAGATGTATGATCTTAATAACAATAATTGTACCGGCTGGGCGCTAGATAAAATATATAGACATACGTCAGTAGCACTCCCAAAGACACTAGATAATTGGGGAATGGGAAGTGGCGAGGGCCCGACTCCGGGAAATTTAGGTGAAGATCTTAGACATATGAATCTGAGTTTTATTTCAGGAAGCCCCACGATTACCAGTGTAAAACGTAATGTAACCACGGGTAAAAGTTTGAAGAACTATGGAAATTGTCCTATTCTCCCTAGCCCTTAAATACATCTAACGCTTGGGGTGAAATACTCCCTTTTAATGAAGCATTTAAAATTATGTGTATGAAATTATTATGCTTATTTCTGGCACTTAATCTGCTGGCGATTTTGGTTAGCTCATTTTCGGGCAGTAAGCCAGAACCCGATTGGGCTAAACTTAGTGGATTTAGAATGTATGCAGTAAGCTATGCTAAGCCAATTTCACAAATAACAAATAAAGCTTTAGATACCGCAACTTTTGTTGATATACCAATCGAGGAGGCTCGAAGAATGTTGATTGGCCGGATAGAAGCCACAAAAAAGCTATTACTGTATCAAACGATGATTTTCTGCGTGCTTAGATTTAAGAATGAGCGCGAGAGGAGATTTATAATAAGCAGCCATAATGGTTTTTTTACGGATCTATATGCAGAACGGTTATATGTGGTGCTTCCACAGTACCGCGAGGAGTGGGAAAAGTTTATTTCCAGGTACGAGCGGAAACTGCTAGACAAAGACTACCTAAAGCATTATCCCAACGAAGATACCACACAATGGTATCGCGGCGATATAAACAACTAATTGTTCCTTTTCTTCCAACGCTATAGAAGCGATTACTGATAACCTGTGGGAGGTTTCTACCTCTCTAACAATCGTATTGACATAACAATATAGGATTTTCAAATTGAAAAGCACAAAACAGATCCGGGAGGTATCCACCTCTTGGTGTCCTATTTATCCTTTTTATATCAAAGTAAAGTTTTTATCAAATGGTGTATATAAATAAGATTTAAAAGAGAAAGAGGGTTTCTACCCTCTACAATTTTCTATTCATCACTGAATGTAGGGTGTAAGAAAAGGAGGGTATCTACCCTCCTCTACTTTACCTCATCTTTTAAACAATTAAAACTGACATTTTTGGTTGATCATAGTTTAGCAAGAAGGGTAAACATAGAAGGAGGGTTTCAACCCTCCTCTATTTTCCCTTTGTTTGAATTTTTTGGGTTTAACTAGCATTTCATAAAGTAAAATACAATAGGGGGGTGTCTACCCTCCTTCATTTTTCCCTTATACCTTAAAGTTTTTGGGGTTTTGAATAGGATTGATTGTGAGTTCAAGGAGGGTTTCTACCCTCCTTCATTTTCCTTTATTCTTCAAAAAGGTTGTCGTTTTTGATGTTAATGGTTCTATTAAGTAATCAGGCGGAGTATCTACTCCGCCTATCCCAATTCCGGCAACGTTTGCGTAAAAAATTCCTCTTTTACTTCCATATTTCCGTAGTTTGACCCTCGCCGGTAGGCTAAAATTCCATGTTGATGAAAGTACTAGCCATTAGCATTTTTATACTTTTCTGCACTATCCCGCTGTCTGCACAGGACAAGCCATACAATATCGTTGTTGCCGCCGACGGAACAGGTGCATTCACCTCCATACAGGCTGCCGTTAACAGCATCCGGGATTTTACCCCGCTGGCCCCCGTAAAGATCTTTATTAAAAAAGGCGTCTACCATGAGAAGCTGGTTATCCCCAGCTGGAAGACAGGCATTCACTTTATCGGCGAAAGCCGCGACAGCACCATTATCACCAATGCAGATTTCTCCGGCAAGCCCTATCCCGGTAGTGATTGGATGGGTAAAGACAAGTTCAACACCTTTAATTCTTACACCGTACTCCTGGCTGGCGGCGATTGCCGCCTCGAAAATATCACCATAGAAAATGCCGCCGGTCAGGTAGGACAAGCCGTTGCCCTCCATGTGGAAGGAGATCGTTGCATCGTCAGCAACTGTCGCCTGCTGGGCGATCAGGATACGCTGTACGCAGGCCGGGAAGGCAGTCGCCAGTATTATACAAACTGTTACATCGAAGGCACGACTGATTTCATATTCGGCGCCTCCACCGTGCTTTTTACCAACTGTACCATCCACAGTAAAAAAGATTCTTATATCACCGCAGCTTCTACCACCAAACGCCAGCCTTATGGCTTTGTGTTCCTGCATTGCAAGCTGACAGCAGATAGTTCCGCCACAAAGGTCTACCTGGGACGTCCATGGCGCGCTTACGGAGCGGTAATATTTTCGGAATGCTGGATGGGCGCCCACATCCTCCCGAAGGGATGGCATAACTGGGATAACACCGCCAACGAACAAACCGCGCGCTATGCAGAATATAAGAATACAGGTCCAGGCGCTGGTACAACAGAACGAACGGCATGGTCGCAGCAGCTGACCGCCACAGCGGCCCGGAAACTGAGGGCCGCCAACATCTTCGGAGGATGGGACCCTTTGGAGCGTTGACAGCTAATAACGACCATGCTTTATTATAGAAATGTGAATACGTTTTTGTTTGATGAATAAGTGTTATTGCAACAATTATGTAAAGATTTCCCTCGGCATATTACTATTATTCACCTTGCCGACACATGCCCAGCAACAACCTATTATCGATTGGGGAGGGGATAAGCTGTTGAACGCTTACCTTATGCAGCAGCTGCATCAGCGTTACGCATTACGCGAACAACAAGTACAGCAAGCGCTACAGTCTCCTGCAGGGATCCTGGGCTACCAGCAACAGTTGCGGACAGCTTACCGCGAGCTCCTGGGTACCCTGCCTGTCAAGACACCGCTGCAGCCAGTTGTAACGGGATATGTGAAACAGGAGGGATACCAGATCGAAAAGATCGTCTATCAAAGTTTCCCGGGACATCATGTTACGGCTAGTTTGTATATGCCATCCGGTAAGGGGCCATTTCCTGGTCTGCTGTTGTTCTGTGGTCATGAGCCGGAAGCAAAGGCCACGCCTTCTTACCAGCAGACAGCGATCCTGCTGGCCAGGAAAGGTTTTGTAGTGTTAATGATTGATCCGGTTTCACAAGGGGAACGGCACCAGTTGACAGATAGTGCAGGACATCCGCTTACGAGAGGCGGTACTACCGAACATACATTGCTGAACGCCGCAGCGGCACTGGTAGGATCCAGCGTAGCTGCATATGAGTTATGGGATAATGAACAGGGATTGGAATACCTGCTCAGCCGCAAGGAGGTGGATACCGCACGTATTGGCTGCCTGGGTAATTCTGGTGGTGGTACACAGACTGCTTATTTTATGGCTTTTGACAGCCGGATAAAAGCCGCGGCTGTCTGTAGTTATATCACTACCAGGGAGAGAACGTTTGAATTGGCTGGCCCATTAGATGGTTGTGTACAGATCCCGAATGAAGGGAAGATGGGAATAGAGATCACAGACTATATGCACCTGCTTGCACCCAAGCCATTACTAGTGCTTTCAGGCAGATATGATTTTGTGGATTGTACCGGAGCGGAACAGGCTTACCGTGAAGCAAAGCAGTGCTATAAAACATTAGGCGCGGCAGATCATGTGCAGATGGTGACGGTAGACGATGGTCACGGCATCTCCCAACCCAAGCGGGAAGCAGCAGCCCACTGGTTTAGGAAATGGTTCTATAAAGACGATCAGCCCGTACAGGAAGCGCCTGCTACTGTATTGCCAGCAGCTTCGCTTTTTGCAACGAGAACGGGAGAGGCGAACAGCAGCTTTCCCGGAGAGATGACGGTACAGCAGCATATACTGCATCAGGCAATAGCGCTCTCGAATAAACGACAACAGTTTCTGCGCAATGTTAGCAGCAAGGCCTTTGCGGATACCCTAAGATATTTGCTGGGCATCACGCAAAAGCAGGCAGTGGTGCAGGCAGAAAAGCTACAACCGCTAGCAGGGCAGGTAGAAAGGTTATTGTTGAGATGTAATGGCGAACCTCCGCTTCCGCTTGTTATTATTCGTCCTGCGCCACAGGCGCCTGTGAAAGCGGTGATGATATACCTGCATGATGAAGGAAAAAAGCAATTGCAGGACAGCATCGCGTTTGTTCAATCCTACCTGCAAAGAGGATATGCCCTGGTACTGCCTGATCTGCGCGGTATGGGCGAAACCGCTGATAATCCTGCGTTCAATCATTCTAAATTTTATAATAAGGAATACCGGAACGCTATTTCATCCCTTCACCTGGGAAGGCCATTGATGGGACAGCGGGTAACTGATCTGTTAATGCTGCTGGACTATCTCCAGGCAGACAGTTTGCTGGGTAAATCCAGTGTAACGGTGAGCGCATCCGGACTGAGCGCACTGGTAGCCCTGCATGCTGCGGCTATAGATGATCGTATCGATCATCTGCAGGTGGATAAATATTTGTCCTCTTTCATGGATATAAACAGGAATGTAATTGAAAAGAACTGGTATAGTTATGTCATTCCAGGTGTGTTACGATATTATGATGTTCCGGATCTGGTCAGGATAGTTGATAAGCGGTTTGCATTTCCGTAATTATCCGGCTATGTTTGTAAGTAGTGTACTATAGTATAGATAACGTTGTGGAAATTCTTAATCTTATTGATAGCAATCAATGTCTCTCAGATCTTTTTTACTGCCCGGAATAATCGCGATCACGGTGTTGGGCTGTTCTTCGCCCGCCATTCAGCAGAAGGAGCAGATACAAAGTCTTCCGATGGAAGCCGTCAACCTGGATAAACTGGATGCGTTTGGCCCAGCCAAAGGCGCATGGCAACTGGCGGGTAACGTGTATGCCAACCCGGATCAACCTTACAGTATGGAGCTTGCAAAAGGAACCGGCATACTGGCCGGTACTATTCCTGCCAACGCCAATGATTCAGCAGAGATCCATACCAAATGGGAGCACCGCGATATGGATCTGGAGCTGGATTTTATGCTTTCTGCAGGTGCAACAGGCGCCATTGTTTTCCAGGATCATTATCTAGTGTTGTTGAAAGACAGCTGGCTGAAGGATAGCACTGTGGCAGATCTCTGCGGTGGTGTGCCCGGACAAAGGCCGCTGTTAAATGCCTGTAAAGCCCCCGGTCTCTGGCAGCACCTGGAAGTGAAGTTCAGGACGAAGCCAGCAGGACAGCAATATGAAGCGCGTTTCGAGATGGTGAAGCTGAACGGTAGCGTCATTCATGATACTACACTGCAAAGCATGCTGCCCGGTAAAGGCACACTGGGTTTCCGGGTGAATAAGGGCAGTATTGCTTTCCATAATATCCGCTATAAAACCTATAATGATGAACGCCTGAAACTGGCGGATGTACAATATCATGTATATAAAGGCGTATTCAAGAATCATGATACACTGAAACAATTAACGCCTGTGAGGTCAGGGCGTACAGATTCGCTTACTTATCGCGTGGGAGATAAACGCGGGCACCTGTTGCTGGAAGGTAAATTTATAGTGCCTGTAACAGGCAACTATGTGTTCCGTATACAGGCCGGGGGCCCTATCCGTTTGAAGATAGATACGGTAGAGATCGCGAACAACGGCGGTACGCGCGACTTCCAGCGTCCTTTTTATGGAGATACTACTTTACAGCAGGGTGAACATACTTTCCAATTGAGCTATGCTAATTACGATGAAAGCATGGTGCTGATGTATGAAGGCCCGCATATACCTTTCACGGCTTTGACCACCCCTGCGTCTGAACGTACGGTGGAAGCAGATCCGCTGATGGAGTACCCCGTGACGAACGAGCCGGTTACCCAACGTGGGTTTATGCAGCACCATGGAAAAGTGGACCCTTACAGTATGGCGGTCGGCATACCGGGCGGTTTGAGCTATGCGTACGATATGGTGAATTATAGTCCCCTGATGGCATGGCACGGCCGCTTTATAGATGTAGCAGAAATGTGGCATGAACGCGGCGAAAAACAACTGGCCAAACCGATGGGCGCCGTACTGGAACTGGCAGGTGTGCCTTGTATTGCAGAACTGTCTTCACCTGATGCTGCCTGGCCGGATTCTATACGGGAAGACAGCAGCAGCTATATCAATCGCGGATACCGTTTGCTTCAAAACGGTTTGCCGGTATTCTTTTATACGTTGCATCAATGGCAGGTAGAAGATCAGTTGTCGCCTCGTGAAGATGGTAAAGGATTGAATCGCGATGTCACCATCACTACGCAACAAGGTGCAAAGGAGAATGCCTATTGGCTGATGGCCAGCGGTGGCCTTGTTGAAAAGCTGCCTAATGGCAGTTATGCGGTAGATGATAAAAGCTATTACATAAAAGCAGACGGTGCTCCGCAGATCCAGCAGGATAAGGAGCAGTACCGTCTGCTGCTGCCTTTACCATCCACCGCAGGAACAGTTAAAATACATTATTCCATTATCTGGTAAACGATCATGATGAGCAAGCTATATAGTCCCTTTTACTTATTGCTCTGCGCAATGTTCCTGCCCTTCACAGCAGGCGCACAGTCGGAGATGAAGGCAAAGGAAAGTAAATACTATACCATTTCGGATGTGCCCATACCAGACAGTGTGATACTGGAAGTGGGTGGACTGGCTTTTACGCCGGACGATAAACTGGGCGTAGCTACGCGCCACGGCGAAATATGGGTGATCACTGATCCTTATCAAAAGAAATCCAAACAACCGCATTATACACGCTTCGCAAAAGGGATGCATGAAACGCTGGGCCTCGCCTGGCATAACGGCTCCCTCTATACAACGCAGCGTTCAGAGCTTACGCGGCTTACAGATACTGATAAGGACGGTAAGGCAGATATGTTCCAGACCATAGCATCCTGGCCTTTATCGGGCAACTATCATGAATATTCTTACGGCCCCTTGTTTATGCCTGATGGCAACATGATCGTTACGCTCAATCTTTCCTGGATAGGGAGGGGCGCCAGCCTGGCCAAATGGAGAGGATGGATGATGCAGATAAAACCGGACGGCAGCATGCGGCCATTTGCAGCGGGTATGCGCTCTCCTGCAGGCTTTGGGCTCATGGATAACGGTGATCTCTTCTTTGCAGAGAACCAGGGCGACTGGATAGGATCCGGCAGGATCACCCACATTAACTATGGCGATTTTGCAGGGCATCCTGCAGGGTTGCGCTGGGCAGGTGAGTATGGTTCGCCGATCAAATTAAGGCCAGACCAGTTCCCGGATTCCATTGGGCTTATGCATGATTTTGGCCGTGGTAAACCTAATTTCAAAGAGCCCAGTGTATGGTTTCCGCATACGTTGATGGGCATCTCTACTGCAGATATACTGGCGATCAATTCAGATGAATTCGGTCCCTTCAGAGGACAGCTGCTGGTGGGCGACCAGGGCCACAGTAAAGTGATGCGCGCTTTCCTTGAAAAAGTGAATGGTAAATACCAGGGCGCTTGTTTTCCTTTCCTGGAAGGCTTTTCTTCCGGTGTACTGCGCCTGGCATGGGGCAGCGATCATTCCCTCTTCGTTGGGATGACCAGCCGCGGATGGGCTTCTACAGGTCCGAAACTGTATGGGCTTCAGCGGGTATCGTTTAAAGGCGCAACACCCTTTGAAATAAAAGCGATGCGTGCGCAGAGCAATGGCTTTGAGCTGGAGTTCACCATGCCGGTGAATAAGCAGCAGGCGGCGGATGCATCTTTGTATAGCGTCACCGGTTTTACATACAGCTATCATAGTAAGTATGGAAGTCCTATCATCAATCAGCAGCCTTGTGCAGTGCTGAAAAGTGAGGTGTCGGAAGATGGGCGTCGGGTGAGGATCTATGTGAATGGTCTTCGCGAGGGATATATTCATGAGTTGAATGTGAAAGGGTTAAAATCTCAATCGGGGATGACGCTGTTGCATAACGTGGGTTATTACAGTCTAAATGCTATTCCCAAAGGCAGTGGTCCTGCCTGTGCCATCACACCACAGAGCCTGGCGGCAGCGGCTAGTAATAAGGGCGGTTGTGGCAGTGATCCTAAAAAATGTATCACCACACAGCCTGCTTCCTGGACCAGGGGAGCAGATGTAGTGATCCAGATAGGTACTAAGCCGGGATTGAAATTTGATGTAGAGCAGATCCAGGTGCCAGCAGGCAGTAAAGTCAAACTGGTGTTCAATAACAATGATGATATGCTGCACAACCTGGTGATCGTAAATCCAGGTAAAGGCAATGATGTAGGCAAGCTGGCAATGGATATGGGATTGAGCGGTTCCCAGCAGGCATATGTACCGGCTTCCAAAGATGTGTTGTACAATACCTGTCTGCTGCAGCCGGAAACATCACAGACCATTTATTTTACAGCGCCCGCCACAGCGGGCGACTATACATATGTATGTACCTTCCCCGGCCATTATGCGGTAATGAAAGGTATTATGAAAGTTGTAGGGAAAAAATAACAGAAAGTATCTTATGAAGCGTTTCTTGATTGGCTGTCTTTTTCTTTGTTCATCTGCATATGCGCAGGACAAGGCAGCGGTATTGAATACCGGCAAGCTGGATAAATATGTTAAGTTCTTTAACGGACTCGATAAAGAGGAGGTGAAGAACTATGTGACCGATGACCAGGCCGCCCAATGGCTTGGACAGAACATTCCTTTGCTGGATTGTCCGGATACTGTGATAGAACAAACCTATTACTATCGCTGGTGGAGCTTCCGCAAGCACCTCAAGCAAACGCCCGCTGGATTTATCTTCACCGAGTTTATTATTCCCGTTAAGCACGCTGGCCAGTACAATGCGCTGAGCTGCGCTACCGGTCATCATATTTATGAAGGGCGTTGGTTGCGTGATGGTCAGTATGTTGATCAGTATATCCGTTACTGGCTGGAAAAAGATAAGCTGCAGCAACGCCCGCGCTTCCACCAGTTCAGCAGCTGGGCGGCAGATGCTATCTACAATCGCTATTTAGTGAATGGCGATAGCGCTTTTGTTGTGAGCCTGCTGGATTCGCTTGATAAGGACTATCGTCAGTGGGAGCAGGAAAGGGAATTGCCCAACGGCCTGTTCTGGCAGCATGATGTGAAAGATGGTATGGAAGAATCTATCAGCGGTGGACGGAGGGAAAAGAATATTCGTCCTACCATCAACAGCTATATGTACGGTAATGCCAAGGCCCTGGCGATGCTGGCAGCGATGGCGGGTAATGATACTTTACAACAACGTTATACCAAACTGGCGACACAGCTCAAAAAGCAGGTGCAGGAAATGCTTTGGGACGAACAGGCAGCTTTCTTTAAGGTGCGTAAGGAGAAGGGCGGCGGATTCTCAGACGCGAGGGAAGAGATTGGTTTTATTCCCTGGTATTTCAACCTGCCGGATGATAAACCCACCTATGCAAAGGCCTGGCAACAGCTCACCGATAGTAAAGGATTTAATGCGCCCTGGGGGATCACTACCGCAGAGATGCGTCACCCGGCCTTCCGCTCACATGGTAGCGGTGGCTGCGAGTGGGATGGTGCGATTTGGCCCTTCGCTACTACGCAGACACTGAAAGGTCTGGCGAATGTACTTACCCGTTACCGTTATCACAATGACGTTACACCGCAGACATACCTGCAGGCACTGCAGATCTATGCGCGCTCTCATCAGAAAAACGGTAAGCCTTATTTAGGAGAGTACCAGGATGAGAAAACGGGCTATTGGCTGAAAGGTGATGATCCACGCAGCAGCTATTATAATCACTCCGGTTTTTGCGATCTGGTGATCAGCGACCTGGCCGGGATCAAACCCCGTAAGGATGAGAAACTGGAAATAGATCCGCTGATCCCGGCTTCATGGGATTGGTTCACGCTTGACCAGGTGCCTTATCATGGCCGCCTGATCACGATCCTCTGGGATAGGACGGGAAAGAGATATGGGAAGGGAAAAGGTGTTCATGTATTGGCAGATGGAGAAGAGATCTACAGCGCTCCCCGGTTAACACATGCAGTGATCCAGCTTCCGGCAAAGAAACAGGTGTTAACGCTGTGGTATGACAGTCCTGCACTTAAATGGACCAGCGCATTGCCCATTGGGAATGGCCGTTTGGGTGCTATGATCTACGCAGGCGTCAATACAGAGCATTTACAGTTCAACGAATCTACACTGTGGACAGATGGTCCCCGTGAGCATGCACATCCCGGTGCGGTGAAATACCTGCAACAGATCAGGGAGCTGCTGGCGGCAGGTAAGCAGAAAGAAGCGGAAGACCTGGCAGGGGAGCAGTTTATGGGATTGAAAAGCGCGCCACCGGCGTCCCGATATGAGGCAGCTTATCAACCCTTTGCTGATCTGTGGTTGCGTTTCCATGATACTACCGCGCAGGTGAGTGATTACCGCAGAGAGCTGGACCTGAATACGGCTATCTCGCGTACTTCCTTTACAGCAGATGGAGTAACATACACCCGTGAATACCTGGCCAGCGCTCCGCAACAGGTGATCGTGACACATCTGTCAGCCAGCAGCCCTGGACACATCAGTTTTACTGCGCAGCTTACAGCACTGCATAAAGGGTATACTACCCGCAAGATAAATGACAGCACGATCGCGCTTTCACTGAAGGTGGCCAACGGCGCACTGAAGGGAGAAAGCTGGTTAAAGATTAGCGCCCGTCAGGGAAAGGTTGTTGTGAATGACAGCAATATTGTGGTGACTAATGCAAACGAAGCTACCTTATATTTAACGGCGGCGACCAATTTCCGCAATTATAAAGATGTATCCGGCAATCCGGCTGGGCTGTGTGCACAAGCCATCAGCAAGCTCTCCGGACTTAACTATAACAGTATACGCAAAGCGCATGTTAAAGACTATCAACGGTACTTTAACACATTTTCGGTTGATCTGGGTAGCGGGCAAACACAGCTGCCTACAGATCAGCGTATCCGGCAGTTCACTGCTGCCACTGATCCTGCACTGGCGGCCTTGTATGTACAATATGCACGCTATCTCATGATCTCCGGCTCAAGGCCGGGATCACAGCCCCTGAACCTGCAGGGGATCTGGAATGATCTGCTTTCGCCGCCCTGGGATAGTAAGTACACTACGAACATCAACCTGGAAATGAACTACTGGCCGGCGGAAGTACTGAATCTTTCTGCCTGTACAGCACCGCTGATGCAGCTGATCCGCGAAGTGTCTGAAGCCGGCCGTGCAACGGCGAAGGAACATTATGGCGCTCCCGGATGGGTATTGCATCATAATACTGATCTGTGGAGAGGAACAGCTCCTATCAATGCATCCGATCATGGTATATGGGTAACAGGCGGCGCCTGGCTGAGCCATCATTTGTGGGAGCATTACCTGTATACTAAAGACAAAGCATTTCTACAGCAAACGGCTTACCCGGTGATGAAAGAAGCGGCACGTTTCTTTGTGGATTTCCTGGTAAAGGATCCGGCAACGGGATGGTTGATCAGTACACCTTCCAATTCTCCTGAGCAAGGCGGACTGGTGGCAGGGCCTACGATGGATCATCAGATAATACGGGACCTGTTCAAAAACTGTGAAGCGGCCAGTGAGATATTACAGACCGATGCAGCCTTCCGTCAAACACTGCAGGCAAAGTATAAGCAGATAGCGCCTAACCAGATCGGTAAATATGGCCAGCTGCAGGAGTGGATGCAGGATGTAGATGATCCGAAGAATAATCATCGTCACGTATCTCATCTCTGGGGTGTGTTTCCTGGTACCGATATTAGCTGGGACCGTTCGCCTGAATTGATGAAAGCTGCGCGTCAATCGCTGATCTTCCGCGGAGACGGCGGCACCGGATGGAGCCTGGCCTGGAAGATCAATCTCTGGGCACGGTTCAAAGATGGTAATCACACCCTGACGATGATCAATACCCTATTGACACCTGCTGAAGATCTGAATGGTAAAGTGCACGGAGGTTCTTATACCAACCTGTTTGATGCGCATCCACCCTTCCAGATAGATGGTAATTTCGGTGGCGCTTCCGGTATAGCAGAAGCCTTGCTACAGAGCCATATGGGCTATATAGAGCTGCTGCCTGCTTTGCCGGATGCATGGACTTCGGGCGAAGTGAAAGGGATCTGCGCAAGGGGAGGATATGTACTTGACTTCAGCTGGCAGCAGGGACAACTGCAGCAACTAAGGGTAAAGGCTACCGCGAATGGTACATGCGAGTTAAGGTACAAGAATGAGCAGCTACAGTTTAATACGCAGAAGGGAAAAACCTATCATTTCCAGATCGCAGACGGCAAATTTGTAAAATCGTGATGGATATGGTCAGGTGCGCTTGCGTTACGTTCTTCTTGCTATGTTCTCTTGGCTTGTTTGCGCAGCAAGTGAAACCGGAGGCTACGGAAGACTGGTCTTTTAAACCGCCGATTGTAACGCCGGGAAAGAAAGGCCATCCGCCTTCTGATGCCATCGTACTCTTCGCGGGGGAGAGAGACCTGGATAAGTGGGAACACCCTGACAGCAGCGCCGTAAAATGGAAAGCCAGCGGCCGTACGCTTATGATCGTGCCCAAAACAAAGGATATACGTACCAGGCAGGCCTTCGGTAATATCCAGCTGCATATTGAATGGAGAACGCCGGGCCCTAAAGAAGATAAGGGCCGCAATGACTCAGGCAATAGCGGGGTGTTGTTCATGGGACTGTATGAACTGCAGATCTATGAAACCTATCAATATGCCAGCCGGCTTTATTATAACGGCCAGGCAGGCAGCATCTATAAGCAGTATGCACCGATGGTAAATGCCTGTCTTCCTCCAAAAACCTGGCAGACCTTTGATGCGGTATTCGAAGCGCCGGTGTTTAATCCGGATCATAGCCTGAAAACACCGGCCTATATCACTGTCTTTCACAATGGGATCCTGATACTACATCATGTTCCTATCAAAGGGCCCATGATATACGCCGGCTATCCAAAATATGAGTACCATGCGGCCAAATTGCCGCTGGTATTGCAGGAGCATAACAGCCGCGTAAGTTTTCGCAATATCTGGCTAAGGGAATTATGAAATACCGGAAGTTTTGTATATTAGGGAATATGTGCCCTTTTATCCCATGAACCATTTTAAGACCACTGTACTCCCTTTCCTGCTTTTGTTTCTTTCCCTGCAAGGATCTGCGCAGGAAACAGCTTTCCCGGAACACGTAGGTGAAATTCCATTTGATAGTCTGAAGGACGACCCTCATTTTACGATATGTAATGAGAAACAGGTGTTCCAGTACTATAATACTAACTCCTACTACAAAGATCATAAGAAGGAGATCGTAAAATATCTCCTGGGTCATTATGAAGCGGAGGACAATTTTGGAGATCAGAATGGTTATCTCACCATCAAGTTCATTATCAACTGTAAAGGAGAGACAGGCCGCTTTCGCATTTTTGAAATAGATGATAACTACCAGCCGGCTTCGTTTAACAAGGCTTTGTCCGGCCAGCTGCTCCATCTTGTAAAACAGCTACGCGGATGGCAGCCTGCTGTTTATAAAGGGCAGATATACGACAGTTACCAGCATATCACTTTCCATATGAGGAAAGGTAAAATAATCAGCATTACCCCATGAAGCACCTATACCTTCTCCTCTGCTGTTGTATGATCAGCATCATTGGGAAAAGTCAGTTGAATTGCGATGCATTTACCGACTCTGCCTCCGTTCGTGCCTGCAGGCTGTATAATTATGCAGTTACGTTTTACCAGGGTTCGCGGCCTAATCAGTATTACCTGGACAGCGCTGTCAGGGTTTGTCCCACATTGGCTGAAGGCTGGCGTGCATTGAGTGTACCCTATCTTAAAAGAGGCGATTTCGCCAGCTGGCGCAAATACCTGGATAAAGCAGTGGAGCTGCAACCCCTGAAGACACTGGATGTCAGAGGCTGGTGCAGGTTCAAATTTCTGCGGGATTATGAAGGGGCACTGGCAGACCTGAAACGCTTTGATACATTATCCGGATTTGCTCACCGTCATACGGGGGATGGCACCTATAGCCTGTATGTAGTGATGGCTTTGTGTGAAAGGGAGCTGGGCAATTATGATGCGGCCACCTATTATTTCGCTAAAGGCATTGACAGCATTTTTTATAAAAAGGGGAAAGACTTCATCGGTCTCTTCGATTTCCTGCACCGGGCGGTGATGAAGATAAAACTGGGAGATTACAAAGGGGCGCTGGCAGACCTGGAACAGGAAGAGAAGATCTGTAAGAACTATGTGGAGATCCCTTATTACAAGGGTGTCGTTTACAGACACCAGGGTAAACATCAGCTCGCAAAAGAACAGTTTGAAGAAGCGCGCCGTCGTTTCAGGGAAGGTTTCCACCTGGTAGATGTTTATTGCGAAATGCAGGATGCGGTATATCCTTCAGATATCGACGAAGCGCTGTCCCACAGCGAATTATGATGGAATGGGATGAATTCCTGCCGCAAATTTCTTATATTCCATCACTTGTATGGATTATTCACGTTACGAAGCGGAAGATTTTGCGGCCAATGCGTCGTACCTGCGTTACTATTTTAAGTTAGACCCGGTAGATGTATTTTTCTGGCAGGACTGGATCAGCAAGCATCCGGAAAGGCTGGATGTGATTATGCGTGCGGACCAGCTCGTTCGTTATGCTGCAGTGCATTTACCGGAAGGAGAGGGGCGACAGCAATTGGAGAATTCGCACCGTACATTGGCGGGTACGGAACCCAGGGAATTGCCGCCTCCTGCGCCAACTACGCATGGCCGGCTGACCCGCCTGTTTGCAGTGGCTGGCATATTGGCCGCTGTACTGGTGGGTATGGCATTTATGTTCCATTACAGTACCCGACTCTCAAAAGCTGCCGCAGCCGGTATGCAGCAAAAAGCCAACAACAGGATCACTCCACTCACTATCCTCCTGGAAGATAGCAGCAGGGTTACGCTGCAGTCCGGCGCCAGGCTTTCCTACCCGCAAAAGTTTGCCGGGGATAAAAGAGAAGTATACCTGGAAGGGGACGCTGTTTTTGAAGTGCGCGATGATACAAGCCGTCCTTTCTATGTCTGCAATAATAAGCTGGTGGCGCATGTGCAGGGCCGCAGCTTTTCAGTGAGCTCAGACAGGCAGCGCGGAACAATAGCAGTCACCATCAGCAATGGCAAGGTGGAAGTGCATGAAAGAACAGATCAATAACAGCCAAGGAAATGATATCAACACGTATAACCAAAGTTTTTTGGTGTCTGGCATTATTTATCCAAGGAGCATTGATGGCCAACTGCCAGCAGCTCACTGAAAACTCTTTTCAACAGCCTCCGTCTGCCTATGGGATCCGCTGCTGGTGGTGGTGGCTCAATGGCAATGTTACCAAACAATCTATTACCCGCGACCTGGAAGCCATGAAGGAAAAGGGCTTCAGCGGCGCCAGCATTGTGGATGCAGGCGGGCAGGATCAGCGTGGCAATGGTAATGTACCGGAAGGTCCGCTGTTTGGATCACCCGCCTGGCAGGAACTGTTCAGGCATGCTGTGAAAGAGGCAAAGCGGCTGGGCCTTGAGCTCAGTCTGAATATACAGAGCGGCTGGAACCTGGGCGCTCCGGATGTGCAGCCACAAGAGGCGGCAAAACATCTTAGCTGGTCTGAAACAGTGGTAAGTGGCAATGGTGTGCATACGCTGCCGTTACCAAAGGCAGTGCATGGCTTCTACAAAGATATTACCGTATTGGCTTTTCCCTTAGGGGATACTGCCGGGATAAAGCCCATCCATCAGCTCCGTTTGAAAGCGGCTTTTGATGAAGCAGGCAGCTCTGCTCCTGATACCCGCTATCTGCTGGAAGAAGATACTACAGACAATGATCGTGTACATGCAGATCACCGGAAGGTGATCGATATTTCCCGTTTTATGGATAGTACGGGCAGGCTTTCCTGGAGAGCGCCCGCGGGTAAATGGGTGGTGTTGCGCATGGGCTACACCCTGAACGGGGCAGATATTTCTACTTCCAGCGGGAAATGGAAAGGCCTGGTGATTGATCATATGAGCCGCCGGCACTTTATCCGTTATTGGGATACGCATGTAAAGCCGCTGCTGGAAAGCATCGGGCCGGATGCGGGCACTACCCTTCGTTATCTGCAGACAGACAGCTGGGAGCTGGGCGGTATCAACTGGACGGAAGATTTTATGGAGGAGTTCCGTCGCAGGAGAGGATATGACCTGCGGCCTTTTTTACCTGTAGTAGCGGGTAAGATCATAGATAGCAGAGATGCCAGCAACCGTTTCCTGGCAGATCTGCGTAAAACGATCAGCGATTGTATAGCTGACAATCATTATAAAGTATTCCAGGAAAAGGCGGCTGCTTATGGTATGGGTTTGCAGGCGGAGTCGGGGGGTCCGCATGCAGGGCCTTTCGATGCGCTCAGGAATTTAGGGCATAGTGAGATCATGATGGGAGAGTTCTGGTCGCCTTCACCACATCGGCCGCGCCCGGAGAACAGATTTTTTGTGAAACAGGCAGCCAGCGCTGCGCATATCTACGACAAGAAGCTGGTAGGTGCAGAGGCCTTCACTACAATTGGCCGTCATTGGGATGATATTATCTGGGAGCATATGAAGCCCAGTTTTGATCATGAAATATGTGCAGGACTTAACCTGACGATCCTGCATACTTTCACCAGCTCACCGGCGGAGATGGGGATACCGGGACAGGAGTATTTTGCGGGCACGCATATTAATCCAAATGTTACCTGGTGGAAATATGCGGATGCTTTTTTCCGATACATGGCGCGTACGCAGTACATGATGCAGGAGGGGCGCTTTGTGGCGGATGTGTTGTATTACTATGGCGATCACATTCCCAATATTGTACGGAGGAAAGAGGATGACCCTGCAGGTGTTTTACCGGGATATGATTATGATGTGGTCAATGAGGAACGCCTGCTAAGGCTTCGTGTGCAAGCGGGACGGCTGGTGTTGCCGCATGGCATGAGCTATCGTGTACTGATATTACCGTCGCACCGGGTATTGTCGCTGGCTGCGCTCAGAAAGGTACATCAGCTGGTATTGGAAGGTGCTACCGTAATTGGCGCCCGTACGCAGCGGATTGTAAGCCTGGAGCAAGATCAGGTAGCACAGGCGCAGCTAGGGGAGATCACAAGGGAATTATGGGGAAGGGATACTGTTTCCCGTGGCAGCAGGCAAGTAGGGAAAGGGCGCATTGCCTGGGGGTATACGGCAGCGGAGTGGTTTGCATCAGAGGGCCTGGCGGCTGATTGCCGTTTTGATGCGCCTGACACTGCGTTTGGATATATCCATCGGCGTTGGAATAACGATGACTACTACTTTATCAGCAGCAGGCAGCAACAAGCCTGTGCTGCGCAGGTGAGTTTCCGGATCAGCGGGCGTTTACCTGAGCTTTGGGACCCGGTAACAGGCCATACGCAGCCTGCTGTGGCATATACACAGGATAAGGGTATTATCACTATCCCAGTGTCGTTTGCGCCTTACGGCGCCTGGTTCGTGGTGTTCAGGAAGCCTATTCCTGTTGAGCAGCAGGGATCTGCTTCGACTAATTTCCCGGAGATCCGTTCCATAGATACTTTGCAGGGATCCTGGCAGGTACATTTTGATGAGCGTTGGGGAGGCCCCGCATCAGTAGTGTTTCCTGCACTCAGCAGCTGGACGGAAAGAGCAGAAGAAGGTATCCGTTACTATTCCGGCGCTGCGGTGTATCGCAAGGAGTTTACAGTAGATACAGGCCATCTGCAGGCGGGCAGACCGCTATACCTGAACCTGGGATCCGTAAAGGATGCAGGTATTGCCAGTGTAACGCTCAACGGCCATAAGCTGGGCGTACTGTGGGCGCCGCCATACCGTGTATCCATTAGCGGTATAGTACATGCTGGTAATAATTTGCTGGAGGTAGAAGTGATCAACAGTTGGCGTAACCGGCTGGTAGGCGATCGTGATAAACCCGCGGAGCAACGTTTCACAAAAACCAATATTACCATCCGCCCCGAATGGGCATTGCTGGAATCGGGTTTACTAGGGCCGGTAACATTGGAAGCCGGGCATTAGGTATACAATTTCACACGTTCCAGTAAGCCGCGCAGGATCCTGAGGGAGCGTGCCAGCTGGTGTTTCACGGTAGAAGGGCTGATCCCCATCAGCTCAGCCACTTCTTTACGGTTGAAACCTGACACATAAGTAAGCTGGAATACCTTAGCCGACATTGGAGGGACTTTGGGCAGCACCAGTGAGAGGTGATCCCATAGTTCATTTTGCTCTGTTTGTTCGCCGGCCGTTTCTTCTCCGTTCAGGAGCTTTTTCATTTTCTTTTTTCGCAGGGCCTCATTCCTGAGTTTGTTGAGGCATCTGTTGCGGATAGAGCAGTGGAGGAAGCTCTTCAACGAAACATTGACGTTGGTAAACAGTTTTCTTTCCCAGCAGTCCATGAAGAAATCCTGTACGGTGTCATGCGCTTCTGTTTCGTCGTCCAGGATAGTCAGGGCTACGTATACTAGCCACCTGCGGTACAGCTGGAAGAGTTGGGCAAACGCTGTATCATCACCATTTTGTAACCTGTTTAATAAAAGCTGGTCGTTTGTGTTCATGCAATAGAAATGATTGGGTTGGTAGATTAACATAAAAAAACCAATCGCAGTCAATGCTATCAGCATGGAGATGTGAGGGAATGGGCAGTAGTTTAATCACGGGCAGTGTAATAGGAATATACGGGAGAACCGGGACGGTGGATTTTAAAGGATGGCAGAAATTGCACAGCGTTAACGAGCCGTTAACGCTGTGCCTTATTTCACCCTGATGGGTGCGTTATGCATTTTTTGAAACACGTAGATCGGGATGCCGGTCTTCCACTACTTTAATGTTGACGCCGAGTTCCAGGTATGCTTTCATGGCGGCGGTGACTAAGGCCCAGCCGTTTGTTTGTCCGACGATCTTTTCGATCAGATCGGGCATATCTTCGCGAAAACCTGTTTCCTCGACACTTATGAAAGTTGCATTGTCGCCTTTGGGCTCGAAGCTAATGTGCACATGAGTAGGGTTGTCCTCTTCTCCCCAGGTAAAATCAATGGATTGATCCGGCACCACTTTCTGAACGGTCACTTCTCCTGAAACGCCGTACCATTCCCAGATCCAGATTACCTTTTCGTCTTTATCCAGGCGGCCTTTGCCTTTGCTGTACCAGAATTTGGAGGTGATATCCGGGTTCACCATCGCTTCAAAAACTTCATGTACCGGTTTGCGGATCAGCATGGCGGCCCTGGCTGCCGGTGCGGTGTTTTGTGCTACCATAGTCTGCAGTTTATTTTTGGGTTTTTGAATCTTTGGAATCAGGTTTCCGTGATTTTGTGCTTTCCAGAAAGTCTTCCAGCGCATCCAGCTTTTTGGTCCAGAATTCGCGATACTTTTCGGTCCAATCCGCTACTTCCTTTAGTTTGCGCAATTCTGCACGGCAGAACCTTTCGCGTCCCTGTTGTTTGATGACTACCAGTCCGCATTCCGTCAGGATCCTGATGTGTTTGGAAACAGCAGGCCGGCTGATGTCAAAGTTCTCTGCCACGGCGTTCAGGTTCATAGACTGCCGCGCCAGCAGGCTGATGATCTCCCGTCTTGTCGGATCTGCTATCGCCTGAAAAACATCCCTTCTCATGATGTGGTGAATTTGAATGATTAAATCTGCTGCAAATATAATGAAACCCATTGGTTACATTAGTAAATGGTGTTATTTAGTCAATAAACAAAAGCCCCCAGGCACGCCAGGCCTGGGGGCTTTTGAATTATTTTATGGAATGTTTGCTTATCTGAAATGCAGTACGCCGTTCTTGTCAAAATAGGAATCAACGTTTACGGCGCTCTTCACATCTTCCATGAATTCCTGTATGGGCTTGTGTTTGTCTACCACTCCACTGAAGTGTTTTGTTTGCGCCGGGGAGCCACTATCTATTACCGCGGTAATGCCGAGATGACGGGCCAGGATCGCGCATATTTCTGTGATGGGGGTCTGTACAAAGAACTGTTTGCCATCCCTCCAGCTCAGTACTTTCCCTGGATCAAAGGGGCGGGTAATAAGGTCTTCTTTATCTGTATAGACCGCTTCCATACCGGGTTTGATGACTGTGGCATCATGGCCCGCGCTCATCTTTACAGCGCCGCTTACCAGGGATACCCTAACGGTGTTCCGGTCATAGGCGTTAATATTGAATTCTGTGCCCAATACCTGGATGGTGCTTTGGGGGGTATGAATGATGAGTGGCCTGGAGGGATCGGGCGCTGCTTTCACGTAGGCTTCTCCGCTCAGTAAGGTGATCTCCCTGGTGCTGCCGCTGAAACTGAAGGGAAATTGAAGACGGGAATCTGCGTTGAGCCATATTTCCGTACCATCGGCCAGTACTACTTTATAGTCTTTGGCGGCGGGCACGATAAGGGTATGTTGCCCGCGCACATTGAATTCGTCTTTGGCGTCAAAGCTTAGTGATTGCTGGTCGTTGTATAACTGTACATCGCCCAGGCTGATCAGCGATGGCTGTTGCTGCAGGGGGATGGTCCGCTGGTCTGCGAGTTTAAGCCGTATTTCTTTACTTGCAGGGGCTGCAGTCTTTGCTGTTTGCGGGATCTTTTCTTTTGAGAAGTAGTAATACCCTGCGCCGCTGAGTATCAATCCGGCTATTGCGGCGGCAGCCATCCACTTTCCGGGACGGAAATGCGTAAGTGTAGCCGTATGTTCCTCCGGATGGGGCTTTATATCCTGGAATATATCTTTCCACTCATCATCATGCTGAAGCCTGTCCAGGTCCAGGTTTTCTTCATCACCCAGTGCAAAGGCCAGTGTTTGGAGGGCCTCCCGCATATATTCGTCTTTGGGAAGCTGGGCTTCCAGGTAGCGCAGGTCTTTGGGGTTGATAATACCTGCCATTTTTTCGCACATCAGTTGCCAGATATGCTCCTTCTCCTGTTGGCTGAGCTTAGCTTTTACAGCGGAGCTATTCCGGTGATTGTCATGGACTAATGACATAGGATACATGTAAATGGTGCTAACGGTTAAAAATAAATCCGGCGTTCTCAGGGGATAGCGGGGATGGATGCTTCCTGTTTTTTGCAGTGTGCTGTAAAGGCTCTGAACAGAAAAGTTCTCAGCGGAACGTTTACATCCTTAAACAGCCGCTGCTCCCAGCATTTAATGAAGAAGTCCTCTACTATGGATTTCGCCTTTGCGATATGTTCTTCATTGGCCACATCTATATCGGGGATGGTAGTTGCCGCTACGATCAGCAGCCATACCCGGTATTGTTTGTATGCATGATTTAAAGCATTCGGATCTCCTGTTTTAAGCTTGCGTAGCAATTGCTTGTCATTTTGAATGACTGTAGATTTCATACTCTGAGTTTGTTGATGTATAAAGTCACGATAGGCTTGTCCGGGCAACATCGGGGAAGAGCATCTAACTAATCAGGGCAGAGTGTTAGTGGCTATATGACAAACATAATGTGCCGCTTATAGATAAAAATACGGAAAATATCATTTTGCGGATGTTAACGGGGTCATTTTTTCGGATATCGTAAAATCTTTTCCCGATTGCGTAAACCAAATAGTCGTGGGAGTTAGAATTTTGCGGCGTGAAAACTAAACGTTATATCAGGATGGGGATTACCATGGGACGGACATTATTATTGTTTTTTTGCATGTTTTTAGGGCTGACAACTATAGTTTTGGCCAATGAGGAAGAAGATCAATTTGCTCACATTAAGGGAAAAGTAACGACGGCTGACGGGAAACCGGCGCCTTATGTAACGGTACAGATAACGGGGACGACCAAGGGGGCCGTTACGGATGAGAACGGCGAATTCAGTATTCGCAGGCTGACTCCGGGCACCTATACGCTGCATATTACCCTGGTAGGGTTTGAGCCGGTGGAGAAGCAGGTAACTACCGAGGCGGGTCAGACTGCCCATGTGTCTTTTGAATTGCAGTTGAATGACAAACAGTTACAGGAGGTGGTGATCTCCGGGCAGCGGAGGCTGACCTCATCTTCCAGTGATTATGCCAATAAAATGACATTGAAGAACCTGGAGAATGCCCAGACTTCGGTTACTATATCAAAGGAATTAATGAAAGAGCAGGTAGTGCTGTCTGTTGACGACGCTGTGCGGAATGTACCCGGCCTTACAAAAATGTGGGATGCCACCGGCCGTAGTGGTGATGGGGGTAGTTATTACAACCTGCGCGGGTTTATCGTACAGAGCCAGCTGCGCAATGGTGTTGCTGGTAACGTGTCCAGCAGGATCGATGTGGCGAACCTGGAAAAGATAGAAGTGCTGAAAGGCCCTTCAGCTACCCTGTTTGGTAACGTATTAACCAGCTATGGCGGATTGATCAACCGGGTAACTAAAAAGCCTTATGATGGATTTGGCGGAGAAGTGAACTTTACAGCGGGCAACTATGGCCTTTATCGTATGGGTGCGGATGTCAATGCTGCGTTGGATAAAGAGCATAATGTGCTGTTACGTGTGAATGCTGCTTATTCTTATGAAGGCAGCTGGCAGGATAATGGTTGGGCGAGGAATTTTGTATTTGCGCCGAGCTTGTCTTATAAGGTGAATGATAAGCTGTCGTTTTTATTTGATGCGGAATTTGCCCAGGGTAATAATACGGGGTTGAATGTTTATTTCTTCCCCTATGGGCTGACAATGAACCAGCTGGGTTATGACCGTGCAGATCAGCTGAAGGTTGATTATAAGCGTTCTTATGTGAATG
>Ga0209758_1001601_pt1 | contig 25859 bp, 27 predicted proteins | sample AraplaMF_Col_mMF_FD_184258 | JGI IMG/M metagenome (GOLD analysis project Ga0209758, IMG submission 184258) | Arabidopsis root microbial communities from the University of North Carolina, USA - plate scrape MF_Col_mMF (SPAdes) (version 2) | ecosystem: Host-associated > Plants > Roots > Endosphere...
CGCGCGCACAAATCGAGGACGCCGAACGCCGGCTGTATGAACTGGCGGAATCCGGCCGCTATGACGGCGGCTTCCAGCGCTTCGCGCAGGCGATGAAAACCGCGCTCGACATGGCCGCCAACGCCTACAGCCGCGACGGCAAGCTGTCCGGCATCGCCACCGGCCTGCGCGATGTCGACGCCAAGATGGGCGGGCTGCAGCGGTCCGATCTCATCATCATCGCCGGCCGCCCCGGCATGGGCAAGACAGCGCTTGCCACCAATATCGCCTACAACATCGCCCGCGCCCACCGCGACGAGTTGCAGCCCGACGGCACCCGCAAGACCGTCAATGGCGGCATCGTCGGCTTCTACTCCTGCGAAATGTCTGCCGAGCAGCTCGCCACACGTATTCTCGCCGAGCAAACCGGCATCGCCTCGAGCGCGATCCGCCGCGGCGGAATTACCGAGAGTGAGTTCGAAAAGATCCGCGACCACACTATCGAACTCGAACACCTGCCGCTCTATGTCGACGAAACCGGCGGTCTTTCGATTTCGCAGCTCACGGCACGGGCGCGGCGCCTGAAGCGTCAGAAGGGCCTCGACGTGATCGTGGTGGACTATATCCAGCTGCTGCAGGGCTCCGGCAAGCGCTCGGACAACCGCGTGCAGGAAGTCACCGAGATCACCACCAGCCTGAAGGCGCTGGCCAAGGAATTGAATTGCCCGATCGTGGCGCTCTCGCAGCTGTCGCGTCAGGTCGAAAGCCGCGACGACAAGCATCCGCAGTTGGCTGATTTGCGTGAATCCGGCTCGATCGAGCAGGACGCCGACGTGGTGCTGTTCGTCTATCGCGAGGAATATTACCTCCAGAACAAAGAGCCTCGCGCGGGCACGCCGGAGCATGAGAAATGGCAGCTCGACATGTCGCTGGTGCACGGCCGGGCCGAAGTCATCATCGCCAAGCAGCGCCATGGTCCGACCGGCACTGTCGAACTGCAATTCGAGGGCCAATTCACCCGGTTCAGCGATCTCGCCCAGGACGGTCACCTGCCGACCTACACGCACTGACACACCGCGGCCAAGGTTGAACGGCAGCGGCGCCCCGCCTATTGTGCGCTGCTCAGGCCGGACGAAGCGCCGGTCTGCCGTTTGCGTGACGTATTAGGGGTCTTTCCAAGCTCATGGCGCCCGTTTCCGACCCGACATCGCACCCGGCCGGCAGTGTGCTGTCTCCCGAAGCGAACAAGGCGGCCGCCTTCGCGGCCGCGCATGCCGGCGATACCGGCGTTCTCACGGTCGATCTCGACGCCCTTGTCGCCAATTGGCGCAAGCTCGAAAAGCGCGGCGTGCCGGCCGAATGCGCTGCCGCGGTGAAGGCGGACGCTTATGGGTGCGGCCTGGCTCCGGTGATGCACGCGCTGGCCGGCGCCGGCTGCAAGACTTTCTTCGTGGCTACACTGGACGAGGCGCGAGCCGCACGCGCTGCGGTCAAAGACGCCATTATTTATGTGCTTGACGGCTACTTCCCGAATTGCGGCGATGTTTTCGTCCAGAACGACTGCAGGCCGGTGATCGGCGACCTCAATGAGCTTGCCGAGTGGGACGTATTTTGCCGGCGTACCGGATGGACCGGCGGAGCGGCGATCCATATCGACACCGGGATAAACCGGCTGGGCCTGACGATTACCGAAGCCCAGGGCATCGTGCCACGGATCGTCGCCGGCGATCACGGCATCACGCTGGTGATGAGCCATCTGGCTTGCGCGGAAATGCTCAACCATCCGCTCAACGCCAAGCAGGTTGCGACCTTCCGCGAGATCGCCAGCCTGTTTTCCGGCGTACCGTCGTCGCTGGCCAATTCCTCCGGAATTTTCCTCGGACCTCAGTTTCTGTTCGACATGGTGCGGCCTGGAGCCGCGCTCTACGGCGTCAATCCGACGCCGGAGGCCGACAATCCGATGCAGGCCGTCGTCGACCTGAAGGCGCGTATCATCCACATCCGCAACGTCGAGCGTGGCGAAACGGTCGGCTACGGGGCGACATGGACCGCGCGGCGGCCGACCCGGCTGGCGATCGTCGCGGCTGGATACGCCGACGGATACTTCCGCGCCGCGGGCAGCAACGACGGCACCCGCGGCGCCGAGGTGGTGGTGGCCGGCAAGCGCTGCCCGGTGGCCGGCCGCATTTCGATGGACCTGCTCGCCGTGGACGTTACCGACGTGCCAGTCAACACGGCCCGCCGCGGCCAGATGGTGACGCTGATCGGCGAAGGCATCACCGTGGACGAACTGGCGCATCACTTCGGTACCACCGGCTATGAAGTGCTCACCAGCCTCGGGCGGCGCTATGCGCGGGTCTACAAGGGAGGAACCGGTGCGGACGCGCCCGCCTCCGCGCCCGAGCCGGCACCCGCCCCCGCTTCACCATAGGTTCTTGCCGTCGATCACCTCGACCGGCACCGTCTCCAGATCGAAGTCGTCCAGCAGCCTGGAATTGACGCCGACCTTTGGATTGTCGAAGTCCGGCTTGCCGCTCGACCAGTCCGGCGATTCGGAATAGGTGCCGCAGCCACAACTCGCACAGAAATGGTGCTTTACGGTGCGGCTGCCCCACAGATATGTCGTCACGTTTTCAACGGGCGTGGTCAGGCGGAATTGCGCCGGCGTGTAATAAGCCCACAGCGCACCGCGTTTCGAGCACAGCGAGCAGGTGCAGCGCGTAACGCTGGCTGGCGCCTCGATCACCTCGAATTGCGTCTTGCCACAATGGCAGCTTCCCTTGACGGTCATGGTCTCTCCTCAGATGCGATGCAGCCAGTTACTTCAGGCCTGCTGCCAACGGTGTGTCAGCAGCACGTCTGCCTTACGGAGCGACGGCGCCGATTGAGCTCCGCCGCCATTGGGCTATTGCTGGGCCATTCCGAAGCCATCCGATTCGCGGAGACGCCGGCCTTGAATTTCGTCTTCGTTCTCGCGGTCGGACTGGTTGCCGGCACCATCAGCGGCATCGTCGGCACCGGCTCCTCGATCATGCTGGTGCCGGTGCTGGTGTATGAATTCGGCCCGAAAGAAGCCGTGCCGATCATGGCGGTGGCAGCCGTGATGGCCAATCTGTCGCGGATCCTGGCGTGGTGGCGTGACGTCGACTGGCGGGCCTTCGCGGCGTATTCGATCACCGGGATTCCCGCCGCGGCGCTCGGCGCGCGCACGCTGCTGGTGCTGCCGTCCCGCGCGGTCGACATTGCGATCGGCTTGTTTCTGATCGCAATGGTGCCGGTGCGCCACTGGCTGGCGCGGCATGACCTGAAGCTGTCGCTCTGGCATCTGGCGTTGGGCGGCGCGGTGATCGGTTATCTCACCGGCATCGTGGTCTCCACCGGACCGCTCAGCGTTCCGCTGTTTCTGTTCTACGGGCTGGCGAAGGGCGCGTTCCTCGCCACCGAGGCCGCCAGTTCCCTGGGGATTTATTTGAGCAAATCCGTCACCTTCCAGCGGTTCGGGGCACTAAACGCCGAGGTCGCGCTGAAAGGACTGATCGCCGGATCGTCGCTGATGGTCGGCGCTTTCGTCGCCAAGCGATTCGTGTTGCGGCTCGATCCAAATGTGTTTCGACTTGTCATGGATGGCATCATGCTCGCCGCCGGACTATCTATGTTATGGAACGCGGCGCGCGCCGCATAACTGCGAAAACTCCTCAATGGCCAAGAACGCACCGTCCTTTGTCTGCCAGAACTGCGGCGCGGCCTACAATCGCTGGCAAGGCAAATGCGAATCCTGCGGCGAGTGGAACACCCTGGTCGAGGAAGATGCCACCGGCGCAACCTCGGTGCCGGCGAGTATTCGCTCCAAGCGCAGGGGCCGGCTGTTTCAGCTGGAAACGCTGACCGGCAAGAGCAACGACGCCCCTCGCCTGTCCTCCGGCATGACCGAACTCGACCGCGTGATCGGCGGCGGCTTCGTCCGCGGCTCGGTGCTCCTGGTCGGCGGCGATCCCGGCATCGGCAAATCGACGCTGCTGACCCAAGCCACCAGCATGCTGGCGCGAGCCGGGCATCGCGCGGTGTACATCTCGGGTGAGGAAGCCACTGCCCAGGTGCGGCTGCGCGCGGAGCGTCTGGGTCTTGCCGATGCGCCGGTGCAGCTCGCCTCCGAAACCTCCGTGGAAGACATCGTCTCGACGCTGTCCGAGGGCGCGGTGCCGCGCCTGATCGTGATCGATTCGATCCAGACAATGTGGACCGACACGGTGGAATCCGCTCCTGGCACGGTGACCCAGGTGCGCGCCTCGGCGCAGGCCCTGATTCGGTTTGCGAAAAAGTCGGGAGCCGCGATCATCCTGGTCGGCCATGTCACCAAGGACGGCCAGATCGCCGGTCCCCGCGTGGTCGAACACATGGTCGATGCCGTGCTGTCATTCGAAGGCGAAGGTTCGCAGCAATTCCGCATCCTGCGCGCGGTGAAGAACCGTTTTGGCCCCACCGACGAAATCGGCGTGTTCGAGATGACCGGGCTCGGCCTGCGCGAGGTCTCCAATCCATCCGAGCTGTTCCTGTCCGAACGCGATCTCGGCAGCCCGGGCACTGCGGTGTTCGCCGGCCTCGAGGGCACCCGGCCGGTTCTGGTGGAGTTGCAGGCGCTGGTGGCGCCAACCACCCTGGGCACTCCGCGCCGAGCGGTGGTGGGCTGGGACTCCAACCGGCTGTCGATGGTGCTGGCGGTGCTGGAGGCGCATTGCGGCGTCAAACTGTCGGGCTATGACGTCTATTTCAATGTCGCGGGGGGCTTGCGGATTGCCGAGCCGGCGGCGGACCTCGCCGCCGCGGCTGCCTTGGTTTCCTCGCTGGCCAACGCGCCCCTGCCGACCGACGCGGTGTATTTCGGCGAGATCTCACTGTCCGGCGCGGTGCGACCGGTCGCGCAGACCTCAGCCCGGCTGAAGGAAGCCGCGAAACTGGGATTCGGCCGGGCCGTGCTGCCGGAATCAGGGCGTGGCGAGCCCGGTGGCGATTCCGGCCTGTCCCTCAATACCGTCTCAGGCTTGAGCAGCCTGGTCGCGGACATTGCCGCGCGCGGCAGCCCCCGGCCGAAGGCGGACAGCGGCAAAAGCACAGCAACGGAAAAAAGCGCGGCTCCGGCCCGATTTCAGCGTCAGGAACGCTAGATCCGGGTGACGCCGGAATGCTCCGCCGCTATACAACGGCGGCCCGACCAGTCCCCGGCATCCGGTCGCGGCGTGATCTGTGGATGCAGCGGATCAACAATCCTTGAGCGCCGGTTGGCAGTTCCCAGCCATTGCGGGGCATGCCATATCACCGTCACCTGGGACGACAGCCGACATGCCGATTCGCACCTTTGAGACTTACGAGCGGACCTGACCTGCCGATGCCGATAACCTTACTCGATCTTGTCCTGCTCGCGGTGATGTTGATTTCGGGGCTGCTCGCGATGGTTCGCGGCTTCATGCGCGAGATTTTGTCGATCGCGGCTTGGGGTGCCGCGGCTCTGGTGACGCTGTTTGCTTTCCAGAAGCTGCTGCCGACCGCTAAGACTTATTTCAACAACGACACTGTCGCCAGCGTGGTCGTGGTTGCTGGCGTCTTCATCGGCACGCTGATCATCGTCTCGATCATCACCGTGCGGATCTCCGACATGATCCTCGATTCGCGAATCGGGGCGCTGGACCGCACCCTCGGCTTCCTGTTCGGCCTCGCTCGTGGGTTGTTGATCGTGGTGGTGGCATTCCTGTTTTTCAGCTGGCTGGTTCCAGACAAGCAGCGGCCGGACTGGGTCACCGCCGCCAAATCCCGCGTGGTGCTGCAGGGAACCGGGGATTGGCTGATGGCGCTCTTGCCGGACGACCCTGAAAACACCATCTTAAAGAGATTCAAGAAGAATAAACCTGACGAGGACCCCACCGACGCCGACCCGGCGAAACCCGGTGCGGGCGATGGCTACTCGAAACCTGCCCGCGACAGCCTGAAAAAGCTGATCGATGGCAAGCCTGCGGGACGTTAGTGCCTGCAAAAAGAGAGGCGCGATGGACGAGATACTAAGCCCTTCTGATGATGCGGCCCAACGCGACCTCGAACTCAAGAATCTGGAGCTCACCGATCAGGACCTGAACGGCGATACGCTGCGCGAGGAGTGCGGCGTATTCGGCATTTTCGGCCATCCGGAAGCGGCGGCCATTACCGCACTCGGATTGCACGCCCTGCAGCACCGCGGCCAGGAAGCGGCCGGCATCGTCTCCTACGACCGTGGCCGGTTTCATTCCGAGCGCCGGCTCGGCCTGGTCGGCGACACGTTTTCCCGCCGCGAGGTGATCGAGCGCCTGCCCGGCACGTCGGCAGTCGGTCATGTGCGCTATTCCACCACCGGCGAAACCATCCTGCGCAACGTGCAGCCGCTGTTCGCCGAACTCAACGCCGGCGGCTTTGCCGTGGCCCACAATGGCAATCTCACCAACGGCCTGACGCTGCGCCGCGAACTGGTCAGCAACGGCGCCATGATGCAGTCCACCACCGATACCGAGGTGATCCTGCACCTGGTGGCGCAGTCCAAGCGCAACCGCTTCATCGACCGCTACATCGAGGCGCTGCGCGCCATCGAAGGCGCCTATTCGCTGGTCTCGCTGACCAACAAGAAACTGGTCGGCGCCCGCGACCCGCTCGGCATCCGGCCGCTGGTGCTGGGCGAACTGGATGGCTGTCCGATCCTCGCCTCGGAGACCTGCGCGCTCGACATCATCGGCGCGAAGTATATCCGCGACATCAATCCCGGCGAAGTGATCGTCTTCGACGAGCACGGCCAGCAAAGCCACAAGCCCTTTCCGCCGGTGCCGCCGCGGCCGTGCATCTTCGAGTACATCTACTTCTCGCGGCCGGATTCGATCGTCGGCGGCCGCGCCGTCTACGATGTGCGCAAGGCGATGGGCGCCGAACTCGCCCGCGAAAGCCATGTCGAGGCCGACGTCGTGGTGCCGGTGCCGGACTCCGGCGTGCCCGCCGCGATCGGCTACTCCAGGGAATCCGGCGTGCCGTTCGAGCTCGGCATCATCCGCAATCACTATGTCGGGCGCACCTTCATCCAGCCGACCCAGAGCGTGCGCGAGCTCGGCGTGCGGATGAAGCATTCGGCGAACCGCGCCGCGATCGAGGGCAAGCGCATCGTGCTGATCGACGACAGCCTGGTGCGCGGCACCACCTCGAAGAAGATCGTCAAGATGATGCGCGACGCCGGCGCGCGCGAGGTACATTTCCGCATTGCCTCGCCGCCGATCACACATCCGGACTACTACGGCATCGACACTCCGGACCGCTCCGGCCTGTTGGCAGCCACGCACAGCCTGGAAGAAATGCGGCAGCTGATCGGCGCGGATTCGCTGGCGTTCCTCTCCGTCGACGGCATCTACCGTGCCATGGGCGAGCCCGGCCGCGATCCGGCGCATCCGAAGTTCACCGACCATTGCTTCACCGGGGAATATCCGACCCCGCTGACCGACATGACGCAGACCGAGGCGCAGCCGCGACAGCTGTCCCTGCTGGCGGAGGCGAGCTGACCCGTTGCTGCGGCGCGGCTAGTCCTCTGCCATCGCCTGCAGGGTGGTCACCGTCTTCCAGTTGCGCGTGGTGGCGCCCAGGCCCAAGGCCTTCTCGATCGCCGTGTTCGAGAGTTTGGTCTCACCGTAGTTGATCGGACAGTGCAGATAGATTTCGCCGCCGCTCAGGCGGTATTGGTCGCGACTGCCGGCGAGGGTGTCGAGCCTGTCGAGCGCCGTCCTGGGCGGTTTGACGGGCTTGTCGAGAAACGTCACATGCAGCTTGGTGATGTCGACGTCCTGTTGTTTCAGGAACGGATTGCCGGCGACGATCCTTGCCATGTCTGCGGCGCTGCGAACCACGACGGTGACCGGCAACCGTGTCTCTGCGTCTACCGTGGACTTGATGATATCCTCGAGTTTCTGCGCTTTGCCCGCCGAGCTGAAAACCAGGTTGCCGCTCTGGACATAAGTCCTGACATCACGCAATCCGATTTTTTCACAGGCCTCGCGCAACCACTGCATTTTCAATGAGTTGCCGCCCACGTTGACGCCCCGCAGCATGGCAATATAGACGGTCAAATCAACTCCTCCGACGTTTGATTTCCGCCTGATAACGTACCATAAGTTGCCGCCATGACCGCTCCCCTCGCCTCCCGTATCGCTCTCGTCACCGGCGCTTCGCGCGGCATCGGCTACGCCACCGCCCGCGCGCTGGCCAAGGCCGGTGCCCATGTGGTCGCGGTGGCGCGAACTCAGGGCGGGCTCGAAGAGCTCGACGACGCCATCCGTGGCGACGGCGGCAGTGCGACGCTGGTGCCGCTCAATCTGACCGATTACGAGGGCATCGCCCGGCTTGGCGCCGCGCTGCACGAACGCCATGGCAAGCTCGACATCCTGATCGGCAATGCCGGCGTTGCCGGACCGTCTTCGCCGCTCAGCCATATCGAGCTGAAGCCGTGGAACGACGTCGTCGCCATCAACCTCACCGCGAACTTCCAGCTGATCCGCTGCATGGAGCCGCTGCTCCGGCAATCCGATGCCGGACGCGCGGTCTTCATCACCTCGGGCGCCGCCAACAAGGCCTCGGCCTACCTCGGTCCGTACGCGGCTTCGAAATCGGCGCTGGAAACCCTGGCGCGGGCGTGGGCCAACGAGACGGCCTCGACGCCGCTGCGCGTCAATCTGTTCAATCCAGGACCGATCCGCACCCGCATGCGCGCGATCGTGATGCCCGGCGAGGATCCGATGACCCTGGACACGCCGGAACAGGCCGCCGAGCTGATCGTGCCGATGTGCCGACCTGCGTGGGCGGAAACCGGAAAATTCTATGACTATCCGACCCGCACATTGATGAGTTTCCGCGCCCCGGCGGCGTAAGAGCCACACTGCACCTCTCGATTGACTTGTCGCTGACAGCGTTATTCACTGACGCCAAGCGGGCCCACCCGCAGCGAATGTCCGGGAGGAAGCCATGACGTCGATGCCGCATCGCGTGCCGTCAAGACTCGACGCCTTTCGCCGAACACTTTCGACTCTCGCCGCCGGCGCCGCGCTACTGTTTGGCGCAACCGTGTCGCAACGCGTCCAGGCCGGCGAGGTCCCCCGCCTGGAGGTCGACGCCGCCTGGCCGAAGCAATTGCCGAACAACTGGATCCTCGGTCAGGTCGGCGGCATCACCGTCGACTCTCAAGGGCACATCTGGGTGATCCATCGCCCGCGCTCACTGACCGACGACGAGAAGGGCGCGAGCCTGACGCCGCCGCGCTCGAAATGCTGCGTCTCGGCGCCGCCGGTGCTGGAATTCGACGCCGACGGCAACCTGCTGCGCTCCTGGGGCGGGCCCGGCGAAGGCTATGAATGGGTCGGCCGCGAACACGGCATCGAGGTCGATGAGCGCGGCTTCGTCTGGGTCGGCGGCAATGCCGACAACGACAATGCCATCCTGAAATTCACCCTCGACGGCAAGTTCGTCATGCAGATCGGCAAGATCGCGCCGAGCAAGGGCAGCAACGACACCACCCAGCTCGGCAAGCCGGCCGAAACCACCATCGACAAGGCGGCTGACGAAATCTATGTCGCCGACGGCTACGGCAACCGCCGCGTCATCGTGTTCGACGCCTCGACCGGCGCCTACAAACGGCACTGGGGCGCCTACGGCAAGCCGCCGAACGACGACAAGCAGGCGCCGTACGATCCGAAGGCGCCGGTGTCGCAGCAGTTCGCCAATCCGGTGCATTGCGTCAAGCTCAGCAATGACGGACTGCTTTACGTCTGCGACCGCATCAACAACCGCATCCAGGTCTTCAAGAAGGACGGCACCTTCGTCAAGGAGTGGTTCTATGAGAAAAACACCCTGGGCAACGGTGCAGTGTGGGATATCGCCATCTGGCCCGATCCGAAGCAGAGCTGGCTATTGAGCGCCGATGGTGAAAACAACGAGGTGCGCATTCTCAATCGCGAGGATGGCGCCGTGGTCGGCAGCTTCGGCCACAATGGCCGCAACGCCGGCCAGTTTCACTGGATCCACGCCATGGCGGTCGATCAGAAAGGCAACGTCTACACCGCCGAGGTCGACACCGCCAAACGCATCCAGAAATTCAAGCTGGTTTCGGACTCACTCAAGTAGCGCAAGCCGACCGGACGCGCCCGCGCAAGACGGGTACGTTCGATCAGCTTCGACCAGATGCAGAATTGAATTGGCGATGAGTGACTGGTGACTAATGAACTGATTTCTGCGCTTCGATCAGCACGTCAATCGGACTCCAGGGCTTCGCCATGAATGTCGTGCCGTCCGGCAGACGACGCACCCGGGGTGACTGCGACGTCACGATGACATGCAGGCCCGGATAGCGATCCTTGGCGACGTTGGCGAGCTCTATGCCATCCATCACGCCGGCGAGTTCGACATCGGTAAAAAGCATCGCAACCGTATCCGGCGACTGATCGAGAACCAGCACCGCGGCCTCCGCGGTATCGCATTCGATGACATTCATGTCGCTTTCCTCGAGCAGCGTCGTGACCAGCGCGCGCTCGGGTTCGTCCCTTTCAACGACCAGTGCAATGGGCTTCGAGGCTTGTTCCATGGGAACTCCTTCTCCGGTTGGATCGGGAGTCAATGCGGCAGCCACCCGAGGGTTCACCTTCGCGCGCAAGTTCCCTGCTTTATCTCGTTGCAGCGCCCCGTCGCGTCTGTTGCGGCGGTTCCCGACATGGTAAGATCCAGTGTCGCACGATCAAGGCGCGGAAGACGCCGGATTTCATCGAAGACGACACACGATGATCGCGAAGGGACCATGCCGCGGAAGACGGCGCGTTCTCGCAAAAAGCCAGGGAGGGAAATCACTGATGAGAATATTAGCTGTGGCGCGCGGTCGGATGCTGGCCGTGACACTGATCGGATTCGGGGTTGCAGGAGTATTCGCAGCACCGGCCTTCGCACAGGACAAGACGGTCAAGATCGGCGTGCTCAACGACATGTCGAGCCTTTACGCCGACATCGGCGGACCGAATTCGGTGGTTGCCGTCAAGATGGCGGTGCAGGATTCCGGACTGCTCGACAAGGGCTGGAAGATCGACGTCGTCAGCGGCGACCATCAGAACAAGCCCGACGTCGGCACCAACATTGCGCGGCAGTGGATCGATGTCGACAAGGTCGATGCGATCGCCGATGTGCCGAATTCAGGTGTCGCGCTCGCGGTGTCGACGCTGGTGCGGGAAAAGAACGCGGTGCTGCTCAATTCGGGCGCTGCCACCGCCGACCTTACCGGCAAGGCCTGCACGCCGAACACGGTCTCATTCACCTATGACACCTACATGCTTGCCAACGGCACCGGCAAGGCGCTGACCAAGGCCGGCGGCGAGACCTGGTTCTTTCTGACGTCCGATTATGCCTTCGGTCATGCGCTGGAGCGGGACACCACCGCGGTCGTGACCGCCAGCGGCGGCAAGGTGATTGGCGGCGTCAAGCATCCGATCAACACGTCGGACTTCTCCTCTTTCCTACTCCAGGCCCAGGCCTCGAAGGCCAAGGTGATTGGGCTCGCCAATGCCGGTGGCGATACCACCAATGCGATCAAGCAAGCCTCCGAGTTCGGCATCGTGGCCGGCGGTCAGAAGCTTGCCGCGCTGTTGCTGTTCATCAACGACGTGCATTCGTTGGGGTTGAAGACCGCACAGGGCCTGTCGTTCACCGAATCCTTCTACTGGGACATGAACGATCAGACCCGTGCGTGGTCGAAGCGGTTTGCCGCGCAGGCCAGCAAGGGCGCCATGCCGTCCATGACCCAGGCCGGAAACTATGCCGCGGTGCTGCACTATCTGAAAGCGCTCGCGGCGCTGGGCGGCAATCCTCATGACGGCGCCAAGGTGGTTGCCAAGATGAAGGAAATGCCCACCGACGATCCGCTGTTCGGCAAAGGCGTGCTGCGCGCCGACGGCCGCAAGATGCATCCGGCCTATCTGTTCGAGGTCAAGAAGCCGGAGGAATCGAAGTATCCGTGGGACTACTACAAGCAGGTGGCGACCATCGCGGCCGACGACGCGGCCAAGCCGCTCGAGCAGAGCGACTGCGCGCTGATCAAGAAATAGGCGTGCCGGCCGGCCGCATCGTTGGGATTCGGCCGGCCGCCGCGTACGAACGATGACGGTTTGTTAACGGGTGATGCGAGGCAAAACGCCGCCCCCTGTTCGTTCTCCCGTGAACAAACCGGCATTGAACCAACTGGACCGATCGCATGACTGATTGTTGGAACCTTCCGCCCAAGGGAGGGTTTTCAAGCATCAGGAGTTCTTCATGCAGGCAATCGTCGACAGGGTGATGCGCGCCTTCACCTTCAAGCATCCCGTTGCCGATCACGACGCCGGCCGCACCCGTGAAGAAGCGACTGAATTTGCAGTAGAATTACTTGAAAATTACAAGGCCCGACTGGGCCGCCGGACGCTCGGCGCGCGTCGCGGCTGAATTCCAGGGACTTGCTGTATTGCGCCCGGCAGTCGCAATCGCTGGCTTCGCCCGCACCTCGTTTCCCTCAGGACGGACGCATCACAAGAGCCGATCGACGAAGTCGCTCACGACGGCCGCTTGCGTTTATGGGCGAAAGGGTTGGCCTTTTCGCGCAGCGTGATGCGCACCGGCGTTCCCGGCAGTTCAAACACCGTGCGCAGGCTGTTGACGAGATAACGTAGATAAGATTCCGGAACGGCGTCGGCGCGCGAACAGAACACCACGAAGCTCGGTGGTCGTGCCTTGGTCTGGGTGACGTAGTTGAGTTTCAGCCGCCGACCCGACACCGCCGGCGGCGGATTGGTGTCGATGGCCTGTTCGAACCAGCGATTGAGCGCTGCGGTGGGCACGCGCCTGTTCCAGGTGGCATAGGCCTCCTCGATCGCTTTCATCAGGCGATCGATGCCCTCGCCCATCAGGCCGGATACCGCGACGATCGGCACGCCCTTGACCTGGGGCAGCGCGTGATCGGCCTCGTCGCGCAGTGCCGAAATCAGATTGGCACGCCGCCCCATCAAATCCCATTTGTTGACCGCGATCACCAGCGCGCGACCCTCGCGCTCGATCAGATCGGCGATGCGCAGATCCTGCTCCTCGAACTTGTTCTGCGAATCCATCATCAACACGACAACTTCGGCAAACCGCACCGCGCGCAGCGCGTCCGCCACCGAAAGCTTCTCCAGCTTCTCCTCGATCCGCGAACGCCGCCGCAAACCGGCGGTATCGAACACCCGGAATTCACGGTCCTGCCATACGATCTCGACGGAAATCGAATCCCGCGTGGTGCCGGCCTCGGGCGAGGTCAAAAGCCGCTCTTCGCCAAGCAGATGATTGATCAAGGTGGATTTGCCGGCGTTGGGCCGGCCGACGATGGCGACCCTGATCGGCCGCTTGGCGATTTCCTCGTCGGATTCGATGATATCGTCGTCGTCGAACTCTTCCTTTTCCTCGACCGGCTCCGGCATCAAGGCGCGCAGGGCGTCGTAAAGGTCACTCAGCCCCTCACCGTGCTCGGCGGAAATCTGGATCGGTTCGCCGAGCCCGAGCGCGTAGGACTCCATTGCGCCGATCTCGCCGTGCCTTCCCTCGCTCTTGTTGGCGACCAGCACCACCGGCTTGTTGGCGCGGCGGGCGAAGTCGGCAAAAGTCCGGTCGTTCGGCGTCAGACCAGCCCGGGCGTCGATCACGAACATCAGCGCGTCGGCGAGAGCGATCGCGGTTTCGGTTTGCTCCTGCATCCGCGCGGTCAGCGACCCCTTGGCCCCTTGATCAAGCCCGGCGGTATCGATGATGGTGAATTCGAGATCGCCGAGCTTGCCGAGGCCCTCGCGGCGGTCGCGGGTGACGCCGGGAGTATCATCGACCAGCGCAAGCTTCTGTCCAACCAGCCGGTTGAACAGCGTCGACTTGCCGACGTTGGGACGGCCGATGATGGCAATCGTAAAAGACATGAACGATCCATGCGCCTTCGCGCGTAGTCTGCAAATTGCCCGGCTAGTCTGCTTCGCGGCGCAGGTAAACGAGACGCCGACGCTAACGCTGGAAGGTGCCGCTGGGCATCGGCGCGGGGAAAGGTGAAGCGGCGGGCTGCTGCGCCTGCTGCGGTTGGGTGCGCGGCGCCGCGGCCGGTTCGTCATTGGGCAACGACGTGGTGCGGCGTCGCACGATCTTCTTCGGTTTCGGTGCCGGAGGTGCCGCAGCGATGTTGGCGTCCTCTTCCGGGGCCGCGGCATCGGGATCCTGCCCGGCGGCCGGCTGCTGCACGGGAGCGGCCGTGCTCACCGCAGCCGACTGGCCCTTGGACTTCACCCCCCGCCTGGACGATTTCGGTTCGGCTGCGGGCGGTGGCGCGGCGACGGCCGCGTCCTGCTGTTGTTGCAGCGGATCTGGATTGCTGCCCTTGTAGAGCTCCCGCGGCACGCCCGGCTGTAGACCCGGCACACCTTCCGGAAACACCGCCTTGCGCTCGCCTGGCAGCTTTTTCTTGGTGTCCAGGAAGTCGAGCATGTCCATCGGGTCCCAATTGCTCATGCTGCCGCAGCCGGATAGCGCGGCGGACAGCGCAATCAGGACCGACGCGGAAACGAGACGTTGCAAACGGCGCATGGTCAGCTTCTCACTCAGCTTTTGTTCGTCGGCGCGGACTTCAGCTCTTGCTAGCTCTTGGCGACCGGCGGAAGCAGGGCCTGAAGCGCTTCGCTTCGGTTACGCAGGCTCGCCGGCGTCTCGCCGTCATTGGCGATCAGATCGAGCCAGCGGCGCGCCGCCTCGACATTGTTGACGCGCCAGGCCGACAGCGCCAGCAACTCGCGCGCGGAATGCCGGTAGGTGCTTCCGCTGGCCGCGGCGCCTTCCAGACGCTGCAGCAGGTTGTCATAGGTGGTGGTTTCCAGCAGCAGCCCCGCGGCGCGCAGCCTGGCCAGATCCTGCTCGGGGGCGTTGACGCTGCGATCGGCAGCAATCTCGTCATAGAGCTTCACCGCCGCCTGGGGGTCGCGCTTGGCGACCTCTGCAGCCGCGCGCAGCCGCGCCAGCGTGCGGTATCCGGACGGCGCTTCGGCAGCCAGCTTGGCAAACGCCGCCTCGGCCTCGACAGGTTTGTTCTGCTCGGCCAGTTCCGCCGCCTTATCGAAGGCAGCGCCAGCCTCGGCCGCCTTCTTGGCTTCCAGGTACTGGTAGCCACGCCAGCCGCCGACGGCGGCGATGATCAGCAGCGCGCCGGCAATGATGACGATGGAATAGCGGTCCCACAGCTTCTTGAGCTGGTCGCGGCGTACGTCCTCGTCGACTTCGTCAAATAATTCAGACACTTAAGGTGATCCCGTCCCCGCTTGGCGGCGGCTTGCCGATGCCGCACCGCCCGCTCGCCCCATCATCGCGGCGGCGATACCCTAGCGATATGGCGCTGGCAAGGCAAAGCCAAGCCGATCAAAGCGTTACCCGGACCATGCTTAATTTCAACAGCAATTGCTGCGCCCGTTGGCGTTCTCGCCGGCGCTGTTCGACCCGCTCATGGAGTTGGCATTATTGCCCTCGGCAGCGGCGTTGCCCGCGGAAAAGCCGGGCGTGGCCTGAATGGCACGGGAAACGTGATGCTTGTCAGTTCCGTGAGTCCGCTTCGCGGCGTCGGAAGCGTCGACCGGCAACAGCGCAAGGCCGGCTGCTACCGCCGCATGGATCAGGATTCTCATCGCTCGATCTCCTGGCGGATTGACCTTCGAACCCAAACAAATAGGCCGCCCGCTTATTCCTTCACAACAGCATGAATTCGGCGGTGTGAACGGCCGATTTTTGATCGCGATACCGCCAATCAGCTCCTGCCGCCGCTGGTTCGACCGTTGGCATTGCTGCCTGCGCTGTTGGAGCCGCTCATCGAGTTGGCATTGTTGCCGCCGGCCGCAGCGTTGCCACCAACCAGATCCGGAGTCCCCTGAAACGTCGCCGGCGCCTCGGTCACGGTGTGGGGCCTGCGGATTTTCTTGCCGGCTTCGGCCGTGCCGAAGGGCATCGCCGCAATGCCGAGGGCCATCGCCACCAACAGCAATTTTCTCATCTTCAATCTCCGTTCAGCGTGCAACCAACCATAGCTGATCAACACCGCCAGTGCCCGATCCTTCACGCCCGACAGCTTCACAGCTCTGTTAGCAGGGCGAGGTAGAAGGCTGGGATCAGGCTCCCACCACGGAAACACCGATCACGACAGGGTGAAAGGCAAACGCGAGCGCGAGATAGGCGATCACGCCAACGGCAATTGCGATCAGGTCGTTGGCAGGGCCACCGGCCGGTATCGGCGGCGCACCGGGATCGGCGCGGCCTTTCAGCGAAATCCGGTCGAACACCGCCCATGCCAGGAACGATCCGAACAGGATGATCGAGCCGAGATCGCCGTTGGCGAGCAGATGCGCCGCCGCCCACAGCTTGATCCCGGCCAGCATCGGATGCTTCAGCGTGGTGTAGATCCGCCCGCGAACATAGGACGCCACCACCAGGATCACCGCCGGCAGCATCAGCGCCACCGTGATGTGCTTGAACGCGGTCGGCGGAAACCAGACGTCGATCCAGCCGGTCGCGCGATATGTGGCGAAACCCCAGACGATCAGGGCAAGCCCGACCGCAGACGCGAGTGAATAGCCGATCTTGTAGACCGTCTCGCCCCAGCCGGCGATCAATCGCGCACGCAGATCGCGCTGTGTGGTCAGCACGTGAACGCCGAAGAACAGCACCAGGCCGACAACCATCACGCCGAGCCCCATACACCCCTCCCCATATCTGCCAGTTGCGTGCGGGAAAAATCCAACTATGGTCCGCCCGCAAAGACCCAACGTCGCGGGCCGAAACAGCCCGCGGGACCAGTTCGGGTATAACTCTTTCAGGGACGGGCGCAATGCTGCGAAATGACACCAAACAGGCAGGCCGGTTGCTGCTGACACTCGCAGCGCTGTCGTGGCTGCCGCAAGCCGCGACGGCCCAGGATTGGCCGCCGAAGACGGTGCGGATCGTGGTGCCGTTCGCGCCGGGTTCGACGCCCGATATGGTCGGCCGCGTGCTCGCCGACAGTCTGCAGGCGCGGCATCCCGGGTCGAGTTTCGTCGTCGAGAACAAGCCCGGCGCCTCCGGCAATATCGGCACCGATGCGGTGGCGAAGGCCGCGCCCGATGGCACCACGATCGGCATTTCACTGGGCGGCCCGCTGGCCGTCAACACGCTGCTGTTCGCCAAGTTGCCCTACAATCCCGATACCGATGTCGCTCCGATCACGCTGCTGACGCAGTTGCCCAGCGTGCTTGCGGTACCGGCCAGCCTCGGCGTGTCGAGCGTCGCCGAATTCGTCGCCAAGCTGAAATCGGACACCAAAGGCCTCGCCTACGGCTCGATCGGCGCCGGCTCGCTGTCGCAATTGTGCATGGAGGCGATCGCACAAAAGGCCGGCGCCAAGATGGTGCACATACCCTATGCAGGCTCGCCCAACGCCGTCACCGCGCTGATCCGCGGCGACGTCCAGGCCGCCTGCCTGCCGGCGATTGCGGTGACGCCCCAGGCCGCGACCGGCGCGGTGAAGATCCTCGCGGTCTCGACCCCGGTGCGGTCGGCGTTCCTGCCCGATGTACCGACGCTGAAGGAAAGCGGCATCGACGTGCAGTCCGACGCCTGGAACGCCCTGATCGCGCCGGGTGGCACACCGCCCGCCATCATCGCCACCATCAACGCCGAGGTGCGCAAGACGCTCGGTGAACCAGCCGCGGTCGAAAAACTGAAAGTCCAGCTGATCGCGCCGGCACCAACCTCGCCCGAAGAAGCCCGCAAGAAGATCAACGACGAAAAGGCGCTATGGGCCGACGTGATCCGCGCCGCCAACATCAAGATCGAGTGATGAAGGCGCGAGACCGTTCTAAAACGCAATTCCGGTCGTCGCGCCGAGGTACCAGTGATCTTTTGGCAATTCACGGACGGCGATGAATTTTCGTCCGGTGCGTGACGCAAAGTACGCCAGTTCGTCGGTGACATGCGAATTGTCGCCGATCAGGATGGCTCGGGGCGACAGCTTCGATTGCATTACTTCGTATTCGTGCCGCTCGTATTCGGCGGAATGGTCACTATCGTTGATGAATACATCAACGGGCTGCTCGATCGCCATCAGGGAAGCGATGCTGTCACCGTGACGAACTTCCCCGAAATTCGCGTAGGGTCCCTGCAGCAGCTCACCCGCGCTCGGATTGATGTCGGTGCCGATGTATCGTCCCGGAAAGCCCTCGACCGCGTTTCTTTGCAAAGCCGCACATAACACCATCGAGCCCAATCCCTTGTCGACACCAGTCTCTATGACCAGCGCCGGCTTGACCGCCCGCACGATCGCATACCACCCGACCCTGCGGCCGTATTCGGCGCGCGCATCCGTCACGTAACGCTGCGAGCTGTCGCGGACCGAATTGACGATGGCCGTTCGCAACTGCTCGTCGCCGACCAGTTCTCCGATCCAGTCCAACGCCTGCTCAGGGGTACAGGACGTCGCAGTCGCCACCGCATGCGCCGTGTGCAGCTTGCCGCGATCACTGAGGTCGTAGGTGAAATTCGCCAATTCGCGCGACGTGAACAGCCAGCACCACGCCGGCTCGATGCGCCGACGATAATAGCGCAAAACATAGGCAGCGCGCCGAGGGATATTTCGTCTGACTTCGAAGCTCGAACGAAGCGACGCTGCCCGACGGTCAATGGCGTTTTGCAGTCCGACCCGGATTCTCGAATTCCAGTCCTGGTAGGTGATAATAAGCGCCTTGAGCGGACCGTGAAGCCCACTGGCCTTTAAAATCGGCAAGACAACAGTTCGGATATTCACGGCGCACCCGGCCCATGGCATCGAGACCTCCATGGTACGTGTTTTATGACACCAGGAAAAGGCACAACGCTTGCCTAATCATTCAGATCAGTCGCTCTGCGACGGCCGATTATCCACATAGCGGATCATGATCGGGCGCCCGGCAATGGCGTCGCCGAGCGCAGGCGTGAGTTTCAACGGCTCACATGCCGTCAGGGAAACGTCGACTGACTCAAGATACGCATCCACGGCGGCCGCGGGTGCGTCAGGCGACGCATAAGTGACGAGCGGCGCGGCGATGGTCCGTCCCGCGGTATCGAACGAAAACAGCACGGTCAATTGCATTCCCTCGACCACATTGGCCGGCGGCGACCAGCAAGACCGCAACCGCGCGTACAGATCGTCGAGGGTATTGAGATCGTGATCCGGCTTTCGATAATCATCTGCGGCGCCGGAGGCCGGCTGGCTCACGACCGTAAGCCTCAGATCGCCGCTGAGCAGTTCCGCCTGTGCGGCGGCGGGCAGCGCTGCCGCGCCAGCCCCGGCCATAACAATTGCTGCAACAAACAGCCGCATCACCATCATCCCTATCTCAGATGGTCTGATGATCGTGCGCACCTTGCGGACCATCAAGTCCGCTCACGGAGAGTTCAGCACGCACACCGCACAGGATGACGGTTCGAACTTACGGCGAGCCGGACTGCTTGTTGTCCAGCGTCCGGTTATCCACGTAGCGGATCATGATGGGGCGGCCGGCGATGGCGTCGCCGAGCCCCTTGGTGAAGGTGAGCGGCGTGCAGCCGCCGAGCGACGTATTGATGGTCTTTAAATAGGTGTCGCGAACATCCGTCGGCGCGCCGGGGCTGGCGTAGGTCACCCGTGGCGGCGCGATCGGCGTTCCAGCCTTCCTGAAGCTGAACAGCACCGACATCTGCATTCCGGCGCGCGCCGCGTCGGGGGGCGGCGGCGACCAGCAGGAACGCAACGCCGCGAACAAGTCGCCAATGGTGTTGAGATCGTGATCCGGCTTCTGGTACTTCGGCGCGTCCTCACGCGACGGCTCGCTCTGCACCGTCAATTGCAGATTCTCACCAATCGGATAATCGATCTCGGGAACGCAAGGTCCATGGTTGAGCACGCTGCAGAACGATGGCGTGCATGGCCCTTCGCTGAGCACGCTGCAGGGCGAATGCGAAAACGGGACCGAATCCAATGGCTGACGTCGCTGGCGGGCGTCGGCGGAAACGGCAACGCAAACCGCAGCGACCGCCATCACGATAAGGATAGTGCTACGCCGCAGCATGCCGCGGTCCTCGAAACTGCCACCGCAACAAACGTAGGTGCATCGGGCGCCGGATCAAGCCGGATCGGCGGCGGTGATGATGAATTCGGCGTTAGTGACCGGTCCCGCCGGCATCGCGGCGGACTCAGTGTTTCACCCGGTCTTCTTCACGTCCTTGACGCTGGAGAACACGATGCCCTCGGCCCGCTCACGGGTGTAGCCCAGATAGAATTCGTTCTTGGCGAGAAACACCGGATCGCCGTCGACGTCATCGGCTACGCCCGAGCCATTGGCCGCGATGAAGGCCTCGAGCTTCTTCTTATCGCCTGAGGAGATCCAGCGCGCCAGCTGGAATTCCGACACCTCGAAATCCACCGGCAAGGAATATTCGGCGTCGAGCCGCGCCTTGAGCACATCGAGCTGCAACGGACCGACCACGCCGACCAGCGCCGGCGCGCCGTCACGCGGACGAAACACCTGCACCACGCCCTCCTCCGACATCTGTTGCAGGGCTTCCTTGAGCTTCTTGGCCTTCATGGCATCCGTCAGCCTGACCCGGCGGACGATTTCCGGCGCGAAGGACGGCACGCCGACGAAGGTGACGTCCTCGCCCTCGGTCAGCGTGTCGCCGATTCGCAGCGTCCCGTGATTGGGGATGCCGACCACGTCGCCGGCAAAGGCCTCGTCGGCGAGTGCACGATCCTGCGCGAAGAAGAATTGCGGCGACGACAGCGACATGTTCTTGCCGGTGCGCACCAGCTTGGCCTTCATGCCGCGCGTCAGCTTGCCCGAGCAGAGCCGCGCGAAGGCGATGCGGTCGCGGTGATTGGGATCCATGTTGGCCTGGATCTTGAACACGAAGGCACTCATCCGCGGCTCGGAGGCTTCGACTTTGCGCAGGTTGCTGTCCTGGGCGCGCGGCGGCGGCGCAAATTTGCCAAGACCTTCCAACAAATCGCCGACGCCGAAATTGCGCAGCGCCGAGCCGAAATAAACCGGGGTCAGATGGCCCTCGCGGAACGCTTCGAGGTCGAACGGCTTGCAGGCTTCGGAGACCAGCGCGAGTTCGTCCTTGACCTCAGCGACATCGAGATTGGCGTTGCGTCCGGCCAGGTCGGCGATGTCGATCTGCTGCGCCGCGCCGGTCTTGGCGCCACCGCCCTCCAGCAACCGCACGCCACCAGTGAGGATGTCATAGGTGCCGAGAAAGTCGCGGCCGCGCCCGACCGGCCAGGTCATCGGCGTGGTGTCGAGCGCCAGCGTCTTTTCGATCTCATCGAGCAGTTCGAAGGTGTCGCGGCTCTCGCGATCCATCTTGTTGATGAAGGTGATGATGGGAATGTCGCGCAGCCGGCAGACCTCGAACAGCTTTCGGGTCCGCGCCTCGATGCCCTTGGCGGCGTCGATCACCATGACGGCGGAATCCACCGCGGTCAGGGTGCGGTAGGTGTCTTCGGAAAAGTCCTCATGGCCTGGCGTATCCAGCAGGTTGAACACCAGTCCTTCGAATTCGAAGGTCATCACCGACGTCACCACCGAGATGCCACGGTCGCGCTCGATCTTCATCCAGTCCGACCGGGTGTTGCGGCGTTCGCCCTTGGCCTTGACCTGGCCGGCGAGATTGATGGCGCCGCCGAACAGCAGCAGCTTTTCGGTCAGCGTGGTCTTGCCGGCGTCGGGATGGGAGATGATGGCGAAGGTGCGCCGGCGCGCGACTTCGGCGGCAAGCTGGGCACGCGCGGGCGATTCGGTGGCGAGGGCAATGTCGGACATGATAGTGGTGCCTGTGGCAGGGAAACCGGGCGCAATCAAGGGTTTTGGCTGGAAATCCCGATATTGCGAGCTTCCGTCTCGCGGTACATATAGGACGCCGGAGGACGACCTCCAATCATCACTCGCATCGTGGGGACGGCCCCGCATCGTTACGGAGGCCGTCATGGCGTGGCTGCTGCTGTTTATCGCTGGATTGCTCGAGGTCGGCTGGGCGGTCGGCCTCAAATACACCGAAGGTTTCACCCGCCTGGTGCCCTCGGTGCTGACATTGATCTGCATGGCCGGCAGCATGGGGATGCTGGGGCTGGCCCTGAAGAGCCTGCCGATGGGAACCGCCTATGCGGTGTGGACCGGGATCGGCGCCGTCGGAACCGCGATGCTTGGCATCGTGCTGTTCGGCGATCCGGCCGGAGTTGGGCGGATCGCCTGCATTGCCCTGATCGTCGCCGGCATCGTGGGGCTCAAACTGGCAACGTGAGATGGAAGAACTTCACCACCCAGAAGGTCAGCGCGGCCACCACCGCCGACGCCGGGATGGTGATCACCCAGGCGTAGACGATCGAACTGGCCACGTTCCAGCGCACCGCCGACACCCGCCGCGCGGCGCCGACGCCGACAATGGCGCCGGTGATGGTGTGGGTGGTCGATACCGGCACGCCGAGAAAAGTCGCCATGAACAGCGTCGCCGCGCCACCGGTCTCGGCGCAAAAACCCTGCATTGGCGTCAGCTTGGTGATCCGCAACCCCATGGTGCGGACGATCCGCCAGCCGCCCATCAGGGTACCTAGCGCCATCGCCGCCTGGCACGCCAGCACCACCCAGAACGGCACCGAGAACTCGGTGCCGAGATGCCCCTGCGAATACAGCAGCACGGCGATGATCCCCATGGTCTTCTGGGCGTCATTGCCGCCGTGGCCGAGGGAATACAGCGACGCCGAAACGAACTGCAGAATCCGGAACGCCCGATCGACCGCGAAAGGCGTCGAGCGCACCGACGCCCATGACACGATCGCGACCAGTACCAGCGCCAGCAGGAACCCCACCACCGGCGACAGCACGATGGCAAGGAGCGCCTTGGAGAGCCCGCTCCAGACTGCCGCCGAAAGCCCGCCTTTGGCGAGCCCGGCGCCGAGCAATCCACCGATCAGCGCGTGCGAACTGCTGGACGGAATGCCCAGAGCCCAGGTGATGACGTTCCAGACGATGGCGCCCATCAGCGCGGCAAAGATCACCGGCGCGTCGATGATGCTGGGCTCGATGATGCCGGTGCCGATGGTTTGCGCGACGTGAAGCCCGAACACCAGGAAGGCGACAAAATTGAAGAACGCCGCCCAGAACACCGCATATTGCGGCCGCAGCACCCGGGTCGAGACGATGGTCGCGATCGAGTTCGCGGCATCGTGCAACCCGTTGAGGAAGTCGAACAGCAGCGCGATGGCGATGAGACCGACCAGGATCGGTAGACCTAGCGTGGCGTCCACTGCGCGGCCCTGCCCTATACCTGTTCGATGACGATGCTGTTGATCTCGTTGGCGACGTCATCGAAGCGGTCGGCGACCTTCTCGAGATGGTCGTAGATCTCGGCGCCGACGATGAAGTCCATGGTGTTGGCATTGCGGTGCTTGAGGAACAATTCCTTCAGCCCGATATCGTGCAGGTCGTCGACCCTGCCCTCGAGCTTGCCGAGTTCTTCGGTGATCGCCGTCAGGAGGCCGACATTCTCGCCGATCGACTTCATCAGCGGCAGCGCGCGGCCCACCAGGTTGGCGCATTCCACCAGCAGGGTGCCGATCTCGCGCATCGGCGGCTCGAAGTTGCGCACCTCGAACAGGATCACGGCCTTGGCAGTCTGCTGCATCTGGTCGATGGCGTCGTCCATCGAGGTGATGAGATTCTTGATGTCGACGCGATCGAACGGCGTGATGAAGGTGCGCCGCACCGCGGTCAGCACCTCGCGCGTGATGCCGTCCGCCTCGTTCTCGAACTGATTGACGCGCTGGCAGAACACTGGGGTTTCGTCGCCCCCGCGCAGCATGTCCTGCAGCGCTTCCGCGCCCTTCACCACGGTTACCGAGTGGCGGGCGAACAGTTCGAAAAACCGTTCCTCTCTCGGCAGAAAGGCACGAAACCAACGCAGCATGGTGATGTCCAATGGCTAGGGAGCGCCCCGCGACGCCTGTCACATAAGCGTCATAAACCACTTTCCGGCCGGGCGAACAATGACCACCGCCGTGCCTGACCGCGTCATCCACCACTTCGTAATATATTGAATTAATTCAGAAAAAACGCATTTCAAAGCGAACGGCGGAAATAGTGTGCAATTTCGCCGATCACGCCTCGGCGGAATGTCAGCACGCAGGTGACAAAGATCACGCCCTGGATCACCGTAACCCACTGCCCGAACCCGGCCAGATATTGCTGCATGGCGATGATCACGAAGGCGCCAACGACCGGGCCGAACACGGTGCCGAGGCCACCGACCAGCGTCATCAGGACGATTTCGCCCGACATGGACCAGTGCACGTCGGTCAATGAAGCGTTCTGCGCCACGAACACCTTCAGCGCGCCAGCAAAACCCGCCAGCGTAGCGGAGAGGATATAGGCAATGAGTTTGTACTGGTCGGTCTTGTAGCCAAGCGAGATCGCGCGCTGTTCGTTTTCGCGGATCGACTTCAGCACCTCGCCGAACGGCGAATTGATGGTGCGGTAGATCAGCAGGAAACCGAACAGGAAGCCGGCGAGGATGACGTAATAAAGCGTGGTCGGCCGGGCCAGATTGAAGATGCCGAACAGATAGCCCTGGGGAATTCCCTGTATGCCGTCCTCACCATGCGTGAACGGCGTCTGCAGGTAGATGAAGTACAACAGCTGGGACAGCGCCAGCGTGATCATCGCGAAATAGATGCCCTGCCGGCGGATCGCCACCAGGCCGGTGATGACGCCGAGCGCCGCCGCACCGGCGGTGCCGGCGAGAATGCCGAGTTCCGGCGACAGACCCCAGACCTTGAGCGCATGCGCGGTGACATAGCCGGCGGTGCCGAGGAACATCGCATGACCGAACGACAGCAGCCCGCCATAGCCGATCAGCAGGTTGAAGGCGCAGGCCAGCAGCGCAAAGCAAAGGCCTTGCATCACGAAGAACGGATAGATGCCGGTCAGCGGTACGACCAGCAGCAGCGCGGTCATCACCGTAAAGGCGATCATCTCGTCGCGGACGGCGCGACCGGTGGTCGGAATGGTGTCGTCAGTCAAAGCAGTCATGTCAGGTCGCCCGTCCCGTCAATCCCGATGGCTTGACCAGCAGCACCAGCACCATCAGGACGAACACGACGGTGTTGGAGGCCTCGGGATAAAAATACTTCGTCAGGCCCTCGATGATGCCGAGTGCAAAGCCGGTGATGATCGAGCCCATGATCGACCCCATGCCGCCGATCACCACCACCGCGAACACCACGATGATCAGATCGGCGCCCATCAGCGGCCGCACCTGATTGATCGGCGCCGACAACACCCCGGCGAGTGCCGCCAGGCCGACTCCCAGCCCGTAGGTCAGCGTGATCATCCGCGGCACATTGATGCCGAAGGCGCGCACCAGCGTCGGATTTTCCGTCGCCGCGCGCAGATTCGCACCGAGCCTGGTGCGCTCGATCAAAAACCAGGTGAGCAGACAGATCACCAGCGAGAAAACCACCACCCAGCCGCGATAGATCGGCAGGTACATGAAGCCGAGATTCATGCCGCCCTTCAACTCGTCCGGAATGGCGTAGGGCAAGCCGGACGAGCCGAAATAATTCTGAAACAAGCCCTGGACGATCAGCGCAATTCCGAACGTCAGCAGCAGCCCGTAGAGGTGATCGAGCCCGGACAGCCATTGCAGCATGGTCCGCTCGAGAATCATGCCGAAGATGCCGACCAGGATCGGCGCGATGATCAGCGCCGGCCAGTAGCCGATCCCAAGCACGTTGAGCA
>Ga0209758_1001604_pt1 | contig 25836 bp, 19 predicted proteins | sample AraplaMF_Col_mMF_FD_184258 | JGI IMG/M metagenome (GOLD analysis project Ga0209758, IMG submission 184258) | Arabidopsis root microbial communities from the University of North Carolina, USA - plate scrape MF_Col_mMF (SPAdes) (version 2) | ecosystem: Host-associated > Plants > Roots > Endosphere...
CTTGGGCTCGGCCTTCTTGATCTGGGCAGCACCGTCGCGTTTCTCGCCAGAGCCGAGCAGACCGAGGCACGCTTCTCGGGCGCCATCGCGCGAAGCGGCGGCAATCATGGCGGCACGTTTCTCTATCCGACGTTCCAATTCGCAACGCACGACGGCCGCGTGATCACGTTCACGTCGTCGGCAGGATCGACAGCGCAACCCTATGCCGACGGCGAGCAGGTCAGGATCGCCTACGATCCGCAGCGGCCCGAAGATGCGCGCCTGCTGTCGTTCCTGACGCTGTGGGTCGCCCCGACGCTGCTTTGCGCGGCGGGGCTGCTGCTCGCGGCGGGAGCCGCTCTGGTTCGCGCAGCTCTAACGCGGCAGCGCCGTCGCGCCTGAGGCGGGCAGAGCTGATGTCTCCGCCTCGGTGCGGCGATAGGGCTCTCCGGCTGCATCCAGCACGGGATAGGCGACCGAGCAGATATGCGAGTGGATGCGCCTGAGATCGCGCAGCACGTCCAGATGCAGCGAAGTGGTCTCGATGGTCTCGGGGCGGCCCTCGCGCAGGCGGTCGAGATGACGTTCGACGGCGGCAAGCTCGGTGTTCTTCAGCGCGGTCTTTTCCACCAGTAGCTTGCGAGCCTCGTTGGCATCGCCCGACATGAACACGCCGAACGCGATCCGCAGCGAATCCATCGTGCGCTTGTGGAAGGCGGCGAGCTCGTCGGCACCCTCGGGCGAGAACTGGAAGCGCCGCTTGATCTTCTTGGTGGCGAGCTCGCTCAAGTTCTTGTCGATGATGTCGCCGATATGCTCGAGGTTGATGGCGAAGGAGATGATCTCCATCGCACGCCGGCCTTCGCTCTCGTCGAGACTGCCGCGCGTCAGCTTCGTGACGTAGAGCTTGATGGCCTCGTCGAGGCTGTCGACGACATTGTCCGTCTTCGAGACCTGGTCGACCAGCGTGCGGTCGCCCGTCATCATCGCGGCCATTACCTTGCGCAGCATGGTTTCGACCAGATCGCCCATGCGCAGCGTCTCGCGGGCGGCATCGGCGAGCGCGAGCGAGGGGGTCTCCAGCGCGCTTTCGTCGAGATAGCGCGGTCGGGCCGGATCGGTGTCCTGCACGCGATCGGGCAGCAGGCGGGTCAGCAGGCGCGACATGGTATCGAGCAGGCCGATGAAGATGACGGCCGTGCCGACGTTGAAAGCGATGTGAAATGTCGCAATCATCTTGGCGAGGTCGGGCTGCCAGGCGTGCATATGGCTCGCGATCGTGCCCAGGAACGGCAGGACCAGTGCAATGCCGAGAACACGGTTGAAGAGATTGCCCACCGGCAGGCGGTAGCTCGCCGGATCGTCGCGCCTTGCTCCCTCAAACACAGGGTTGACCGCGCTGCCGAGATTGGCACCCAACACCAGCGCGAGCGCCGCGTCAGGGGTAATGAACTGCGAATAGGCCAGCGACATGATCAGCAGCACGCTGGCGACGCTCGAATGCACGGCCCACGTGATCACCGCAGCGACAATGATGCACAGGATGGGGTCGCCCGTGATCGCCGACATCACGACGCGCACGCCAGGCGCATTCTCCGCCGGCGCCAGCGTATCGAGCAGGATATGCAGCGACAGCAGCATCAGGCCTAGGCCAATGCAGATGCGACCGATATCCTTGATCCGCGAGCGCGGGCCGGTGCGAAAGGCGACGAGGCCGAGCACGAACAGCACCGGCGCAATTGCGGCGATGTTGAACGACAACGCCTGGACGATGAGCGTCGTGCCGACGTTGGCTCCCAGCATGATGGCAAGGGCGGCGACGAGGCTGAGCAGGCCCTCGGCGGCAAAGGAGCTGGTCAGCAGCGCGGTCGCCGTGCTGCTCTGGAGCAGGGCGGTGAGGCCGAGCCCCGCGGCAAATGCGCTAAAGCGGTTGCCGAGGGCCTTGCCCAGCAGGCGTCGCAGATCGGGGCCAAAGGCGCGCAGGATGCCGCTCTGGACCATGTGCAGGCCCCACAGCAGCAACGCTACGCCGCCCATCAGATCGAGCAGAACCAACGTTCCCATGCTCCGTGTCCGGATGAGAGTCGACCGGTGAGGCTAGCGCCAAATGCTTGAGGTTCAAACCATTTGTTGGCGCATCGGCGTTAACCTTTGCCCGCAGTGCTCGTCCGCCGCGGCGCGGCTTCGCGTCCGCCGCGGCGCTGGCGCGTCCGCAGGCGTGCTGCCCTGTGAGCAGGCTCACATTGCCGCTTTCAGGGCAGCGAAGCCGCGATCGAGATCGGCCTTGAGATCATCGACGCTTTCGAGCCCGATATGGAGTCGGAGCGTCGGGCCGCCCGGCGCCCACTTGGTCGCGGTGCGATAGGCGTCGCAGTCGAAGGGAATCGCAAGGCTCTCGAAACCGCCCCAGGAAAAGCCCATGCCGAACAGTTTGAGCGTGTTGAGCATGGTGTCTACGGCTTGCTGCGGGACCGGCTTCAGCACGATGCTGAACAGACCAGAGGCGCCGGTGAAGTCGCGCTTCCAGATCGGATGACCGGGATCGGTCTCGAGCCCCGGATGCAGCACGCGCGCGACTTCGGGTCTGGCCGCGAGCCAGTGCGCCATGTCGAGGCCCGAGCGATGATGCTGCGCGAGCCGCACGGACAGCGTGCGCAGGCCGCGTAGCGCCAGGAAGACGTCATCGGGCCCGGCGCAGACGCCGAGCAGGCGGATGCCTTCCGTGATCTGCGGCCAGGCCTTGGCGTTGGCAGAGATGGTGCCGAACATGATGTCGGAATGGCCGCCGATATATTTGGTCGCGGCCTGCATGCTGATGTCAACGCCTTGCTCGAGCGAGCGGTGATAGAGCGGCGTTGCCCATGTGTTGTCGTCGATGACGAGCGCGCCCTTCGCATGCGCGACCTCGGCGATGGCGCGAATATCGGGCATCTCGAACGACTGCGACCCCGGCGCCTCGACCAGCACGGCGCGGGTGTTGGGCTTGAACAGCTTTTCGATTCCCGCACCGATCAGCGGATCGAAATAGGTGGTCTCGACGCCGTAGCGGGCGAGCATGCCGTTGCAGAAATTGCGCGAGGGCCGGTAGATGTTGTCGACCACCAGAAGATGGTCGCCGCTCTTCAGCACCGAGAGCAGGGTGGTGGAGATCGCCGAGAGCCCCGACGGCACGATGCCGACACCGGCGCATTGCGGCCCCTCCAGCGCCATCAGCGTGTCCTGGAACGCCCGCGTGGTCGGGGTACCGTGGCGGCCATAGGTGAACTCGCCGCGATGGGCGTGCAGGTCCTCGGCGGTCGGATAGAGCACGGTCGAGCCGTGGAACACCGGCGGATTGACGAACCCCTTCTGTGCCTTGGTGTCGCGGCCGGAGGTGACCAGCCGGGTTTCGGCCTGCTGCTGGAGGGGGTGCGAGGAATCCATGCGTCTGCTTTCAAAAAAGCGCGTTGCCGCCGGCGTGGATCGCACGGTCGGGACGGCCCTGAGGGCCGCGGATGTTAATAACAGAACACAGAAGAGTCCCGTCAACCCCTTGACCCGGCTCGCCAGTCGTTCTGTGATGCGCAGGTGCTATTCAGTCGCCGCATGTTGAGGGGCAGCCGCGACCTTCGATCCATCGTCTGACCGGACCTTGCGTCATAGCCACAAAGGCGGGCGCCTGCGGCGGGGATTAGGGTATGGCCTCTCAGCGTCGGCGAGTGTTCGGCAAGGTTTTCCAGCATGACTCTTGCAAGGCAGGTCTTTAGTAGGATTTGCCCCGGCAGAGACGATCCTGAGACAACATTCCTGACGTTGAGACGATCTTTGAAAGGCCTTCAGCCCATGAAACGCGTAACCTTGGCTCTCTCTCTTGCTCTCGCCGCCGGCCTCTCTGCCCAGGCCGCCGACGCGCAAACGCTCAAGACCATCAAGGACCGCGGCATGCTGTCCTGCGGCGTCAGCCAGGGCCTGCCCGGCTTCTCCTCGCCCGACGACAAGGGCAACTGGACCGGTATCGATGTCGATGTCTGCCGCGCGATCGCGGCGGCGGTCTTGAACGATCCGACCAAGATCAAGTTTGTGCCGCTCTCGGCCAAGGACCGCTTTACGGCGCTGCAATCCGGCGAGATCGACGTGCTGTCGCGCAACACCACCTGGACCGTGTCGCGCGACACCTCGCTCGGCGCCAACTTCACCGGCGTCACCTATTATGACGGGCAGGGCTTCATGGTGAAGAAGTCGCTCAAGGTCAATTCCGCGCTGGAGCTCAACAGCGCCTCTGTTTGTGTCCAGACCGGCACCACCACCGAGCTGAACCTTGCCGACTACTTCAAGGCCAACAACATGAAGTACGAGGTGATCGCGTTCGGCACGATCGACGAAGCGATCAAGGCCTACGAGTCGGGGCGCTGCGACGTCTTCACCGACGATTCATCTGGGCTCTATGCCAGCCGCCTGAAGCTGACCAACCCCGCCGATCATGTCGTGCTGCCCGAGATCATTTCGAAAGAGCCGCTGGGTCCGATGGTGCGCCACGGCGACGATCAGTGGTTCGACATCGTGAAATGGACGCTGTTCGCGATGGTCACGGCCGAGGAGCTCGGCATCACCCAGAAGAATGTCGACGAGATGGTGAAATCCGACAAGCCGGAGCTGAAGCGGGTGCTCGGCACCGACGGAAATCTCGGCGAACAGCTGGGCCTCACCAAGGACTGGGTGATCCGGATCGTGAAGGCGGTCGGTAATTACGGCGAGTCGTTCGATCGCAATGTCGGCGCCGGCTCGCCGCTCAAGATCAGCCGCGGTCTCAACAATCTCTGGACCAAGGGCGGCCTGCAATACGCGCCGCCGATCCGCTGATCGGCAGACGCGCAGGCTGCGCCCATGGGCGTCCAGGCCCGGAAACCGCCACCGCAATTCGCGCTGAAGCTGAGGCGCGCACTCGGTGGCAAGGCAGGCTGGAACGGCGTCGCCGTCCAGCTCGTCTTTGGCGCGATCCTGGCCTGGATCGCCTATGAGGTCATATCGAACGCCCGCACCAACCTGGAAACCCAGCACATCGCTGCAGGTTTCGGCTTCCTCAACAACAGCGCCAGCTTCGATGTCAATCAGACCCTGATCTCCTATTCCGGGTCCGATACCTACTTCCGCGTCTTCCTGGTCGGCATCCTGAATACGTTGCTGGTCTCGGTGGTCGGCATCTTCTTTGCGACCGTGATCGGTTTCGTCGTCGCACTCTGCCGTTTGTCCCCGAACTGGCTTGTGTCGCGCGTCGGCGGCCTCTATGTCGAGGCCATCCGTAACCTGCCGCTACTGTTCCAGATCCTGTTCTGGTATCTCGCCGTGCTCGCGGCACTCCCGGCGCCGCGGCAGAGCCTCTCGATCTTCGGTGCTATCTTCCTCAACAATCGCGGCGTGATCGTGCCGTCACCGGAGGGGCAGCCCGGCTTCGTTCCGTTCCTCGCTGCTCTGGCGCTCGGCATCGTCGCCTCGCTGGGTTTGCGCAGCTACGCGCTGCGGGCGCTGTTTGCTCAGGGCCGCGCGATCCGGATCTGGCCTTACGCGCTGACACTGCTGGTCGGGTTGCCGCTCCTCACGATGCTTGCGTTCGGTCCACCCGTCACGTTCGAATTTCCGCAGCTGAAGGGATTCAACTTCGCCGGCGGCGCGCGGATCATTCCGGAGCTGGTCGCTCTGACGGTCGGACTGTCGACCTACACGGCGGCCTTCATCGCCGAGATCGTCCGTGCCGGCATCCTGTCGGTCCATAAGGGGCAGATGGAGGCAGGCTCGTCGCTGGGCCTCAGTCGGGGCGCGACGTTGCGGCTGATCGTGGTGCCGCAGGCGATGCGCGTGATCGTGCCGCCGCTCACCAACCAGTATCTCAACCTGACCAAGAACTCGTCGCTTGCGGTCGCGATCGGTTATCCCGACCTGGTCTCGGTGTTTGCCGGCACGGCGCTGAGCCAGACCGGGCAGGCGATCGAGATCCTCGTCATGACGATGGGCGTCTATCTCCTGATCTCGCTCGCCACCAGCGCCATCATGAGCGTCTATGGCTGGCGCCTCAGCCGGAGCCTTGGCGCATGAGCGATCTGGTCGCGTCCTCCTTTGTCCGGCAGGATTTGGTCGCCGAGCGCCCGGCGCCGGTGACGACCACCGGTTTCCTCGGCTTTGTGCGCACGCGCCTGCTGAACTCGCCGACCAACATCCTGCTGACGATCCTCGGTCTCTTGCTGGTCTGGTACACCGTCGTTCCCACCATCAAGTTCCTGCTGGTCGATGCGGTCTGGAGCGGCAAGGACCGCACGGCCTGCCTCGCCGAGAATGCCGGCCATCCGGTCGGCGCCTGCTGGCCCTTTATCCAGGCCAAGTACACGCAGCTCTTCTACGGCTTTTATCCCGCGGCCGAACTCTGGCGGGTCAACCTGACCTTCGCGCTCGGCGCAGTGCTGCTCCTGCCGCTGCTCATTCCGAAGCTTCCGGCCAAGGGCTTGAATGCCGGGCTGTTCTTCTTCGCCTTTCCGGTGATGGCATTCTTCCTGCTGCATGGCGGCGGCATCACCGGCTTCGGCGTGAGCTGGGTGGCCGGCCTGCTGCAATTGTTCGCCGACAGCATCAGCGGCGTAGGTGAGGTCCTGGTCGGTCTGAGCAAGAGTTCGGCCGCCGGCCCGCTGCTCTGGGCGATCGGCAGCATCGTCGCGCTGATCGGCACGTTGCTGCAGTGGGTGATCTTTCCCTTGACCTGGCTGCGCGACCAGATGCAGGCGGCAGGACAGGGGCCCTGGATCGACTTCCTGATCACGGCGGTGATCGTATCGGTGATCCTGTTCGTGCTCGGCGGCGCGCGCGCCGGCTCGCGGCCACTGCTAGCAAGCCTCGCCACGTTCGTCGCGATGGCTGCGGTGATCAAGCTGATGGGGCTCGATCGCGGCGGCCTGCCGGTCGTCGACACGCGGCTGTGGGGCGGGCTTCTGGTGACGCTGGTGATCGCGATTACCGGCATCGTGGCGTCATTGCCGATCGGCATTGCGCTGGCGCTCGGCCGGCGATCGACCATTCCCCTGATCCGGATCTTCTCGATTATCTATATCGAATTCTGGCGCGGCGTGCCGTTGATCACCGTGCTGTTTTTCGCGACCTACATGCTGCCTCTGTTCCTGCCGGGCAATTTCACCGTCGACGGCCTGGTGCGCGCACTGATCGGCGTGTCCCTGTTCACCGGCGCCTATCAGGCCGAGAACCTGCGTGGCGGTCTGGCGGCGGTGCCGCGCGGGCAGGGCGAGGCGGCCTCCGCGCTCGGCCTGTCCTGGTGGAAAACCACCTCGCTGATCGTGCTGCCGCAGGCGCTGCGCCACGTCATTCCCGCCATCGTCAACAGCTTCATCTCGCTCTTCAAGGACACGTCGCTGGTCTCGATCGTCGCGTTGTTCGATCTGCTCGGCTCGTTGCGCGCCTCGTTCGCCGATCCGGTCTGGACCACGCCCTCGACCGCCTTTACCGGCTTTGCGTTCACCGGAATCATCTACTTCACGTTCTGCTTCGGCATGTCGCGCTATTCGCTTTTCGGCGAGCGCCGCCTCAATGCCCACCGCCGCAACTGATGGAGCTCACCATGTCCGACCCCATCGTCAATATTTCCGGCCTCAACAAATGGTACGGCGACTTTCACGTGCTGCGCGACATCGATCTCGAGGTCGAAAAGGGCGAGCGCATCGTGATCTGCGGGCCCTCGGGCTCTGGCAAGTCGACGCTGATCCGCTGCATCAACGCGCTGGAGGAATTCCAGGAGGGCGAGATCGTCGTTGACGGAATCGAGCTCGGGCCAAATCTCAAGCACGTTGACGCGGTGCGCCGCGAAGTCGGCATGGTGTTCCAGAGCTTTAATCTGTTTCCGCACCTCACGGTCCTCGATAACTGCACGCTGGCGCCGATCTGGGTGCGCAACATTCCCAAGAAAGATGCCGAGGAGACCGCGATGAAGTTTCTGGAGCGGGTCAAAATCCCGCACCAGGCCAACAAGTTTCCCGGTCAGATGTCCGGCGGTCAGCAGCAGCGCGTCGCGATCGCGCGCGCGCTGACCATGAACCCGAAGGTGATGCTGTTCGACGAGCCGACCTCGGCACTGGATCCCGAAATGGTCAAGGAGGTCCTCGATACCATGGTCGATCTGGCGAAAGAGGGCATGACCATGCTGGTCGTGACCCACGAGATGGGCTTTGCCCGCGAGGTCGCCAACCGCGTCGTCTTCATGGACGCCGGGCAGATTATCGAGGCCAACACGCCGAACGAGTTTTTCGCGACGCCCCAGCACGCCCGCACAAAACTGTTCCTGAGCCAGATCTTGCGCTGAACTCCGGTAGAGCGACGCGACTTGATGTGAGCGGCTTGGCGTAGACCGCCTGACTCTAGACGAACGGCAGCTTGATGTTGCTGCGCTTCTCCAGCCATTCCGGCACCGGCAGGTTCTTGGCGCGCATGAAGTCGGCGTTGAACAGCTTGGACTGATAGCGGCTGCCGGAATCGCACAGCACGGTGACGATGGTCTTTCCCGGCCCAAGCTGCTTTGCCAGCCGCATCGCGCCGACGATGTTGATGCCGGTCGAGCCGCCGAGGCACAGGCCTTCGTGCTGGAGCAACTCGTAGATGACAGTGACAGCTTCGGCATCGGGAACGAGGAAGGCATCATCGACCTTCGCACTCTCGACGATCGCGGTTTTGCGGCCGAGCCCGATGCCTTCCGTGATGGAGTCACCAGGCGTCGCCTTGGCCTCGCCGGTCCTGAAGTATTCGAACATGCCGGCGCCGTGCGGATCGGCGCAGGCGATCCGGATGTCCTTGTTCTTCTCTTTCAGAAAGCGGCTGATGCCGGCCAGCGTGCCGCCGCTGCCGACGGAGCAGACGAAGCCGTCGATCTTGCCGCCGGTCTGCGTCCAGATCTCGGGACCGGTCGAGTCGTAATGCGCCTTGGCGTTGTCGAGGTTGTTCCACTGGTCGGCGAATAGCACGCCGTTCGGCTCGGTCTTGCGCAGCTCGTCGGCAAGACGGCGACCGACATGCTGGTAGTTGTTCGGATTGGAGTAGGGCAGTGCCGGCGATTCCAGGAGCTCGGCGCCGCACAGCTTCAGGAAGTCTTTTTTCTCCTGGCTCTGCGTCTCCGGGATCACGATCAGCGTGCGATAGCCGCGCGCACTTGCCACCACTGCAAGGCCGATGCCTGTGTTGCCGGCGGTTGCTTCCACCACGAGGCCGCCGGGCTTCAGCTCGCCGCGCTTCTCGGCTTCCAGGATCATCCATTTGCCGGCGCGATCCTTGACCGACTGACCGGGATTCATGAACTCGGCCTTGCCGAGAATGGTACAGCCGGTCAGTTCGGACGCGCGCTTGAGCTTGATGAGCGGAGTGTTGCCGATGGCTTCGACAACGTCGTTTTTGATGGTCATGTCAGGCAATTACCGGCTGGTTCACGATATGGGCGCGACCCTAAAGTAGGGTCGCCGGCCACACAAGGCGAGGGTGCAAACTCTTATTGCTGCTTTGCGAAGATGACCTGCCGGACGTCGATGTTGCCGGAGAGGAAGCCGGCCTCGCAATAGGCGAGATAGTACTCCCATAGCCGCCGGAACCGGTCATCGAAGCCAAGCGGCACGAGGCCCGGCCATGCCGCGCGAAAGTTATTTCGCCAGGTGGCAAGCGTCCTGGCATAATCTTGCCCGAAAATGCGCTCGCGGATGACAGGAACGCCGAACCGGTCTCCCAGCGACTTCAACACCTCCGGCGATGGCAGCATGCCGCCGGGAAAGACATAGCGCTGGATGAAGTCGACTTCGCGCCGATAGCCCTGGAAGAGTTTGTCCTGGATCGTGATGGCCTGAATGCCGACCAATCCGCCCGGCAGCAGCCGGTCACGCAGCTGGGCGAAATAGCGCGGCCAGAACTTCTCGCCGACCGCCTCGATCATTTCGATCGAAGCGATCCGGTCGTAACGATCGCGCTCGTCACGATAATCCTGGAGCCGGATCTCGACCTTCTCGGCGAGGCCCGCCTCAAAGATGCGCTTCTGCGCGAAATCGCGCTGCTCAGTCGAGATCGTCAAACCAACCACGCGGGCGCCAAAAATCTTGGCAGCAAATTCGGCGAAGCCGCCCCAGCCGCAGCCGATCTCGAGCAGCTTCTGGCCTGGCTTCAGATCGATCGCTTCGGCGAGGCGGCGATATTTGTTGGTCTGTGCCGCCGTGAGATCTGTGGTCGATTCCTCGAACAAGGCGGACGAATAGGTCATGCTCGGATCGAGCCAGGCCGCGTAGAACGCGTTGCCGATGTCGTAATGGGCGTGGATGTTGCGCCGGGCCTGGCGGCGGGTGTTGCGGTTGAACCAGTGCTGCAGCATCTGAACGAACCGCATCAAGGGCTTGTCGCGCAGCATGGCCTGGATCAGATCGTGGTTGACGCAGAACAGGTAGAGAAACTGCGTCAGATCAGGCGTGTCCCAGTCGCCGGCGAGATAGGCTTCCGCAATTCCGATGTCGCCGCCGTTGATCAGACGCGAGGCGAAGCCGTAATTGTGCAGGCGCATGGACGCATTCGGACCCGGCTCAAGTCCGCCGAGCCTGATCACGCGCCCATCTGGCAGGGTGACGTCGAGCGTGCCGCGGCGCAGCCGCGAGCCGAAGGTGAGCGCGAGGCGAACGATGCGCGGCAGGTCCGCGAGCACGGTTTCGACGTCATCGGGTGTCACCGAGATGGCATTCGGCATCGGCAGATCCATGCCCCCAACGGATACTGTCCGAGCGCGCCCATCCCGCTCCTGTCGCTGCACCAGAGCGCGCCCCGCAAACGGTCAGCGACCAATAATATAAGGGCGTGTTTTGCCGGGCGCCAAGGACCGTCACTGGATCGCGCCGGGAAAGTGTCCAGGCCGCCGCATTGTCGGCAATGCCCGTTCGGACGCCACGATGCGCATGTGGAAGTGGCCTGCCTCGCGTGACGCAGCTAAGGTGTGTTGCACTGGCAGGCAGTGGAGCATCGCCCCGATTTGGCGGCTTCGAGGCAACTGTGGCTGCAATATCACATGAAATCTTGGTAAGCTTGACTGCGTTTCCGGATGTTTCGGGAATGGAAGAAGCCATTGCGAGACAAGGATATCTTTCATTTCAATGGCTCCGTCATTGCTTCGTTGGGCCGTGCGCTTCGCAGGTGCGGGACTGTCCCGCAGTTCCGCACCCGGCTAAGATGGACTTTAGGTTGCGCAGAAAGCATCACGCTGTGATCAAGTTACAGAAAGGCCTCCCGCTGTCTGCCCGCGAATCGGTTATTCCCGTTACGCGGTGGCGGTGCGGTCTGCCCGGCAGGGGGTTGATGTGACGCAGCTGTTTCCGGCCGTCGCCATGCGGCAGTTCCTTGGATCTGCATCCCGAACGCTGCGTGCGTTCGCGGTGCTGTGCCTTGCTTCGAGCTCGGGCGCGTGCGTGCTGACCCAGGACCTCCCAGACCCCGCGCTGGATGTGCCCGCGCAATACAAATACGCCGGAAAGGTCGATGCGCCGCCCTCGCTGGATTGGTGGCGCGGCTTCCGATCGTCCGAGCTGACGCAGCTGATGGAGGAGGCGCAGACCGTCAACCTCGACATCGCGGCCGCCGTCTCGCGCATCGTCGAGGCCGACGCGCAGGCGCGGCAGGCAGGCGCGGCACTGTTGCCGAGCCTGTCGGGAACGGGACAAGAGGCCTATTCGCGCACCTCCGGCTCCTCGGCTTCGGGGCTCACCAACGGCGGCCGCGAGGTCGTCAACTATCAGGCTTCGCTGAGCGCCAGCTACCAGCTAGATTTTTGGGGCCAGAACCGCGACGCATTGCAAACGGCAGAGGAGACCGCCAAGGCTAACCGGTTCGACCGCGACACCGTCGCGCTGACGACGCTCGCGGCCGTCGCCAATGCCTATTTCCAGGTGCTGGCCTCGCAGGACCGGCTGCGCACGGCCCAGCGCAATATCGCCAGCGCCCAGCGCATCCTCGATGCCATCCGCGAGCGTCGCAAGGCCGGCACGGGCACCGATCTCGACGTCGCCCAGCAGGATAGCGTGCTGGCGAACCAGAAGGCGCTGGTGCCGCCACTGCGCCAGACCCTCGACCAGAATACCAACGCGCTGGCGGTGCTGGTGTCGCGCCCGCCGGAAAGTGTGCGCCTCGCGGGCGGCTCGCTGGACCGGATCGCGATCCCGCGCGTCACGCCGGGCCTGCCGTCGGAGCTGCTGACGCAGCGGCCGGACATTCGCCGGCAGGAGGCCCAGCTCGCCTCGGCGACCGCCAATATCGGCAATGCGCGCGCGCAGTTCTTCCCGACCATCCAGCTCACCGGCAATGGCGGCTACCAGAGCTCGGCGCTGGTCTCGCTGTTCCAGCCGCACGCGGCGTTCTTCCAGCTGGTCGGCAGCGCGACCCAGCCGATTTTCGACGGCGGCAAGATCCTCGGCAATTTCGAATATGCCAAGGCGCGGCAGGACGAGTTGCTCCAGACCTACCGCAAGACCATCGTCCAGGCTTTCACCGATGTCGACAACGCGCTGTTCTCGATCAAGCAAACTACGATCAAGCTGCAATTGCAGCGCGATGTCGTGAACGCCTCGCGACGCGCCTTCGACCTCGCCGAGCAGCAGCTGCGCGCCGGCACGGCCGATATCGTCACTGTGCTCAACACCCAGCTGACCCTGTTCCAGGCGGAAGACAACCTGTCGCAGGCACAGCTCGCACGCCTTCTTGCCATCGTCAGCCTGTATCAGGCGCTCGGCGGCGGCTGGGAGCCGCGAATGGAGAAACCGGTCAATGCTCTTTAAGCCGGATACGAAGCAAGGCGCTCAGGAAGGCGCGAAAGGCGGGACGGCGAAAAAGTCGCGCGGCCGTGGCTTCGTCATGACCGTGATCACGCTCGCAATCCTCGGTGGCCTCGGTTATCTCGGTTGGACCGTCATGCATCAGCAGCCGCAGCAGGCAAACGGGCGCGACCAGCGACCCGATCTGCCGGTGCCGGTGCTGGCGGCGATGCCTCAGGTCCGGGACGTTCCCGTTTATCTCGACGGCGTCGGCGCGATCCGGGCGCTCAACACCGTCACCGTGCGCTCGCAGGTCGACGGCAAGCTGATCGCGGTGAAATTCACCGAAGGACAAGACGTCAAGAAAGGCGACGTGCTCGGCGAGATCGATCCGGCACTGTACCAGGCGACCTATGACCAGGCCGTCGCCAAAAAGGCCCAGGACGAGGCCCAGCTTGCCAACCAGCGCATCGATTTGACGCGCTATGAGCAGCTCGCGGCGTCCAATGCCGGTTCCAAGCAGCAGGCCGACACCCAGCGCGCCGCGGTCGCGCAGACCGAGGCGCTGGTCAAGGCGGACCAGGCCGCGATCGACAATGCGGCGGCGACGTTGAGCTACACCAAGATCGTCGCACCGATCTCGGGCCGCGTCGGTCTACGCCAGGTCGACCAGGGCAATATCATTCACGCCTCCGACACCACCGGCCTCGTCGTCATCACGCAATTGCAGCCGATCGCGGTGTGGTTCAGCCTGCCGCAGCAGCAGATCATGCGTGTCAATGCGGCCGCCGCGAAAGGCGCCCTGTCGGTCGATGTGTTCGGCAATGACGGTGTCACCGTGATCGACACCGGCAAGCTGACCGGCATCGACAACCAGGTCGACCAGACCACCGGCACGCTCAAGCTCAAGGCCGAATTCCCCAATGCCAATTACCAGCTCTGGCCGGGCCAGTTCGTCAATGTCCGCCTCAAGGTCGAGACCTTGACGCAGGCGCTGGTGGTGCCGACCTCGGCGGTGCAGCGCGGACCGATCGGCACCTTCAGCTATGTCATCGGCGAGGGTGACATTGTCTCCGCCAAGCCCGTGACGGTGACCCAGCAGAACGAGCATGACGCGGTCATCGCCAGCGGTCTGACGGCGAACGATAGGGTCGTCACCACCGGCTTTGCCAATCTTTCCGACGGCTCCAAGGTTATCATCGGTCGCGACGAGCAGACCCCTTCGGCCGATCTGGCCCCGCGCAAGCGCACGCGTGCCCCCGACGCTCAGAAGAAGGATGGCGCCAAGGACGGTCAGAAGGACAGCCAGAGCAAGGACAGCGAGTTCCGCGCCAAGCGGAAGAGCAGCGAAGGCGATCAGAAGGGCCAGACTGGACCGGCACCCGGGCCAGGAGCAAGTCCGAGTGCATCGGGACCTGGAGCCAAGCAGCCATGATCCCGACAACAGCCGCTTGAAGCGGCAGGCGTATCCCATGGGTGTCTCCGAACCCTTCATCCGCCGTCCGATCGCGACCTCGCTGCTCGGCATTGCGCTGCTGATCGGCGGCTTGCTAGGCTATTTCGCGCTCCCGGTCTCCGCGTTGCCGCAGGTCGATTTCCCGACCGTGCAGGTGACGACGCAGCTGCCGGGCGCCAGCCCCGACGTCATCGCCTCACTGATCACGGCGCCCCTGGAGCGGCAGCTCGGCCAGATCCCGTCGCTGACGGCGATAAATTCGACGAGCTCGTTCGGTGTCAGCCAGATCTCGCTCCAATTCGACCTCAACCGCGATATCGACGGCGCCACACAAGATGTGCAGGCCGCGATCAATGCCGCCGCCGGCGTTCTGCCCAAGACGCTGCCTTACCCGCCGACCTACGCCAAGGTGAACCCGGCGGACGCGCCCGTCATGACGGTGGCGCTGCGCTCGGAAACGATTTCGCTGCGGGCCATGAGCGACATCGCCGATACGCTGCTGGCGCAGCGGCTCAGCCAGATCTCCGGCGTCGGCCGCGTCTCGGTGCTCGGCGGACTGAAGCCGGCCGTGCGCATCCAGGCCGATCTGGCGCGCCTTGCCGCCTACGGCATCGCGATGGAGGATCTGCGCGCCGCGATCGCCAATGCCAACGTCTCCGGGCCAAAGGGCTCGCTCGATGGCGCGCAGCAATCCTACATCATTGCCGCCAACGACCAGATCGCCGCTGCGGATGCCTACAGGCCTGTTATCATCGCCTATCGCAACGGCTCGCCCGTTACGATCGGCGACGTCGCGCAGATCGTCGATGGGCTCGAGAACGACCGCACCGGCGGCTGGTACGAGGGCACGCCGGCCGTCATCATCGACATCCAGCGCCAGCCCGGTGCGAACGTGATCGACGTGGTCAAGCAGATCCGCACCGAGATCCCGAAGGTGCAGCGTGCGATTCCGGCCGGCGTCAAGCTGACCATCGTCTCCGACCGCACCGTCACCATTCGTGCATCTGTCCATGACGTGCAGTTCACGCTGGTCCTCAGCGTGGTGCTCGTGACGCTCGTGGTGCTGCTGTTCCTGCGCTCGCTGCGCGCCACGCTGATCGCGGGCGTGGCGCTGCCGCTGTCGCTGATCACGAGCTTCGGCATCATGTATTTTGCCGGCTTCAGCCTCGACAATCTGTCGCTGATGGCCCTCACGATCGGCACCGGTTTCGTCGTCGACGACGCCATTGTCATGATCGAGAACATCGTTCGCCACATGGAGAATGGCGACAGCGCGATGCAGGCCTCGCTGAAGGGCGCCAGCGAGATCGGCTTCACCGTGATCTCGCTGACGGTGTCGCTGATCGCGGTGTTCATTCCGCTGCTGTTCATGTCGGGCCTCGTGGGGCGCATGTTCCGCGAATTCGCGCTGACGCTGACGATTGCGGTCGTGACTTCTGCGGTGGTGTCGCTGACATTGACGCCGATGATGTGCTCGCGGCTGCTTCGGCACGCTCATCAGGAACTCGCGGTGCCGGGGCTTGCCGCCGTCAGCCGCTTCATCGACCGCACCGTCGAATTCTACCACCGCACGCTGCTCTGGGTGCTGGAGCGCCAGCGCGCCACGCTGGTCGTGACCTTTGCGACGCTGGTCGCGACCCTGGTCCTCTACGTCGTCGCGCCCAAGGGGTTCCTGCCGCTTCAGGACACCGCCTCGATCACGGCGGTGACGGAGGCGGGGCCCGATGTCTCCTTCGCGGAGATGCAGAAACGGCAGGCCGAGGCTGCCGATGCCATCAAAGCCGATCCTGACGTGACCGGCGTGGTCTCGGTCATCGGCGCGGGCTCGGTCAATCCGACCACCAATGTCGGGCGCCTGGTCATGACGCTGAAGCCGCGCGGCGAGCGGCGCGACGACGTCGGCGTGGTCGTAACCCGGTTGAAAGAGCGTGTGTCAGGCATTCCCGGCATGACCGTCTATTTCCAGCCGGTACAGGACGTGCAGATCTCGACCCAGTCGAGCCGCTCGCAATACCAGTACACGCTGACCGGCACCGATGCGACGTTGGTCTCCGAATGGGCGCGAAAGCTCGTCGACGAGATGCGGCGCGAGCCCTTGTTCCGCGACGTCTCCTCAGAGGCGCAGGAAGGCGGCCTGCGCGCGCAGCTCGATGTCGATCGCACTCGTGCCGGCCAGCTCGGCGTCAGCCTGCAGGCTATCACAGATACGCTGAACGACGCGTTCGCGCAGCGGCAGATCTCGACCATCTACGGCCAGGCCAACCAGTACCGTGTGGTGCTGGAAGCGCTGCCAATGTACCAGCGCGATCCCTCGATCCTGTCGAAGCTCTATCTGCCGGGCGGGGCGAGTGCCACGGCCGGCGCGCCGAACGCGCAGGTGCCGCTATCCGCGGTGGCGACGCTGAAGCGCACGACGGCGCCGCTCGCGATTTCGCACCAGGCGCAATTCCCGGCGATCTCGCTTAGCTTCAACCTCGCGCCGGGCGCGGCGCTCGGCGATGCCGTCGAGGCGGTGAAGACGATCGAGACCCGCATCGGCATGCCCAACAGCATCGTCGGCGTCTACGCGGGCGATGCCGCCGAATTTGCCAAGGCGCTGGCCGGCCAGCCCTGGCTGCTGCTTGCCGCCGTGATCACGATCTACATCGTGCTGGGCGTGCTCTATGAGAGCTACATCCATCCGATCACGATCCTCTCGACGCTGCCCTCGGCCGGCGTCGGCGCCATCCTGGCGCTGATCCTGTGCGGGCAGGACCTCTCGGTGATCGGTCTGATCGGCATCATCCTCTTGATGGGCATCGTCAAGAAGAACGCGATCATGATGATCGACTTCGCGCTCGAGGCCGAGCGCGGGCAGGGCATGCCGGCGCATGAGGCGATCGTGCAGGCCTGTCTGTTGCGCTTTCGTCCGATCATGATGACGACGCTGGCCGCGCTGTTCGGCGCGCTGCCGCTGGCGATCGAAAGCGGCACCGGCGCCGAGCTCCGCTTCCCGCTCGGCATCTCCATCATCGGCGGCCTGCTGCTGAGCCAGTTGTTGACCCTCTACACCACGCCGGTGATCTACCTAGCGCTCGATCGCATCAACCGCCGCCTCGAGCAGGCCCTGCCGCCGCCGGAGCCCGACGCGCCCACGGCCGGCGCGACCGAGGGGATGCAGTGATGGCATCGATCTCGGAGCCCTTCATCCGCCGCCCGGTCGCGACCACGCTGCTGTCGATCGGGCTGTTCCTGCTGGGCGGCGTAGCCTACGAGTTCCTGCCGGTCGCTTCCGTTCCGAATGTCGACTTTCCTGCCATCTTCGTCTCGGCAAGCCGTCCTGGCGCCGATCCGTCGGTGATGGCCGCAACCGTCGCTGCGCCATTGGAACGGCGGCTCGGCGAGATCGCCGGGATTAACCAGATCACGTCGACGAGCTCGCTCGGCACGTCGAACATCCAGCTTCAGTTCGACATCGGCCGCAACATCGACAAGGCGGCGCGTGATGTGCAGGCCGCCATTAACGCTGCGCTGGTCGACCTGCCCAGCGATCTGCCGGCCCTGCCTCGATTCCGCAAAGCGAACACGGCCGGCGCTCCCGTCTTCGTGCTGGCGCTGACCTCCAAGACGCTGTCCGCCAGCGCCATCTACGACGTCGCCGATACCGTGCTGGCGCAGCGCATCTCGCAAGTGCCTGGCGTCGGCGACGTGACGGTGTCAGGCGCCGACCAGCCCGCGGTGCGGATCCAGCTCAACCCGGTGGCGCTGTCGAATGCCGGCATTGCCACCGACGACGTCCGGACCGCGATCCTCAACGCTAATCCGCTAGGTCCCGTCGGCATCTTCAACGGCGAGCGTCAGAGCGAGACGCTCGCGCTCAACCGGCAGATGCGCACGGCCAAAGAGTTCCGCGACATCGTCATCAAGAGCGCGAGCGGCAATTTCGTCCGGCTCTCTGATGTCGCCGACATCGAGGACAGCGTCCGCAACGCACGCTCGATCGCCTGGTTCAACAAGCAGCCGGCGGTGCTGATCCAGATCACCAAGCAGGGCGATGCCAACGTCATCGACACCGTCGATCGGGTCAAGGCGCTGATTCCCGCGCTGAAGCAGTGGATCCCGGCCGGCGTCGATGTTTCCACCCTGGTCGACCGGACCTCGACGATTCGCGCCAGCGTCATGGATATGCAGTGGACGCTGTTCGCAACCGCCGTCCTGGTGATGGTCGTGGTGTTCGTGTTCCTGCGCCGCGCGACGCCGACCATTGCGGCCGGCATCTCGGTGCCGCTGGCGCTGGCCGGCACCTGCGCCGGCATGTGGGTCGCCGGCTTCTCGATCGACAATCTGTCGCTGATGGCGCTGGCGATCTCGGTCGGATTCGTGGTCGACGACGCCATCGTCATGATCGAGAACATGTTCCGCAATCTCGAGCACGGCATGCGGCCGATGCAGGCGGCGCTGGAGGGCGCAAGGCAGATCGGCTTCACCGTGGTCTCGATCAGCCTGTCGCTGATCGCGGCGTTCACGCCGTTGATCTTCATGGACGGCATCGTCGGCCGTCTCTTGCGCGAATTCTCCTTGACGCTGACCTTCGCGATTCTGGTCTCGACGCTGGTGTCGCTGACGGTCACACCGATGATCTGCGCCCATTATGTCAGGCAGACCACGTCGGGATCTGCCACGCTGTTCGACCGCCTGATCGAAGGCTCGCTGTCGCGCATCGTCTCGTTCTATGCCCGCACCTTGCGCGCGGTGCTGGAATTCCCGCTGCTGACGCTGCTGGTCTTCTTCGCCACCATCGGCCTGACGGTGCTGCTCTACGCCAAGGTGCCGAAAGGCTATTTCCCGACCGACGATTCCGGCTTCGTCATCGGCGCGACGCGCGCCTCGGCCGACATCTCGTTCCAGTCGATGCTGAACCTCCAGCAGCGCCTCGCCGACATCGTGATGAAGGATCCTGCCGTGGCCGGCATCGGCTCGACGGTCGGCAGCGGGGTCGGGCCGGGCGCTGCGACCTCCAACCGGGGCACCATGTTCATCAGCCTGAAGCCGCCGGAAGAGCGCGACCACGTCTCTACCCAGGTGGTGATCGACCGGTTGCGGAAGGCACTGTTTCCGGTACCCGGCATCCGTCTCTTCATGTTCGCCGCGCAAGACGTTCGCGCCGGCGGCCGGCAGAGCGATTCGAACTACCAGTACACGCTATCGAGCACCGACCTCGAACTGCTCCAGAAGTGGGCGCCGATCGTCGCCAAGCGTATGGAGACTGTCGAGGGCATCACCGATATTTCCAGCGACCGCGATCCCGGCGGACTTCAGCTCACGTTGAACATCGATCGCCAGAAGGCCGCGAGGCTCGGCGTCAGGGTCCAGGACATCGACAATGCGCTGAACAACGCCTTCTCGCAGCGTCAGATCTCGATCATCTACACCCAGCGCAACCAGTATATGACGGTGCTGGAGATCGATCCGAAATTCCAGGTCGATCCGTCCAACCTCGACCGCATTTATGTCGCGGGCGCGGGCGATGTGCAGGTACCGCTGTCGGCCGTGGTACATGTGACGCGCGGGCTTGCCGCGCTCGCGGTCTATCATTCGCAGTCGGTGCCCTCGACCACGGTATCGTTCAATACGTTGCCGGACGTGCAGCTCCAGGCGGCGACGCAGAACATCCAGCGCGCGGTCGACGAGTTGCATATGCCGGAGGGCATCCGCGGCAGCTTTGACGGCAACGCCGGCGATTTCGCCAGGACCAGTGGCCGCCAACCGCTACTGATCCTCGGCGCGCTGGTGGCGATGTATATCGTGCTCGGAGTACTCTATGAGAGTCTTGCCCATCCGCTCACGATCATCTCGACGCTGCCGTCAGCCGGCCTCGGCGCGCTGCTTGCGCTGCAGATCACCAACACGCCGCTGACCGTGATCGCCTTTGTCGGCATCATCCTCTTGATCGGCATCGTCAAGAAGAACGGCATCATGATGGTCGACTTCGCGCTGGATGCCGAGCGCCAACGCGGGCTGTCGTCAGCCGAGGCGATCTTCGAGGCCTGCCAGGCGCGCTTCCGACCGATCGTGATGACAACCATGGCGGCGCTGTTCGCCGGCCTTCCCCTGGTCATCGCGACCGGGCCGGGTACGGAACTGCGGCGCCCGCTCGGCATCACGATCATCGGGGGCCTGTTCGTCTCGCAGATCCTGACCCTCTACACCACGCCAGTGATCTACCTGTTGATCGACCGCCTGCGCCGGCGCGCCGAGCCGCGCGCGCTTGCGGCACCGGCGGAATAGGTTGTTGAACCGCCATACGAAGCGTATAGCGGCGGTCATGTCGAACCCAGCTCAGACCATGGCCGCAGCGCCCGAGCCGATCTCCGAATGTCCGCACTGCCAGAAGCCGATGCCGCTCTGCATCTGCGACAGCGTCACGCCGATCGAGAACAAGCTGTCGCTCCTGATCATCCAACATCCGCAGGAGCAGGACAGGGCGCTCGGCACCGCGCGACTGCTCGCCAAGCACTTTTCCGACGCGACGGTGCGTGTCGGTCTGTCCTGGCCGAGCTTGTCCAAGGCGCTCGGACGTCCGATCGAAAATGCCTCGCATTGGGCCGTGCTCTATCTCGGCTCGGCACGCGCGGCCGATCTCGACGTTGAGGGCGAGATCGTCGCGCTCAACCGCAAGGGCGAGGTTGCGGACAACCAGCGCGCCATCCTCGGCAAGCTCGAAGGCGTGGTGCTGCTCGACGGCACCTGGAGCCAGGCCAAGGCGCTGTGGTGGCGCAATCCCTGGATGCTGAAGTGCCAGCGCGTCATCCTCAACCCGGCGCATCCGTCGCGCTATGGCAAGCTGCGCCGTGAGCCACGCAAGGACGGATTGTCGACCATCGAGGCCGCCGCGAACGTCCTGGCCGGCCTCGAGAAGCGCCCCGATATCGCCGAGACGCTGAACGCCAGCTTTGAACGGATGCTGACGCGCTATCGCGAGGTTCAGGCCGAAATGCCTGAATTGGCGCCAAAGCCCGCACCAAAAGGCCGCCGTCGCGATTTCCGCCGCGGCAAGAAGGCTTGACCCGCGCGGCTAATTCTTGACGCTTTCCTCGCTCGCCTGCGGCACCTGGTCGGAGGCGGAGGGCGGGAAGATGCTGTCATAAATCGCGCGCGCTTCGCGAATGAGGCGAGCCCGTTCCTGCTCGGCCTTCGGGATAAATCGGACGATCTCGCCCACGTGCTCTCCAGCGCTCGTTTGTTGGGACTGCATCCCAGCTGATGCGAAGGTTATGCCAAGTGAGCTGAATCGGAGGTTTCCGGTCATCCCCGGGAAAACCCGGAGACCGCATCCGCGCAAGAACGTGCCGCCGGCGGGGCGCGACGGTTGACTTTATCTTGGAATATCAGGGAGTTGTGATGGAGGCCACGACCAGAATTGAACTGGTGTACACGGTTTTGCAGACCGTTGCGTAACCACTCCGCCACGTGGCCTCAACGAGGGCGGAGCAATATAGGGGATCAGCGGTTTAGGCAACCCCGCGGGCCGTCGCGCGCGGCGGCGAGGCCTCAGCAGGCGGCGTACCAGCCGTCCGGAAAGGGCAGCAGGGGCCAGGCGCCCTCATTGTCATTGGCGGCTTTGGGCGTCGTGTCGAAGCTCCACGAGCGGGGCACGAGTTCCTCCTCCGGCGCGGGCGCGAAATCTTCATAAGTCATGGCGTCGCGGACGGCATCCAGCATCAAGTTGAATTCGGCTTCGCTCATCACGCCCTCCGGACCACGGATGGCGCACTGTCGCAAAGCCGGTTTGTTTCCCGATTGACCCGATCGTTCGCATTTTAACGATCGCGCGATCGGGATTCGGTTGGTTAGCGATTCCTGAAAATCCCCCGGGAAACTCTAGGTTCCTCGGCCCCTCCGCCAATGTGAAAGAGATCACATCTCCCGCGAATTATTCCTCCTACCTCTTTGCGCACCGGCCGATGCAGGCCGGCAGCGGGCAGACAGGAGACCGGTCATGAAGGCGAGGTTCTTGCGGTTTGCGGCTGTGAGAAGCCGGGCGCGTCGCGCCTCGACGGTTGGGCTGTTTCTGACCCTGTTTGCCAGCGCCGCCGAGGCGCAGAAGGGCACGCCGGAGCAGAGGCGAGGCTGTACCCCTGACGTCGATCGTCTTTGTGCCGGCGAAATCCCCAATGTCCGGGCCATAACGGCCTGCCTGAGCCATAACCGCTCAAGTACGAGCGAGGCTTGTCGCATCGTGTTCGACCGGGCCAGCGGCTGAGCTACCGCCTTGTGCATTTGTGCGCAGCAAGCACTTCGCGGCACTGACGCAAATTGCAGTGCATCGGTTGTGGATATGCTGCGGATAAGCTGTTGATCGGCGCTGATCCAGCGGGTCTTCATCACCGAGTGACGCGGCCTGACCTCGGCCTGAGGAGGGGCGGGATAAGCCCCTTCCTTTTTCGTTTGCGAATGATGGCGAATTCGTCCTTTGCAAGCGCAACCGGCTTTGTTATACGCAGCCGCGCGCGGACGACTGGTTCGCCTTTTCCTCGGTAGCTCAGCGGTAGAGCATCCGACTGTTAATCGGATGGTCGCTGGTTCGAATCCAGCCCGGGGAGCCAAATTTCGCCTTGTATTCAAAGATTTGCGAGCGTCCGTTGATCCGGCGCGAGAGGTCGCTTGGTCGATCTCTCAAAGGTCGCTGCGGCCTACATCGAGCCCAGAATCGCGTTCAAGTGGACGTGTGCGGCAGGGCACCAAATCGACTTATTTCAAATTGAGCTTGGCGGGGCCGGACTCTTACGGAGCTGATTCCCATGGCCGACATCCAGATCGACCGCGCCCTGCAGGCCCCTTCGATTCTGCCGGCGGATATTCCTGAATTGAGCGATGATGAGTGCCTCGCCTGTCTCGCTCGTGCGGTCGAGACCCCCGATTCGGCGCGGCTGGATGAGGTGGCGGCTCTGATTGGGCGCCTTGCCGTTACGATCGAATAAGCTATCTCACCTCCGATTTTCGCATTGGCATCGCCATTGGATGTCGGGCGAACGGACGTGTTGCGTTTTAGCGGAGCCTGTTCCAAAGATGCCGCCAACTCATCTCCGCGGCATCGCCCGCCATGCAGGATCCGCAAATGTCCGGTTTCTCGACCGCGCGCCAAAAGATGGTCGATGGCCAGGTGCGCACCAATGACGTCACCGATCGCCGCATTCTCGATGCCATGCTCACGGTTCCGCGCGAGGCCTTCGTGCCGGCCAGCCGGCAGGCGCTAGCCTATCTCGACCTCGATCTCGACGTGAGCGAAGCCGGCGCCAAACGCTTCCTGATCAAGCCGCAGCTGAGCGGCAAGCTGCTCCAGGCCGCCGAGATCGGCGAGGACGACAACGTGCTGGTCGTCGGCTGCGCCACTGGCTATCTCGCCGCGCTGACCGCGAAGCTTGCACGGCAGGTCACGGCAATTGAGAGCGATTCGGCTCTGGTCGCGAAGGCGAAGGACGCCTTCGCCGCGCTCGGGCTCACCAATATCACCTGTAAGGCCGCGGCCTGTGCCGAAGGTGACCCGTCCGGCGCACCCTATGACGTGATCGTCCTCAACGGAGCCACCGAGGTGGCGCCGGAAGGTCTGTTTGGCCAGCTCAGGGAAGGCGGACGCCTGGTGGGCGTCTCGGCCGAATCCCGCCCGCCGCGGGCCATGATTGTGACCCGTTCCCACGGCGAATTCGGCTATCGGCCCTTGTTCGATGCGGCAGCCCCGGTTCTTCCCGGCTTGGAAAGGGCCGCTGCGTTCGTCTTCTGACCGCCGAAACCCCGTTAAAATCCCGTTCTGAATCAGAAGTGTGGCCGGGATGCTGCACGTGAAGAGTTTCCGCTGAGAACTACCCTGAGGTGGTTCCGTCGCGCTCGGCCGCGTCCTATGTTGCTGCGGGGCAACGACTCCACTCGGATACGGTAACCAGGTTCGCGGGCACGAGCTTGGCGTGAGAATGAACGGAATTTTAGGGATGCATGGGGTGAAGCTCTTCACCGGAGCAGCGGTTTCGGTCCTGTTGCTGGCGCTTGCCGGGCCGACGCCCGCCTTGGCGGATACGATCGAGGCTGCGCTGGTGCGGGCCTATCAGAACAATCCGCAGCTCAACGCGCAGCGTGCCCAGGTGCGGTCCACCGACGAGAACGTGCCGCAGGCCCTGTCGGGCTATCGCCCCAAGGTCAATTTGAGCCTCAGCACCGGATATCAGTATCAGGATATTCAACAGACTCAGAAGGGATTGGCGATCCATAGTGACCCGCCCCTTCAGCCCAACAGCGCCAGTCTGACCGTCAACCAGACGCTCTATAACGGTAATCAGACCGCCAACAGGACCCGTGCCGCGGAGAGCCAGGTCTCCGGAGCGCGCGAGGCGCTGCGCGTACTTGAGCAGACCGTCCTGCTGCAAGCCGCGACGGCCTACATGGACTATCTGCGTGATGCGGCAACGCTCGAAGTTCAGCGCAGCAACGTGCGCGTGCTCGAGCAAACGCTGAAGCAGACGCGCGATCGTTTCAACGTCGGCGAGGTCACGCGCACGGACGTGGCGCAATCCGAAGCACAGTTGGCCGCGGGCAGAACCCAGGCCCTGACCGCCGAATCGAATCTGACGACGACGCGCGCGAACTTCCGCCGGATCATCGGGAATGAACCGTCGAACCTTGCCCCGGGCTCGCCGGTCGATCGCTTCCTACCCGGTTCGATCGCCTCCGCGGTCAATCTCAGCCTCGTGGAGAACCCGAACGTTACGGCCGCGATGTACGGCATCGACGTCAACTATCTCCAAGTCAAGATCAGCGAGGGCGCACTGTTGCCGACGGTCACGGTCCAGGCTGGTGTGACTACGGCCTATCAGCAGCAGCTGACGGTTTTCCGAAGCAATAGCGCTTCCGCGATCGCGACGGCTTCCGTGCCGATCTTTCAGGGCGGCGCTGAATATGCGCTGATCCGCCAGTCCAAGGAGAACTTGGCGCAGCAGCGCCTCAATCTCGAAACCACCCGCGATCAGACTCGTGCCAACGTCGTGCAGGCATGGGGCCAGCTGGAAGCCGGCAAGGCTCAGGTGCAGTCCGCGCAGGCCCAGGTGACGGCTTCCGAGATCGCGCTGAACGGCGTGCGCGAAGAGGCCAAGGCCGGTCAGCGCACCACGCTCGACGTGCTCAACGCTCAGCAGGCGCTGGTCAACGCGCGCGTCGCGCTCGTCACTGCACAGCACGACCGAGTCGTGGCATCCTATTCCGTGCTGAACGCGGTCGGTCGTCTCGCACCGCAGGTGCTGGGCCTCAACACCACCGTCTACGATCCCAGCGTGCACTACCAGCAGGTCCGCGACAGCTGGGCCGGCGTGCGTACGCCTGACGGACGCTGATTGCCGCAATTCTCCGGTCGGCCTCGCAAACTGCAGAAGCCGACCGGGGCTTTGCTTGCAATCGTCAAAATCCCTGACATAGCCTTGCCAAGAAGCTGCGGGTCGATTCGCTCCGCTTTCGATGTTGCATGTGTAATGCTCGAGTGACGGGGCAGGGGCGCACCGCCTCACGTAGAGCTGTGATCTGGGGACAAGTCTGGCTGTCGCGACGAAAATCTCGAAGCGCACATCCGGAACCGGCCAATCCTGTCGTGCTTGG
>Ga0209758_1001609_pt1 | contig 25785 bp, 24 predicted proteins | sample AraplaMF_Col_mMF_FD_184258 | JGI IMG/M metagenome (GOLD analysis project Ga0209758, IMG submission 184258) | Arabidopsis root microbial communities from the University of North Carolina, USA - plate scrape MF_Col_mMF (SPAdes) (version 2) | ecosystem: Host-associated > Plants > Roots > Endosphere...
TCACCGGTTCCAAACCCAACCTGAAGTAGCTTCCGGTCAACAAGACAGGCCAGAACGGCCGCTTCATGTGGTGATCGAGGTGTCTTCTTTCGGCAAACTCGCCATCGTGGCGGGCGTGTCGGCGCTGGTCAGCGCCTGCGCCGTCACGGCGATCAGCCCCCAGCCGCTGCGGATCGCGCGGCTTGAGGCCGAAGGGTTCTCGTCCGGCCCGCCGAAGGCCGGCTCGGGCGCCGTATCCAAGGCCGCCGACGGCCACTTCTGGGCCGACGCCCAGGTGACCAGCGCCGCTGGCGCCGCCCAACAGGTCCACTTCCTCGTCGACACCGGCGCCACCGCCGTGGCCCTGACGCCCGAGGACGCCGAGAAACTCGGCATCAAGCCCGCCGAGTTGAAGTACGGCCACAACGTCACCACCGCCGGCGGCAACGCACGCGCGGCCGCCGTGACCCTGGCCGCCATCTCGATCAACGGCGCCCGGCTTGAGAACGTGCAGGCGCTGGTCGTCTCCGACGGCCTCGACGTCTCGCTGCTGGGGATGAGCTACCTAGGCCGCCTCACCCGCTTCGAGGCCACGCGCGATACGCTTCGCTTCGAGCCCTAGCTTCACCTCGGCCAGGGCCTGGTCGATAACCTCCAGGCCCGCGCCGGTCTTCACAGCCTCGACCGTGAGGATACGCCGCCAGGCGCGCGCGCCGGGCATCCCATGGAACAGGCCCAGCATGTGCCGGGTCATGGCCGCAAGGTGCGTGCCCGCCGCCAGCTCGGCCGCCACGTAGGCGCGATAGGCCTCGACCGCGGCGAACGGATCGATCGCCTCGCCTTCGCCGAAGATCCGCGCGTCCGCCTCGGCCAGGATCGAGGGCGTGTGGTAGGCCGCCCGGCCCAGCATCACCCCGTCCACGTGCTTCAGGTGCTCCTGCGCCTCGTCCAGCGAGCCGATCCCGCCATTGATGACGACGGTCAGGTCCGGCCGCTCGCGCTTCAGCCGCCACACCAGCGGATAGTCCAGCGGGGGCACGTCCCGGTTCTCCTTCGGCGACAGACCCTTCAGCCACGCCTTGCGCGCGTGGACCACGAAGGTCGTGACGCCCGCCTTGGCGCAGCGCTCCACCAGGCCGAACAGGCTCTCCTCCGGGTCCTGTTCGTCCACGCCGATGCGGCACTTTACCGTGGCCGGGACCTTCACCGCCGCGCCAATGGCGGCCATGCAGTCCGCCACAAGCTCGGGCTCGCGCATCAGGCACGCGCCGAACCGCCCGGACTGCACGCGGTCGGACGGGCAGCCGACGTTCAGGTTGATCTCGTCATAGCCCTCGGCCTCGCCGATCCGCGCCGCCTCGGCCAGGTCCGCCGGCTCCGACCCGCCCAGTTGCAGCGCCACGGGATGCTCCTGCGGGCTGAACTTGAGGAGCCGCGCCCGGTCGCCATGCAGCACCGCACCCGTGGTCAGCATCTCGGTATAGAGCAGGCTGCGCGCCGTCAGCGTCCGGTGCAGGACACGGCAATGCCGGTCCGTCCAGTCCATCATAGGCGCTATACAGAGTAAATGATGTTGATTTTTCAATGATTTGCGCTTATTCTTCAATGCGATCGGTGCAAAACGGGTGCACCGATTTTACGACCCTTTTCGATCCTTTTCGCCCCGTTTCGATCCAGCACTGCACCCATTTTGCACGCGAAAAATGGCCTCCATCCGCAAGCAAAAGTCCGGCCACTACCGGGTCTGGATCCGGCGCAAGGGCAAGTCCCTGAGCGAGACGTTCGTCAACCGCGACGATGCCAAGACCTGGGGACTCGAAGCCGAAAGGCAAATCGACCGCGGCGGTTCGCCGATCCCTTCGCGGATCGCAAGGCTCACAACGTTCGGCGAACTGATCGATCTGCACATCGCCGACATGACCGAAGTCGGCAAGCCACCCGGGCGCTCGAAGGCCGCCACCCTCAGCATGCTGAAACGCGATCTCGGCGGGAAGAGCATGGCGGACCTTGACCGCGACCAGCTCCTCAAGTTCGGGCGCGCCCGCGCGGCGCAGGGCGCAGGCCCGGTGACGCTGCAGATGGACATCGGGGCGATCAAGCTCGTCGTCTCGCACGCCGCCGCCGTGCATGGGCTCGACGTCTCGGTCGAGCCGATCAACCTCGCGCGTATCGCGCTGGCGCGGCTGGGCCTGGTGGGCAAAAGCAACGAGCGGGATCGCCGGCCGACGTACGACGAGCTGGAGAAGCTCTTCCGGCACTTCGACAAGAACGAGCGCTACACCATCCCGATGTCGCGGGTGATCAAGTTCGCGATCGCCACGGCGATGCGCCAGGAGGAGATCTTCCGGGTCACCTGGAGCGACTATAACCCGCGCACCAAGATGCTCCTGATCCGTGACCGGAAGGACCCGCGCGCGAAGAAGGGCAATGACCAGCGCATCCCGCTGCTGTCCGTCTCAGGCTTCGACGCCGCCGCCCTCATCGAAGAGCAGCGGGCCATCCGCGCCAACGAGGACGACCGGATCTTCCCGCACCATCACAAGTCCGCCGGGACCGCCTTCACCCGCGCCTGCACGATGACCAACATCAGCGACCTGCACTTCCACGACCTGCGCCACGAAGGCACGAGCCGACTCTTCGAGGCGGGTTTCGCGATCCAGCAGGTGGCGCTCGTCACAGGGCACAAGGACTGGAAGATGCTGCGCCGCTATACGCACCTGAAGCCCGAGTCCCTTCATGCCATCGCCGCCGGAATGAGCCGCTGAGGCGGCGCGCGCAACCCGACGATCCACAGGCATCGCGACGCCGGTGGTTGGCCGGCGCCGCTTGTCGGCGCATCATCGGGGCATGAGCGAGCGGTTCGTGGTCAGGCCCGACACAAGGGGATTCAGCGTCTTCGACCTGGTGCTTGGTCAGGTGGCGGAGATCGCGAAGATCCCGCAGCAGGCCCTGTCGACGGAGGACGCCGAACACCTCGCGCAGCTGCTGAACCGGCAGGCGCCGGCGCCTGCGGCCGAACCGCTCAACTGAGGAAGCTGCGGAGCTCGCGACGGGCCCCAGCCGCGCTGATGGCGGGTTCGGTCGGCTCGGTGGTTGAGGTGCGCGCGCCGCGATCCGCCCAGGCCTGCAGATCGTCGATCGCATAGACGACCCGGCCGCCGATCTTGCGATAGGCCGGGCCAGTCCCGAACGTGCGGTGCTTCTCGAGCGTTCGGCCGGACAGGCCGAGCCAGTCGGCGGCCTCGTTCGTCCGGAGCAGTCGATGGGGCGTGGCGGTCAGGACGTCGCTCATGTCGCGGTCTCCAACGGATCTTCGCCATCCTGCGCGTCCGCCGCCCGATCACCGAGGGCGTAACCCTACCCTCGCCAGCGCCGCGCAACGGGCGGGGAGCGTCGATCACCCGACCTTGGCTTTGACACAGGCCCACCGAGCATGAACAACATGTGACAAGTTCCGGTTGTTGCGTGCGCAAGCTCATGGATGTCTTGCAGGACCAGGATGCGGCGGCTCGCCGTGCGACGCTCAGGGCCATCCTGAAGCTTTTCCGCAAGCGCAGCGGCTTGAAGTCGGCCGAGATGGCGAAGCTGATGGGCAAGGGCCTGCGCACCTATCAGCGATGGGAGTCCGGCTACTACGGCGTCCAGGTCGAGCCGATCCGGCGGTTCGCCGAGATCGTGCACGTCGACCCGTGGGGCATCATCTTCGCCGTCGAGTTCGGCTCGGTCGATTTCGCCGTCGACACCGCCGGCAACAACGGCGCGTCACTCCTGCTGGTGGCGCTCCGGCGGCTCCATCGCCGACCGGGCGGCAAGGCGCTGCGTGAGCTCGATCCACGCTCGCTCATGCTCACCTACACCCGCGGTTTCGACCTCTTGATCAAGCGCGCCGAAGAGTACGCGGCCGACCTCGAGCAGTGGATGTTCGACGAAAGCCTGGGCGGCGGCGACGATGATCCCGACGACGGGAAGCGCTAGCTGAGCGGCGGTCCGGCACGGCCGGCCGGCGGATCCGCGATGAGACCCAGCGTCCGGGCCCGGACCACTGCCTGGACCCGGGTCCGAACGCCGAGCCGGCCGCAGGCCCGGAACACGTGACGTTCGACGATCCGGTGCGAGACGCCGAGGATGACCCCGATGTCGCGGGAGCTCTTCCCTTGCTGAACCCAGTACAGGCATTCCGTCTGACGAGGCGACAAGGTCACCTGATCGTCCTGACCTCCAGGTTCCCGGCCGCCAGGGCGGTCTTCGTGCAAGCCACTCATTACGCGATTCCTTCGAATACCGAGCGCCCAACACGTCTCGGCTTCCGAACACATGCAATTATTCGATTTCGCGCGAAGTTCCCGGAGTTCGCCAGCGGGACAACCTAAGTCGCACGGCGCGCCAAACCTTGCGCTCGACACGCCAGATTTTGGCGCGTCCCACCGATCCACAGGGAGGAGGTTACGCCCTCGCCGCCCGACGCCCCGCGCGCCAGCCTTCTGGCGAAAGGACGGGCCCCCATGCTGGATCCCCAAGCCCTCGTCGCCCTTGCCGCGCAGTGCGCCCCGGCGGTCGCTCCCGCCACCCTGCTCGCGGTGGCCCGCGCCGAGAGCGGCCTCGACCCGCTTGCGATCGGCGTCAATGGCGCGCACGGCCTTCGCCCGCGCGTCAGTACGGCCGCCGAAGCCGCCGCGGCGGCCAAAGCCCTCGTCGCCGCCGGTCGCGACATCGACCTCGGCCTCGCGCAGATCAACGTCCGCAACCTGGCCCGGCTTGGCCTCACCATCGAGGCGGCCTTCGATCCTTGCCGGAACCTTGCAGCCGCGGCGCAGGTGCTCGGGGAAGGCTATGCCCGCGGGCAGGCCCGCCACGGACCCGGCCAGGCCGCACTGCGCGTCGCGCTCAGCATCTACAACACCGGCCACGCGGAGCGCGGGTTCGCCAACGGCTATGTCGCCCGCGTCACGGGCCAGGCCGTCGCGGCTCCCCTTCCCTCCGGCCTCGCGGCTTCAGCCGAGCCTCCGCCGCCCGCGGCCTGGGACGTCTTCGCCCGGGCCGCCGCGCGGCCTTCCCGCTTCGTCATGTCCCAGCCAGGAGCCACGCCGTGACACCCTCGCGCCGCGCTCGCCGCCTTGTCCTGCTCGCCACCTGCGCCGCGCTCGCGGCCGGGCCTGCCTATGCGCAGGACGTCGGCGGAGACCTGGGCGGATTCATCCACCTGCGCAATGTCAACACCGGCCATCCCGGCTCGATCACCACCGTCCACGCCAACTCGGCGGAGCTCGCCTTCGAGCAGCTGACCCTGCTCGTGAAGGAGAGCGAGGCCGGCCGCGACCTCCACCGCGACGACATCCGCCAGCTCCTGGTCCGGCTGGTGGACATCGTGGTCCATGTCGAGCGCCGCGACGGCCGCTTCCGCCTGGCGGAGGTCTGGCATGAACCGCTTCGCCGCCACGCCCTGGCCGCTTAGGGCCGCCCTCGCGGCAGGCGCAGCAGCCCTGGCCGCAAGCGTCTTGGTCGCGCTCGCGGCGACTGTCGCGCTGGCGGGCCTGCGGCAGCTGTCTGGGGAGGTCGATCCGGCCGCCGTCCCGGCCTGGTTCTGGTACTACCGCCACGATCCCGAGGTGCAGCGCTGGAGCCAGGTCGGCGCGATTAGCGCGGCCGGGATCGGTCTCGTCATCGCGGTGGGAATCGCCGGCCAGTTCCGCCGTCCGCTCCATGGCGCAGCGCGCTGGGCTTCGGAGGCCGAGATCCGCCGCGGCGGGCTGCGCGCGGCGACCGGGATTGTCCTCGGCCGCAAGGCGGGACGGCTGCTGGTCTTCGGCGGCCAGGAGCACGTGATGCTGTATGCGCCCACCCGGACCGGCAAGGGGGTGGGCGTGGTGATCCCCAACCTCCTCACCTGGCCCGGCTCCGTCGTCGTGCTCGACGTCAAGCGCGAGAACTGGGAGGCCACGGCCGGCTTCCGGGCCGCCCATGGACAGGAGGTGCATCTGTTCGACCCGCTCGACCCGGAGGGGCGGACCGCCCGCTACAACCCCCTCGGCCACATCGATCGACAGGATCCGGCGACAATTCTCGACGAGCTGCAGCGGATCGCGGCCATGTTGTTCCCGCACCCGCCCAACGCCGACCCTTTCTGGGCGGAGTCCGCCCGCACCGGGTTCGTCGGCGTCGGCGCCTACTTGGCCGAAACCCCCGAACGCGCCCTGACCCTCGGAGACGTCTATGCGGAGCTCACTGCCGGCGACCCCCGGACCCGCTTCCCCACTCTCATTACACGTCGGCGGGAGGCCGGCCGCCCGCTGTCAGCGGGCTGCGTGCGCGCCCTCACCGACTTCACCTCCTCGTCGGAGAACACCTTCGCCTCGGTCAGGCAGAGCCTGACGGCGAAGCTGAACCTCTGGGTGAACCCGCGCGTCTGCGCGGCCACCGCCGCCAGCGACTTCGACCTCGCCGCGCTTCGCGGCCGCCGCGCATCGATCTACCTGGCCGCCTCGCCCGACAACCTGGCCCGGATCGCGCCGCTCTACGCGCTGCTGTTCCAGCAGCTCGTGGACCGGTCGTGCCGCGAACGCCCCGACCCGGCACGCCATCCGCATCAGGTCCTGGTCCTGCTGGACGAGTTCGCACGTCTCGGCCACGCCGACGTGCTCGCCAAGGCCTTCGCCTACGTCGCGGGCTACGGCCTGCGGCTGCTGCCGGTCCTGCAATCCCCCGCCCAGCTGCGGGCCGAATACGGCCCGGACGTCACCGAGGAGGTCCTGGCGAATTGTGCGGTCGAGATCGCTTTCGCACCGAAGGAGCTGCGCCTCGCCCGCGACCTCTCGGAGCGCCTGGGCGACACGACCGTGCGCAGTCCCTCGCGCAGCCGTCCGACGGGGCTGTCGCGCGGCCACCGCAGCGTCAGCGAATCCGAACAGCGCCGCCCGCTGCTTCTGCCGCAGGAACTAAGCCAGTTGCCCGACCAGGACCTGATCGTCCTCAAGGCGGGTATGCCACCCATCCGGGGTCGCAAAGTCCGCTATTACGCCGAGCCGGCGTTTCGCCGCCGCCTCGCTCCCGCTCCCACGATCGCACCGGCGCCGGCCGCGCGCATCGACCCGCCGCCGCCTGATACCACGGCGGCCGGCACGGGCGATCCGCTGACGCTCGAGGCGATTGTCCCGATGCTCGCCGCCGAGGGCCTCGAGCCGCTCCCGCCCGAAGGCGCGTCGCCAGCGGCCATCGAAGCCTGGGTGGAGCGCTTCATCGACGCGTCCGCCGTCGTTCCCGCCAAGGAGTTCCCCCATGGCTGATGACCTCAACATCGTGGCGCCCGAGGGCGACCGCAGATCCAACGCCCCCGGTGACGTGCCGGACCATGTCCGACGTCGCTATCTCACCGAAGCGCGGGGCGGGCCCGGCCTCGGCTTCTACGGCGACGCGCGAACGCAGGCGGCCGCCTTCCGGGACGAGGGGCGCCGCCTCACCACCGACCGCAACGATCCCCATGTCGTCCGCGACCTTGTGGCCATCGCCCAGCACCGCGGCTGGAACGCCATCGCGGTTCGGGGGCATTCCGAATTCCGACGCGAGGTCTGGCTCCGGGCGCAGGCGGCCGGGCTGGAGGTCCGCGGCTACCGCCCCAGCGAACGCGACCGTCAAGCCGCCCGCCCCCCGTCCCGCGACGATCCGGGGACCTCGTCCCCTGGCGCCCAGGCGCGGATGCGCATCGTCGAGGGCGTGGTGCGGGCCCGGGTCGTCGAACCAGCCGAGCAATCCCGCATCCTTGCGTCGGCTCGGGCGCGCTTGGCGTCGTGGCTGGAGCGGGGGGCGCGGTTCGAGCGCGCCGACGCTCGGGACCGCGAGCGCGCGAGGCGGTGATCGAGCGGGCGCCACGTGGGGGCCGCTCAGCCGGCCTCGCCTCGCGGTTTCCCGACGCCACGGTCCAGGGCCTGGCGCTGCCGGGACGAGGGCTCGTAGCCCACAAGCTCGTAGACCCTTCCCAGACTCCCGAACCGCTCGATGTACTGCCGCGCGGACGGGGTCTCTGGCGCAACGTCGAGCAGCGTGCTCGTCAGGCGCCCCTTTCGCGCCAGCAGGGCTCGCGCGGCTCTGATCATCTGTTCCGAACTTCTCGCCACAGGGCTGAGTACGATGTGAAGGCCGCAGCGTCACCAGTTGCGGGCCGAATTCAGCCGGATGCTCCGAGCGCGCGCCTAGGCTCCGCGGGCGTCGTCGGCGACCAGGGCTTCGATCTGATCGGCCAACTCGCGCGGGTTGAACGGCTTGGGAAACATCACGGAACCGCTCACGCCGAACCGCGACTGATGGGCGGCGTGGCCGGTGATGTAGACCACCTTAAGCTTCGGGTTCAGTTGTCTGGCGCGCCGGGCGACGTCGAAGCCCGTGGTCCCGACGCCGAGATTGATGTCGGCGACCAAGACGTCGAAGCTGCGCGCCTCTCGGGCCAGCGACTGGTAGGCCGCTTCATCGGTATGAGCGACTTGGACATCGAGCTTGGCGTCTTCCAAGGCGTCCTGGATCAGCTCCGCGACGTCAAGCTCATCCTCAACCAGCAGGACAGTCGTCACAGCCGCCCACTCCAGCCCTCAGCCAATTACAGTGCCCAGGACAGGCTTTTGTTTCGTGATTCCGGCGCTTTCGCGGCACACCTTCGCCGTTCGGAGGCAGGTCCGGCCATGCTTCGCCCTTGGGTCCGCGATTTGGTGTTCACGTGGAGCCGACGCCAAAGGATGGTAGAGGATAAGGGGTCGACCGCACGACCCTGATCGCGGTCGTGCGCCAGCAGCCGACATCGAATCCGGCGCCGAAAGCCGACATCTCAGCTGTCATGCCCATGCCGGTGGTGCAGGTCCGGATAGTGCGGGTGCTTGTGGATCAGGTGTTCGTGCCGGTGGCGGTGGGTGTGAGGCTCGCCCGCAGGGTCGTCGGGGCCATGGGCGTGCCGGTGGTGGTCGTCGTGCATGTGGGCGTGCTCGTGCTCCAGCGGCTCATGCTCATGCTCATGTTCGTGCCGTTCCACGAGGTGTAGGTAGAGACCCACGGCCATTAGCGCGGCGGCTGCGACCAGCGTCCACGTCACCGGTTCCGAAAACAGCGCGACCGCCAGCAGCGCGCCGATGAAGGGTGCCGTCGAGAAGTAGGCGCCGGTCCGGGCGGTCCCGAGGTAGCGCAGGGCCAGGACGAACAGGACAAGGCTTACGCCGTAGCCCAGGAAGCCCACGACAGCGGCGCCGGCGATCAGACCCGGCGCGGGGAGGTGCGCCCCCATGGTCGTTGCCAGGGCGAAGTTCACGGTCCCGGCGGCCAAGCCCTTGATCATGGCGATCTGGACCGGGTCCGAGCCGCTGATCCGGCGCGTCAGGTTGTTGTCGATGCCCCAGGCGAGGCAGGCCCCGGCGATGTAGAGCGCGCCCAAGCCGAAGCCCGCGAGCCCGCCGCCCTGCCATGACAGCAGCAGGGCGCCGGCGAGGATCGCGGCGGCCCCGAGGAGCAGCCGCCGGTCCACGTTTTCCCGGAAGACCAGCCAGGCGATGGCCATGGTGGCGAGGCCTTCGAGGTTGAGCAGCAGCGCCGCCGATGACGCGGGCGTGGTGGTGAGGCCCAGCATCAGGAGCACCGGGCCTGCCACACCGCCCGCGAGAGCGACGAGCGCCATCCAGATCCAGTCTCCGCGCGCCAGGGGGGCCTCCTCCGAGGGTCGGCCTGCCGCCTTCCGACCGAAGTGGACGACGGCGAGGCCCAGGCCCGAGCCCAGGTAGAGCAGGCCCGCGAGCAGCCAGGGGTTCACGCCCTCGCCCAGCAACGCCTTGGCCAGCGGGGTGCTGGCGCCGAACAGCGCCGCCGAGGCGATGCCGAGCGGCGCGCCGGGCCAGGCGAGGAAGCTGCGGAGACTGGTCATCGGATCACTCCGCCGGAGCCGGAGCCGGCGAACCTGCCGGTCTGCGGCGAACGCCATGGGCCAGCCGGTAGAGGGCGGGCAGCACGAGCAAGGTCAGCACCGTCGAGGAGATGATGCCGCCGATCACCACCGTGGCCAGCGGGCGCTGGACCTCGGCGCCGGCGCCCACGTTGAAGGCCATGGGCACGAAGCCGAGGCTGGCCACCAACGCGGTCATCAGCACCGGGCGCAGGCGCGTCACCGCTCCGTCGTGGATCGCCTCATCCAGAGGCCGTCCCTCGGCCAGCAGGTTGCGGATGAAGCTCACCATCACCACGCCGTTCAGCACCGCAACGCCCGAAAGGGCGATGAAGCCGACCGCCGCCGAGATCGAAAGCGGCAGGCCCCGGAGCGCCAGCGCCGCGACGCCGCCCGTGAGCGCCAGGGGCACGCCGGTGAAGACGATGGCCGCGTCCCGCCAGGAGCGGAACAGCGCGTAGAGCAGGCCGAAGATCAGCCCGAGCGCCAGCGGGACCACGAGCTGGAGCCGCTTCGAGGCGGAGATCAGCTGCTCGAAGGTGCCGCCGTAGCTCACCCAGTAGCCGGTCGGGACCTCGACCTCGTCGCGCACCTTGGCCTGCGCCTCGGCCACGAACGAGCCCAGGTCGCGGCCCCGCACGTTCGCGGTGATCACGACCCGGCGCTTGCCGTCCTCGCGGCTGATCTGGTTCGGCCCGACGACGACCTCGATCCCGGCCACGTCGGCCAGAGGCACGAAGCCGCGAGTGCCACCCTCGCCCGCCGGCAGCGGGATGCGCAGCCGCCCGATCTCCTCGACGTTGCCGCGAAGCTGTTCCGGCAGCCGCACCACGATGGCGAAGCGCCGGTCCCCCTCGAACATCTGGCCGGAACGCGCGCCGCCGATGGAGGCCTGAACCGTTGATTGGATGTCGGAGACGTTGAGGCCGTGCCGGGCCAGCGCGGCCCGGTCCGGCGTGATTTGGAGCACCGGCAGGCCGGTGGCCTGCTCGACCTTCACGTCTTCCGCGCCAGGGATGGTCTTGATCACCTTCTCGACGTCGCCGCCCACGGCCAGGAGCTCGTCCAAGTCGTCGCCGAACACCTTCACGGCGACGTCGGAGCGGACGCCGGAAATCAGCTCGTTGAACCGCATCTGGATGGGCTGGGTGAACTCGTAGTTGTTGCCCGGGACCTCGGCGACGGCCTTCTGCAATTCGGCCACGAGCTCCGCCTTCGGCTTCCTCGGGTTCGGCCATTCCGAGCGGTCCTTCATGATGATGAAGGTGTCCGCCACGCTCGGCGGCATGGGGTCCGTGGCCACCTCCGCGGTGCCGATCTTGGCGACGACGCGGTCCACCTCCGGGAATCGCTTGATGCGGGCTTCGAGCGCCGTCTGCATCCGGATCGCCTGCGAGAGGCTGGTGCCGGGGATGCGCAGCGCGTGGAGGGCGATGTCACCCTCGTCCAGCGTCGGCAGGAATTCCGAACCCATCCGGCTGGCGCCCAGGGCGCTGATCAGGACGAGGACGGCGGCGCCGGCCGCCATGGCGGTGCGGTTGCGCAGCGCAAACGCCAGCGCCGGCTCATACCACCGGCGCGCCGTGCGCATGACGCGGCTCTCCGTCTCCTCGACGCGCCCCGTGACAAAGAGCGCAACGGCGGCGGGCACGAAGGTGAGCGAGAGGATCATGGCCGCCGTCAGCGCCAGCACCACAGTGATCGCCATGGGGTGGAACATCTTCCCCTCAACGCCGGTGAGCGCGAAGATCGGGACGTAGACCAGGGCGATGATCAGGACACCGAAGAGGCTGGGCTTGATCACCTCCGCTGTTGCCTCGGCGGTCAGGTCGAAGCGCTCGTCGCGGGTCAGCAGGCGCCCGAGCTGGTGCTGGGCCTGACCGAACCGCCGCAGGCAGTTCTCCACGATGATCACGGCGCCATCCACGATGAGGCCGAAGTCGAGGGCGCCCAGGCTCATCAGGTTGCCCGAGACGCGCCCCTGCACCATGCCGGTGATGGTCATCAGCATGGCCACCGGAATGATGGCCGCGGTGATCAAGGCGGCGCGGACATTGCCCAGGAGCAGGAAGAGCACCACCACGACGAGGAGCGCGCCCTCCACGAGATTGGTCTCGACGGTGCGGATGGTCCGCTCCACGAGGTTCGTGCGGTCGTAGACCGGCGAGGCCTCGACGCCCGGCGGCAAGGCCTTGGCGGCCTCCTCCAGGCGCTCCGCCGCGGCCTTGGCCACGGTCCGGCTGTTCTCGCCCATCAGCATGAAGACGGTGCCGAGCACGACCTCGCGACCGTTCTCGGTGGCGGCGCCGGTGCGCAGCTCCTCGCCCAGGGATACGTCGGCGACGTCGGCGACCCGCACCGGGATTCCGCCGCGATAGCTGACGATGACGCTTCTCAGGTCATCGACCGTGCTGGCTTGGCCCGGCACGCGCACAAGGTACTGCTCGCCGAAGTGCTCGACGTAGCCCGCGCCCACGTTGCCGTTGTTCTTCTCCAAGGCGGCGATGACGTCGCTCATGGCGAGGCCGAACGAGCCCAGCCGTTCCGGCCACGGCGTGACGTGGTACTGGCGCTCGAAGCCGCCGATGGTGTTCACCTCGGTGACGCCGGGCGTCGTCCGGAGCTGAGGCCGGATCACCCAGTCCTGCAGGGTCCGCAGGTCCTCGGGCGTGTAGCGCGTGCCGTCGGGCTTCCGGGCGGTGGGCTTCGCCTCCACGGTGTACATGAAGATCTCGCCCAGGCCGGTCGCGATGGGGCCGAGCGCGGGCTCGACGCCGGGCGGGAGCTGACCGGACGCCTGTTGCAGCCGCTCGTTCACGAGCTGGCGGGCGAAGTAGATGTCCGTCCCGTCCCTGAACACGGCGGTGACCTGGCTGAGGCCGTAGCGCGAGACCGAGCGGGTGTATTCGAGGCCCGGCAGCCCGGCGATGGCGGTTTCGACGGGGAAGGTCAGTCGCTGCTCGGCTTCGAGCGGCGAATAGCCTTCCGCCTCGGTGTTGATCATCACCTGCACGTTGGTGATGTCGGGCGTGGCGTCGATGGGAAGGCGCTGGAAGCTCCAGACGCCCAGGGCCGAAATCACGACGACGGCGATGAGCACGACCCAGCGCAGCCGGACGGCCTGGCGGATGAGGGCGGCAAGCATGGGGGTTCCGGCCTCCTAGTGATCGTGGCTCGCGCCCGACTTCTCGACGTCGGCGCGGATCAGGAAGGCGTTGTCGGTGACGTAGACCTCGCCGGGGGAGAGCCCGCCCAGCACCTCGGTCCACTCGGGCGTGCGGCGGCCCAGTTCCAGCATCCGCACTTCGTAGGTATCGCCCACCCGGGCATAGACCACGGTGAAGTCGCGGAAACGTTGAAGGGCACGCGTCCGCACCGCGAGCGGGGCCTGCTGCCCGCCCACCGTGATCGTGCCGCTGACACCCATGCCCGGACGCCACGAAGGGTTGGCTGGCAAGTGGGTGTGCGCGATCAGCACCGGGTTCATCGGATCGGATGTCGGCACGAGCGCCTCGATGGTCGTGACGTGCTTGGCGTCGCCGGACAGGCTTCGGACTTCGACGGGCTGGCCGACGCGCACGCGTTCGGCGTCCCGCGGATAGATGAAGAACTCTCCGTGCAGCTTGGTCGGGTCGGCGATGACGAGGATCGGCGCATCGCCTGCGACGCCGCCGGGGCTGCCGTTGCGTTCGAGGATGACGCCCGAGATCGGGGCGCGAACCGAATAGGTCTGCAAGCTGTAGCTGCTCTCGACACGCGCCACGACCTCGCCACGTCGGACGGTGTCGCCCACGGACTTGGATAGGCTGACAATCCGGCCCGGATACATCGCCCGCACCTCGGTCCGGGCCTCGGGCAGGATGTCGACGCGGCCTTGCACGTCCAGCGTCTCGGCGATGGCGGCGGGACCGGCGGCCTCGACCTTCACGCCCGCGGCGTCGGCGGCGGCGCGCGCCATCGTCGTGCGGCCTTCATAGGAGGCGTAGGTCCAGGCGTGCTGGCGACCGCCTTCGGCGGCCGTTACCTTCACGTCGAAGGAGTGCGGTTCGTGCACCACGCCGCTGCCGGCCAGGTAGTCGTTCTCGGGCGTGAAGGTGAAGCGGTCGCGCTTCGGTCCCAGGCGCGTCAGCTCGACGATGAGGTTCACCTCCTTCGGGCTGATCGGCTTGTCCTTCCGGAAGACGTAGGCGCGGAACTGGGGCTCCTGGCCGTCCTCGAAGATGGTCATCTCGACGGCGAAATCCCCGTCGCGAAGCATCCGCCCACGATGCGGCCCGCGCTCGTAGTCGGGCGCAGCGGCATGCCCCGGTTCGGCCTCGGCCTTGGGCTTGTCCCCGCAGCCTGTGAGGCCGGCGGCGCAAAGCGCGAGCGCCAAGGCGGTGGTGATCATGTGTCGGGACATCAGCGGCTCTCCGCGGTCGCGATGAGGCCGGCGTGGCGACCGGTCAGCCGGTCCAGGCGCACGCCGTCGAGGTTGAAGGATTTGAGGAGGTCGAGGCGGCGGGCCTTGGCGTCGGTCTCGGCCCGCTGGGCTTCCGTCACCTCCAAGTAGGTGAAGGCCCCGCCGCCGCGGTTGAACCCGTCGCGGACCAGCGCAATGGCGCGCCGGGCGCTGGGGAGCACCTCGGCCTCGATGCGGCGGACTTCCGCGGCGGTGGTCTCGCGGCGCGCGATCAGCCGGCTGATTTCCCGCTCGCGCTCGGCACGTGCCACGGCGACCTCCGCCTCCGCAGCGGTGCGCTCGGCGCGGGCGCGGTCGATGTTGGCGCGGTTCGTCTCCTTGAGGCCCAGCGGGATGGAGCCACCGACGACGAACGCGACATCGCCCCCCGCGCTGAAATGCCGGACGCCGGCGCGGACCGTGGGGTCCCACACCGAGCGCCCCTCCTCGATCCGGATGCGGGCCATGGCCGCGTCCCGTTCGGCTTCGAGCAGGCGGAGGTCTAAGGGTTCAAGCGCCTGGAGCGGCGCGGCGGGCGTCGGCGCCAGCGCCGTGAAGGCGCTCGCGTCAATCTCGACGTCCGGCTGGCCCAGATAGGCGGCCAGCGCCGCACGGGCGTTGCGGGCGTTGTCCCGCGCATGGTCGAGGGCGATCCTCGCCTGCGCCACCGCGGTCTTGGCGCGCTCGCCTGCGAACAGCGGGTCACGTGCGGCAGCGACCCGGCGCGCGGTCTCCCGCTCCAGCCGCTGCGCAGCGGCGAGGCGCGCCTCGGCGACACCGATAGCCTGCTCCGCTGCAGCGGCTTCCACCCAAAGGGCCTGCACCGTCGCGAGCTGGTCTAGGGCGCGGACCTGTGCCCGCAGCCGCGTGACGGCGATGTCGGCGCGGGCGGCGCCGATGCGGGCCTCCCGCTTGCCGCCACGCTCCAGCGTCTGCTGCCAGTAGAGCGTCGTCTCGGTGTCCTCGACCGTGTTGCGGTCGCCCGTGCCCGCGAAGTTCTCGACGTCGAGCCCGACGGTCGGATTGGGCTTCACGGCGGCCTGCCGCGCGCTCGCCTCAGCGGCCTGAATGCGGGCCTCGGCGACCGGGCGGGTGAGATCCTGTCCCGCGGCGCGCGTAAGCACCTCGGTCAGGCTGAGGGGTTGGGCATAGGCCCCCGCCGGCAGCGCGAGCAGCGCCGCCACGGCGGTCGTGGCGAGCCGGCTACGGGCTCGCCCGGCGCGGTCTGCGCCGAAGAAGGGAAACATGCTGGAAGTCTCGCGAACGGATCACGGCGTGCCCGCGCACAGAGACGCGGGCGGTTCAGACGCGCTGGCCGTTCCGTCTCGGCGGTCGCTCCAGGCCTCCGGGCCGTATGCCGCCGCGATTGATAGCCTCCGGCGGCGACAGGTCCGTCACCACCGCCAGGGTCACCGGCGCCGCCTCCACCGTTGCGATCACGCCGGTGGGCGCATCGGAATGGTGGTGGTGGGTCGCGCCCGGCTGATGGTCTCCCGCGTCGGCCTTGCCGTCGGGGATCTCCTGGTCGTGGTCGGCGTGATGATCGTGGTGGTCAGTGTCCGCCGTCAGCGTCAGGTGCACGCCGTGGTCATGGGAAACGTGGCTGTCGTGCTGGTAACGGTCCAGCACGCTGGCGGCCGACGCACCCGCGAACACGAGCGAAAGCCCGACGCAAAGCAGCGCGACCAGTGCTCGCAGGGGTGTCAGGGTCCGTCCCACGGCGTGAATGCTTATGGGGCCACGACCACGCTGGCAAGGCGTCGACCTTGATCTGGACGGTCACGGTTCCCAGATCATGCGGATCGGGCCTTCGGCAGACGCCCGGCTTTTTCAGACGCGTCCTCGTCCAAGCGCTGCCCTGACCTCGGTTCGCCGAGGGGCAGGTCCTGGCGCTCTTCGGGCTGCTCCTCGCGAACCGTATCGAGGAGTTCCGCCATGGCCGACGTCATCGTCTACGGCTTCCCCGTCAGCACCTACGTCAACATCATCAGGCTAGTCCTGACCGAGAAGGGCGTGCCGTTCCGCTTCCACGACCTGGAGCCGGAGATGGGCCAGGCGAGCCACCTCGCCCTGCACCCGTTCAACCGGGTCCCGATCCTGGAGCACGACGGCTTCCGCATCTACGAGACAAGCGCCATCGCACTCTATGCCGACGAGGCCTTCGCCGGCGCCTCGCTGCAGCCGGCGGATCTGAGGCAGCGGGCCGTCATGCATCGCTGGATCAGCGCGCTCAACGCCTACTTCTACCCCTACATGGCCTATCACCTCGGCCACGAGCGGATCGTCTATCCGAAACTCGGGATCGCACCCGACGAGAAGGTGGTGGCCGCGGCCCTGCCGAAGATCGCCACCTGCCTCGAGGTGATGGAGGCCGAGCTGGAGACCAACGGCGACTATCTCGTGGGCGGGCAGCTCACCCTCGCCGATCTATTCCTCCTGCCCAGTCTGACCACGTTGAGCCGCACGCCGGAGGGGCAGGCCATGCTCGGCGAGAAGCCGCGGGTCCGCGGCTGGTGGCAGCGTCTCCAGGGCCGACCGAGCGTCCAGACGGTGATGGCCATGGTGGCCCCGCACATCAACGTGCCTGTCGAGCATGCGCGCAGATGGGTCGACGGCCATCGGCCGAAATACTGAGGCGGGAGCGGCGGCGCGGTCTCAGTAGTCGGCCTTGAGGCTGAGGTAGAGGCTCGCGCCGTCGCGCTCCCGGCTCCGCAGGTCCGGCCCGCCCGACACCAGTAGCGACCAGTGGCCGGAGGCGCGCCAGGCCGCACCGAGCGCCAGGACCGTGGAGGTTCCCGCCCCGGCCTCCTCCGCCGTCTCGTGGTGGACCTCGCCGCCCACCGAGAGGCGCTCGCCCACGGCTCGGGTCACGGCAACGCCCACCGACCAGACGTCGCGCCGCCCGTCGCCCGGCCGCAGGCGGTAGCCCCCGCCGCCGAACATCGACCAGGGGCCGATCTCCTTCTGCGCCCAGATCGGCAGCTCCAGTGTCGGCCGCCGCTCGCCGAACTGGCGGTCCCCGGTGGGCAGGGTCACCGCCGGGAAGACGGCCATGTCGAGCCCCCGCCCGTTCGGAGCCTGATGGGCGAACCGGTACTTGGCCGCCAGCTCCACGTCGCCCCGCCCGGTGTGGCGTCCGTCGCCGCGCTTGAAGCCGACCGGCGCCACCAGCGTGAGTTGGAGATCGGGGGCCGCGCCGTAGTTCAGGTCGAGACCGGCCTCCCCGTCGGTCCTCCCGCTCGCCCGCGCACCGGAGCCGAAGGCGTAGATTTCCCAGCGGCCGGGATCGGTGGGGACGGGATCGTCGGTGAGGTAGGGCGGCCCGGCGACGGTGGGCGTCGCCGTGACCAGCGCCAGGGCCATCGGCACGGCCCCGCCCCACCGACGCCGCGCCGTCATCGTGGTCGCAGCACGAGGATCGCCGCGCCGCGCTCCCCACGTGCCGGCGCCGCCACGTAGAGCCGGTCGAGATCGGCGCTGAAGAGCGCGGTGCGCGCGCCCGAGGCGGTCGCGATGTTCGCGACCTTCGCGTAGGCGCCGTCACGGCGCTGGAAGACGTCCACCTGTCCGTCACCACAGGCGACATAGAGCCGTCCGCGCGGCGCGTCGAAGAAGAGGTCGTCGGAGTCGCTGCAGGTCGCCAGGGCCTGCTTCGGATTGCCGGTCGCCGGGTCGAACACAACCAGCCGGGACGGCAGACGGTACGCCACCGCGACCTCCCCGGCCGTGCGATCGATCGCCAGGGAGTAGTTCCAGCGCCGCCCGCGGTTCTCCCAGCTCGCGACGAGCCCGCCGGTGGCGAGATCGGCCACGCCGATGCGCCCTGCCCCCGGGAGGTTGACGTAGGCGCGGGTCCCATCGAGCTGGAATCCCTCGGGATGCGACGGCAAGGGCGTGCGGCTGAGCACCGCCCGCGTCGCGGGATCGATCACGGCGAAGGCGCCCGCGCCGTAACCAACCACGACGCGGCCGGACGTCGGATCGAGGCGGACGTTGTCCGCGTCCTCGCCGAGGTCGACCTGCCCGGCGGCCTGGAGGTCGGACGCGCGGAAGAACCGCACCGATCCGTCGCCGCCGTGCGCGACCACCAACTCGTCGCGGTCGGGCAGGAAGGCGATGCCCTGCGGCTCCGGCAGGCCTGCGACGTGGCGCCTGACGCGCCCGGCGCGAAGGTCGATGGCCTCCAGCGTGCCGTTTTCGAGCGCGGCCACGAACAGCCGGCCGCCCTTCGGGTCGATGGCGAGGTGGTCGATTCGTCCCTTCACGTCCCGCAGCGGGATCGTCCGTTCCAGCTCCAGCGGCGCCGGGTCGCTCGCCGCCGGCCGCGGCGAACAGGCCGCGAGCGCGGCCGTCGCGAGGCCAAGGACGGCGAGGAGAAGCGGATGGGTCATCGCGGCCTTCCCGGCGTGGCGCAGGGGCGCGCCGTGAGTTCTCGAAGCAGCCCATCGACCTGCGGGACGAGCGCCGCCTTGGCCGCGGCGTAGTCGGCGTTCCATGAGGGCGTCGACCAGCGGCGGGCGTCCGCGAGCGCCGGGGCGTCCCCAGCCTCGTCGAAGGCCACCACCACGTCCGCCGCCCTGACATCCTCGCCCGTGAGAGCGCGCAGCGGCTCCGCCGCCGGATCGATGCCGTCCGCCTTGAGGTTGGCGCGGAGGGCCGGCGTGACGTGGTCTTCGGGGCGAACCCCGCGCGAGCGCACGACGACCGGGACTCCCTGGGCCGCGGCCTTCTGCTTCAGCATCTCGCGGGCGATGGCGCTCTTCACCGTGCCCGCCGGGCAGACGAAAAGGACCTGCGGCGGCGCGCAGGGCGCGGCCGCCCTCGCGAGCCTGGGCAGACCGAGGGCGCCAGCGGCCCCAATGATCCAGCGCCGCGTGGGCGACGGCGCCACAAACGGGCTCACCGCCCCGCGACCTTCACCTGGTCCAGCGCGCCCCGCAGCACGGTCGCCAGCCGCACCGCGTCATCGTTGGCCCAGAAGTGCATGAAGAAGAGCCGCGGCTCGTCGTCCAGCATGTGGTTGTGGATCGCGGTCACCTCGACGCCGCCGGCGCGCAAGGCCTTGATCACCGGGTTCACCTCGCTCGCCGTCAGCACGAAGTCGCCGGTGATCGCCGCCTTCCCGCCGCCCGTGGGCTGGAAGTTGATGGCGATGGCGGACCCCATGGCCGGCGGGATCGCCATGCCGTCGGACTTCGGCGGATCAGCCCGCGGAATTCCGTAGGCCAGCACCCCGCCGTTCACGGACCCCTTGGCGTGAAGCGCGGCGTCGATCTTGGCGGTGTCGATATCGAGAGCCGCTGGCGCCGTGGGCGCCGCGGGCGCCCCGAACGGCGTGCCGGTCTTCGCCAGCGCGGCGTGCAGCGCCGTCGCCAGCTTCACGGCGTCGCCGTGGCCGTCGATGTGCATGTACATGGTCGCCGGCGCCGACCGCAGCAGGTGGTTGTGAAGGGCGGTGATCTCGATGCCGTTCTGCTCGAGGACCGACATCACGGGATTGACCTCCTCGTGGGTGAGCACGAGGTCACCCATGACCATGGCGTGGCCGCCCATCTCTCGGAACGCGATCCACGAACCGAGCGCCAGGGTCGGCCGAATCGCGACGCCGTCCAGGGTGACCTTGAGGTCCGACCGCGGCAGGCCGATCCGGTAGACGTCGCCTTGCACCGAGCCTGCTTTGCCGACCGCCTGGCCGACGGCCGCCCAGTCGGGCGGGGTCTGCGCCCAGGCGCTCGTCGCGCCGAGGCCGATCGCCAGCACGGTCGCCAGGCGAAGGGCGGCAACGGGATTACGCATGTGACTTCCTCTCAGAGCGCCGCCGGCGACAGGCCGACGAGCAGGTGGATCAGCACGCCGGCGACGGCGCAGGCGAAGAGCAGTGGGATCATTGGGACCTTGAACCGGAAGGCGGCCACCGCGGCCGCGATCGTCAGGCCCGCGCTCCAGAGGTTGATCGAGGCGAGCGCCGGAAGCTCCAGATCGAGACCTCCGATCTGAACCGGCGTCATCCGTGCGAACAGCACGTGCAAACCGAACCACACCGCGAGGTTCATGATCACGCCCACGACGGCCGCGCTGATGGCCGCCAGCGCCGCGTTCAGCGCCCGGGCGCCGCGAAGCGCCTCGACGAAGGGCGCGCCGAGGAAGATCCAGAGGAAGCACGGGACGAAGGTCACCCAGGTCGTCAGCACCCCACCGAGCACGCCCGCGGCGAGCGGGTCCAGGCCGCTCGCGTTGCGGTACGCCCCCATGAACCCCACGAACTGCGTGACCATGATGAGCGGTCCCGGTGTGGTCTCCGCCATGCCCAGCCCATCGAGCATCTCGCCGGGCTTCAGCCACCCGTAGGTGTCGACCGCCTCCTGGGCGACGTAGGACAGCACCGCATAGGCGCCGCCGAAGGTCACCACCGCCATTTTCGAGAAGAACACGGCGATCTGCGCGAAGACATCGTCCCAACCGAGCAGCAGCCCGATCGCCACGACCGGAACGAGCCAGAGCGCCGCCAGCGCGCCGCCGACCGCGCCCACCCAGCGCAGGTTCACCCGGGCGTGCTCGGGTGTCTCCTCACCCAGCAGGGTCTCGGCGTCGGGCACCTCGTGCGCCACCTTTGGCCCGTGTCCGGCGGCGGCCGCGAACTGGGGCAGGCCCATGCGTCCGCCGACGAACCCCGCGACACCAGCGGCCAGGATGATGAGCGGAAAGGGAACGTCGAACGCCCAGATGCCCACGAACGCCGCCACGGCAATCCCCACCATGACCGGGTTCTTGAGGGAACGGCTCCCGACCCGGATCACCGCCTGCACCACCACCACCAGCACCGCGGCCTTGAGCCCGAAGAAGAAGGCCGCGACCGGTCCCAGCGCACCGAAGAGCGCGTAGAGGATGCTCAGGGCCATGATGGCGAGGAAGCCCGGCAGCACGAACAGCGCGCCGGCCGCCAGCCCGCCGGCCGTGCGATTCATCAGCCAACCGATGTAGATGGCGAGCTGCTGGGCCTCCGGCCCGGGCAGCAGCATGCAGTAGTTGAGCGCGTGCAGGAACCGGCGCTCGCCGAGCCAGCGCTTCTCCTCCACGAGGATGCGGTGCATGACGGCGATCTGCCCGGCCGGCCCGCCGAAGCTCAGGGCGGCCACGCGGGCCCACACCTTCATGGCCTCGCCGAACGGGACCGGAGGCGCACCCGGGGCGCCACGCAACACGTCAGCCGTCATCGCGAGCCTCGCGTTCCGCCGCCAGTCCTGAACGAGAAATCGATCGGTCCACTCATGCGCTCCCGGTCCCGCCGAAGCGGGTCAGAAGCGGGTCTTGGACGGCGGACCGTCTGCGCCGGGCGCCCGCGTTCGGCCCGGAGGCCCTTCTCTACAGCGCTGCGAGTCCCGCCTCAAGCGGAGCCTAGTATTGGTGCGTTGGCCGGGCTTGCGCATGGTGGGCGCCCCGTCGCCCAACCCCACCCCGCGGCGACGGATGGTCAGGCACATGGCTGAGGATATGGGGTTCGAACGAGCGACCCAAATGGCGGCCATGCGCCACAAGCGGTCGTTGGCTCCACGACCGCAACCGGACGTCGGTGGGCCGGCGGTTTAGGCCGCTTCGTGGACCGATGCTAAAGACGGGAGGTGGCGCTTTCGAGACCCCATCCAAGAGCTCCCGCGTCAGGGACTTTCGGAATGCCTTCGTCCAGTTCCCCATCGCGGCCGCATGGCACTGGAGGTGACGACGGGATCGGAGAAGGTTTCCGCGATTGGGTGGAATGTCGTCTCAGCGCGGAAGTAGCCTCGCTGAACGAGGTCCATCTCAATGCTGCCGTCAATCTCGGTCGGATTGACGAAGTGGGCGTCGAAGTCAGCTTTATGCCGCTGGTAGGCCTCACGCGGAACCGTCACTGTCCAGATCAGGTGTTGCATCTCGAACCAGAAGTCGATCTCGACTTCGCCGTTCTCGACCACCACGGTGGACGCGATCGTTAAATCTTCAACGCCCTCAAACTCTTCGACCCGGAATGACTCGATTGCCTTAAGGCAATGCGGCGGCGTGTCCGGCGTGGCTAAGAACTCCCTGCAGCGCTCGACCGAAAACCTGTTGAGAACGGCTACGGTCGCGTCGCGGCCATGTTCCTCAAGCGTAGGGCACCACGCCTCTTCAAAGGCTTCGAGCTCTTCCTCCGTCAGTCGGGGCTTAGCGTCATCAAACGAGCTCGCCGGGACGGAGCTTTTGAGGAGGTCACTCTCTGCGTCCGACAGACGCAAGCTGACCTGGCCCCACGGATCGCGCTCCACACTGCCTTCGAGCTTCGCTTGGCGCAGCGCGTTCGCCCCCATGAGGCTGATCGTCGGGTTTCTTTGAAGGACCGGGATAGCGCCCTTCACGCGAAGCCGGAGCGCTTCCCAAATCAAGGTCACGTATGACGGCCCACCGTCGAAGGACGACGACACTATCCCGACGAGGTAGCCGTTGGCATCCATGACAGCGCCGCCGCTCATCCCGCCGACTGATTCCATCGCGACCTCAAAGCAAGGGGAGGCCATGCGCTCCCCCCGCCCGTCTGGATAGGCCGCCGTGACTAGGCCCGAGGAGACCAGCGGCGTGATATATGCGGCCTCGTCCTCAATCTTCTGATGCCGGAATCCGACCGCCCAAAGGCGGTCGCCAAGCAGAGGAAGCGCCACCTTCATGGGCGCAAGGGTCAGCGGGGCATTGGCGAGCGCGTCTGAATTGAGCGTGCAGCTGACGAGCGCCATCTCGGACGTGACTTTGCGGCTGTCGTCGAACTGGCTCGGCCCAGCCAGGGTCATGACGTCGATCGGCAACCAAGCTCGCGCCCCGTCGGGAAGGAACGTGAGGCAGACAGGGCCGCCCCCTGTATGCGGAAACTCATCGAGGACATGTGTCGCTGTCAGAATGAGCCCCGGCGCAACCATGACCCCGCTGCCCAGGACCGTGGCACCCTCGTCGTCCAAGCGCGCCAGGGCGACCATGGCGTCACCGGCCGTGTGCAGGGCGTCCAGCGACGCTAAGCCGTCCTCCTCGGAAAAGACGGCGGTGTTCCACGAGAGCTTCAAATCCGCGAGGGCGGGATTTGCGGATGTGATCTCTACGACGTGGCCCATGAGTGATCCTGAGGATGCGGAACGGGGATCCCCCTAGCGCGCAAGAGCACCGTGGGGTCGTTTGCATAGAGGTGCCGTCGGCGGCGTACAGCAACAGCGTTGCTCTCTAAATAGATGCTTCCCAGATACGTCGTTGGTCGGGACGATGGAGGTCCTTTTGGAGAGCAAGTCGTGCTGAAGGCCACCCAGGAAGAGGCTGAACGGGTTCGAGAATACTTCGAGTGGCAGGCCCCCGACCTCGAGGTGACCTTCATGCAGAAGGTCTACTCGGAAGCTGTCCTCCACACGCGCCACGACGTGTGGGACCTCCACACAAATAAGGATCGCTGGTGGGTCATCACCGGGGGCACAAACCTCTACTCCCAAGAGCAGTTCCCAAACATGGACCTCGCTCTCACTTTTCACATCGGGCTGATGCTCCGTGTTCCGCGTACGGAAGAGCAGCGGCAGGACGACCTGCGAATCCTTCCATTTGGGCTCGTCTTTGAGAAGATGGAGCAGGCCAGCGCGGCGCTGACGCAGGCGCAGAATGTCTCGGACTATCAGGCTATCGGTGTTCGTTGCCGCGAGGCGCTGCTCGAACTGATCGGTGCCGCGCAAGATGCGGCCAGGTGGACGGACGCAGCTCCGCAGCGCGCCAACTTTCGCGCGTGGACCGACATCATCTGTAACGAGCTGCTACCGGGCGACGCGAACAAGGAGCGCCGCGGAGCCTACAAGAACGCGCTTGAGTCCGCCTGGACGTTCTCAAATTGGCTGACGCATTCGAAATCGGCCACCTGGGTTGATGCCGATATGGCGCAGTCGCTCAACGACCATGCCATCGCCATCGTAACGTCCCTGATCCTTCGCGCGTTGCGTGGTGTACCGGACGAATGCCCGAGCTGCGGCTCGCCGCATCTCGAACCCGAGCAGGGCGAAAACACCGAGACGCCTGGCGTCCTCTGGGAACGGCCGCGCTGCACCGACTGCGGCTGGGCCGGTAGGCCCGTCCCAATCCTCGATCTTGAGGAAGGGCTACCAATCATCGCCCGCGAAGGGGACGAGACCAATGAGTGTAGCATCATGACGGTGCCGTTACGCACAATACTCAAGCCTGGAGACCCCAAAATTGAGCCGCTGAAAGACACGCAGGCTGGGCCGCCGGAGCATGCCGTCTATTTTGCATATGGGTCCAACATGTCGACCGCCCGGCTGCGCGAACGCATGCCGAGCTGCGAGCCGCTTGGCATTGCCACTTTGCCAAGCCATGCCCTTCGCTTCCATAAGCGTAGCCGGGACGGGTCCGGCAAGTGCAACGCGTTCGCCGCAGGCGATGACGACAGCGTGATCGGAGTCCTCTTCAGGTTCGATCCCACCGAGCGCGCCGCGCTAGATAGGGCCGAGGGGGTCGGGAGCGGCTACGAGAGCGCGACGGTCACGGTAGTCAATGACAAGGGCCGCAGGCGAAAGGTGCTGACCTATCTCGCGAGTTCCGACTACATCGATGACGGCCTCAAACCCTATACCTGGTACAAGGACTTCGTCCTTGCAGGCAGCAGGGAGCACGACCTGCCCTCCGATTACGTTGCTGCATTCATCCAATCAGTTGAAGCGACGGAAGACCCAAACGCAGCACGGGAGTCGAAGCAGCGGGCCACGCTCAGACGTGGTGAGCTTTGAGACTGCCACGCGCAGAGGTTAGCTCCGGAACAGAGGTCGTCGAAGGTCAGCCTGTGCGCGGGCGACGACTTCACCGTCCCTCGATCAGGCGGGCGGCCGCTATGGCGCTCTGGCCATGCGCGGGGTGTTCAGCCCATCGCCGGAGAAGGTCCATGTCCGAGCGTCGTCCCAGCCGGCCAATCAGTTGCAGAGCGAATTCGCGATGGCGCTGATCCTTCTCGTCGGGACGTGGGCCACGCTCAAAGATTGAGCGGCTGGCGTAGCCGGGCGCGAGTACCTGACGCGCCATTCGCAGCATGCCCGCTGGAAAGTGGGCTTCGAAGGTGACGCGCGGCGTTGGCCAGAACGCAATCTCCCGCTGCAGAAAATAGACGATGTCGAACGCCACCGCGGCGCCACAGGCCTCCAACGCGTCCCAGCCAGCCTGCATTTCCGCTGCGGGCGTGGGTTGAGGTGCGTTGAACGCGTAGACCAGTGGCGCGGCGCGCAGCCAAGCCACCTCGACCTCGTTCAGCGATGTCTCATCCATCGGCGCGATGGGAGCGCCGATCGTCGCCAGGAGGGCGAGGGCCAGGGCGTACACACGCACTGCGTCTTGCTGCGAGTGCTGATGTCGCCAGGGACGTCGGCAGAATTCCGCAAGCCGCGGCGGAGGCTCCGGCGGCGGATCCCGCGCCAGAGCGTGC
>Ga0209758_1001610_pt1 | contig 25785 bp, 22 predicted proteins | sample AraplaMF_Col_mMF_FD_184258 | JGI IMG/M metagenome (GOLD analysis project Ga0209758, IMG submission 184258) | Arabidopsis root microbial communities from the University of North Carolina, USA - plate scrape MF_Col_mMF (SPAdes) (version 2) | ecosystem: Host-associated > Plants > Roots > Endosphere...
CGGAGCGACAAGATACCCTATCTGATCCACGGCGGATACGAACTGCCGCTGCTGCTCGAAGGCCGCAAACAGCTGGCGCGCTTCTCGGAACATTACCCGCCGATGAAATTCAAGGGTGAGGAGCAGTTCGACCGTTGGGTGGCCGAGGGCGTACTGCACCGTGAAGAGGTCGATGAACCGTTCGACGCTCCCTTTCAGACCTCACAAGGGACCTGGAATGGACTTCGGACCGTGTATTACACACGCAAGGGCGAGGAATGGCGCATCCCGGCGGTGAAGCTCGTATTTCATGCGGCGGGCAAGTCCGGCGGCTGGAACGAATACTTTGAGCGGCTCGAGGGCATGTTGTTCGGCTATGAGGACTGGCAGAATGACTGGTGGATCAAGCAGGGCGTCTCCGGCGGCGGCTTTGGCGGCGCGTCGTTCTGCTGCGCAGTCAGCGCGGACGGGCTGACGTGGATCGAAAGCTCCGGATTCCGCGCGTTGCCGCCGATCGATGGCCCGATGCTGATGCTGCAGAGCTATGACAAGGCCACCGAGGACGAACTGTACGCTTCGATCCTGCGAAGCCCCGGCAGCGTCGCCGTGGCGCGATTCAATATCGCGGGCAGGCACGCCATGAATTTTTTCGATCTGCGGAACGGTCCGTACGAGCTGGCGGCCGGGCGGATCGCCGAATTCAATCGGTTCTTGAACGGGCATGTGGCCATTGTGGCGAGGCGCGGCGACAGTTAGCTCGCCGCTCCCAACCCCGTCATGCAATGACGGGGTTGACGAACCCGATTCAATTCAAAGTCTTCAGTACCGATTTGCGGCCTGCAATTGCGCCAGCCGCTCCTCCATCGCCTGGCGCAGGTCGTAGCCGCGGCGGCCGAACGAGGCATTGCGCTTGCCGATGAAGTCGCGCTGCTGCGCCGTCAGCGCCAGCGCCGCACGGTGGCTGTCGGATTCGGCGCTGGCGATCAGGCGCAGGAAGACGTCGTTGATGTTGCGGTCGAGCTGGGAGAGGCCGGGATCGCCGCAGATCGCCTTCTCCACCTGGCGCTTGGCGGTGGCACAATTGAAGCTCGACAGATTCTTCTGGTAGGCCAGCGCACCCAGCCGTTCGATTTCCTGCGCGATCTCCTGATGGTTGGAGGCCGCGGTCTTGTCGGACGGATCGAGGCGGACCGCCTCGGCGTAGTCTTGCACCGCCCGGCCGCGATCGCCCTTGCCGCGCCATGCCGCGCCGCGGTTGTTATAGGCGCGCTGAAATGTCGGATCGAGCTTCAACGCCGCATCATAGTCGGCAATGGCGCGATCGTAATCCTTGCGTGCCTGATGAGCGTCGCCGCGATTGGTCAGGAATTTTGCCTCGGGGCGGATTCTGATCGCCTCGTCGTAATCGATGATCGCCGCGGCATAGTCGCCATTGCCGGCGAGATGCAGCCCGCGATTGTCGAAGAATTCCGGTTGCGAGGGGTCGATCCGGATCGCCGCCGAATCGTCCTCAAGCGCGCGTTCGTTGCGGCCAAGCTTGCGCCAGGCCGAGCCGCGATTGGTGTAGGTCCGCGCATTGGAGGGATTGAGGCGGATCGCCTCGTCGTAATCGGCAATGGCTTTCTGATACTCGCCCTTGAAATACCAGGCGGCGCCGCGATCGGAAAACGCCTGGGCGAAATCCGGTTTCAGCCGCAGCGCCTCGTCATAGTCCTCGATGGCGCGGTCGTATTCACCGGCGTTGTTGAAGGTGTTGCCGCGGCTGGCATAGCCATTGGCGTTGCCGGGCTCGAGCCGGATCGCCCGGTTGAGCGCCTCGAACGCCGCTTCGGTCTTGCCGGTCTGGCGCAGCATCTCGCCACGGGCGCGGAACGCGCGAGCCCGGTCCGGATCTTTGGCGATGACCGCGGCAATTTCGGCCAGCGCCTTGGCAGTCTGGCCGCTGTTATGGAGCGCGACGGCGCGGGTCACCGTGGCGTCGAGACGGTCGCCATCCTGCGTCGCCGGATTGTCGATCACCGCGGTGCAGCTTTCGATCAACTGCGCCGGCGCAGCCACCGACAGCGGCACACAGGCCACCGGCGGATCGACCGCGGCCTGGGCGCCGGCGGCGACGGAGGTGAAAAGGGCGACGGCAAGCACCGCGCTCGCGGCAATGGGCAAAACAGGGGATCGCATCGACGGCCCTTTGCAATTGGCATGTCACGGGCGGCAATGCCGCGTCGGACACTTGGTCGCCGCAGGCTTGTTCGAGGTTCGACGGGGCGCGGCCGCAGGACTGGAGCCTTTCCGGTTCTGATTGAATCAGAACCGGGCTCTAGATTCCTGTTTTGACGCGTTTTCTTCAGGCGAACCGGTATCCCCCGGATCAAGTCCGGGGCATGCTTTGCTCGAAAACGCTCTAATATCCGTCGGCGCCGGCGAGTTGCTGGAGCCGCGCTTTCATCGCTTTTTGCAGGTCGTAGCCGGGACGGCCGAACGAGGCGTTGCGGGTGGCCAGGAACGCTTCGTGTTCGCGACGCACCTTGCGGCCGAGGGCGCTGCCCCGCCCGACGTCGTTGAGCACCAGCACCAGGACGCCTTCGATCTCGCGATCGAGGTTGGCCAGCGCCGGATCGGCGCAGATCGCCTTCTCGACCGGCCGTTTCGCGGTGGCGCAGTTGAAGCTCGGCTTGTTGGCGACCGCCATCTGCGCGCCGAGGCGTTCCAGTTCCTGCGCCAACGCCTTGTAGTTGGCGCGCGCGGCGGGGTGCTGCGGGTTGAGCTTGAGCGCCGCGCCGAAATCCGAAAGCGCCCGCGGCCGTTCGCCCTTCTTGCGCCAGAGCTCGCCGCGGGCGTTCAAAATGTCGGCCAGTGTCGGATCGAGCTTCAGCGCCGCGTCGTAATCGGCAATGGCGCGGTCGTCCTGCTGCTGACGCCGCAAGGCGGCGGCGCGCGCCAGCAGCGCCCGGAGGCGATCGGCGGCGGGTGTCTTCTCATTGTCGATGACGGGGCCGCAACTGGCGGCGATCTGGTCGGGGTCGGCTTCGGCCATCGCCGCGGCAAAACAGGGTGCGGCATCGATCTTGGGATCGGCCGGAGGCTCGCTGACGGCGGCGAAGCCAATTCCCGGCATGATTGAAAGAACGACGGCCGCGCCCGCCATCACGGTCATCGAACAACGTCGCATCGGTCCTGCTCACCCGCTCCGAGCCAAGCTCGCCCCTCCCCGTGACCATAGCGTGGAAGCGCCGCCGACGGAATGCGGCCGACCGCCCGAGTGGAGGCCGCCACAATCGATGCTAGACTGCGCCCCCAGGGATGGAGATTCCGCTTGAATACACTCGAATGGATCATCGCCCTGCTACTCGGCGCGGTGCTGCTCTCGGCCGCGGCGCGGCGCGCCAAGGTGCCTTATCCGACCTTCCTGGCGCTGGGCGGGGTGTTGCTGGCGTTCCTGCCGTCAGGGCCGGCCTGGACGCTGGAGCCGAGCCTGGCGCTGGCGCTGTTCGTGGCGCCGGTGCTGCTGGATGCCGCCTACGACACCTCCCTGCGCGACCTGCGCGACAACTGGCTGCCGGTCTCGACCCTGGTGGTGGTGGCGGTGGGGCTGACCACGGCGGCGGTCGCGGGGCTGATGCGCTTCTTGCTGCCGGACATGCCGTGGGCGGCGGCGATTGCGCTCGGCGCCATCGTGGCGCCGCCGGATGCCGCGGCGGCGACCGCGATCCTGCGCCAGGTCAAGCTGCCCTATCGCATCCTGAAGATCCTGGAGGGCGAGAGCCTGCTCAACGATGCCAGCGCGCTGTTGATCTACCGGGTCGCGGTCGGCGCCGCGGCGATGGACCAGATGACATGGAGCCACTTTGCTCCGACGCTGCTGCTTGGGGTGCCCGGCAGCCTGGCTGCGGGCTACGTCTTCGGCAGGATCTCGATGGCGGTGCTGCCGCGCCTTACCGATCCGCCGAGCGCCATCATCGTGCAGTTCGCCAGCACGTTCGTGGTGTGGATCGTCGCGGAACACGTGGGCCTGTCCGGCATCCTGACCATCGTGGTTTACGCCTTCACCGTGGCGCGCACCGCGCCGGCGGAGATCCCGGCGCGGCTGCGGGTGCCCGCCTATGCGGTGTGGGACACCGTGGTGTTCGTGCTCAACGTGCTGGCGTTCGTGCTGATCGGGCTGCAGCTGCAGCCGATCTGGCTGCGGCTCGACGAGGCGCTGCGGCTGGAATACTGCATGATCGCCGCCATGGTGCTCGGCGTGGTGATCCTGACCCGGATCGGCTGGGTGATGTTCTACAACACGGTGCTGCGCTGGTTCGGCCTGCGAACCAGCCGGCCGCTGGCGCCGCCGACGGTTCAGGGCGGCATCGTGGTGTCATGGTGCGGGATGCGCGGCATCGTCACCCTGGCGGCGGCGTTCGCGCTGCCGGAGAACTTTCCGTATCGCGACCTGATCCTGCTGACGGCGTTTGCGGTGGTGCTGGGATCGCTGGTGATCCAGGGCCTGACGCTGCGGCCGCTGATCGCGATGCTGCAGCTGCGGGACGACAACCCGGTCGAGGCCGAAGTCGGCCGCGCGCGCGCCACGGCCTACCGCGCCGCACTCGATGAGATCGACGGCGATCCCTCGAACGAAGCCGAGATCCTGCGGCTGGAGTACCGCGCGCTGCTGCTGCGCGCCAAAGGCGATCCCGACGGCGTGACATCGGGCGAGCTGCCCGCCGATCCGCTGCGCCGTCGCGCCCTCGGCGCGGCCCGGCGCTCGATCCTGGCATTGCGCGAGTCCGAAGAGATCGGTGACGACGCGTTTCATCGGCTTGAGGAGGAGCTCGATCTCGCCGAACTCAGCGCAAGGGCGTGAGTGGCTGAACAAAACCCCATCCACGAGTCGTCCCGGCCTTGAGCCGGGACCCAGAATCCCTGGCATTGGTTGCTCAAGGAGGGCAACGACCTCAATGCGAAAATGGAGACGACACGGCGTCTGGGTCCCGGCTCAAGGCCGGGACGACGTCGTGATGGTCCGCCGGCTCACGTCTTCTTCAATTCCTGGGCCACGCGCATCAGGGTCTCGACGATCCTGGTCTCGGCCTCTTCATCCGCCTCGAGCCGCCTGCTCGCGACCTCGCGCAGATTGTCGAGGGCGGCACGCACCAAGGGCGGCAGCGATGAGCGGTCGTCGCCGTCCTCGCGGTCGCGACGGCGACCACGATGTTCGGTGTATTCCGGACGATCGAAGTGCTCGCGAATCCGCGTCGCCTTCTCGCCGATCGCGCTCAGCCGCTCGAGCACTGCATCGACAAAGGCGCGGTTCTCTTCGAGATAGCCGCGGCCCTCGTCGGTGATAGTGTAGAGTTTTTTGGCGCCTTCGGCCTGCACGGTGACGTATCCGGCTTCTTCCAGATAGGTCAGCGTCGGATAGACGATGCCGGGGCTCGGCGAGTACCAGCCGGCGGTCTTGTCTTCCAACAGCTTGATGATCTCGTAGCCGTGACGCGGCTGCTCGGCGATGAAGGCGAGTGCGATCAGCCGCAGGTCGCCCTGCGCCAGCATGCGACCGGCGCGCATCATTTCGCCGCCGCCCATGCCATGCCGGCCACCGCCGGCAAAATCTCCCCCAAAATGACGCCGCCAGCGGCGCCCGCCGGCCCAGTACCCCTCGCGAGGTGATTCACAATGTCTGTTACCGAACATATCGGCCTCCCATATTACTGATGATGTATCTTTAGATAATACAGCACGTAAAAACAGTCAATAGATATATCTTATGATGGCACACAGATACGGAAACCCGAGTTAAAACAACGGGTTATCCCGGCGAGCGATCAGATATCTATCTGGGAAGGGCCGCGGCGGCGTTGGCGATGGGGGCGGTCGCGGCATGGCGCTTAAAGGAGCGCGTGGCCTGCTGGTCGATCCGCTTCAGGTGCTCCGCAGCGATGTCGAGCGCCGGATCCAGCGTGAGCGCGGTCTGGAAATCGGCCCGCGCGCGCGCCGCATCGCCGCTGTCGCGGCGGGAGACGCCGCGGTTGTTGTAGGCCAGCGCCAGCGCCGGCTCGAGGCGGATCGCTTCGTCGTAATCGGCGATGGCGCGGTCGGGACTGCCCTTGAGCTGCCAGGCGTTGCCACGCGCGACGTAAGTGGCCGCCTTCGGATCGAGCCGGATCGCCGCATTGAAATCGGCGATGGCACGATCATAGGCGTTGTTGCGGGCAAACAATTTTCCCCGCGCTTCGAAATGATCGGCGACATCAGGTTCGAGCCGGATCGCCTCGCTCTGGTCGTCGATCGCAAGATCGATGCGCCGAACGTTGAGATAAGCCTCGGCGCGATCGACGAAGCCCTGAGCCCGCGATGGGTCGAGACGGACGGCCTCGCTATAATCGCGCACCGCCAGGCGATGCTCGCGCATCAGGCCGAAGGTCACGGCGCGATCGGAAAAGCCGCGGACGAATGTCGGATCGAGCCGGATCGCCCGGTCGAAATCGTCCAGCGCGCGCAGGTAGTCCTTCTTGCCGGCCAGCGCATTGCCGCGGCAGTCGAAAGCCGCAGGCGCGGCCGGATCGAGACGGATGGCCTCGGCGCAATCCTCGATTGCCGGATCGTACTGCTCTTGCTTGCGGCGCAGCTCGGCCCGCGCCAGCAGCGCCTGGATGCGGGCGCCGGCGGGCACATCTGGCGCGGAAATTACCAGACCGCAAACGCTGATCATCTCGTCGGCGGATTTTGCCCCGTCGGCATGGCAGACCGCCGCTTCGGCTTCCGACTGCGCCGATGCCGGGACGATACCGGCGGCAGTGAGGGCAAGAAGTGCGGAGAGGATCAATCGCATGGTCAGGCTCTGAAAACGTCAATCCTTGCACGGACGCATGAACGTCACGTTGACGCCGACCGGATGCCCCAAAATATCCGACAGGGTCCGGCATTGGCCGGCGCTGCACAGCCGCCATTCGCCCGCGCCGGCGGAATTGCCCAGAATGACCTCGGGCATCGGCGCGCGCTGCGGTTGCCATTGAAACCAGCCATCGACCAGGCGTGCCTCGGGCGGCGGCTCCATGCCGGCGCCGGAGCCCTTGACGCGGGCCTCCACCAACTCAAGGCCATCGGGCGTGATGCGCCAGTCCTCCTGCCAGTCGACCTTCTCGATCGAATGGGTCCAGACCAGGGTGAACGCCGCGAGCGCCAGACTCTTCACGGCACCCGCCGAGGCCAGGCAGAGGCTCAAGTGGTGGCTGCCGTGCCGGCGCGCGCCCGTGCGCGCCATTGCCAGAGCAAGCAGGCGAGGGCCAGGACGAAGCCGGCGGTGTCGCTGAAGCGGAATTCGCCGAGCAGGCACAGCGCCGCGACGAACGCGGCGATGCGCTCGAGCAGCGTCAGCCGGGTGAACAGGAAGCCGATCGCCACGATGCCGAACAGGCCAATGGCGACCAGCGCCTTGAAGGTGGCGAACGCCACCGCGCCATAAAAGCCGAGCTGGGCCGCTATCGGATCGCCATCCTGCAGCATCAAGGCCGGCGAATAGACGAAGATGAACGGGATGACATAGCCGGCGAGCGCGATGCGCATCGCTTCCCAGCCGATCTTGTCGGGATTTTCGCGGGCGATCGGCGCCGCCGCCAGCGCCGCCAGCGCCACCGGCGGCGAGAGATCGGCCATGATGCCGTAGTAGAATGCGAACATGTGGCTGGCGATCAGCGGCACGCCGAGCTTGGCCAGCGCCGGCGCGGCGAGTGCGGCGGTGATGATGTAGGTCGGGATGGTCGGGATGCCGGTGCCGAGCAGGATCGACAGGAACATGGTCATGATCAGCGCCAGGAACAGGCTTTTCTCGCCGAGCCCGATCACCCAGCTGCCGAAGATGGTGCCGACCCCGGTCTGCGTCATCATGCCGATGATGGTGCCGACGATGGCGCAGGCCATGCCGACGGTGAGCGCCGACTTGGCGCTGTCGGCGAGCGAATCGCGGCACGCAGCCAGCGTCGCCCGGCCACCGCGGGTCAACGCGCTGATCAGCACCAGGCCGGCAACGATGCCGACCACCGGTCCGATCTCGATGCCGTTGCGCGATACCGCCCCGACCACCAGCGCCAGCCCAACCCAGAACACGTAACGCAGCGCCTGATGGGAGAATCCGAGGGTGATGCTGGCGCCGAGGATCAGCGCCACCGTCAGCGCCAGTCCCATCGAGCCGGCATAGAGCGGCGTGAAGCCTTCGAACAGCATGTAGACCAGCGCCGCCAGCGGCAGCACCAGGTACCAGCGATTGACCAGCGCGTTCCATGCGCTCGGGATTTCCGAACGCTTCATGCCGACGAGGCCATGCCTGCCGGCTTCCAGATGCACCATCCAGAACGCCGAGGCGAAATACAGGATTGCCGGAATGATCGCCGCCTTGACGATGACGGCGTAGCTGACGCCGAGCGTCTCGGCCATGATGAAGGCCACGGCGCCCATCACCGGCGGCATGATCTGCCCGCCCATCGAGGCCGTCGCCTCGACGCCGGCGGCGAAAGCGCGGCGATAACCGAACCTGATCATCAGGGGAATGGTGAACTGGCCGACGGTGACGACATTGGCGACGCCGGAGCCCGAAATCGTTCCCATCATGCCCGAGGCGAACACCGCGACCTTGGCCGGCCCGCCGCGGGTACGGCCGAACAGGCCGAGCGAAACATCAGTGAACAGCTGGATCATGCCGGCGCGCTCCAAAAACGAGCCGAACAGGATGAACAGGAAGATGTAGGTCGCCGAAACGTAGATCGGCACACCGTAAAAACCTTCGGTGCCATAAGACAGATGGGTGATCACCTGGTCGAAATCGTAGCCGCGATGATTGAACGGCGCCGGCAGATACTGGCCGAAGAACCAATAGAGCAGGCAGGCGCCGCACATCAGCGGCAGCGCAAGGCCCATCAGCCGGCGGGTACCCTCGAAAATCAGCACCGCGAGCAGCGTACCGACCACAAGATCGAACCGGGTCGGATCGCCGTCGCGGGCGATCAGATCGGCATAGAAGATCCATTGATAGAGCCCGCACAGGAAGCCAACGCCGCCGATCAGCCAGCCCAGCGCCCGCGCCGCGTTGCTCTTCGCCGTGAAATTGGCGATCAGGCCGAAGGTCATCAGCAGCAGGAAACCGACATGGACGCCGCGCACCACCTGGCTCGGCAACAGGTTCCAGGCGGCGATGATCAGCTGGAAGGTCGCAAACGCGATGCCGACCGCATAGGCCAGATGGCCCCAGCGTCCGGGGCCGAATCCTTCGGGAAAACCATGCTCGAAATTGTCGAATTCAACCTTGACGGGCTCAGCGCCCTCAGCCTGCAACATTCGTGGTCCCCTGCGTCCGTATCGAGCGGCGCGCGTGCCACTCCAAGATACGTCATGCGCGGGCTTGACCCGCGCATCCATCCAAAATCGATTGAATTTAAAAGATGGATGGCCGGGTCAAGCCCGGCCATGACACCCTCTTACTTGATCAATCCCTTTTCCTTGTAATAACGGATCGCGCCCGGATGCAGCGGTACGGGGCTGTTCAAGGGCGCGCTTTCCAGCTTGATTTCCCGGCCGGCGGCGTGAGCGTTGGCCAGTTCCGGCAGCGACTCGAACACCAGCTTGGTCATCTGATAGGCGAGATCGTCGGACACCGCCGAGCTGGTCACCAGATAGTTGACCACCGCCGCGGTTGGGACGTCCTTGTCCTGGCCGGTATAGGTTTTCGCGGGGATCGTCACCGCCACGAAGGGCGGGCCGATCTTGTCGACGGTTTCCTTGGGAACCGACACCACGCTGATCTCGGTCGAGGTGCTGAGATCCTTCAACGAGGCCACGCCAAGGCCGGCGGACTGCAGCGTCGCGGCGAGCTGGCGGTTCTTCATCAGGTCGACGGATTCGGCGAACGGCAGGTATTCGACCTTGCTGAGATCCTTGTAGCTGAGACCCGCGGCGGCGAAGATGGCGCGCGAGTTGAGTTCGGTGCCGGATTTCGGCGCGCCGACCGACATGCTCTTGCCCTTGAGGTCACTCAGCGTCTTGATGCCGCTCTCGGCGGTGGCGACGATCTGGATGTAGTTCGGATAGATCGCGCCGATGGTCCGCAGCTTTTCAAGCTTGGTCTTGAAGCCGGCCTCGGTGTCGCCTTCCCAGGCGGCTTTGAGGGAATCGCCGAGCGTGAAGGCGATCTCGCCCCGGCCCTGCTCGAGCAAAATGAGATTTTCGACCGACGCCTTGGTGGCCTGCACCTGGGTCTTCACCCCCGGAATCTTGTCGCCGTAGATTTTGCCAATGGCGACGCCGAGTGGATAATACACCCCGGAGGTGCCTCCGGTCAGCACGTTGATGAACTGCTGGGCATGGGCGGCGGGCGACGATACGAGCGCCGCAGCAACAACGGCTGTGGCAATCAACTTCGATGACATTGGACGATTTGCTCCCGTGAGATTGGCGGCAAAGTGGACGGCCGGCGCCCCTGGGTCAACCCATTCCAATGGCCAAGCCAAACGGTCGCCGTGGAGCCCGGCAAGCCCTTGCCACGGCTCCCGAAACCGGACTGAATGCGCTCAAAGTCCAGGCCGCTGACAGCGGACAAAGAAAGTTCCTCCGGGGGGAGCATGGCTGCGGACAATCAGACGCCCAATGACACGATGGTCGCGGTCTCGGAGGAGGCCCTGCTCAAGGCGGAATCCTTTGTCGAGGCCGAAGAGGGCGCCGCCAACCGGCTGATGGGCTGGCCCGGTCGGATTTCGACCGCGATCGCGGTGGTGATGAGCCTGTTTCACCTCTACGCGGCCTACGCCATCGTACCCACCCAGGAGCTGCGCTACACCCACGTCGCCTTTACTTTGGTGCTGAGTTTTCTGCTGTTCCCGCTGGCGACACGCTTCCGCAACCGGGTGCGCTGGTGGGATGTCGTTCCCGGGATTTTTGCGGTGGCGACCATCGTCTATGCGCTGTGGGGCGGCGACGATTTCACCGACCGCGCCACCGTGCCCGAGCGCTGGGACGTGATCGTCGGCGTGGTGTTCATCGTGCTGCTGCTGGAAGCGACACGCCGCACCACCGGGGCGATCATGCCGGTGGTGTCGCTGCTGTTCATCGCCTATGCGATGCTCGGCCCGCATCTGCCCGCACCCTGGACCCATCGCGGCTATGACCTGCCGCGGCTGGTCGGGCATCTGTTCATCACGCTGGAAGGCATCTTCGGCGTCGCGGTCGACGTCTCGGCGACGCTGATCATCCTGTTCACGATCTACGGCGCGTTCCTGCAGCAATCCGGCGCCGGAAAATTCTTCATCGATTTCTCGCTGGCGCTGATGGGCGGCAAGCCGAACAGCGCCGGCCGCACCGTGGTGCTGTCGTCGTTCCTGCTCGGCGGCCCCTCCGGATCGGGCGTCGCCACCACCGTCATGATCGGCACCGTGGCCTATCCGATGCTGGCCAAGGCCGGCTTCGAGAAGAACGCCGCCGGCGGACTGCTGGCGGCCGGCGGGCTCGGCGCCATCCTGTCGCCGCCGGTGCTCGGCGCCGCCGCGTTTTTGATCGCCGAGTTTCTCAAGATCAGCTATCTCGACGTGATCTGGATGGCGACGATCCCGACCTGTCTCTACTATCTCTCATTGCTGTTCATGGTCGAACTCGACGCCAAGAAGTTCGGCGCCAAGGACGTCACCTTCGTGCCGGAGCTGAGCCTCGGCCAGATGACGCGGCGCTACGGCTTCCACTTCATATCGCTGATCGCGGTGGTGGTGTTCATGCTGGTCGGCTACTCGCCGTCGCTGTCGGTGTTCTATGCCACGCTGACCACCTTCGGCTTGAGCTTCCTGCGCAAGGACACGGCGCTGGTGCCGAAGAAGTTCATCAAGGCGCTGGCCGACGGCTCGATCGGCGCGCTCAACGCCGCCACCACCTGCGCCTGCGCCGGCATCGTGGTCGGCGTCGTGACGCTGACCGGGCTCGGGCTGAAATTCTCGGCGATCGTGATCAGCTATGCCGGCGGCAGTCTTTTGTTGACCGCGATCTACACCTCGCTGATCGTGTGGATCATCGGGCTCGCGGTGCCGGTGACCGCCTCCTACATCATCTGCGCGGTGATCGCCGCCCCCGCGCTGATCAAGCTCGGCGTTCCGGATTACGCCGCGCACATGTTCATCTTCTATTACGCGGTGCTGTCGGAAGTCTCGCCGCCGACCGCGCTGTCGCCGTTCGCCGCGGCCGCGATCACCGGCGGCGATCCCTACAGGACCACGCTGCAATCGTGGAAATACACCCTGCCCGCCTTCCTGGTGCCGTTCGTGTTCGTGCTCGACCCGCAGGGTGTCGGCTTGCTGCTGGCGATCCCGAAGGGCGGCTCGTGGGTCGACGTTCTCGAGATTACCATCAAGACCACGTTCGGACTGCTGGCGCTGGCCGCGGTGGCACAGAACTGGGCGCTGCGACAAAATACGCGCCTGGAGCGCGGCCTGCTTCTGCTATCCGGATTGCTGCTGGTGTTCCCGAGTCTGATCGAGGCGATCATTGAATGGGTCATCGGACGGGACATCAGCTACACCTATCTGCCAGGCCTGGTCATCGGGCTCGGCGTGCTGCTGTGGCAGGCCAAAACGCCGGCGAAGACACAACCGGCCCTCACGACATAATCAGGGAGCGACGTCATGCTGAAGGGACTGAAGAAGACCACCGCGATGCTGGCGATCACGCTGACGGCTTTGGCCGTCGCCGGCATCGTTCATGCCCAGCAAAAAACCATGTCGATCGGCACCGGCGGCACCGGCGGCGTATATTATCCGCTCGGCGGCGCCGTCGCCAACGTGCTGTCGAAGAACCTGCCGAATGTGCAGGCCACCGCCGAGGTGACCGGCGGCTCGGTGGATAACCTCAAGCTGATCGCGTCGGGCCAGAGCGAACTCGGCTTCAGCATGGCCGACGCCGCGCTGGACGCCTTCAACGGCCAGGACAAGTTCAAGAGCAAGGTACCGCTGCAGACCCTGCTGGTGGTCTATCCGAACCGCATGCACGTGGTGACCGTCGAGGGCACCGGCATCGAAAAAATGTCGGACCTCAAGGGCAAGCGGGTGTCGACCGGATCGCCGGGCGGCGCCACCGAGGTGATGGCATTCCGTGTCATCGAGGCCGCCGGCCTCGACAAGGACAAGGACATGAAGCGCGAACGGCTGGGTGCTGCCGAATCCGTCAACGCCATCAAGGACCGCAAGATCGACGCGTTCTTCTGGGTCGGCGGCATTCCGACCGCGGCGGTGACCGATCTCGCCGCCACCCCGGGCATGAAGATGAAGCTGATCGACCACAGCGACACCGTCGAGAAGATGAACGCCAAATACGGCAAGCTCTATACCGCGAGCACCATCAAGGCCGGCGCCTACCCCGGCACCGACAAGGACAACGCCATCGCCGAGGTCTGGAACATCATCGTCACCGGCGACAAGATGAGCAACGACGACGCCTACGCCATCGTCAAGACACTGGTGGAGAAGAAGGCCGACATCGTCGCCGTGCACAAGGAAGCCGAAAGCTTCTCGCTCGACAACCAGATCGCGGCCCGCTCGCCGATCCCGTTCCATCCCGGCGCGCTGAAATATTTCAAGGAGAAAGGCATCGGCGGCTGAGCCGGGAACCGGCGCCCGTGCCGCAAGTTGATCTGAGAGCAATGCGGAAACGGGGATCGTCTTGGCGGGCGCCGAAACGGCCAGAACCGGGCGCGCGCTCGATGCGCTGAATTTCTTTCTCGCCGACGTGCGGGACGGTCTTGGCCCGTATCTGGCGATCTATCTTCTGACCGAGCAGAAATGGAACGAGGCCGGCATCGGCCTCGTGATGTCGATCGCGGCACTCGCAGGCATCGTCGCGCAGACCCCTGCCGGCGCCCTGATCGACCGCTCGACCGCCAAGCGCGGCCTGATGATTGCCGCGGCAATCGTGGTCACACTCGCAAGCCTCACGCTACCGTTCCTGCAGCAGTTCGAATGGGTCGCCGCGACCCAGGCGCTGGCGGCAGCCGCAGGCGCGATTTTCGCGCCGGCGATCGCGGCGGTAACCCTGGGCATCGTCGGCCCGCGGGCCTTCGCCCGGCGCGTCGGCCGCAACGAGGCCTTCAATCATGCAGGCAATGCCACCGCCGCGACGCTGGCCGGCGCGGCGGCGTATTTCTTCGGTCCGATCGTGGTGTTCTGGCTGCTGGCGGCGATGGCCATCGCGAGCATTTTTGCGACGCTGTCGATTCCCGCCGATACGATCGATCATCATGTAGCGCGCGGGCTCGATGATGCGACGGCGCGGGACAGCGCAGCTCAGGATCAGCCATCGGCGTTTCGCGTGCTGCTGACCTGCAGGCCGCTGTTGATCTTTGCCGCGGCCACCGTGCTGTTTCACTTTGCCAACGCCGCGATGCTGCCGCTGGTCGGGCAAAAACTGGCGCTGGTCAACAAAGAGCTCGGCACCACGCTGATGTCGGTCTGCATCGTCGCGGCACAACTGGTGATGGTGCCGGTGGCAATCATCGTCGGACGCAAGGCTGACACCTGGGGGCGCAAGCCGATCTTCGCCGCCGGGCTCGCCACCCTCGCGCTGCGCGGCGCGCTGTATCCGCTTTCCGACAATCCGTATTGGCTGGTCGGCGTGCAGACGCTGGACGGCGTCGGCGCCGGGATTTTCGGCGCGCTATTTCCGCTGGTGGTCGCGGACCTCACCCGCGGCACCGGCCATTTCAACGTCAGCCAGGGCGCGATCGCCACCGCCGCCGGCCTCGGCGGCGCGCTCTCGACCACGGCGGCCGGCCTGATCGTGGTCGGCGCGGGCTATGGCGCCGCGTTCCTGTCGCTGGCGGCGATCGCGGCCGTGGCCCTGATCGGCTTTTGCCTGATGATGCCGGAGACGCGATCGGCAGCAATGCCGTCGCTTCGCACTGGCAGCCGATCCGGTGAGCGGGTAGCCTAACCGTCAAGCCGGCCAGACAAGCCGGCGATCCGGGAGAACGCCGCCATGTCTTTCCGCAAACCCACGCGCCGCTCGCTGATGCTCGGCGGCGCCGCCGCCGTCGGCCTGCCGTTGCTGCCGCGCCGCGCCCGCGCCGAAGCATGGCCGGCGCGGCCGGTACGGTTCGTGGTGCCGTTCGCGGCCGGCGGCACCACCGACATTTTGGCGCGGGTGGTCGCGGCAAAAGTGTCCGAGGAATTCGGCCAACAATTCGTGGTCGAGAACAAGGCCGGCGCCGGCGGCAACATCGCCGCCGACTACGTCGCCAAGGCAGATGCCGACGGCTATACTTTCCTGGTCGGCACGCCAGGCACCCACGCCATCAACCAGTTCGTGTTCAAGAACATGAGCTACGACCAGATCAGGGACATCGCGCCGGTGATCATCATCGCGCGGGTGCCGAACCTCTGCTCGGTGACCAATTCGCTGCCGGTGAGGTCGGTGGCCGAACTGATCGCCTATGCGAAATCCCGACCCGGCCAATTGTTCTACGGTACGCCGGGCCTTGGCAGCACCGCGCACGTCTCGACCGAACTGTTCAAATCGATGACCGGCGTCGAGATCACCCACGTCACCTACAAGGGCAGCGCGCCGGCGTTGACCGACCTGATCGCCGGCCGCGTCCATCTGATGATCGACAACCTGCCAGCGGCGCAGCCATTTGCCGAGTCCAATTCGATCCGGGCGCTCGCGGTCTCGACCGCAGCGCGGTGGCCGCTGCTGCCGGACCTGCCGACCATCGCCGAGGCCGGCGTGCCAGGCTATGAGGCCGCCTCCTGGTTCACCATCGGCGCGCCGGCCAAAACGCCAAAGGACATCATCGACCGTCTCAACGCCAGCGTCGACAAGTTCATCAAGTCCGACGACGGCATCACCCGTCTGCGAAAACTCGGCGCCGAGCCGGCCGGCGGATCGCCGCAGGACATGCAGGCCTACGTGCTGGCGGAAGCCGAGAAGTGGGGCAAGGTGGCGAAATTCGCCGGCATCAAGCCGGAGTGATCAGGCTACAACTGTAATCTGGAAGCGCCGCCGCCGCATTCATTAATGCGTCATCGCCGCGGTGTCCAATGCGCGGTATCCGGCGGCGAGGCCCCCGCGCGGATTGAGCGTCTGCCACCGGACATAGCGTCGGACGCCGGTGAAATTCCCCTGGATTTTCGCGACGCCCGCCCCAGGTGTGAATGCTTTTCCTCCGACTTCCTTCAACTTCTATTCTCTGTCGAGCATTTAACCCTACCGGAACATTCATCTGTCCGCTGAGGAAAACTCCATAATTCGAACCGCCGCTTCAACCATGAAGGTCCGCACAACACGGACACGGATCGAGTGAGGGGCATGAATATGGATCTCGGAGAACGCGCGCGCGCCGCCGCGTTCGGAAAGCGAAAGGTAACCCCTCGGGTCTGCATCGCCGACAACAAGACGCATCTTCGGACGTTTCTTGCCGACGTACTCGAGGATCTCGGCTTCATCACCTGCGAATGCGCCGAGGTCGGCGAACTGGCGGCGATTCTGGATGCGCAGTTGCCGGATCTGGTGGTGCTCGGGCTGTCGTTTGACGGCATCGAGGCCGGCAGGATTTTGGAAACGCTGGCCGCAAAGGGGTTTTCCGGACGGGTGCTGGCGATCGGCCCGCGCGAGTCGATCATGGTCAGGGCCGTGCTGAAGCTCGGCGAGGAGCATGGCATTGCCATGCTCCCGCCGCTGCTGCCGCCATTCAGCTCCGACACGCTGCGCGCCAGCATCGCGGCGTTCCTGCCGGTCGAACCGCCGCCAAGTCCTGCGGTCGACGTCGCCGAGGCGCTCAAAGCCGGCTGGCTGGAATTGTGGTATCAGCAGAAGATCGATGCGCGAACGCTGGTGCCGAGCGGCGCGGAGGCGCTGGTGCGGATGCGTCATCCGACCTGGGGAGTCGTGCCGCCGGCCTATTTCATCCCGGATCAGGCCGACCCGCATTTCCGCAAGCTGTCGGAATTCGTCATCGGCCGCGTCATCGAGGACTGGCACGACCTGCTCAATCATCAGGGACCCGTCGATCTCTCGATCAACCTGCCGGTGTCCTTTCTTGAAGACGCCGGAGCGGTGCGCGACCTTTGCCGGTGGATGCCGGCGCATCCGGCGTTCGGCGGGCTGATCGTCGAAATCGACAGCGCCGAGGTGATCGGCAATCTCGATCTCGTGATCGACGTGGCGCGACAGCTGCGGCTGCACAACGTCGGCATCGCGATCGACGGCCTCGGCGCGGACTGGCCCGCGCTGATGCATTTGCGCACCTTTCCATTCGTGGAGCTGAAGGTCGATCGCCAGTTCATCACCGGCTGCGCCGACAACAGGTTGAAGCAGACAGTCTGCCGCCACATCGTCGAGCTTGCCGGGAGCTACGGCACGCGCACCCTGGCGTTCGGCGTGGAGACCCGCGCCGATTACCTTGCCGCCAGCGAGATCGGCTTCGACCTCGTGCAGGGCTATCTATTCGGCAAACCGATGGGGCTGCGGAAATTCGCCCGCTCGGTGATGGCACGGCCGCTCGCCATACCGCGCTGAGACGACCTATCATTCGAATTTCATGTCGACACATTTGGCGACATCGGAGCCGAGGCCGGAGGCGATGATGATGCAGCCACGCACCTTCTGCGCGGTGTTGTCGCTGGCCCACACTGCATAGCCGCCGGTGCCAAAGAACGAATTGGTGTTCGGCGGCTCGGTCTCGGTGGCATCGAACGAGTAGCTGGAATCGGTGTCGAAGATCCGGGACTTTTTGACGCAGCCGCCCTCGTTCTGGACGTTAATGATTTCCTTGTTGTCGCGGGTCAGCGACAGGCTGACCGAGCACCGGAAATATTCCGAGGTCCTGGTGTTGAAGACGTAGGCGTAGGACCGGCAGGTCGCTGAATTGAGCTTGCCCGCGCTCAGCCCGCGGCCGCAGGAAATCCGCTGGTTGTTGCTGAGCTTGAATTCATCGGCGGCCCGGGCGGGGGCCTGCGCTGCAAACAGCAATCCAAAACAAAGCGCGATCGTAAATCTGGTGGTCATTCGAATCATCCCCGTGGTCGGCATTTGTCCGCCGGACCTTAGATTGGAATTCAAAGATAGTCGTCAAGGCGGGATCGTGGAATGACAAAGTCGCGATCACCCAATCGTCGTATTGACGGGCGAAACACGTTCGTGGTTTGTTCAAAAGCTCGCGGGGCTGCAGCGATGGCGCTTGACACGGCGATCCAAACGCACTCTCGCAGAGCGATCTTTTGGGGCATTTGGAGACCGCAGGATGACCACACTTTCGATCAAAACTCCGCCGATCAAAACGCTGCTGGCCGCGGCAGCAATGACCGCGCTGGCCAGTCCGGCTTTGGCGCAGGCGCCGACGCCGTGGGCGCTGTCGGCCGACATGGGTTACGCCTACGAGACCAACGGCAAGATGTTCGTCTACAAGATGGGCACCAACAACGCCAAATTCCTGCTCAAGGGTGCCAAGAAGGTGCCGAAGAACACGCTGTTCTTCATCGGCGAGAACGGCCAGCTCTACATGCGCACCGGCCCGTATCTGGAAGGCGACGGCAAGTTTTCGTTCGGACCGGGGTAGCCACTGAGCTTCCGATGCGGTTGATGCATTGAGCCCACTTCGGGTCGTCCCGGTCTTGAGGCCGGGACGACGGGTTGAAGGTCTTCGTTCTTATCAAAACGCCGCGGCGAGATCCTTGGCGCCTTGCAGCTGGCTGTTGCTGTCCATGCGGGCGTTGGTGACGGCCAGGAGCTTGGCGACGGTGTTGTGGCGGATCGCCACCGGGTTGCGTTCGTAGCCGCCGCGCTGGAAGAAGTTCGAGGTCGGCACCTGCTCGCGCATCGCCTGTGGCATCGTCACCATGTCGAGGCCGGTGCCGTCGCCGGTCAGGTTCATCATCTCGAGCTCGGCGGCGGTGAGCGGTCGGGTGTAGCCCTTCTCGCGCGCGAAGAGCACCGAGGTCAGAAGCTTGTGGGTCTGCAGCAGCGGGCCGACATCGATGTCCAGAACCATGGCGTGGACCGCCCAGCCCTGCGGCGTGTTGGCCAGTTTCTCGTGCGCGCTCCAGTCATCCGGCACCGTTCGCGTGAACGCCATCATGCGCTTGAACACCGCGATCTTGTGATCCATCGCCTTGCGCGCCGCACCGGACAATTGCGCCGCCTTGTCCGTCAGGGCTTTGAGAATCTGATGACCCTGCTCGGCGACCAGTTCGACGCTGTTGGTGGTGAGCAGCTGATTGTAGCCGATCGCGGTGGAGATCGCCCGCGATCCCGGCCGCGACGCACTCAGGCCCGACTGCATGTCGTGATTGCCGTTGCCGCCGGTCTCGAATGAATAGACCCGGATCGCCTGTTCCTTGGTCAATCCCGACGCCAGCGCCACACGCGCGTAGGCGCGCTTGAATTCGAGCTCATTGGCCGGGCGCTGCGGCGCGAACTGGAAATGCTCGGAGGCGGCCTGCAACAGATCGGCGACCACCGGAATCGGCTTGCGCTCGCGCGGCGGCTTTTCCGGCGGTGCCGGATCGACGGGCTTGCTCGGACCAGAATACAGCGGCGGCTGGGTCAGCACGTAGTCATCAAGGGTGATTTGCTGACCGGCGCGGCGCTTGGCATTACGGCCGCGGCGTTTCTCCGCGATCGCGTTCCAATACGGACCTGCCTCGGCCTCGAATTCGTCGCGCACCTGCTGATATTCGGCGAGCTTACGGCGGTACTCCGCGATTGCCTGTGGCGATGCCTGCGCCATCGCATCGGCGACACCGGTCGGCAGTTCGGCGCCGTCCACGGCAAGCGCCTGCGGCGAGATCAGCAGCAGCGTCAATGACAGGAGGCAGGCGGAGCGGCGAATCGGATGCGGTCGCATGCGACCTGTTTAGCAAGGCTGCGGCGCATGTCAGCCCATAAAGTCAGCGCAGATGCCGCGCCCGGCCGATGCATGCCAGGGTTCCGCCGCTCACTCCTCCTTGGCACCGCTCTGCTTGACGAGCTGCGACCACTTGGTCTCCTCCTTGTCGATGAAGGAGGCGTATTCTTCCGGCGATGACGGCGTGATCTCGGTGCCGTCCAGGGCAAGCTGCTTCTTCACCTCGTCGGACTTGAGCGCGGCACGCAACGTTTCGTTGAGCTTGTCGATGACCCCGCGCGGCGTTCCTGCCGGCGCAACCAGCCCGTAGTACAGCGAGGCATCGAAGCCGGGCAGCCCGGATTCGGCGATCGTCGGCACCTCCGGCAACAGGGTGGTACGGGCTATGCTGGTCACGGCGAGTGCCCGCAATTTGCCGGCAGCGACGTTGGCATGGGTTGCAGGAATCGGCGCAAATGCCATCGGGATGTGGCCGCCGAGCAGGTCGACGAGGGCCGGCCCGGTGCCCTTGTAGGGGATATGCACCAGCGTGATCCCCGCGGCGCGGGCGAAATATTCGCCGGTGATGTGGCTGACCGTTCCGGTGCCGGCGGAGCCGAAATTGACCTTCCCGGGATGGGCCTTTGCATAGGCGATCAGCTCCGCCACCGACTTCACGTCGAACGACGGATGCACCACCAGCGAGTTCGGCGCGTTGCCGATCATGCCGATCGGCGCAAAATCCTTGCGCGGATCGTAGCCGGCATTCTTGTAGAGCGACGGCCCGATCGCCAGCGTGCCGGTGTAGCCCAGCATGATGGTGTAGCCGTCGGGCTCGCCCTTCGCCACCGCCTTGGTGGCGATGGTGCCACCGGCGCCGGGCCGGTTTTCGATCACGACCTTCTCACCCAGCAATTCGCTCATCTTGTCGGCAACGCCGCGTCCGACGATCGAGGTACTGCCGCCCGGCGCAAACGGAATTACCAGCGTGATCGGCCGGCTCGGATAGGCCTGCGCCTGCGCGCGATCGGACATGCCGGGCAAGGCCAGCATGATCGTGCAAAACACTATCTTGCCGAGATATGCCACGGACCGTCCTCCCAGATCGATTTATTTATCGTTTGATTAAGCGGCATCGTCGCCGAAAGGCACGATCTCCGCAAGCCGGTCCGGCGGGCGAGCAGCGCTATTTCCAGGCGAAGACCGGCTGCTCCAGATCGGCCACCCGGGTCGCACGGCCGGCGAGCACCTCGCGGAACTGGTAGATCATCGCCGCGGTCGGGGCGTGAATGAAATCGCCATTGTGGCGAAACCGGATCACCCGGCGCTCGCTCTCCGGAATGGTGATGAAGTCGAACGCATCGGGACACATGATATTTTCCAGCGCGATGCGGTGCACCGAGGCAACCTCGTGCGGATTTGGCGACAAGCCAAAACTGTCCGCGGCCCACACGATCACCGGCGTGATCAGATAGCCCGAGCGGGTCGGATAGTCGTCAAGCATGCCGAGGACATCGTTCGGCCCGAGCCGCAAGCCGATTTCCTCCTCCACCTCGCGCAGCGCCCCGGCAACCGCCATTTCGCCCTCGTCGCATCGTCCACCCGGCAACGCCCATTGATTGCTGTGGGCGCGCAGGCCCGACGCCCGCAGCGTCAGCAACAACGCGGCCCGGCCGTCGTCGGCCTCGGCAACAATGATCGCCACCGCGGCGCGCTTCAAACGGGACGATGTCGCTTCGTCGAGACGGGGAAACACCGCACAGTGGCGCGCGATGCGCGTCCTGGTGCCGGCATCGAAGAGATCGCTCATCGGCGTTCACTACACCACCGGGGCGAGCCCGGCCAGTGTTCCGCCGCAAATTTGCCGAGACAGAGCGCCGCGAACTTCTGCTGTGAACGCGGATAGGTCGCTTTTAAAGATGCCGCGAACCTTGGTGGCCGATGAACGGCTTGTCTCTATTGATTAGAACTTCGAATATGACTTTCGCCGCTCCCGACGATAAGGCTCATATCCGGACAAGTGGGCAAGCGGCGCAATGCAGGCTGGGATTGAGACAGAGCATCGCGCTCACAAGGTGGCGGCGGATCTGCGACTTGACTACGTTGTCGCCGGCCAAGGCCCACCCCTTCTGCTGCTGCACGGCTGGCCACAGACCTCCTACGCATGGCGCAAGGTCATCCCGCTGCTCTCCGCCGATTTCAGGCTTTATGTGCCCGACCTGCCGGGCTTCGGCGCTTCGTCGAAACCGCGCGATGGGTTCGACAAAAAATCGATTGCCGGCCATCTTCTGCGCCTGATGGACCATACCGGACATGCGCGCTTCGGCGTCGCCGGCCACGACATGGGCGGACAGGTCGCTTATCCGCTGGCGGCGATGCATCCGGACAGGGTCGGCGGGCTTGCCTTCATCGAAAGCGGCCTGCCGGGTCTCGGACAGGAGCGCGCCATGAATGTCGGCGACGGCGGGAGCTGGCATTTCGGATTCAACATGGCCGGCGACATCTCCGAAACCCTGGTGAGAGGCCATGAGGCGGAGTTCATCGGCTACCTCATCCGCCGCGACAAGGTCGGGATCATGGGCGCCGACCGGATCACGGACGCCGATATCGAGGTCTATGCCAGGGCGATGCGGCAGCCGGGGGCCGCCCGCTGCATGTTTTCCTATTACCGCGAACTGTTTGCCGATGCCGCGCACAACAAGGAGCTTTCGCAGCGAAAGCTGAGCATGCCGGTGCTCGCGGTTTCTGCCGACCATGGCTATGCCGGCGGCGCGGAACGCACCATGCAGCAGGTGTCGGACGATGTGGAGAGGGCGAGCATATCCGACTGCGGGCACTATATCCCGGAAGAGCAGCCGGGGCCGCTGGCCGATCTCCTGCGCAACTTCTTCAAGCGCTCCCTTGCCCCAGGGTCATGAGCGGGCCAGAGCGCTTCAACCCAGCACCGTCAGGAACAGACATGCTCGAAGGATACAGCGGCAGGAGCCGGGTCTATTTCATACTCGGCCATCCGATCGGCCAGGTAAAGGCGCCTTCCGGCATGACCAAATTCTTCGAACAGCAGAATCGCGACGCCATTTGCGTTCCTATCGACGTCGAACCGCCTCATTTCGATGCTCTCATGAAGGCGGTATTGACCTTGCGTAACGTCGATGGCTTGTCGATCACCATTCCCCACAAATTCTCAGCCTTTCATCAATGCGCAACCGTGTCGGAGCGGGCACGGCTCCTGACGTCATGCAACATCCTGCGACGCAACGTGGACGGCTCGTGGCACGGCGACATGCTCGACGGCCTTTCCAGCGTCGCGGCAATGCGAGACCGCGGCTGCATCGTGGAGCGGCAGCGCGCGCTTTTGGTCGGCGCCGGCGGCGCGGGCAGCGCCATCGGATTAGCCCTGCTCGACGCCGGGGTCAAACAGCTCGCCGTGCACGACAGCGACTCGACCCGTCGCGATGAGCTGATCTCACGCCTGCGACAACGCCATGCGGCGAACGTCGCGGCCGGCTCGGCCGATCCATCCGGATTCGGGATCGTGGCCAACGCAACGCCAGCCGGCATGAAGCCGGGCGATCCGCTGCCGATCGCGGTCGAACGATTGTCGCCGGACTGCTTTGTCAGCGACGCGATAACGCTGCCGGCGATCACGCCGCTGCTGGCCGCGGCCGGTGCCCGCGGCTGTCGGACCTCGACAGGCGTCGACATGTTCCAGGCCGCGCGGAAGCCGATGTTCGACTTCTGGTTCAATGGCGCGTAACCGAACGGACTCTTCATGAAACTCGGCGGCAGCACCTTCTCGTTCATGTGGCAGGGGACGGCGCTTGAAGCCATTCGCAGAATGGCAGCGATCGGCCTGAACGACTTTGATGTGCTGCTTGTGCCCGGCCATCTCTGGATCGATATGGATGCGGCGGCACGACGCCGCCTGCGACGGACGCTCACCGACGAGGGAGTGAGGCTGAATTCCCTGAACCTTCCGGCGCTCGATCTCAACTTGTGCAGCACCGTGCCGGACATGCACGACTATACGGTTGCGACCTACAGCGAAGCCATCCGCCTCGCGGCGGACCTCGACGCAGAGGCGGTCGTCGTCGTTCCAGGCCGGATCTCAGCCTTGCTGCCGCCGCCGCGCGACGTGACGATGCGGCCTCTGACGGACGGCGCACTTGCACTGGCACGCCTCGCCGCCGAAATAGGCCGCAAGCTTTTTTTCGAGCTGCATCCGCAGACGCCCGTTCCCACCGCCGAGCTGATAGGCGAATGGGTGAGGGGATTGGACAATTCGCATGTCATGATTGCATACGACGTCGCAAATGCGGTTTTTATCGGCGAAGATCCCGTTGCCGCCATCAAGCGCTGGGCCCCGCTGATCGGCCAATTTCATCTTTCCGACGCAAGCCGCTCGGTCTGGAGGCACGACGCCTTCGGAGCCGGCACCGTTCCATTCGCCGACATCGCCGCGGCGATCGCTGCCGCGGATTTCAACGGTATCGCAATCCTGGAAATCATCTCGGCCAATCCACTGCCCGACATGCAGGCCGCAGTCGACGCGCTGGCGCACATGGAGGCAACCGGATGAGATGCGCTATCACGCCGGGATGCTATCCTCGGCGATGCTCTCGAGTTCGGCCCACAATGCGCCAGGTATGTTCCGTGTCCGAAGCTCGCGGTTGAGCAGAAACTCGGCGGCAGAACGGCAGCCTGCAACCACGGTCGAGACGGCCTTGTGCCGAAGCGGAAACTGGATTGCAGCTGCCGCGAGCGGCACGCCATGGCGTCGGCAGACGGCTTCGATCGCGGCGACACGTCTCAGGAGGGCCGGAGACGCGGGTTGCATGTTGTAGATCGCGCCATCGATCGCTCCGGTTGCCAGAATCCCCGAGTTGAAAGGCGACGCCGCGATGACAGTCGCGCCATGACTGATGCAATGATCCAGAAGCGGGTTGCAGGCCTGATTGAGCAATGTGTACTGGCCGGCGGGCATGAAGGCGTCGAAATCGCCGAGACGTGCGAGATCCATGCAGCTCGTCCAATCCATGGCTGCCACGCCTATCGCGCCGATCGTGCCGCCCTTGCGTAACGATAGCAGCGCCTCATAGGCACCGTTCATCGCCTCGTCGATCCGCGCGTCATAGCTCTGCTTGTGGATGTAGCGACTGAGGTCGTGGATCATGACGAGGTCGATAAAATCGAGGCTCAGGTTCTTGAGACTTGTCTCGATCGAACGAAGCGTCTCATCAGCCGAGTAGTCGAAGATCGATTTTACCCCGCCCGCATCGGCACCCGGTTCCGCGACATCCAGCCGGCGACCGATCTTGGTGGAAACAAGGAAGCTCGTCCTCGCATGCGGGCGTAGCGCCATGCCAAGCCGCCGTTCACTCTCGCCTCCGAGGTAAAGCGCCGCAGTATCGAAGTATTTTACCCCGCTTGCGAAGGCCTGTTCGATCATGCCCGCGAACGCCGCCGCCCCGTCGGCGTTGGCCAGGGTTCCGCAGCCGACACCGAACGGCGGCAATTGCCTGGCAAATGCGGCCCTGCGCGACGAGCCCTCGTCCATGGAATTGATAGCTTGGATCATGCGGGCTGTGGCGCGAGCTGGGCGCCGCCACACACATGCAGGACATCGCCAGTAATGAACGAAGCGCGCTCGGACGCGAGGAAGGCGATGGCGCCGGCCACGTCCTCGGGGGTTCCGACCCGGCCAAGCGGCGTAATGCCGACAAACGCCTCGGCCAGGCGCGCGTTCTTCTCCACGATTCCCTTGTTGAAGGGCGAGTTGAGGAAACTCGGCGCCACCGCATTGACGCGGATGCCGTCCTTGCCCAGCTGCACCGCCAGCGCGCGTGTCAACCCGATCAGCCCGGTCTTGCTGGAAGTATAGCCTATTCCCGTTCCACTCAGATAAACCCGCGATGCGACATTGATGATCGCGCCGCCTCCGGCACGGCGCATCAGCGGCACGGCTTCCTTGCACAGCAGCATCGGCGCCG
>Ga0209758_1001612_pt1 | contig 25773 bp, 26 predicted proteins | sample AraplaMF_Col_mMF_FD_184258 | JGI IMG/M metagenome (GOLD analysis project Ga0209758, IMG submission 184258) | Arabidopsis root microbial communities from the University of North Carolina, USA - plate scrape MF_Col_mMF (SPAdes) (version 2) | ecosystem: Host-associated > Plants > Roots > Endosphere...
CTGGCCATCCGGCATCAAGGGTGGCGCCGAATTCGTCATGCCGACGATGAAGTGATCCGAATAACCTTTGCCATTTTGGAAACGGGCCTGAGAGAGGCCCGTTTTTGTTTTAAACGCTGCGGCGAGCCGTCACGGGAAACGTGAATGTGAATTTCATATTTTGGAATTGTTCAAAACTGCGAAAGCCACTATATACGGTTCACAAACCATTCAGGAGATCGGCATGCGGTTGACGAAGCAGACCAACTATGCGGTTCGCATGTTGATGTATTGTGCAGCCAATGAAGGACATTTGAGCCGGATTCCGGAGATTGCTAGAGCATACGGTGTTTCCGAGCTCTTCCTTTTTAAGATACTGCAGCCGCTCAACAAGGCAGGCCTTGTCGAGACGGTGCGCGGCCGTAACGGCGGTGTGCGCCTTGGCAAGCCGGCGACCGATATCAGCCTTTTCGATGTGGTAAGGGTCACCGAGGACAGCTTCGCGATGGCGGAGTGCTTTGAAGACGGCGCAGTCGAGTGCCCGCTGGTCGATAGCTGCGGTCTGAATTCGGCGCTGCGTAAGGCGCTGAACGCTTTCTTCGACGTGCTGACCGAATATTCGATCGATGACCTGGTAAAGGCGCGGCCGCAGATCAACTTCCTGCTCGGTCTCACCGGCGAACAACACTATCGCAAGCCCGGCATTCCGGCACCGGCCGCCTGACACTGAAATATTCTGATATCGTCATGAACCACGGTCATTTTCGATGGCCGTGGTTTTTCGTTGGTGCTCACGGACTGTTGATATATCAGAGCACCTTGAAACCGCTTTCAAGGTCGTTTCACGACGCGAAATTATACCAAAAGCGACGAGAATCGGATTAAATCTGCCTCAATCTTGCGAATTTTGGCCTATTTTTGACCGAAAATTTCTAAAATTGCTTTTCTGGAAAAATTTTCTGCGGATCTCGTTGCTTTCAGCAAATAAATATCGTTCCATCGGCCCGCTGATCGGGGTAATGAGCGCCCGATCTCTAAAGATCAAAAAAGAACAAACCTGGGAAACGACATCATGAAAAAGTTCTCTGTCCTGCTCGCAGCGACAGCCCTGGCTTCGGTCATGGCCACCGCCGCGTATTCCAAGACGCTTGTCTATTGCGCCGAAGGATCGCCGGAAGGCTTCGATCCGAGCCTTTACACGGCAGGCACGACCTTCGACGCGTCTTCGCGTACGGTCTATAGCCGCCTCGTTGAATTCAAGCACGGTGGTACGGAGATCGAGCCCGGTGTCGCCGACAGCTGGACGGTTTCTCCCGACGGCAAGGAATATACCTTCAAGCTGCATCCCGGCGTGAAGTTCCAGACGACCGACTTCTTCACCCCCTCGCGTGATCTTACCGCCGACGACGTGGTTTTCTCGTTCGAGCGCCAGATCAAGTCGGACAATCCGTGGAACAAGTACGTCGAAGGCGGCTCCTACGAATATGCTGCCGGCATGGGCTTCCCTGACCTCATCAAGTCGGTCGAGAAGGTTGACGATCTGACGGTCAAGTTCACGCTGAACAATCCGGAAGCTCCGTTCCTGGCCGACCTCGCCATGGACTTCGCATCCGTCGTTTCCAAGGAATATGCCGACAAGCTCGCTGCCGACGGCAAGATGGCTCAGCTCAACCAGCAGCCGCTCGGCACCGGTCCGTACACCTTCGTTGCCTACCAGACGGATGCCGTCATCCGCTACAAGGCCAACGAAAGCTACTTCAAGGGCAAGGAAAAGATCGACGATCTCGTTTTCGCGATCACCCCGGACGCCGCTGTCCGCGCCCAGAAGCTGAAGGCCGGCGAATGCCACCTCGTTCCGTATCCGAACGCTGCTGACGTTGCCGAGCTCAAGAAGGATCCGAACCTCACGGTCATGGAACAGGCTGGCCTGAACGTCGGCTTCCTCGCCTACAACACCCAGCAGGCTCCGTTCGACAAGCCGGAAGTCCGCCGCGCGCTGAACATGGCGATCAACAAGCAGGCGATCATCGACGCCGTCTTCCAGGGTGCTGCCCAGGTTGCCAAGAACCCGATCCCGCCGACCATGTGGTCCTATAACGACAAGATCCAGGACGACAAATACGATCCGGAAGGCGCCAAGAAGGCTCTCGCAGCCGCTGGCGTCAAGGACCTGTCGATGAAGGTCTGGGCAATGCCGGTTTCGCGTCCGTACATGCTGAACGCTCGCCGCGCCGCCGAACTGATCCAGGCAGACTTTGCCAAGGTTGGCGTCAAGGTCGAGATCGTCACACATGAATGGGCCGAATACCTCAAGCTCTCCTCCGACACGAAGCGCGATGGTGCCGTCATCCTCGGCTGGACGGGCGACAACGGCGACCCGGATAACTTCATGGACACGCTGCTCGGCTGCGATGCTGTCGGCGGTAACAATCGCGCTCAGTGGTGCAACAAGGATTACGATGCTCTGATGACGAAGGCCAAGGAAACGGCTGACGTCGCTGCCCGCACGAAGTTCTACGAAGAAGCACAGGAAATCTTCAAGAAGGAAGCTCCCTGGGCTCCGCTCGACCACTCGCTGGTCTTCGTTCCGGTCAGCAAGAAGGTGTCGGGCTTCCACATGGACCCGCTCGGCATCCATCGCTTCGACGGCGTTGATATCGCCGAATAAGAAAAATGATAAACTGCCCGGCTGAAACCGGGCTCGACCGGCGGTCAGGTTTCCATCTGACCGCCGGAAACTATTGGACAACCTGCTATGTTGCGATTTTTCATCGGGCGCCTCGCAGTCCTGATACCGACCTTCCTCGGCGTTTCGCTCATTGCCTTCTCGTTCATCCGCCTGCTTCCCGGCGATCCCGTCATGCTGTTGTCGGGCGAACGAACGATGGCACCCGAACGTCATGCCCAGATCATGCACGATCTCGGCTTCGACCGGCCCATGTATGTGCAGTATTTCGATTATCTCGGCAAAGTGCTGCACGGCGATCTCGGTACCTCGATCGTCACCAAGCGCCCCGTTCTCGGCGAGTTCTTCACGCTTTTCCCGGCAACGCTCGAGCTTTCGCTCTGCGCCATCCTGGTGGCAATCCTTCTCGGCGTCCCCGCCGGCGTCTTCGCTGCCGTCAAGCGCGGAACCTGGTTCGACCAGAGCGTGATGGGTGTCGCCCTGATCGGCTATTCGATGCCGATCTTCTGGTGGGGCCTGCTGCTCATCATCTTCTTCTCCGGCTATCTCGGCTGGACGCCCGTTTCCGGCCGCATCTCGCTGATGTATTTCTTCAAGCCTGTCACCGGTCTCATGCTGATCGACAGTCTTCTCTCCGGCCAGAAGGGCGCCTTCGCCTCGGCCGTCAGCTATCTCATTCTGCCGACCGTGGTGCTTGCCACCATTCCGCTTGCCGTCATCGCCCGCCAGACGCGCTCGGCAATGCTCGAAGTGCTGGGCGAGGATTATGTGCGCACTGCCCGCTCCAAGGGCCTCGCACCACTGCGCGTCGTCGGCGTTCATGCGCTCAGAAACGCCATGATCCCGGTCGTCACCACGATCGGCCTGCAGGTCGGCGTGCTGCTCGCAGGCGCCATCCTGACCGAAACGATCTTCTCCTGGCCGGGCATCGGCAAGTGGATGGTCGACGCTGTCTTCAAGCGCGACTACGCAGTCGTCCAGGGCGGTCTTCTGTTGATTGCCGGCATCATCATGCTGGTGAACCTGATGGTCGACCTGGCTTACGGCTTCATCAATCCGCGTATCAGGCACTAGGAGCGGTCCATGAGCACGGTTACTGCAAAACCCGACCAGCCCTCCGCCCTTACGGAATTCTGGTACTACTTTTCGCGAAACAAGGGCGCCGTCATCGGCCTCTTCGTCTTCATTTTCATTCTTCTCATGGCGGTCTTCGCGCCGCTCGTCTCGCCGCACGCGCCGACCGAGCAGAACCGCCAGCTTCTCCTGTCCGTCCCCTTCTGGATGGATGGCGGCAGTTTCTCCTATCCGCTCGGGACGGATGCCGTCGGCCGCGATATTCTCTCGCGTCTGATCTTCGGTGCACGCTTCTCGCTGTTCATCGGTCTCGTGGTCGTCACGCTGTCGGTGGTTGCGGGTGTCTTGATCGGCCTCGTTGCCGGTTATTTCCGTGGCCGCGTCGATATCGTCATCATGCGCCTCATGGATATCATCCTGGCTTTCCCGTCGCTGCTTCTGGCCCTCGTGCTCGTCGCGGTGCTTGGTCCTGGTCTGCTCAATGCCATGATCGCGATCTCGATCGTCAACCAGCCGCATTTCGTGCGCCTGACACGCGCCGCCGTCATGAGCGAGCGTGAAAAGGAATATGTGGTGGCCTCCCGCGTCGCCGGTGCCGGCACCTTCCGGCTGATGTTCAAGACGATCCTGCCGAACTGCCTCGGACCGCTGATCGTCCAGGCAACGCTCGCCTTCTCCGCCGCGATCCTCGATGCAGCCGCCCTCGGCTTCCTCGGCCAAGGCGCACAGCCGCCGACACCCGAATGGGGCACGATGCTTGCCGAAGCCCGCGAGTTCATATCGCGCGCCTGGTGGGTCGTGACATTTCCGGGTCTTGCGATCCTCGTCACCGTTCTCGCCATCAACCTGATGGGCGACGGCCTGCGTGATGCGCTCGACCCCAAGATGAAGAGGTCCTGAGATGGCGCTTCTCGAAATTGAAAATCTCGTCGTCGAATTCCAGACCTCGACCGGGCCTTTCCGCGCCGTCGACGGCGTTTCGCTGAAGGTCGATGCCGGCGAGGTTCTGGCGATCGTCGGCGAATCCGGTTCGGGCAAGTCGGTCTCGATGCTGGCCGCTATGGGTCTTCTGCCCTGGACGGCAAAGGTGACGGCCGACAGGATGGTCTTTGACGGCCAGAACCTGCTCGGCATGTCCGCAGCCAAGCGGCGTGAGATCATCGGCAAGGATATGTCGATGATCTTCCAGGAGCCGATCGCCAGCCTCAATCCCTGCTTCACCGTCGGTTTCCAGATCGAAGAGGTGTTGAGAATTCACCTCGGCCTCGACAAGGCGGCCCGTCGCAAGCGCGCAATCGAACTTTTCCAGGCGGTCGGTATTCCCGATCCCGCCGAGCGGCTCAATCACTTCCCGCATCAGATGTCGGGCGGTCAGTGCCAGCGCGTCATGATCGCCATCGCCATTGCCTGCAACCCGAAGCTCCTCATCGCCGACGAGCCGACCACGGCGCTCGATGTGACCATCCAGAAGCAGATCCTTGATCTCCTGATGCGCCTGCAGACGGAACATCGCATGGGCCTGATTATCATCACGCACAATATGGGCGTGGTTGCCGAGACGGCCGACCGGGTGATTGTCCAGTACAAGGGCCGCAAGATGGAAGAGGCCGATGTGCTCTCGCTCTTCGAATCTCCGAAGAGCGATTACACGCGCGCACTGCTCGCTGCCCTTCCGGACAATGCGACCGGCGACCGGCTGCCGACCATCGGCGAACTTTTCAATCCGAATAAGACTGTGGAGGGAGCGGCCTGATGACGCCAGTTCTCGAAGGAAAGAACATCGTCCGCGACTACTACCTGCCAGGCGGCCTCTTCAAGAAGGCGAGAACGGTCCATGCCGTCAAGGGCGTGAGCTTCAGCGTGGAGCAGGGCAAGACGCTGGCAATCGTCGGCGAAAGCGGTTGCGGAAAGTCGACGCTTGCCCGTATCGTGACGATGATCGACCCGGCCACGTCGGGCGAACTCTTCATCGACGGCAAGAAGGTCGATATCTTCCAGGGCGATCTGACGCCGGAAATCCGCCGGAAGGTCCAGATCGTCTTCCAGAATCCCTATGGATCGCTGAACCCACGCAAGAAGATCGGCGACATCCTGATGGAACCGCTGATCATCAACACCAACACGCCCGCTTCCGAACGGCGCGACCTGGCGATGGCGATGCTGAAGAAGGTCGGCTTGCAGGACGTTCACTTCAATCGATATCCGCACATGTTCTCGGGCGGCCAGCGCCAGCGTATCGCCATTGCCCGCGCACTGATGCTGAACCCGCGGCTCCTGGTCCTCGATGAACCGGTCTCCGCACTCGATCTTTCGGTGCAGGCGCAGGTCCTCAACTTGCTCGCTGACCTGCAGGACGAACTGAACCTCACCTATGTCTTCATCAGCCACGACCTTTCGGTCGTTCGCTATATGGCAGACGAGGTCATGGTGATGTATTTCGGCGAGGCGGTTGAATACGGCACGCGGGATCAGGTCTTCAGCGATCCGCAGCACAACTATACCAAGACCCTGTTTGCGGCGACCCCGCGGGCGGATGTCGATACGATCAAGGCACGTCTTGCACGCAAGGCCGCTGCCGTCTCTGCGGCCTAGCAAGGCCGCAGATATCTCACGCTGCAACGATGACCGAGATGAGCGATGACCGAGAATAACGGAACTCTCCATGCAATCATCGTCATGGGCGTCAGCGGTTCCGGCAAATCTTCGATCGGCGAAAAGATAGCGGCAGGCCTCGGCCTGCCGTTTGTCGAAGGCGATGCGCTGCATCCCGCCGCCAATGTCGAGAAAATGTCGAGGGGCATTCCGCTCTCAGATGAGGACCGCTTGCCCTGGCTCGACCGGATCGGCAAGGAGATGAAGGCGTCGCTTACCAAAGGTGAGGGCATCATCGTCTCCTGCTCGGCGCTGAAGCGCAGCTACCGCGACCGCCTGCGAGCCGCTGCCGGCGGCAACCTCTATTTCGTCTATCTCGAAGGTTCGAAAGAACTGCTGACCGAGCGCATGGGTCACCGCAAGGGACATTTCATGCCGACCTCGCTCTTGGAAAGCCAGCTGCAGACGCTGGAAGTGCCGACCGGCGAGTCCGGTGTCGTCACCGTCGATATCGACGACGCAATCGACGATATCGCGGCGGAAGCCCTGAAGGCTCTCGCCGCTCTCGGCATTACGGGTTGAACCGGTTGGGCGAATAGGCCGAAATGTTGATGAACGGCGTCTCGCCTGTCATCAGTTCCGCCAGCACACGCCCCGTCACCGGCCCGAGTGTCAGCCCGTGATGGGCATGGCCGAAGGCAAACCACAGGCCCTCATGGCGCGGCGCCTTGCCGATAACAGGCATCATGTCGGGCGTGCAGGGGCGGGCGCCCATCCACGGTTCCGGATCGAGCCGTTCTCCCAGCGGAAATATCGTGCGCGCCACGGCTTCGGCGCGGTCGAGCTGCACTGGCGTCTTCGGCGCGTCCAGCGCTGCGAATTCCGCACCCGTCGTCAGGCGCACACCCCGGTTCATCGGCGCCAGGAAATAGCCGCGCTCGGAATCGAGCGTCCAGTTGTTGAGCACCGCATTGCCCTGGATGCCGTAATGCATGTGGTAGCCGCGCTTGACGCCGAGCGGGAAGGAGTAGCCGAGACGGCGTGTCGCAACCGCTGCCCAGGGACCGAGCGCCATGACGGCGTCGTCGGCCTCCAGCGATCCCTCTGACGTCATGATCTTCCAGCCGGAACCGGCCGGCCCAAGCGAAGCTGCATCCCCGGTCACGAATCTGCCGCCGAGGCTTTCGAAATAGCTGCGGTAGGCGCGCGTCAGCGCATGCGGATCGAGAACCGACCACGGGTCGATCCAGCGCAGGCCGCCGACGAAATCGCCCATGATGTTTGGTTCCAGACGAGCGATATCGGATGAGGTCAGGCTCTCGTAGCTGACGCCGAACTGGTCTTTCCAGAGGGCCGCCTCCGCAAAGGCCTCGTCGCGTTTGGCCTCGGTGCGGAAAATCTTCATCCAGCCATCCCTACGGATCAGCGCTTCGGCATGCGAGGCCTCGATCAGGTCCTTGTGCTCGGTGATCGAATTCTCGATCAGCGGCGCATAGGCCTTGGTGATCATCTCGTGCCGCTTCGGATTGGAGTTCCACCAGTAGCGCGCGAGGAACGCGAGCTGGCTCGGCAGTGCCTTCAGGTGATAATGCGCATCGATGCGGTTGTTCAGCGCGTAGCGCAGCAAGAGGCCGAGCTGCTGCGGAAAACCGTAGGGCATGACGCCTTCGCGCTGGATCAGGCCGGCATTGCCGAAAGAGGTTTCGTTACCCGGCTCCTTGCGGTCGATAAGCGTCACCTGCCGGCCGCGGCGTTGAAGATGGATGGCCGTCGAAACCCCGACGATACCGGCGCCGAGCACGATTGCGTTTTTCGTCATTTTCCCCTGCATTCCACTAGGTTTTAGAGCTTAAAATGCCCATCTCAATGCTGCGGTGCAAACGAAAAATCGCATTTCATTTCAAAATCATTGCGCTTTTGAGTGCGGCATTTTCGGCCCTGATGCGGATCGTCAGCACGGCGGCATTGAGGAGCGAAAAAACCAGCGCGTAAAGCGGCATGCCGAAGGCAAGCGGCAGGGCGGCGATCTCGCCTGTCACGATCATGTAGTTCGGATGTTTGAAGAAGCGGTAGGGGCCGCCTTCGACGAGCGGCGCGCCGGGAAGGATGATGATGCGTGTCGTCCAGCGCGGCCCGAGCGTCATCAGCACCCATAGCCGCAGCACCTGCAACAGCATGAAGAAACCGAACCAGGAGAGCTGGATCGGCTGTCCGGCCGCCAGCATCCACAGCCCAACGAGCCAGCCCGTATGGAGCGCCACCATATAGGGGTAATGATCGGGCGCGATCTCGCGCGCCCCCCTTGCGAAGAGCGCCATCGTGTTGCGGCGCGCGATCACCAGTTCGGAGAGCCGCTGGGCGGTCACGAAGGCGAGAAGGGCGATGGAGGGCCACATCATGCGACCCTCCGCAATGTCACGCAGCTTGCCGTAAAGCCCGGACCCATGGCGATCATCGCCGCGCGGTCCGGCAATCCTGCGTGGATGGCCCGCTCCAGAACGAAAAGCACGGTCGGCGAGGACATGTTGCCATAATCGGCAAGCACCGACCGTTCGATGTCGAGTGTATCAGGCGCCATCGAAAGCGTGCTCTCCATCGCCGCCAGTACCTTGGTGCCGCCGGGATGGCAGATGAAACGGTCGATATCGTCACGCTTGAGCCCGCTGCGCGCCAGAATGCCGTCGATTGCCGGGCCTAGCTCCTTTTCCGCAAAGGGCGGCAGCGATTGCGCCAGCAGGATGCCGAGGCCCGTATCGTCGATCTTCCAGCCCATGATATCGAGCGTATCCGGAAACAGGTGATCACCAGCCGATTCCACCTCCGCCATGCCGCCTTCGCCAGCGCGTATCACACAGGCTGCAGCCCCATCGCCGAAAAGCGCGGTAGCGATGATGTTCGGCTTGGTCAGCTCATCCAGCCGGAAGGCCAGCGTGCAGAGCTCGATGGCGACGAAGAGCACCACGGCGCCCGGCCGGCTGCGCGCCAGCCGCGAGGCGATGCCAAAGCCGGAAACGCCTGCAGCGCAGCCAAGCCCGAAGACGGGCACGCGCTCGATCTCCGCGCGAAACCCGAGCCGGCCGGCGAGCCGCGCATCGAGGCTCGGCGTGGTGATGCCGGTGGAGGAAACCGTTACCACGCAATCGACTTCATCGGCCGTCAGCCCGGCCTGCTCAAGCGCGCGCGTTGCCGTCTCGACAAACAGCAAACCAGCGACGTCCTCATAGGCTTCCATCCTGTCCTGCCAGCCATGCGGCTCTTCGAACCAGGAGAGGGGACGGGCGGCATGGCGCTTTTCGATGCCGGCATTGTCGAAGACGCGCGCAAGGTGGTGGAATTCCTTGAAGCGATCGGCAAAGAGGCGCGCGGATGCTTCTGCAGCCTTCGTCTGAGTAATGATATGGTCAGGTACTGCAGTAGCGAGACTTAAAAGTCTGACGGACTGAATCACGATATGCTCCTTGTCGTCCCCGGCGGAACGAGCGGAAAACACGCGGGCGCGAAGGTTTATTCGGCGCCGCTCTTCACGAAGCAGTGATCAGAAAAATGCGAAAGCCTGCCGAATAAAGCTGGTGGCAGCGGTGTTCACTCCTCGCAACGTCATTTTCTGAGGAGTTATCCCATGACGACCAAGACTGTCCGCATCGCTTCCCTCGTGCTCGGCAGCTGTATTGCCGCCTCTGTCTTCTCCGGCCCCGTCTTCGCGATTGGCGATAATAGCAGCACCATGCCGGTCTGCAAGAAGGGCGAAATCTACGACAAGAAGGCAAAGAAGTGCGTCAAGCAGCAGAGCGCCAACGTGACGGACGAAAACCGTACCGATTACGCCTACTCGCTTGCAAAGGACGGCCGCTATGAAGAAGCGCTCGCCATGCTCGACACCGTCAAGGATCAGAACAACGCCGAATGGCTGAACTATCGCGGTTACGCCACCCGCAAGCTCGGCCGCACGGATGAGGGCATCTCCTACTATCTGCAATCGGTCAAGCTCGATCCGCAATATGCCAAGGTCCGCGAATATCTCGGCGAAGCCTATGTCATCAAGGGTGAGCTCAATCTCGCCAAGGAGCAGCTGACGACGATCAAGGCAATCTGCGGCACCGGCTGCGAGGAATATCAGGACCTCAACGCCGCCATCCTCGATCCGTCGAAGATCTAAAGCAATTCCAGCAAAAGTGTGCAGCGGTTTTGCGTCCGGAATTGCGTGAAACAAAGCTGTACACTTGCGTGAGGCAGGAGAGAGATAAGGTTGATTGAAGGGTATTTCCGGATGTTGGTCGCACACACCACATTTCCTGCCTATAGTCACGCCAGAACGGAATCGCCGGCCCTGCCGGCGGTCCCGAAACAGCCAATACGCGCGGAGGCGGCCATCGCGAGCGAAGCGGATATCAGGAGCGGCCTGACGGAAAACCTCGCCCGTCTGTGGCGCTACGGCCTCGTCCTTTCGCATCAGCGCGATGTGGCCGATGATCTCGTGCAGGCGACCTGCGTGCGCGCGCTGGAGCGGGCCGATCAGTTTGCAGCAGGCACGCGGCTCGATCGCTGGCTTTTTTCGATCCTGCATTCGATCTGGCTGAACGAGATCCGTGCCCGCCGTGTTCGCCAGGGCCAGGGCTTCGTCGATGCCGACGAGACGCTGATATTAGATGGCGCCCGCGACACCGAAACGCATGTGATGGCAAACCAGGTTTTGAAACAGGTGAATACGCTGCCGGATGCGCAGCGATCGGCGGTTTTCCTCGCCTATGTGGAAGGGCTTTCCTATCGCGAGGTCGCTTCCGTCATGGATGTTCCGATCGGCACCGTGATGAGCCGGCTGGCAGCCGCCCGCGCGAAGCTCTCCGAAACCGTATCGGCGGGAGGATTTGAATGAGCACGAAGCACAGAATGCCCTCCGACGAGGAACTGACCGCCTTCATCGATGGTGAACTTAGGCCCGAAGAGGCTGCCCGCATCGAAGCGCTGATCGAGGCCGACGAGGCTGTCGCCGAACGGCTGGAATTTCTGGCTCGCGCAAGCCTGCCCTATAAGGATGCCTTTGCGCCGTTGCTCGATGCCGCTCCGCAGGCAAGGCTCGAAGCCATGCTGTCGGCCATTCCCGTCGCCCAGCCTGCAAGACCGGCTGCCTTCGTGAGCCGTCGAGGCTTTCTCGGCGCACTTGCCGCTTCCGTCGTTGCCGGCATCGCCGTCGATCGCGCCGTCATTGGTGTCGGCGCGAGGCTCTCGGGCAAGGACGAAAACAGCGAATGGCGCGCCGTCGTTGCCGAATATATCTCGCTCTATACGCCGGAGACGCTCGCCGGTCCCGTTCCGCCCAGAGATGTGCAGGCAGCGCAGCTCGCCAGCCTGGACGGAAACCTCGACCTGCAACTCTCGCCAGAGCAGGTCGCCCTGCCGGATGTCGACTTCAAGCGCGCCCAGATCCTGCAATATGATGGCAAGCCGCTCGCCCAGATCGCCTATCTGGATCCTGAGACCGGCCCCATGGCGCTCTGCATCGTCGCCTCCCACGGCGGCCCCAAGCCTCCCGATATCGAAGGACGCAAGGGTATGAATGTCGTCTACTGGGCGAACACCACCCACGCCTTCATGCTCATCGGCCATGCCCCGGTCGACCGCATGACCGAAATCGCCGACGCGGTGCGGAGCAAGATTTCCGTTTGACTGCGACTGACGACACTGGGCCGTCATCCATCAGTTCACCGCGCTCGCAAGCGGGAGATTTGCCTGTAATACGCCGCCATTTGTTACCGGCGGCCGGGCGTTGACCTCGATGACACCAGAGGTTTTCGGCTTCAGGGCCGGTCGTGGCGCCTTGGCGGGCAACGGCGCGCCCACCGCCTTGCCGGGTGAGCAATTCCCTGACGTGCTGCTCTCGACTTGCGGCTTGCCGTCAGCGCTGCTGAAATAACGGATGCTGCGGGTGCAGACGCCGTTGCCGGACATGGTCGAAACCATCGAATAGCCCTGCGTGCCAGCCGGCAGCCTGTTGAGGTCGACATCAGTCGGATTTCCCGGAGATGCCTGCATCATGCTGTCGGCCTGTTGCATCAGCGCAGCAGCCTCGTGGTCCATTGCCGCGGATATCCGGTCCAGATCGGCAAAGGGAGCGGAAGGCCAGAACGGATCGAAGAAGCCCGAATCCGGCTGACTGTCGAACCGGATTTGCGGTGGTCGATCGCCGGCGTAACGAATGCGCTCGAGCGAACCATCCGGCAGTCGCACAACGAGCACATGGGTATCGGTTGATTTGCGGGCGACGCTCCGAGCCTCCGCCGGGCCGGCAAGCTCGGCTGCGGCGATTGCCAGGGCGCTCATGAGAAATGCGATACGAAGCCTTTGCACAACGGCCTCCTGAAACGGGAAGAACACCATCCAATTGCCCGCGCGAATGACGTGCAGCGGGTAAGGCCATGATGATCATTGTGGCGCCGGCCAAATTTGTGGCGCGCTGCTGCGGCGTGGCGACGCAGAATGCGAAAGTCGAAAGCCTGTCGCGCAAAAGTGTTCAGCGATTTTGCGGTTACGAGACGCGCAAAATGAGAAGTAAAGCGTGGCAGGCGAATCTGAGAGATCGCAACACGCCTCAGAACGGCTGGGTCTTATCGGAAACCTGGCTGGCCTGATTGGCGGGGACCAGGCGGTTCAGGCAGTTGACGTAGGTCGTATACATCTGCTGAAGCCGCGAGAGCGGCACCACCCAATGCCCTTCATTTCCAGCAAAATCCAGTTCCATATCCGGTGTGCCGACAAAGGAATTCTTGAGGATCTTCTTGATCTGCGCCACACCCGTCTTCTCAGCGGCCGGCAGGATGCGAAGCGTCTTGCCGTCGAAGAATTCGGCCGGTACGGCCTTGGTGCCGGAGTAGCCGACAAGCGTCACCTTGGTCGTGATGCCCTCAGGGATCTCCCAGCCATCCTTCGAAATGAGCCACATGACGCTGTCGAGGCTCTGGCGGAATTCGACCGTCTTGCCGAGCTCGTCGTTCCAGACCAGCCGGCAGTAGGACGGCTTCTCGCCAACGAACCCGACCGACCACTGCCGCGCATCGCCCATCCATTCCGTCTCGCTCCGGGCGGTGGCCGGAATGAGGAGTGCCGTCAGCAACAGGGCAGAAAAGGTCTTCATGGCTCGAATCGTCTCCAGGGAGCTGGGGTGATTCTACCGGCGGAAGGTTGAGGTTTTGCTACTGGGCGACTGTGAATGCGGGCTGGGAACAGCTCAAAATGATCCATCTCACCGCGCGGCTCTCTGGATCGGTGAGGACGATCGCAGCGAGCGCAGGAAATCTTCGGCATCGACGGCTTTGACAGCGCCGGCGACCTCTCCGAAATACGGCATCGTTTCCCACAAGCTCCGGTCCCCGACGATGTGAAAACGTCGTTGCGCCCGTGTCAAAGCTACGTGCTGATCTTCGGGCGGCTTCTTTTTGCGCCGACCGGCAGAATTGCTTACGGTGGTTACGATTGATTACACACATTTTGTAATCGAATTTCTATAATGATTTCATACGTTTATTGTTTCGATTACGGAATTACGAAGATAATGGTGAAACTCAGGTGGAGAGACAGCCGGTATTTCAGGGGCTGTGGCTATCCCCATGAGAGTTTGAAACAGGCCATAATTTCGTAATTCTGTAATAGCGGGCATTAATAGTATGATTTTATTATGTAATCTCGATTACGAAATTTGCAGGCGAATGGCAGCGATTACAAATTTGGGTATCATACCGACGACGGCCAGCGGTTCGCGGATGATCTCGACGCCGATATCAGGACGGACGATATTTCCGAGCGCGTCACGACGACTGATGTCAGGCGCGCTCCGATCGCTATCGATGCGCGGGGGCGATCACCCGATCGTCGATTGGACGCTCTTGGCTCTTGAAATTCCATAGATGAGATGAAGCTGCGTGAGCATCCGAGCCTTCTTTACAGCCTCTGGATACAGTTCGGGCATCAGGTCACCAAGATAGCCAAACGATATCTGGTGCGACTGGAAAATCAGCAATTAAGATTTTAGGGAAGAATTGGCTGGGAAACCGAACGGCCGTTTCTAAAACCCGTTGACTTTCAATCCGTTGCTCAATGTCGCGTTAACAACGTGGGGTAGTTTGTGGGGGTGTCAACAATTAGATGGATGCTGGGCGAGTCGAAAAAGCATTCGCTCAATCTGTTGACTTGTACCACCGAATGAACTCGTCACTCACACGCCTAGCATCCGACTGCAGGTTGATCGCGGCTTCATAAGATTTCGCCCGATCAAGGATAAAGCGACCTCGCTCGAACCTGTCTTGAGAAACGGCACGCCAAGGGTCTAGGTCGCTGTCGCGTACGGCTGGGCCTCGACCATGGCCAGCAGCGCTCGCCGACGATCGAGCATGAAAAAAGCCGCTGTCACTGGGCTGGAACCCTCGGCGGCTTTTCTGGAGAATGTTCAACAATGATGAACAACGGCGGAATGATTGTAAAGACCCTTGAAACGGGTCGGTGAGCCGGGGACTGGCATATCAGCCAGCCGATTGACAGGAATTTCATAATCTCCAGTGTCAACAATTTGGGTTCGACTACAGCGCATTCGGACCCCGCCAGCATCTCGAAAATCTCCATCCTTATAACGGCCGTGACGGCGGCATCCGGAACGGTGTCGTGTCCTTCGCGCAACGTGTGCGTGGCGGTGACGGGAAGCCTTGGAAGGAATGGACGGCCCGCGCAGGATCATGCGCGGTCGATGAAGCCGAACGGCTTGTGTCTAGCCAGAGGCGGACGGCCGCTCATATGTCTTCGTCAGTGACAATGTAGTCGTCATCAGCCTCCAACATGCGGAACAGCCTCTCGGTTTGAATGAACAGATGCGCAGCTCGCGCTGTGGCTGTTCTTCTCACGGTTGTCTTTAAGGACCGGTATATTTCGGAACGTAGGAGTCTGGGCTGAAGGGGAGCGGGCACGCGCCGCCGGAAGAAGAAGGAATCGGCTTCTCGCCGTAGAAAGTTGGTCACATCAAGCGCCCTTTGTGGGAGGAATCCCAACGCTGACGACATGGCGCAACTAATTGAAATGTTTGGGGTAAATTGGCTGGGGAACCTGGATTCGAACCAAGATCGACGGAGTCAGAGTCCGCTGTTCTACCATTGAACTATTCCCCAGCAGCTGCGAACCCAAGTTGGCTCGGCTGGTGTGCGGCGCTTATAAACAAAAGCTGGCGGATTGCAAATACCCGTTTGGAAAAAATTCGACCCTTCCGATCCGGACGAAAATTTCAGACTTACAATGTGGAATCAAAAAGAATTTGGTGATTTCGCCGGTCGCTGATATTCTCGCCGCAACGCAAAAATCGAATGAGCGCCTGCTGCATACCTTTCTGGACTTGCGCGGCGTGATGGAAAAAGAACGTGGAAGACCCCGAAGGCGGCGCAAGGCCGCAATTTGACGGGGCGTCGGCGGCAGGGCGCAAGGACGGCAAGAAGTCCAGGCGCCGCAAGGGCAAGCGAGGCGGGCAATCCCGCAGCGCCGCCCATCCCGCTTCGCATGATCTCTCCGGCCATGCCGGCGAGGCAGCGCGCCCGAAGGAAGACACGGAAAACCCGGCCCGCAAGCGGAAACGCCGCCGGCGTGGGGGACATGGTTCATCACAGACGGATATTGCCGTGCAGTCTCAGGCTGCCGTTCAGATCGGTGATCGTGTTCAAGTGTCGCGTCCGGACGGCGATTCGCCCTCCAGCCGCCGCAACCGGCGCAAGCATCGCAACAAGCGAGGTCTGCAGGGCAGGCCGCTTGCCCCCGTCCAGTCGCCACCATCCGCCAGGCCCGAACACCGTGCCGATATGGCTCCGCGTCCTGTCCCGCAGCAAGTGCAAGACGCCGAAGCGGCAAATCGCAGGAACCGCCAGGCCGGGCATGAAGAGGAGCGGGTGGGGAGTGAACACCCCTGGTCGGATGAGTTCTATGCCGCGCTCGATCTCGGCACCAACAATTGCCGCCTGCTGATCGCCCAGCCGACGCGCCCTGGCCAGTTTCGTGTCGTCGATGCCTTTTCCCGTATCGTGCGTCTTGGCGAAGGGCTTGCCGCCAGCGGCAGGCTGTCCGACGAGGCGATGGAAAGGGCGGTCGATGCGCTCAGAATCTGTGCCTCCAAGCTCCGGAACCGTGAGATCCGCCGCATGCGGCTGATTGCGACCGAGGCCTGCCGTCAGGCGGCCAATGGCGAGGAATTCCTGAAGCGGGTCGTGGCCGAGACCGGGCTGGAGCTCGAAATCATCGATCGCGAAACCGAGGCGCGGCTTGCCGTTTCCGGCTGCTCTTCGCTGGTCGGCCGCGAGGCGCGCTCCGTCGTCCTCTTCGATATCGGCGGCGGTTCCTCGGAAATTGCCGTCATCCGCATCGGTGATAGCCGTTTCGCCCGTCTTGCCAATCACATCACACACTGGACCTCGTTGCCCGTCGGTGTCGTCACTCTGTCGGAGCGCCATGGCGGCCGCGATGTGACCCCAGAGGTTTTCGAGGGCATGGTGAGCGAAGTCGCGGGCATGCTGTCGAGTTTCGATTGCCCTGAAATCGAGATTGCCGAGGATGGCGATTTCCATTTGATCGGCACGTCAGGCACGGTGACGACGCTTGCCGGCGTGCATCTCGACCTGCCGCGTTACGACCGCCGCAAGGTCGATGGCATATGGCTGTCGGATGATGAAGTCTCCGCCATGCAGGCAAAGCTTCTCTCCTGGAATTTCGAAAGCCGCGCCGCCAATCCCTGCATCGGGCCTGACCGTGCCGATCTGGTGCTGGCCGGTTGCGCCATTCTGGAGGCGATCCGCCGCCGGTGGCCGAGCCCACGCATGCGTGTTGCCGATCGTGGCTTGAGGGAAGGCCTGCTCACCGACATGATGGCCGATGACGGCGTCTGGCGGCGGCATCGCAACCGCCGCGGCCAGCGGGGAAACAAGGGGTAGGCATGACCAAGCCAACGATCGCGGGAAACCGCACCGGCCGCAAGCTCGGCCAGCGCGTCAAGAAAAAGAAGATGAAGGCCTCCTCGCGCCAGTGGCTGGAGCGCCATATCAACGATCCCTATGTGCAGCGTGCCCAGCTCGAAGGTTATCGCGCCCGCGCGGCCTTCAAGCTGCTGGAGATCGATGAGAAGTACCATATCCTCAAGGGCGCGAGGCGCATCATTGACCTCGGGGCCGCTCCCGGAAGCTGGTCACAGATCGCCGCGAAGGTGACGGGGTCGACGGATGAGGATGTCCGCGTTGCAGCAATCGACTTTCTGGAAATGACGCAGCTACCCGGCGTCACGGTACTGCAGCTCGATTTCCTTGATCCCACAGCCCCGGAAAAGCTGATGGAAGCCGTTGGCGGCACGCCGGATCTCGTGCTCTCGGACATGGCGGCACCGACGACTGGCCATCACCGCACCGATCACCTGCGCACCATGCACCTTTGCGAGGTCGCAGCCCACTTCGCGATCGAAGTGCTGGGCGAGGGTGGGCACTTCCTCGCCAAGACCTTCCAGGGCGGCACCGAGCGGGATCTGCTTGCCATGCTGAAGCAGCATTTCCGTCAGGTCGTGCACGTCAAACCTGCTTCATCTCGCGCCGAATCGGTGGAGATGTTCCTGCTGGCGAAGGGTTTCAAAGGCCGCAAGGTCGAGGCGGAGCCAGAGGACGCTTGATCTTTGCGCCAGTCCTGCGGATAATGATTTCCTACTGCATAATTCCCTAAATCGGAATCGATTTAGGGATGAAATTATGCAGCAATTCAAAGTCCTACAGCGTCCTTTGCGCGTCTGAAGAGACGTGCGGCGCTGTAGGACTGGATATCCGCCGATCCATGCTTCTTTACGTTACACTCGGAACCAACGATCTCTATCGCGCCCGGCATTTCTATGATGCCGTTCTGCCGGTGCTCGGCTACCGGGGCCAGCGCTATTCGGAGGAGGAGATCGGCTATGCCGCCGATGGCGACACACGCTGCCGCTTCTGGGTCGTAACCCCTTTCAACAGGCGCCGGGCGACGACCGGCAACGGCTCCATGGTCGCCTTCGAGGCGCAAACGCGGGCGGCGGTCGATGCCTTCCATGCGGCAGCAATTGCTGCCGGCGCTACCGATGAAGGCGAGCCGGGGCTGCGCTCCTATCACGCGCATTTCTACGCAGCCTATGTCAGGGATCTCGACGGCAACAAGCTATGCGCAGTCTGCGAGAAGGCCGAAGAACCGCCCTTTACTTGACCGGCTGCTGCTCGGCGTTGATCGTCGGCGGCACGCGCTTGACGCGGTGGCCGGACACGGAAGCCCCAGCGTCCTTGGCCATGCGGACAAAGGGGATGGTGGCGATGACAGTCAGCCCAGCGATGACGAAGAAAGCAATGTGGAAGTCAATGACCTGCAGCTCGGCACCGCGGAAATAGATCGAGGTTTCCAGGATCGAGGCGGCAACCGCGACGCCGAGCGCCAGGCTGATCTGCTGCATCACCGAGGCCATGGATGTCGCCTGGCTTGCCTGTGCATCGTCGATATCTGCAAAGGCCAGCGCATTGACGCCGGTGAACATGAAGGACCGGGAGAAGCCGCCAAGCAGCAGCACACCGATGATGACAAGGTGCGGCGTCTCCGGCGTGAAGAGGCCGGTCACAGCGGTGACGACCGTCGTCACCGCACCGGCGCAGAGAAGCGTGGTGCGGAAGCCGATCGCCTTATAGACGCGCCGCGCGATGAACTTCGTGGTGATTGCCCCGATCGCGCCGGCAAACGTAATGAGGCCCGATTGAAAGGGCGTAAGGCCAAATCCGAGCTGCAGCATCAGCGGCGTCAGAAACGGCATGGCGCCGACACAGATGCGGAACAGCGTGCCGCCGCTCGTCGAGGCGCGGAAGGTCGAATTCTTGAACAGGTTGAGGTCGAGGATCGGCGTCGGATAGCGCCTGGCGTGGCGCACATAGAGTACGCCGCAGATGATGCCGATGGCTGTCGCTGAGACGCCGATGATCGGCGGCAGGGCCGGAAGACTGACGACCGAGAGACCGAAGACGACGCCCGCCGCCGCAAGGCTGGTCAGGATGAAGCCGGTGAAGTCGAGCTTCGGCGGAGCCGTCGCCTCTATTTCCGGCAGGAAGATCGTTGCAAGCCACACGCCGATGATGCCGACAGGCACGTTGATAAGGAAGATCCAGTGCCAGCTGAAATAGGTGGTGATGAAGCCGCCGAGTGGCGGGCCGGCAAGCGGGCCGACAAGGGCCGGGATCGTCAGCAGCGCCATGGCTGAAACCAGTTCGCTCTTCTGCGTCGTCCGCACCAGCACCAGACGCCCGACAGGCGTCATCATCGCGCCGCCCATGCCCTGCAGGAAGCGCGCAAAGACGAATTCGATGAGATTGGAGGAGAAGGCGCAGAAGATGGAGCCGACGACGAAGACACAGATTGCAAGCCGGAAGATATTCTTTGCGCCGAACCTATCCGCCATCCAGCCGCTGATCGGAATGAACACCGCAAGCGCCACCATATAAGAGGTCAGCGCCAGTTTCAGCGTGATCGGTCCGACATGCAGATCGGCCGCAATCGCCGGCAGGGCCGTCGCGATCACGGTCGAGTCCATCTGTTCCATGAAGAGGGCGACGGCGAGGATCAGCGGGACAATGCGATTCATAGGCGAATGCCCTGATGGATGCGGATGGGGCTTGGGAAGCCCGTGCTGTGTAGTCCCAGTTACAGGCTCTGCCAATCCCCCAATCGGGTTCCACTAGACGTTTGGATCACGACTGCGTGAGACGGCTTGCTCGACACTTTTGCTTCTCAAGATTGAAATATGCTTACCCGGCCGAGGCAAGAAATCCGGCTACGTCGGATCGGACGACAAGCGGCTGGTCACAGCCGGCGACACGGCAAACCACTCCATCCTGTCGCTGCGGCCGCCGGACTGGGAAGTGCGTTTCGATATGTACAAGGCGCAGGCGGCGGCAACTCCCGGCGTCGGTTCGTCGAGAAACAGGACATCGGTTATCGTTTCGTGCCGAAGACCTGCCAGTTCGACATTTGAGCCAGGCGCATGGCTCCCATGCCAAGCTCGGCCACGTCCTGGGCCTTTTTGCTATTTCCTTCCTGTCATAGACGTGTTACCAGCCCTCGCCAACTTCCATAAACTCATGCACACCGCCGGTGCGGACGATTCGTACCGGGTGGAACGCATTTTTCTTTCTTGAAGGAATTTGGCCATGGCTCGCATCATTGAAACGCCAACCGGACTCGACGCACTCACCTTCGATGACGTGCTGCTGCAACCCGGTCATTCCGAAGTCCTGCCGGGTCAGACGAGTGTTGCAACGCGCCTTGCACCCGACTTCGAGCTGAATATCCCGATCATATCAGCCGCGATGGATACGGTGACCGAAGGGCGCCTGGCGATTGCGATGGCGCAGGCCGGCGGCCTCGGCGTCATTCACAAGAACCTGACCCCTGTCGAGCAGGCCGAGCAGGTTCGTCAGGTCAAGAAGTTCGAAAGCGGCATGGTCGTCAATCCGGTGACGATCGGCCCGGACGCTACGCTCGCCGATGCCCTGGCGCTGATGAAGATGCACGGCATCTCCGGCATCCCGGTCGTTGAAAAGTCTGGCCGCCTCGTCGGCATCGTCACGAACCGTGACGTCCGCTTTGCATCCGACCCGACCCAGAAGATCTACGAACTCATGACCCATCAGAATCTCGTGACGGTCAAGGAAAACGTCGATCAGCAGGAGGCCAAGCGCCTGCTGCACTCCCACCGCATCGAGAAGCTGCTGGTGGTCGATGGTGAGGGCCGTTGCGTCGGTCTGATCACCGTCAAGGATATCGAAAAGGCGCAGCTTAACCCGAACGCCTCCAAGGATGCGCAGGGCCGCCTGCGGGCTGCCGCTGCCGTCGGCGTCGGTGACGACGGTTTCGAGCGTGCCGAACGGCTGATCGATGCCGGCGTCGACCTGCTCGTCGTCGACACCGCCCATGGCCATTCGGCCCGCGTTCTGGAAGCCGTCGCCCGGGTCAAGAAGCTCTCCAACTCCGTTCGCATCATGGCCGGTAACGTTGCTACGGGCGACGGCACCAAGGCGCTGATCGATGCCGGTGCTGACGCCGTCAAGGTTGGTATCGGCCCGGGATCGATCTGCACGACGCGTATCGTCGCCGGCGTCGGCGTTCCCCAGCTTGCTGCGATCATGTCTGCGGTCGAGGCAGCAAGGGCTCAGGATATCCCTGTTATCGCCGATGGCGGCATCAAGTTCTCAGGCGACGTGGCGAAGGCCATCGCGTCAGGCGCTTCCGCCGTGATGGTCGGCTCGCTGCTCGCCGGTACCGATGAAAGCCCGGGTGAGGTCTATCTCTACCAGGGCCGCTCCTTTAAAGCCTATCGCGGCATGGGTTCCGTCGGCGCCATGGCGCGCGGCTCGGCAGACCGCTACTTCCAGGCGGAAGTGCGCGACACGCTGAAGCTCGTACCCGAGGGCATCGAAGGTCAGGTTCCCTACAAGGGTCCGGTCTCCGGCGTCCTGCATCAGCTCGCGGGCGGCCTCAAGGCTGCCATGGGTTATGTCGGCGGCAAGGACATCAAGGAGTTCCAGGAGCGCGCCACCTTCGTGCGCATCTCCAGCGCCGGCCTGCGCGAAAGCCATCCGCATGATGTGACCATCACCCGCGAAAGCCCGAACTATCCGGGCGTCGGCGTCTGACAATGAAGGCGGGCAGCTCGATTCCGCTCTGGATCATCGCGCTGCTCGCAGCCCTCTGCCTCGTCGTTCTCGGCTGGACCACCTTCGGCTTCACCATGCCTTTCGAACACGAGACGGGGCAGGCGGTACTCGATACCTATTTCGCAGGCTATGACGAGTCTGCCGTCTTTCACATGCAGACGCTGCTCGATCAGAACGAGGTGGCAAGCCGGATTCTCCGGGCCATGTATTTCGGCCCGGAACTCATCTTTCCGGCTCTGCTGACCGCACTTCTCCTTTTGATTTTCCTGCGGCTCGGGCCGATCGAGACATGGCGCGGCCGGCAGGCGCCCCGCCTGCTCGGCCGGATTATTTATGTCCTGCCATTCATTTACGGCTTCGCCGACTACGGCGAAAACGTCTCAAGCCTCGTCGCCTTTAGCGACGGTGGTGCGGCAGGCTTTGCCGCGCAGATCCTGCCGTGGATGACGAAGCTGAAATTCGCAAGCCTTGCCATCTGCGCCATTCTGATCGTGAGAGGCGCAATCCTTCATCAATCGCGCGAAAGCTGATTCCTATCGCGGCCAGCGCCAGACAGGGTGCGAGAGCCTTGCCGCAAGGAAATCGCCGAGCACCTCCACTTTTGCCGGCCGGGCACGCGCCGAAGGGGTGACAAAATAAACGGCGCCCTTTGGTAAGGTCCAGTCGGTGAGGATCGCTTTCAGGCGCCCGTCGGCAAGATATTCGTAAGCCATGAATTCCGGCAGTTCGACGATGCCGAGGCCGCGCAATGCCATCGGAATCAGGGCCTCCGAATTGGTTGCCCTCAGCGGTCCGGTCGGTACCACGATCTCCTCTTCCCCCGCCGTGTTGCTGAAGCGCCAGACATCTTGCCGCGGCCGGTAGGCGTAACCGAGGCAATGATGGGCCGCGAGGTCTCGCGGATGCCGTGGACAGCCGTATCTTTCGAGATAGGAGGGGGCTGCGAGAATGAAGGGCGCGACAGATGTCAGCCTCTTCGCCAGGAGGGAGGAATCGGGCAGCACCGCGATGCGCAGTGCGGCATCGAAGCCTTCGCCCACGATATCGACCACGGCATCACTCATATGCATGTCGATGGAGATATCGGGATAGAGCTCGAAGAAATCGGGCAGGATCGGCGCGAGCCATTGCCGCCCGAAGACCATCGGCACGGCGAGACGGATCAGCCCGCGCGGTTGGGTGGAAAGTTCGTGCGCCGCATTCTCGGCCGCTTCCGCCTCCGCATAGATGCGCTGGGCGCGATCGACGAGCCGCAGCCCGAAATCGGTGAGTGCCAGCTGCCGGGAGGTGCGGTTGAAGAGCCGCGCCCCGAGCCGGTCCTCCAGTCGGCTGACCGCCCGCGACACTGTCGGCACGGAAACCCCGAGCGTCTTCGCCGCGCGGGCGAAGGAGCGCTCCTCCGCCACCTTGGCGAACATGGCGAGGCCCTCGAAATCCGGAAGACCCATCGTTTCATTCCTGCAATGATATCTTTCATTTCTTTCTATTCAGAAACGAAAGGCCCGTCCACATCTTCAGTTTCAGTCGAACAGAACAGGAGACGACGACAGTGAACCAGACACTGAATGGTACACGGAGACTGAATGGAAAGATCGCGGTTATCACAGGCGCCACCTCGGGCATCGGCCTTGCCACCGCAAAGCGCTTCGCAGCCGAAGGCGCGCGCCTTTTCATCACCGGCCGCCGCAAGGATGTACTTGATGCAGCCGTTGCCGAAATCGGCGGCGATGTCACAGGCATCCAGGCCGACTCGGCAAAGCTTGCCGATCTCGACCGCCTCTATGAGCAGGTGAAGGCAGAGGCCGGCCGCATCGACGTACTCTTCGTCAACGCCGGCGGCGGCTCGTTTGCGCCGCTCGGAGCAATCACCGAAGAACAGTATGACGATACCTTTGGGCGTAATGTGAAGGGTGTGCTCTTTACGGTGCAGAAGGCGCTGCCGCTGCTCGGGCATGGTTCCTCTGTCATCCTGACCGGTTCCACGGCGGGGGTGTCAGGCACGCCGGCCTTCAGCGTTTATGCCGCCTCCAAGGCAGCGATCCGCAACTTCTCCCGCAACTGGACCTCGACCTGAAGGACCGCGGCATCCGCGTCAACACGCTGAGCCCTGGTCCGACCGAAACGACGGGCCTCGTTGAACTCGCGGGCCACGACAAGGCACAGCAGCAGGGCCTACTGGACTATATGGCATCACAGGTTCCGATGGGTCGCGTCGGCCGCCCGGAAGAAATCGCCGCGACGGCCCTCTTCCTCGCAACAGAAGATTCGAGCTTCATCACCGGCGCCGGGATCTTCGTCGACGGCGGTATCGCCCAGGTCTGACCTTGAAGACGGCTCGCTCCACGGCGGGCCGTCATGGCTCTGGTATCCATCTCACCTTTCCGCTACTGCTCCCGCCGTCGCCGAATCGAAGGGAATGATTGATGACCGGCTTTGAGATGTTCTGGCCTCTGCTTGCCCACGTCCTGCTGGTCTATATCCTTTACGGGCTGCTTGGCCTGCGCCGCGGCAAGGCGGTTCGGGAAGGCCGCATGAAGAAATCCGGCTATCGCGAGAACCGTGACGAACCGCCCGAATGCCTTTTCGTCAAGAACAGCCTCGCCAACCAGTTCGAACTGCCGGTGCTCTTCTATGCCTGCTGCATCCTTCTTTATGTCACCGAGGCGGATAATCTGGTGGCCGTCGTGCTGGCCTGGCTGTTCGTTATCCTGCGCTATGCACATGCCTATGTGCATGTCACCAGCAACGATTTGCGCTTCCGCAGCCCGCTCTTCGCCGCCGGTTTTGTCGTGCTCGGTGCCATGTGGGCCTGGCTTGCGGGATGGATGCTGTTCTCCTGACGGGATAACAGCCCGGTAACACAGTTTTGTTCCTGCGTTATCGGCTGCTGACCTATGTTCCCCCTTGCCGATTAGGCACGGGATGGGAACTGAGGAGGTTTGTCATGGAAAAGCCCGTCATTACGCAGGCAATGATCAATGCCTATGATGAATATACGCACCTGACGCTGGATCGCCGCAGCTTCATGGACAAGCTGACGAAACTCGCGGGTTCAGCGACCGCTGCCGCGGCAATCGCGCCGCTCTTGGCCGCCAACAAGGCAGCCGCCGAGGTTGTCGCCGAAAACGACGATCGTCTGACCGGCCAGGATATCACCTATCCCGGCAGCGGCGGCGACATGAAGGGCTATCTGGTTCAGCCGAAGAGTGCATCCGGCAAGCTCGGCGCCGTTATCGTCATCCATGAGAACCGCGGCCTCAATCCGCATATCCGCGATGTCGCACGCCGCATGGCGCTCGAAGGTTTCGTGGCTCTCGCGCCGGATTTCCTTTCGCCGCAGGGCGGCACGCCCGAGAATGAGGATCAGGCGCGCGACATGTTCAGCAAGCTCGATGCGGCCACGGTCGCTGCAAATGGCGAGGCGACCGTGCTTTACCTTTCCAAACTCGATACGACGAACGGCAATGTTGGCGCGGTCGGCTTTTGCTGGGGCGGCGGCGCGGTCAACAATCTCGCGGTGAAGTCGCCGGAACTGAAGGCGGGTGTGGCCTATTACGGCGCGCAGCCGCCGGCCTCGGAAGTCCCCAATATCAAGGCGGCGCTGCTGCTCCACTATGCTGGCCTCGACGACCGCATCAATGCCGGCATCGATGCCTATAAGAAGGCGCTGGAGGAGAATGGTAAAAAATTTGAGATCTACATCTATGACGGCGCCAATCATGCCTTCAACAA
>Ga0209758_1001618_pt1 | contig 25654 bp, 22 predicted proteins | sample AraplaMF_Col_mMF_FD_184258 | JGI IMG/M metagenome (GOLD analysis project Ga0209758, IMG submission 184258) | Arabidopsis root microbial communities from the University of North Carolina, USA - plate scrape MF_Col_mMF (SPAdes) (version 2) | ecosystem: Host-associated > Plants > Roots > Endosphere...
TGCTGCGCCGGCTGGTGGTGATCCAGGGCGATACCGAGCCGGCCTCGGTGGAGCAGCAGCGCCATCTCGGCAAGACCGCGCCGTCGCTCTACGACATGCGCAACCTGTTCCAGGTCAATGTCGAGGAAGGCCGCCACCTCTGGGCGATGGTCTACCTCTTGCAGAAATATTTCGGCCGCGACGGCCGCGAGGAGGCCGACGACCTCCTGCGCCGCCGCTCCGGCGATGCCGATTCGCCGCGCATGCTGGGGGCCTTTAACGAGGCGACGCCGGACTGGCTGTCGTTCTTCATGTTCACCTTCTTCACCGACCGCGACGGCAAGATGCAGCTCGAAAGCCTGGCGCAATCCGGCTTCGATCCGTTGTCGCGCACCTGCCGCTTCATGCTGACCGAGGAAGCCCACCACATGTTCGTCGGCGAGACCGGCGTCGGCCGCGTCCTGCAGCGCACCTGCGAGGCGATGAAGGCGGCCGGCATCGAGGACCCCAACGCCGTGGAGAAGGTGCGGGCGCTCGGCGTCATCGACCTGCCGACCATGCAGAAGAAGATGAACCTGCACTATTCGCTGTCGCTCGATCTGTTCGGCTCGGAAGTCTCGACCAACGCCGCGAATTTCTACAATTCCGGCCTCAAGGGTCGCTTCCAGGAGACCAAGATCGACGACGACCATCGCCTGACCAACGACATCTACCAGGTGCTGAAATTCGTCGACGGCGAGATCAAGCTGGTGGACGAACCGGCGCTGACCGCGCTGAACATGCGGCTGCGCGACGACTACACCAATGACTGCGCCAAGGGCGTCGAGCGCTGGAACAAGATCATTGAAAAAGCCGGCGTCAATTTCCGCTTCGAGCTGCCGCACACCGCCTTCCACCGCCAGATCGGCGAATTCCGCGACGTCAATGCCACGCCGAAGGGCATCATCCTCAGCGATGCCGAATGGGCCAAGGCGCGCAACGACTACCTGCCGTCGACCGACGACGGCGATTTCATCGCCTCGCTGATGACGCCGGTCTCCGAGCCCGGCAAATTCGCCAACTGGATTTCGGCGCCGAAGGTCGGCATCGACAACAAGCCCGGCGATTTCGAATATGTGAAGATCGCGGCGTGAGAGGGAACGCCAACCCCGTCATTGCGAGGAGCCCTTGCGACGAAGCAATCCAGTCTTTCTTCGTGGCTCCTGGATTGCTTCGCTTCGCTCGCAATGACGGAGTTGGCGTTTCCGATGCCGCCTAAGAGACCACCATGAACGCTCCGCTCAAACAGCATCTCATCGATCCCGAGATCTGCATCAGGTGCAACACCTGCGAGGAGACCTGCCCGGTCGATGCGGTGACCCACGACAACAACAACTACGTGGTCAACGCCGAAATCTGCAACTACTGCATGGACTGCATCGCGCCGTGCCCGACCGGCGCCATCGACAACTGGCGGGTCGTGGCCACGCCGTATTCGCTGGACGAGCAGTTCTCCTGGAGCGACCTGCCGGCGCAGCAGGAGATCGAGAGTGCTGCGTCCGGCGGCGCCATCGAGGCGCTGGAGGATGAGATCGGCGCGCTGCTCGAAGAGGCGCGCAAGGGGCTGGGCGGCAAGCCGGTCGCGCCGCATTCCGCCAGTAAGCCGACGATCAATCTCTACAACCGCGGCAAGCCGGCGCAGGCCACCGTGACCGGCAACTTCCGGCTCACCCACGCGGACGCCGATTCCGACGTCCGCCATATCATCCTGGATTTCGGCGACCAGCCGTTCCCGGTGCTGGAAGGCCAGAGCATCGGCATCGCAGCACCCGGCACCGATGCCGGCGGCAAGCCGCATCTGGTGCGGCTCTATTCCATCGCCTCTTCGCGCGACGGCGAGAAGCCGAACGCCAACAATCTCGCGCTCACCGTCAAGCGCGAGCCGAACGGCGTCTGCTCGAATTATCTCTGCGATCTGCCGCGCGGCGCCAAGGTCGACGTCACCGGCCCGTTCGGCGCCACCTTCCTGCTGCCGAACGATCCCGCCGCCAACGTGCTGATGATCTGCACCGGCACCGGCTCGGCGCCGTTCCGCGCCTTCACCGAGCGCCGCCGCCGCGCCATGCCGGAAGCGCCGGGGCGCCTGCTGCTGTTCTTCGGCGCGCGCAGGCCCGAGGAACTGCCGTATTTCGGCCCGCTGCAGAAGGTGCCTGATAGATTGCTCGGCAAGCACTTCTGCTATTCGCGCGTCCCCGGCGAGCCGCGGGTCTACGTCCAGGACCGCATCCGCACCGAAGCCTCAGCGGTCGCCGCGCTGCTCGGCGACCCGCACACCCACGTCTACATCTGCGGCCTCAAGGGCATGGAGAGCGGCGTCGACGAAGCCTTCGCCGACGTCTGCCGTGGAGCGGCGATCGACTGGAAAGCGCTGAAGCCGGCGATGCGCGAAGCCGGGCGGTATCACGTCGAGACGTATTGATGAACTACGCCCGCCACAAGAAACCCTCATGGTGAGGAGCCGCGCGCTTGCGCGGCGTCTCGAACCATGGGCAGCGTGGCCATCCTTCGAGACGCATCGCTTTGCGATGCTCCTCAGGATGAGGGCTTTCCCTGAAGCAGCGAAGCGCTCCTAATCCCACCCATCGCCCTTGATGCCCGGATTCGCATAAACGATCCCGCCATCCACCACGATCGTCGCACCCACCACATAATCCCCCGCGCGCGACGCGAGATAGATCGCAGCCCCCGCCATGTCCTCGTCGGTGCCGATCCGGCCCGCCGGCACTCGCTGCGCGACCTCATCGGCGTTGTCGCGCGCGGCCTTGTTCATGTCGGATTTGAACGGCCCCGGCGCGATCGCCGACACCACGATGTCGTCGCTGATCAGCTTCACCGCCATCCGCCGCGTCAGATGGATCAGTCCCGATTTGCTGGCGGCGTAGGAATAGGTCTCCATCGGATTGACGAAGATGCCGTCGATCGAGGCGATGTTGATGACCTTGGCCGGCTGCTGCGTGGTGCCGGCGGCGCGCAGCAGGCTCGCCAATGCCTTGGTGAGAAAGAACGGCGTCTTGACGTTGAGGTTCATCACCTTGTCCCAGCCGCTCTCCGGGAATTCGTCGAAATCCGCACCCCAGGCGGCGCCGGCGTTGTTGACCAGGATGTCGAGCTTCGGCTCGCGCTTGGTGATCTCGGCGGCCAGCATCTCGATGCCGGTCATGGTCGAAATGTCGATCGGCAGCGCGATGCATTCGCCGTCATACTCCGCCGTCAATTCCTTGGCGGTGGCTTCGCACGGGCCGGCCTTGCGCGCGGTGATGTAGACCTTGGCGGCGCCCTGGCTCAAAAATCCCGCCGCGATCATCTTGCCGATGCCGCGCGAGCCGCCGGTGACCAGCGCGATGCGGCCCTGCAGCGAAAAAAGATTTTTGAACATGGCTTCCTCCCCGGGGGTGTTTGGAGGAAGCTGTGTGACGCGCGGCCCCTGGAGTCAAGGCAGCGGTTATGCCGCGTCGACGCGCCGAAACCCATTCCAGAGCGCGGTGGCGGCACCCGAGGTCAGCACCGGCAGGTATCGCTCATCCTGGTAATTGCCGTTCAGCGACACCCGCGGCAGCGCGGTGAGATGATTGGCGTTCCCGGCGAAGATCATGCCTGGCCGCGTCGTCACCGCGGTCTTGAACCCGTTCGTCCGCGCCAGCGCGAACTCCCGCCCGGCCGCGGCGTTGCGGTCGCCATAGGGATAGGCGAAATGCAGCGCCGGGCGCTGCAGGGCGTCCTCGATGCGGGCCCGGCTGGCCGCCATCTCGTGGCTGGCCATCGCCTCGTTCTGCTTGGCGAGATTGCAATGGCTGATGGTGTGGGCGCCGATCGTCACCAGGGGATCGTCGGCGAACGGCTTCAATTCGTCCCAGGACAGGCAGAGCTCGCGGCTGATGGCATCCTCGTCGACGCCATGGCGCGCGCACAAGGCGCTGATCTCGCGGCGGACATCGGCCTCCCCGGGCAATCCGCGCAGCCAGTCATGCAGCCGGTTGAACGCGGCCTGCTTGCCCGCCGGCGTCGTCGCATCGAGGTGCTCGATGACGCCGCCGATTGCGGCACTGACGCGTTCCGCCCTGGCGATCACCCGCTCCAGCGCCACCCACCACAGCCGGCCGGTGCCCTCGGCGAAATCGCTGGCGACATACACCGTAAACGGCGCATCGAACTGCCGCATGACCGGCAGCGCGAAGTCCCGGTTGTCGCGGTAACCGTCATCGCAGGTGAAGCAGGCGAAGCGCCGCGAAAAATCCTGTTCGAACAGCCGCTGGTGCATCTCGTCGAGGCTGACGATGTCCACGTCCTGGCTGCGCAGGTGGGCCAGCACCGCATGCAGGAAATCAGGGGTGATTTCGAGGTGATGGTTGGGCTGGAAGGCGATGTCGCGCCGCGGCCGGACATGGTGCAGCATGAAGATGGTGCCGACCCCGGCGAAGATCGGCGCCAGCAGGTGATGGGCGCCGGTAAAGGCCAGCGCGCCAAGCCCGGCGCGGATGACGTTGTTGCGTAGCTGCTTCATCGCATGGCCGGCGGTTCGAGGGTGGCGGACGCTAGCCCGGAACCGCTGAACAAACGGTTATCCGGCGCCCCGGGGCCCCTTCGGCGGTCACCGGCGATTTGGTTTGACAGCCTTGCAACGGTTTGTTTTCTCTCTGTTTCCAGAGCCGCAGGACGCCCAATGCACGGACTTTTCAGGTGGAGCAGCAAATGGTGGCCGGGGCTCATCCCCCTCGCCATCCTTTGGATCGTCGCCGCCTGGACCTCGACCGCGCCGCTGGAAGCTGATCTGGCCGCGCGCAGCAACGCCTCGCTCAAGGACACCATCCTGGACAAGCGCCGGATCGAGGTCGACGGCCGTGACGTAACGTTCTCGGCGGACGCGTTCTCGGAGGACGGCCGCCGCAGTTCCGTCGCGTCAGTCGAAGCCACGCCTGGGGTGCGGCTGGTTCACGACGAAACCCGCCTCGTGCCCGAAGCCAAGCCGTTCGTCTGGTCAGCGGAGCGCGATGTGGTCAGGCTGACGCTGGGCGGCTCGACGCCGCTGCCGGCCAGCAAGAACCGCCTCACCGAGGCCGCCCGCGCCGCGCTCGGCGGCGTCGAGGTGGTCGACCGTATGGGTCTCGCCCGCGGCGCCCCGCCGCGCTTCGATGCCGCAGCATTGCTGCTGATCGACCAGGTCGGCAAGCTGAAGGACGGCAAGATCACCATTTCGGACACCTCGGTGAGCCTGTCCGGCATGGCCCGCGAACTCGGCGGGCGCGAAGCCATCGCGGCGGCGCTGAAGAACCTGCCTGAGGGCTTTTCGGTCGCCGCCAATGAGGTCAAGGCGCCGCCCTATGTCTTCCAGGCCAACAAGGACCCGGTCGCGGTGACGCTGACCCTGACCGGCTATGTGCCCGACAACAGTGTCCACGCGGCGCTCGCCACCACCGCGGGCCGCAAGTTCTTCAATGAGAAGGTCGTCGATAACCTCAAGGCCAGCGTCGGAGCCGCGCCGGGATTTGCCAATGCCGTGACCCGGGCGCTGGGCGCGCTGTCGCGGCTGTCGACCGGATCGCTGGTGGTCTCGGACCGCGAGGTCAGGCTGTCCGGCGACGCGCTCTATGATGCGGCGGCGGGACAGATCCGCGGCCTGGCCAGGGAATTGCCGCAGGGCTGGACCGCAAAAGTCGAGATCTCGGTCAAGCCCGCCGCGGCACCCGTCGACGCCACGGTCTGCCAGCAGCTGTTTTCGGAATTGCTGGGCAAGGGCAAGATCCGCTTCGAAGCCGGCCGCGCCACCATCGATCCGGATTCCGCCGGTCTGCTCGACCGGCTGGTGGAGATCGCGCAACGCTGCCCCGGCGCCAGCATCGAGATTGCCGGGCATACCGACGCTGACGGCGAGGATGGGTTCAACCAGGCGCTGTCGGAGAAGCGGGCGCAGGCGGTGGCGGATTATCTGGTCAAGGCCGGGCTTCCGGCCGACCGATTCAAGGCGGTGGGCTATGGTTCGACGCAGCCCGTGGCGACCAACGATACCGATGAGGGCAAGGCGCAAAATCGCCGCATCGATTTCCTGGTGAGGTAGCGGATGATGTTTCTTGCGACGTTTCACTGGGGCTGGCTGGTGGGGGCCGTGTTGCTGGGGTTCGCCATGGGCTGGATCGCCGTGGTCCATCGCGGCCAGGGCGTCTCGAAGACGACGGCGCGCTGGCTCTCGCTGCTGGTCGCCGTGCTGATCGCGGTGGCGCTGGCTCACCTCGTTCCCGGCCGCTTCGGCTACTGGCTCGACCTCGGCCTCATGCTGTTTGCGGCCTATCTCGTCGGTTGCGCGGTCGGGTCGTGGCTGCGCGACTGGGTGGTCTCCCGCCACGTTGCGGCGTGAGCGACGCATGACGCTCGCGGCCCACTACCGGATGTTCGGCCACTACAATGCCTGGGCCAATGGCCGGCTCTACGACGCCGCGGCGCGGCTGGACGACGCGCAATATCGGGCCGATCGCGGCGCCTTCTTCAAGTCCGTCCATGGCACCTTGAACCACCTGCTGGCAACCGACCGGATCTGGATGCAGCGCTTCACCGGCGCGGGCGGCGCGCCCGCCAGCCTCAATGCCATCCTGTTCGACCGCTTCGACGAGTTGCGCGCGGCCCGCCAAGCGGAAGACAGCCGGATCGTGTCGTATGTGGATGGCCTCGACGAAGCGCGCATCGCGGGAACGATCAGATATCGGCGGGTTTCGACGCCCGAATGGTTCGAGCAGCCGCTGGCGCCGGCGTTGGCGCACTGGTTCAATCATCAGACCCATCATCGCGGCCAGGTGCACGCCCTCCTGACCGGGCTGACCGGCGAAGCGCCGGAGCTCGATCTGTTGTTCTTCCAGCGGCTCGCCGCCAAGCCGGCCGGCTAGTTCATGCCCCGTAAAACCCCGCAGGTCCGCCGATTGCAGCGCACAGTCACGAAACCTTCATTACGTGCCGTGCAGTGTCGCGGTAAAACCGCAGTTGCGCCAGGGATGCGGCAAGTTGGCCATCTGGTGGTTTGAATCCGGCCTAATATGTTGAAGGAGCGCGTTTTATTCCCACTGATCGAATTCCACTTTTGCCCAAAACGCGCTACGACAGTCGGGCCGGGAGCCAGCGCGGCGATGGCAAGGTCGAGGTTTGCTCCACTGCCGTCATTCGCGGAAGCGTATTCGAGGTCTAGATGCTGGAAGCAATACGCGGAACGGTCTCGTTTCTGCGCCACAAGCAAATCCTGCACAAACTTGGTGTAGTGGTCAGCGTCACGGTCATCGCGGTCGCTTGCTACGTGCTCTTTCACATGTTGCGGCACATCAACTTCGACGATGTGCTGGAAGCCATCAAGGCAACGGAACCCTCTTCCATCGCCCTGGCCGGTCTGTTCGTTGCCGCGGGCTACTTCACCCTGACCTTCTACGACCTGTTCGCGGTGCGCGCGATTGACCACAGCCACATTCCCTATCGGGTGAATGCACTCGCCGCCTTCACCAGCTATTCGATCGGCCACAATGTCGGTGCCAGCGTGTTCACCGGCGGAGCGGTCCGCTACCGCATCTATTCCGCCTGGGGCCTGAACGCGATCGACGTCGCCAAGATCTGCTTTCTCGCCGGACTGACATTCTGGCTTGGCAACGCCGCGGTGCTGGGTCTCGGCATCACCTATCATCCGGAGGCCGCCGCCTCGATCGACCAGTTGCCGGCCTGGCTCAACCGGATCCTGGCGATCGGAATCCTGGTCGCCCTGGTTGGCTATGTGGTCTGGGTCTGGACCAAGCCCCGCACCGTGGGCCGGGGGCCCTGGACCGTGGTGCTGCCGGGCGGCCCGCTGACCCTGCTGCAGATCGCGATCGGCATCGTCGATCTCGGCTTTTGTGCGCTCGCGATGTATGTGCTGGTCCCGGACGAGCCCAACCTCGGCTTCGTCGTCGTCGCGGTGATTTTCGTGTCGGCGACGCTGCTCGGCTTTGCCAGCCATTCGCCCGGCGGCCTCGGTGTGTTCGACGCCGCCATGCTGGTCGGCCTGTGGCAGATGGACAAGGAAGACCTGCTGGCTGGCATGCTGCTGTTCCGGGTTCTGTATTATCTTGCGCCGTTCTTCCTGTCCGTAATCTTGCTGACGCTTCGGGAGGTTATCCTTGGGGCCAGATTGAAGCGACTCGGTGCACCGGCACCGGCACCGGTTCTGGAGCCGGCGACGGCGCCGGCACGAGAGAGCGTACAGCTCAAAAAGCAGGGCGGTTCCGGCGCCTGAAGCAAGATCCGGGTCAGGGAGACAACCGCCCGATGACAGTAGACGCCTCCTCTTCGTCCATCTTCTCGCCGTGGCCGGACCGCTTGCGGCATTCAGCTATTGTTCTGCTCACCGCCGGGCTCGCGCTCGCCGCTTTGGTGATGTTCGGCGAACTGTCGCCATTGCGCGCCGCGATCGTCTTCACCTGCATTGCCGGTGCGGCGCTGGTGCCATGGCGCTTGCATCATGCCGCTGCCTCTCGCGACGAGGCGATGGGGGTCAATCCGGTGGAGACTGCTGCGGTCCGCGCCATCGTTGCCGGCATGCCCGATCCCGCCGTCCTGCTGGACCGCGCCGGACGGGTGATCCACCTCAATGCAGCGGCGTCGCAACTGGCGCCCGCGCTGCGCCGCAACGAACTCGCCCAGTTCGCGCTGCGGTCGCCGGAAATCGTCACCGCACTGCGCGAGGCCATCGCCACTGCCGAGCCCAGGCGTGCGACCTATCTCGATCACGTGCCGGTGGACCGCTGGATGGAACTGATCGTCACCCCGGTCTCGGTGCCGACCGCGTTCGGCGGCACAGATTACTGCATGCTGATGACATTCCATGATCAGACGCCGCTGCGCCGGGTCGAGGAAATGCGGGCCGACTTCGTCGCCAACGCCAGCCATGAATTGCGCACGCCGCTGGCTGCGTTGTCAGGGTTCATCGACACGCTGCAGGGGCCGGCCAAGGAAGATGCCAAGGCCCGCGAGCGCTTCCTCGGCATCATGCACGCCCAGGCGACGCGGATGGCGCGGCTGATCGACGATCTGCTGTCATTGTCGCGGGTTGAATTGTCGGCGCATGTCCGGCCCGACACCCTGGTCGATATCGTGCCGATCATCCGCCAGGTGGCCGACGGGCTGGAGCCGCTGGCCGGCGAACGTCAGGTGGCGATCCAGATCGATCTGCCGCCGGCACCGGTGGTGATCGCAGGCGACCGCGAGGAACTGCTGCGGCTGTTCGAGAACCTGATTGAAAACGCCCTGAAATACGGGGCTTCGGGCGGCAAGGTCATCGTCTCGCTGATCTCGGCGGCGTCGACCGAGGGAACGCCGGAAATTCGCGTGCTGGTGCGCGATTTCGGTCCGGGCATCGCGCCCGAACATCTGCCGCGGCTGACCGAACGGTTTTATCGGGTCGACGTCGGCGACAGTCGTGCGCAGGGTGGCACCGGCCTCGGTCTGTCGCTGGTCAAGCACATCCTGGCGCGCCATCGCGGGCGCCTGCTGATCGAAAGCGTGCCGAAAAACGGCGCTACTTTCACCGCCTGTTTCCCGGCCGGCAAGACGCCGGGCCGCGACCCGGGCAGCCTGCCGGCCCCGCAGGCCCAGGCCGGTTAGCGGGTCGGCATTTAGCGAGTGGGTTTGGGCTGCTGACGGCGGCGGTCGCTCGCCGGCTGATAGGCGATGCGGGAATGATGCGCGCAATAGGGCAGGCTCGCCAGCGCCTTGCCGCCGCAGAAAAAGAATTCCGGATTGCTCGGATCGCCGATCGGCCAGTGGCAGGTTGCCTCGTTGAGTTCCAGCAGCGACAGCCGCTGGCTCATCGGCACCACGTTGTCATAGGCAACCGGATCCGGCTCCATCTCCACTTCGAAGGCGTGCGCCAGCGCGGTGTTGCCGCGTGCCACCGGTCGCGTTACCCGCATCATGTGCTGCGCGGGGCGGGCCTTGCGGGGGCGCGGCGCCGCCGAGGACGGGCTCTTGGCACGGCCGGAGAGGCCCAGCCGGTGGACTTTGCCGATCACGGCGTTCCGCGTCACGTTGCCGAGTTCCGCCGCAATCTGGCTGGCCGACAGGCCCGCTTCCCAAAATTTCTTCAGTTGCTCGACGCGATCGTCGGTCCAGGTCAATACCGTCATCGCACTCTTCCCTTCTGTTGCGCCAGCCGTTGCTTGCGACGGCGCCAATTCGAATCCTGCAAAAAATCCCTGTCGGCGGAATCCCTTAGCCCTCGCCGGGCGCATCGAGCGCGCCCGGGCGTTTACGCCGAACACAGGACTTGAGAAGGAACACAACCGCGCACGAGATGTCGTACCCGACAGCCCAAAAGCTACAATATGCCGTGACTCGCGCGCAAGAGTCCGCGTCAATGCGTCCACATATTCTGGGGTCTTCAGGTAGTTTACCTAGCAACAAAATCGGCTTTTTCTGCGGCCCGAAGGCAGTCGCGCGTCCTGTCCGGCCCACACCCGGTTGACAGTCATAACCGCGCACATAGAATAATGTTCACGTGCCGCCTTGAAAGGCGGCACGTTTCGTTTCCGGGACGCTGTTGATCCGATCGCGCTAATGCGCCGCCGGCAAGACTCCCCAACCTGTTCGATCGGATCGGCCATGGACAAGCACCCGACGCCCCACCTGATGCCGGTATTCGCCCGCGCCGATGTCGCGTTCGAGCGCGGGGAGGGGGCCTGGCTGATTGGCACCGACGCCGAGCGCTACCTCGATTTTACCAGCGGCGTCGCGGTCAATGCACTCGGTCACGCCCACCCGCATCTGGTTGCCGCCCTGCAGGAGCAGGCGACCAAGCTCTGGCACATGTCCAACCTGTTCAAGAGCCCGGACGGCGAACGGCTGGCGGCGCGGCTGTGCGAGCGGAGCTTCGCGGACGTCGTCTTCTTTTGTAATTCCGGTGCCGAGGCGATGGAATGCGCCATCAAGGTCACCCGCAAGTACCACGCCGCCAAGGGGCATCCGGAGCGCTACCGGATCATCACCTTTGAGGGCGCCTTCCATGGCCGCACCCTGGCGACGCTGGCCGCGACCGGCGCCGCCAAATATCTCGAAGGCTTTGGCCCGCCGATGGACGGCTTCGACCAGGTAGCGATGGGGGATATCGACGCCGTCAAAAAGGCCATCGGTCCTGGCACTGCCGGCATCCTGATCGAGCCGCTGCAAGGCGAAGGCGGCGTACGTGCACCGCCGCACGCCTTCTTCAGAGCGCTGCGCGAGCTGTGCGATCAGAATGGCTTGCTGCTGGTGTTCGACGAGGTGCAGACCGGGATGGGTCGCACCGGCGCGCTGTTCGCGCACCAGCGGATTGGCGTCACCCCCGATGTGATGTCGTTGGCCAAGGCGCTCGGCGGCGGCTTTCCGATCGGCGCCTGCCTGGCGACGGCCGAAGCGGCGTCCGGCATGACGCCGGGGTCGCACGGCTCAACCTTCGGCGGCAATCCCTTGGCGGTCGCGGCGGCCAATGCCGTGCTCGATGTCATGCTCAAGCCCGGCTTCTTCGAACATGCGCAGCGGATGTCGCTGCTGCTCAAGCAAAAGCTGGCATCGGTGATCGATCGCCATCCCGAGGTCGTCAGCGAAGTGCGCGGCGAGGGCCTGCTGATCGGCGTAAAGGCGGTGGTGCCGGCGGGCGATCTCGTCAATGCGCTGCGCGAGGAGAAGCTGCTCACCGTCGGCGCCGGCGAAAATGTCGTGCGTTTCCTGCCGCCGCTGATCGTCAGCGAGGCGGAAATCGAAGAGTCCGTGCAGCGGCTGGAGCGCGCCTGTGTGGCGCTCGCAGCGCGGCAGCCGAAGCGGGAGGCGGCGCGATGAGTCCGCCGCGTCATTTCCTCGACCTCAGCGAACTGCCGCCCACTGAACTGCGCAGCATGCTCGACGCCGGTGTCGCCATGAAGGCGAAGCTGAAGGCGCATGCCAAGCGCGAGAAGCCGCTCGAGGGCAAGACCCTGGCGATGATCTTCGAAAAGCCGTCGACTCGGACCCGGGTGTCGTTCGATGTCGGCATGCGCCAGCTCGGCGGTGAATCGATCATGCTCACCGGCGCGGAAATGCAACTCGGGCGCGGCGAAACCATTGCCGACACCGCGCGGGTGCTGTCGCGCTATGTCGACGCCATCATGATCCGCATTCTCAACCACGAAGCGCTGTTGGAACTCGCGGCGTATGCCACGGTGCCGGTCATCAACGGGCTGACGCGGCGGTCGCACCCCTGCCAGGTGATGGCAGACCTGATGACGTTCGAGGAACATCGCGGCCCGATCAAGGGTCGCACCGTCGCCTGGACCGGCGACGACAATAACGTGCTGGCGTCGTGGGCCCATGCCGCCGAGCGTTTCGATTTCGAGCTCCGTGTCGCAACACCGCCGCAACTCGCGCCGAACAAGCTCATGCGGGACTGGATCAAGGCGACGGATGCGCCGATCGTGCTCGGCAACGATCCGGAGGCCGCGGTACGCGGCGCCGATTGCGTCGTCACCGACACTTGGGTGTCGATGGGCGACAAGGACGGCGAGCATCGGCACAATCTGCTGAAGCCCTATCAGGTCAATGCAAAGCTGATGGCGCTGGCGAAGCCCGACGCGCTGTTCATGCACTGCCTGCCGGCCCATCGCGGCGATGAAGTCACCGATGAGGTGATGGACGGCCCGCAATCGGTGGTATTCGACGAGGCCGAAAATCGCCTGCATGCGCAAAAAGGCATTTTGGCCTGGTGCCTCGACGCGGTGGGATAGCTACGTCCCTTCAAGTCATCCCGGCCTTGGGCCGGGATCCGGAGTCTCTGCCGCTCGATTCTTGCGGAGCGTTGGAGCGACGACTCGTGGAAACTGCATTGCCGGGGTTTCGATTCGGGCCCTCAGACCCCAGATAGAACGCCATGACATCACAAGCTCCCGATCCCAAAATCCTTGAAACCCCCACGCGTGCCCCGTCGGCCGTGCCGGTCGATGACGTGGCGCTGCCGTTCGAGGTCGGCGCCCTGGATCTGCGTGGGCGCCTGACCCGGCTTGGGCCCGCGCTCGACGAGGTACTGACCAAGCACGATTATCCCGCGCCGGTCGGCAAGCTGCTCGGCGAGGCCATCGTGCTGGCCACGCTGCTCGGCAGCTCGCTGAAGTTCGACGGCCGCTTCATCCTGCAGACCCAGACCGACGGACCGGTATCGTTCCTGATCGTGGACTTTCAGGCGCCGGACCGGATCCGCGCCTACGCGCGGTTCGATGCCGCCCGTCTCACCCCGGGCCTCGACTCCGGCGCATTGCTCGGTCATGGCCATCTCGCCATGACCATCGATCAGGGCCCCGACATGAGCCGCTATCAGGGCCTGGTGGCGCTGGAAGGTGGCAATCTCGAAGATGCCGCACATGAATATTTTCTGCGCTCGGAACAGATTCCGACGCGGGTGCGGCTCGCGGTCGGCGAGGAGTGGCGCGGTGGCGGCGAAGGGCCGAAGCATCGCTGGCGCGCCGGCGGCATGCTGCTGCAGTTCCTGCCAAAATCGCCGGAACGCGCGCGCCAGGCGGATCTCCATCCCGGTGACGCGCCGGAGGGCGCCGAGATGCCGGCCGTCGTCGAAGACGATGCCTGGGTCGAAGGCCAGTCGCTGATCGCCACGGTCGAAGATGTCGAACTGATCGATCCCGATCTGTCGGGCGAGCGCCTGCTGTACCGGCTGTTTCACGAGCGCGGCGTGCGGGTGTTTCCGTCGCTGCCGCTGCGCGCCCAGTGCTCCTGTTCGCGCGAGGCCGTCACCTCGATGCTCAAGAGCTTCACCCCCAAGGATCGCGCCGACATGGTCATGGACGGCAAGGTGGTAGTGACCTGCGAGTTCTGCAGCTCGGTGTATGAATTCACGCCGCAGGAAGCGGGTGTGGAGCAGGACGCTACTCCCGGGGAGCGGTCAGCTTCAGAATAGTTTCGTTGATCCAGCCATAATGAGGCGCGAGAGTGACCACCCCCGAGATGACGCCGCACGAGCCGCGCACGATCACTCCGACAAGGGCGTACATGCCGCGATAGGTGAATACTGGACCACCGGAATCCCCCCAGCAGCCTCCGGCGGCATCCTGTCCCGCGCTCACAAGCGTCAACCAGCCCTTGGTGGTGCCAGAAACCCGGAGCAGTCCCATTCGCAGCGGGGTTCCTCCGATCGTATAACCAGCTGCAGTCGTGCCATATCCGGCAACAATCAAGTGGTCGCCTGTGCCGATGGTCCGTACGCCCAGAGATGCCGGGATGAATCGATCAGGCAACGGCTTTTCCAGCTTTAGTATCGCAAGGTCGGGCGAAATGGTGTCCGAGGAATTATAAAGCGGATGCCGAACGGTCTCCACGACGGGAATGTACGCGAACAATTTTCCTCCCCAATTACCGGCGATTTGCAGATTCGCTTCCACGCAATGGGCCGCCGTCAGAACGATGTCCTGCGCCAAAACGACTCCGCTGCATAGGCCACGCGACGTTGCAACGCCCACCGTGTAGCGTTGCACCGCGCCCTCGGCGAGGTCCGCGCCGACGAGACTGCTGGCTGGAGAGCAGTACAAAAATAGTGAGGTCGAAAGGATTAGGATTTCCGCTGGAACGGCTTTCTTCATGGTACGTTTGCCCCGTCCACAGCGTGATAAAGTCGTCATTCAGACTGTCAGGCGTCCAAAAGTAGCAGTGTAGCCTAGGTGCAATGAGGAGAACCCGGGTTCAAACGAAGTCCTAATTCAGCACCCGCTTGACGTCCGGACTGTCCAGCGAAAATGCCGGCACGTCGATTTCGAACCGCTCGCCATTGGCGGTCACCATCTGGTAGCGGCCGGCCATGAATCCCGAGGCGGTCGGCAGCGGCACGCCGCTGGTGTATTCAAAGCGCTCCCCCGGCGCCAATATTGGCTGTTCGCCGACCACGCCCTCGCCGCGCACTTCCTGCTTGCGGCCCGAGGCATCGGTGATGATCCAGTGCCGCGTCCTCAGCTGCACGGTCTCCTTGCCGGAATTGACGATGACCACGGTGTAGGACCAGAAAAACTGGCGGTTTTCCGCCGACGAGCGTTCCGGAAGGAAGTTCGGTTCGACGGTGACTTCGATCTGACGGGTTATGGCGCGGTACATGCCAGTCGATCTTCCCAAAAGATCCTCCAGAGCGTGATCCGGAAAAGCGGGTGACGGCTTTCCGAAACGATCATGCTCGAACAGTCGTGCTCTGCGCCATCATATCGAAATCCACCGGCGGAACCAATCGCTGTTGCCGCCGCCCGACGGTTATTTGAGCGCGGGATCGTGATCGTCGTTTCAACATAGTTCCGACCTAAATCTGCTTCACGCGCTTGATCGGCCGATGAAAATTGCCTGTAAATCGCTGACGCGATTCTGCCAACCCCTCATAGCGGTGCCCGATGACATCCGTTGCCGACCCAATTGCCGGAGCGCCGCCAGTGGAGTCGCCGAAAGAGGCATCGTCGCGGGTTTCGAGCCGGGCGGCGGCATTTCCGGTGGTGGCCGGGGAACGCGAGCTGCGGCTCGATCTGTTTCGCGGCATGGCGTTGTGGCTGATCTTCATCGATCACCTGCCGCCCAATATCCTGACCTGGTTCACGATCCGCAACTACGGTTTCAGCGACGCCACCGAGATCTTCATCTTCATCTCCGGATATACCGCGGCATTCGTCTACGGCCGCGCCATGCACGAGCAGGGCGTGATCGTCGCCACCGCGCGGATCCTGAAGCGGGTCTGGCAGATCTACGTCGCGCACGTGTTTCTTTTCACGATCTTCCTGGCGGAGATTTCCTACGTCGCCACCAGCTTCGAAAATCCGCTGTATTCGGAAGAAATGGGCATCCTGGATTTTCTCAAGCAGCCCGATGTCACCATCGTGCAGGCGCTGCTGCTGAAATTCCGGCCCGTCAACATGGACGTGCTGCCGCTCTATATCGTGCTGATGCTGTTCCTGCCGCCGATCCTGTGGCTGATGCAGCGCCGCGCCGACCTCGCGCTGGGGTTGTCGGTGGTGCTCTATGCCGTGACCTGGGAATACGATCTGTATCTGTCGGCCTATCCCAACGGGGTCTGGGCGTTCAACCCCTATGCCTGGCAGTTGCTGTTCGTGTTCGGCGCGTGGTGCGCGCTGGGCGGCGCCAAGCGGATGTCGGGAATTCTGACGTCGAACATCACGCTGTGGATCTGCGTGGCCTATCTGCTGGCGGCGTTCTGGGTGACGCTGACCTGGTATGTTCCCCAGTTCCATCACTTGCTGCCGCGCCTGATCGAGCAGTGGATGTACCCGATCAACAAGACCGACCTCGACGTGCTGCGTTTCGCGCATTTCCTGGCGCTGGCGGCGCTGACCGTACGTTTCCTGCCGAAGGACTGGACGGGTTTGAAGTCGGTCTGGCTGCGGCCGCTGATCCTGTGCGGCCAGCATTCGCTGGAGATATTCTGCCTCGGCGTGTTCCTGGCCTTTGCCGGTCACTTCGTGCTGGCCGAGGTATCGGGTGGCGCCGGAATGCATTTTGTTATCAGTGTTTCCGGAATCATCATTATGACAGCCGCGGCATGGCTGTTTTCATGGTACAAGGGCGTCGTTGGCAAGAGCGGAACGCGCGCCAAAAGCACCGACGCTGATGCCGACCTCGCCGGAGGGGGATCATGAGGGCCGACGTCAAGGCCGCCTTCAAAGCTGTCTTCAAGGTTGCTGTCCTGTGCTGGATGGCGCTTGGCGCTTGCCTGGCGGCCGCTGCGCGCGCCGAGGACGTTCCCCATTGCGATGTGCCGGCCTATCTGCTCAGCAGCGAAAGCGGGCTGTCCAAGGTCGAGCAGGCCTTGAAGAACGGCCAGTCGCTCCAGATTCTGGTGGTAGGCAGCCGGTCTTCAACCATCGGTACGTCTGACGGCGCTTCCGCCTATCCGGCCCGGCTGCAGGCGGCCCTGCATGAAAAACTGCCCAAAATTGCGGTGAACGTCAGCGTCGAACTGCAGGTCAAGAAGACCGCCGAGGAGATCGTTCCAAGCCTTGAGAAGCTGGTGGAGGAGCGCAAGCCCAACCTGGTGATCTGGCAGACCGGAACCGTCGATGCCATGCGTTCGGTCGATCCGGACGATTTTCGCGGCGCCATCGACGAGGGGGTTGCTGCGATGCAAAAGGCCGGCGCCGACGTAGTTTTAATGAATCTGCAATATAGTCCCCGGACGGAGACGATGATATCGGCTTCGGCCTACCTAGATAATATGCGCGTGGTGGCGCAACAGCATGACGTTCCGCTGTTCGACAGGTTTGCCATCATGCGACAATGGAATGAGACGGGGGATTTCGATCTGTTCAGTCCGTCGCACGGGGTCGAATTGGCAAAGCGGGTTCACGATTGCCTCGGCCGCGCGCTATCGACGTTCGTGATCGATGCCGCCCATGTCAACCGAGCGGACTTGAGGATTCAGCGTTAATGAATTGTGTGCGTCATAGCTTCGGAGTTGCCGCCTGCGCCGCGCTTGCCATCGCTGCAGCGGCGCTGTTTGTGCCCGCGCCGCCAACGCCGGCTCTGGCACAGACCGCCCAGGTTGCGGCTTCGGACAATAACAGGACCGCCGCCGACGGCGCCGCCGCCTCCGGCAACCTTGCGTCCGTCGACCCGGCTGTCACGGGAGCCACGCCGCCGAAGAAGAGCCTGACCAGCAAAGCCATCGACAAGGTCAAGCAGGTTGCCAAGAGCGCCAGTGACATCTTCAACCGCGTGCCCTGCCTGCCGCCGAAGAGCGGCGCCAGGTCGATGGGGTCGCTGCCGCATGTCGCAAACAAGCTGGCCGCGGGCAAGCCGATCCTGATCATCGCGTTCGGTTCGTCGTCGACCGAGGGTTACGGCTCTAGCGCTCCGGAGTTTACCTATCCCAACCGGCTGGCCGCGCAGCTGCGCCGCCAGTATCCGACCGCCGACATCACGGTGCTCAATCACGGCAAGGGCGGCGAGGATGCGGCCGAGATGATGAAACGGCTGCAGGCATCGGTGATCGACATGAAGCCGGACCTGGTGATCTGGCAGGTCGGCACCAACGCCGTGCTGCGCAGCATTGATCCGACCGAGACCGCCAACATGGTGGAGGACGGCATCGGCCGCATTCAGGCCGCCGGCGCCGACCTGGTGCTGGTCGATCCGCAATATTCCCCCGCGGTCAACGCCAAGGCCGAAAATGCCGGCAAGATGGTGCAGCTGCTGAACAAGGTCGCAGCCCTCAAGCATGTCGGGGTGTTTCCGCGCTTCGAAGTGATGCGGGAATGGCACGAGGGCCAGTCGATGCCGTTCGACACCTTTGTCATCGCCGACGGCCTGCACATGAACGACTGGGGCTATGCCTGCTTCGCCCAATTGCTCGGCGACGACATCATCAAGTCGGTCGGCCAGGTCAAGCTTGGCGTCAACGCGCCTCCGACCGTGCAGGCCTCTCGTCAGCCGATGTGAGTTGAGCGCTTGACTGCGTTCGCGTCGTCCCGGCCTTCGCCGGGACGACCCGGCACTTCAAACCTTCACGCCTTTTCCAGCGCCGCCTGCATATCCTCGATCAGGTCGTCGCGGTGCTCCAGCCCGGCCGAGTACCGGACAAACCCTTCGCTGATGCCGAGTTCGGCGCGGGCTTCCAGCGTCAGCCGCTGATGGGTCGTGGTGGCCGGATGCGTCACCAGGCTCTTGGCGTCGCCGAGATTGTTGCTGATCCGCGATAGCTTCAGCCCGTTGAGAAAGCGGAACGCGCCGGCCTTGCCGCCCTTGACCTCGAAGCCGACCAGCGTCGATCCGGCGCGCATCTGCTTCTTCACCGTCGCCGCCTGCGGATGGTCGGCGCGGCCCGGATAGATCAGCCGCGAGATCTTTGGATGCTGTGCCAGGAAGTCCGCCACCGCGGCGGCGGTTTCGGTCTGCGCGCGCACCCGGATCGCCAGCGTCTCGAGGCCCTTGACCAGCGTCCAGGCATTGTACGGCGAGATCGAGGGACCGGTCTGGCGCATGAAATTATGGATGTGCTCGGCGATGAAGGCCTCCGACGACAGGATGATGCCGCCGAGGCAGCGGCCCTGGCCGTCGATATGCTTGGTCGCGGAATACACCACGACGTCGGCGCCCAGCGTCAGCGGACTTTGCCAGATCGGCGTCGCGAACACGTTGTCGACGATCAGCCGCGCGCCGCCCTGGTGGGCGATCTCGGCGATCGCGCCGATGTCCATCACGTCGAGCGTCGGGTTGGTCGGGCTTTCCAGGAAGCAGGTCCTGGTGTTGGGCCGCATCGCCTTTTGCCACTGCTCGAGATCGAGGCCGTCGACCAGCGTCGACTGGATGCCGTAGCGCGGCAACAGGTCCTCGACCACGTAGCGGCAGGAACCGAACATCGCCTTCGCCGCCACCACGTGATCGCCGGCCTTGAGCGGCGCCAGGATCGCGGTGGTGACCGCGGCCATGCCGGTGGCGGTGGCGCGTCCGGCTTCGGCGCCTTCGAGTTCGATCATGCGGCGCTCGAACATCGAGATGTTCGGATTGGAAAAACGCGAATACAGAAAGCCGGGATCTTCGCCCTTGAACCGCGCCTCGCATTGCTCGGCGGTGTCGTAGACAAATCCCTGGGTCAGGAACAACGCTTCGGATGTTTCGCCGAACTGCGAGCGCAGATTGCCGGAATGGACCAGCCGGGTTTCGGGACGATATTTCGCGGTAGCGGACGCGGCTGCTTTAGTCTCAGACATGTGACCTCCGTCGTGGCCATTTCGAAAAAATGGCCACAAAAAAACCGGCCTGGAAAATTCCACAGGCCGGGATCACACTGTCCCCGGCCTGTTTAGCGACTTATTTAACGTGGCTGCAAGCCGGCCGGCTCAAATCACCACGGGATAAGTGGTAGCCTTATTCCGCTGCGCCCTTTCCGTCAAGCCGGCCATCGGATAACCGATGAAACGGCCTGTTTTAAGTGACGGAATGGTGAAGCAGCGCTTTTCGAGGACGATGACGTGCCGTTTACGCTTGCTCCCGATGCCAATGGCATTCTTCCCGACCGCCTGATCGCGGCGATGGCCGATGCCGGCCTCATCCTGCCGGCCTATCCGTTCGTCGAGAGCCAGATCCAGCCCGCCAGCCTTGACCTGCGGCTGGGCGATATCGCCTATCGGGTCCGCGCCAGTTTTCTGCCGGGACCCGGATCCACCGTCGCCGAGCGCATCGACGAATTGAAGCTGCACGAAATCGATCTGTCCGACGACGCGGTGCTCGAAACCAATTGCGTCTATATCGTGCCGTTGCTGGAAAGCCTGGCGCTGCCGCCGTCGATCGTGGCCGCCGCGAATCCGAAAAGCTCGACTGGGCGGCTCGACGTCTTCACCCGGGTGATCGCCGACGGCACCCGCCGCTTCGACATGATCGGCGCCGGCTATCACGGGCCGCTCTATGCCGAAATCAGCCCGAAGACATTTCCGGTCCTGCTCCGCGAAGGATCGCGGCTGTCGCAGGTGCGCTTTCGCACCGGCGACGCCGTTCTCGATGCCGACGAACTTGATGCCCTGCATGCGCGGGAGCGGCTGGTCGATGCCGACGACGCAGACCTCAACCATGGCGTCGCGCTGAGCGTCGACCTGTCCGGCGAAAACGGCAGCGGTTTCGTCGGCTATCGCGCCAAGCGTCACACCGGCGTGGTCGATATCGATCGTCGCGGCGGCTACGCGCTCGGCGAGTTCTGGGAGCCGATCGCGGCGCGGCCCGACGGCACGCTGATCCTCGATCCCGGCGAGTTCTATATCCTGGCCTCGAAGGAAGCGGTGCAGGTGCCGCCGGATTACGCCGCCGAGATGGTGCCGTTCGATCCCCTGGTCGGCGAATTCCGCGTCCACTATGCCGGCTTCTTCGATCCCGGCTTCGGCTATGCCGGCGCCGGCGGGCAGGGCGCGCGCGCCGTGCTGGAGGTGCGCTCGCGCGAGGTGCCGTTCATTCTCGAACACGGCCAGATCGTCGGCCGGCTGGTCTATGAAAAGATGCTGGCGCGGCCCGATGCGTTGTATGGCCAGCGGATCGGCTCCAACTATCAGGCCCAGGGCCTCAAGCTGTCGAAGCATTTTCGGGTCTGAGCCCGGCGCCGGCCGGATATGCGATGACATCTTCACTCCCCGAATTGCCGGACGGCCGGCATGTCGCGGCCTCGATCGATCGGTGGCGAAGCGAGCATCCCGCTTTCGCCACCCTGATCGGTCAGCAAGGCGACGTTTGCTCTGCACTGCGACAGTTCGGATCGATCTGTCGAAAGAGCGGTCAACACCAACTCGCCGTCGAGGCGTTCACGGCGGCGCTGGCGATTGCGCCGACCGACGCATGGCTGTGGCGCGAACTCGCATCCGTCTATCAGGTCGCCGATCGCGACGCATCGGCCGAGGCTTGCGCCGCGCGGTCCCTGGCCCTCGATCCCGGTCACGCCGCGACCTGGCTGCAATATGCGAGCCTGGCGGACAAGCTCGATCACACGGACGCTGCGGAAGAAGCATACCTGCGCGCCCTCGCGCTCGATCCAACTTTGGGCGACGCCAGGCTCGGATTGGGCGTGCTGTATTTGAGGGCCCGGAAATTCGAAGACGCGAGCCAAAGCCTGCGCCAGGCCATCGCCCTCGGCAGCGATCATGCCGTCACCTATCTCTGCCTCGGCCAATCGCTCTATATGCATGGCCGCTTCGGCGAAAGCGTCCAGGCCTTCGAGCAGGCCGCCACGCCACTCGCGGGCAACGCCCGGCGCCTCTATGCGCGGGCACGGCTGTTCGCTTCCATCCTGAGCGGCGAAATGACGGAGGCGATTGCCGGATACAATGCCACCGCCGGAGCGGATGCCGAACCGCTGGACGACGTTCTTCGCGATGCCTTCTCGCTGTTCAGCGGCTACGGCATGCATGATGCCGCAATTGCGGTCGGACGCCTCAGGCTCGCTTTGGCACCCGATGACCCGGTGCAGCGCTATCTGCTCGATGCGGTCGCCGGGCAGCCGCACGACCGCGCGCCAGCGGCCTATGTGGTGAGACATTTCGATGAATTCGCCGAAGGCTTCGATAGCAAGCTGGTCGATGTGCTCGGCTATCGGGTGCCGCAAGATCTCGCGAGCCTTGTTTCATCCTGCCGTACGGATTTTTCGGCCATGCTCGATCTCGGTTGCGGCACCGGCCTCGCGGCTCGACCGTTGCAGGGTCTGGGCGGCCATCTGATTGGCGTCGACCTGTCGGAAAACATGCTGGCGGCGGCTGATCGTCGCGGCGTCTACGCAGCGTTGGTCAAAGTCGATGCGGTGGATTTTCTTGCGGACAAAACCCACCGTTTTGATCTCGTCTTCGCCGCCGACCTTCTGATCTACTTCGGCGGCCTGGACGACCTCGTTGCCGCGATTGCGCAATCATTGGTTCCCGGCGGCCTGTTTGCGGCGAGCATCGAGCGGGCCAGTGATCGTGACGTCATCCTGCTTCCCTCGGGTCGATTTGCCCACGGTGAGGCGTATTTCGAAGCGGTGATCGGCCGGCATTTCCGGATCGTGCGGAAGCAGCAAACCGGGCTTCGTCTCGAAGCCGGGCACCCGGTTGCCGGCCTGCTCTATGTCATGCGCCGGGACAGCGGAGCCGAGGGGCTGCCATCGTACCCGCCGGAAGCGGGTCATTGATCTAGATCAACGGCCGATCCCCCGCAGTCGTTTAGAGTGGATTCAAGGTTCCGGCGCCGAAGCCGTTCATCACTCGATTTGAACGAGACGCGCATGTCGACCACAGGCGGCACCGACGGCTATTCGCGTCGCAGACGCATGGAAATCTTCGCTTTCCTGTTCCTCACAGCAGTACTGATGCCTGCGTTGGCGGTGGCTACCGTCGGCAGCTACGGACTTACGGTATGGGTTTACCAGATGTTTGCCGGGCCACCCGGCCCGCCGTCCCGGTAGATGCTGCGCAAGGCAAGGACGGTTTCGTGCCCAGACTTCAATCCACCATCGATCGCCGCGCCCTCTTGAAAGGGCGCCTGCTCAATCCGGACCGCGTCATCGCGCCGCCGGGCGGTGAGATCGCCAGCATCCTGGTTCAGGCCCGCGCCGAGCGCCTTGATGGCGTCGAGGCCGCGATCCTGGCGTTGCCCGGATGCGAAATCCACGCGCGCGATCCCAAGGGAAAACTCGTGGTGGTCATCGATGTCGCCGATGCCGGCGCCATCGGCTCGACCCTCAACGAGATTGCGTCGCTGCCCCACGTCTACTCGGCCGCGCTCGTCTTTCACGCCATCGATGCCGGCTAACAGCCGGAGAAGGAACCGTCATGTCTGCTGAAAATCCGGATCGGCGCCAGATCCTCAAGCTGCAGGCAGCCGCGATGGCGGCGGTGGCGGGCGGAATGGCCGTGCCGGCTCAGGCGGCCAACCTCGTCACCGAGCGGTCGGAAAGCGAGCTGAAATGGGACAAGGCGCCGTGCCGGTTCTGCGGCACCGGTTGCAGCGTCATGGTGGCGACCAAGGAGAACCGCGTCGTCGCCACCCACGGCGACATCAAGTCGGAGGTCAATCGCGGCCTGAACTGCGTGAAAGGCTACTTCCTTTCCAAGATCATGTACGGCCACGACCGGCTGACCCAGCCGATGCTGCGCAAGACGGGCGGCAAGTTCGACAAGAACGGCGAGTTCACGCCGGTGTCGTGGGACGAGGCCTTCGACGTCATGGCCGAGAAATTCAAGGCCGCGTTGAAGAAGCGCGGTCCGAGCGGCGTCGGCATGCTCGGGTCCGGGCAGTGGACGATCTGGGAAGGCTATGCCGGCCTCAAGCTGATGAAGGCCGGCTTTCGCTCCAACAATCTCGATCCGAATGCGCGGCACTGCATGGCGTCGGCCGCCGTCGGATTCATGCGCACCTTCGGCATCGACGAGCCGATGGGCTGCTATGACGACATCGAGGCCGCCGATGCCTTCGTGCTGTGGGGCTCCAACATGGCGGAGATGCACCCGATCCTGTGGACGCGGGTCGCCGACCGCCGCCTCAGCGCGCCGCATGTGCGGGTCGCGGTGCTCTCCACCTTCGAGCATCGCTCGTTCGATCTGGCCGATATCGGCATGGTGTTCAAGCCGCACACCGACCTCTATCTGCTCAACGCCATCGCCAACTACATCGTCAAGACCGGCCGGGTGAACAAGGATTTCGTCGATCGGCATACGCTGTTCAAGCGCGGCCAGACCGACATCGGTTATGGGTTGCGTCCCGAACATCCGCTGGAGAAGAAAGCCACCGGCCGCGCCAAGGCCGGCGACGCGACCGACATCACCTACGACGACTACGTCAAATTCCTCTCCGACTTCACCCTGGAAAAGGCCTCGGAGATGTCGGGCGTCCCGCTCAACCGGCTGCAGGCGGTGGCCGAACTCTACGCCGATCCCAAGGTGAAGGTCACCAGCTTCTGGACCATGGGCTTCAACCAGCATACCCGCGGCGTCTGGTGCAACAACCTCATCTACAACATTCATCTTTTGACCGGAAAGATCTCCGAGCCCGGTAACAGCCCGTTTTCGCTCACCGGCCAGCCGTCGGCCTGCGGCACCGCGCGCGAGGTCGGCACCTTCTCGCACCGGCTGCCGGCCGACATGGTGGTGACCAACAAGGCGCATCGCGACAAGGCCGAGGAAATCTGGAAGCTGCCCGAGGGCACGATTCCGGACAAGCCCGGCTATCACGCCGTGCTGCAGAACCGCATGCTGAAGGACGGCCTGCTCAACGCCTACTGGGTTCAGGTCAACAACAACCTGCAGGCCGGCGCCAATTCGAACGAAGAGACCTGGCTCGGCTATCGCAACCCCGACAACTTCATCGTGGTGTCCGATGCCTATCCGTCGGTGACGGCGCTGGCGGCCGATCTCATTCTGCCCACCGCGATGTGGGTTGAAAAGGAAGGCGCCTATGGCAACGCCGAGCGGCGCACCCACGTCTGGCACCAATTGGTCACGGCCCCCGGCGAGTCGCGATCCGACCTCTGGCAGCTGATGGAATTTTCCAAGCGCTTCAAGACCGAGGAGGTCTGGCCGGAAGAGTTGCTGGCGAAGAAGCCGGAATACCGCGGCAAGACCCTGTTCGACGTGCTCTATCGCAACGGCCAGGTCGACAAGTTTCCACTGTCCGATATCGAGGCCGGCTACGCCAACGACGAGTCGAAAGCCTTCGGCTTCTATGTCCACAAGGGATTGTTCGAGGAATACGCCAGTTTCGGGCGCGGCCACGGCCACGACCTTGCGCCGTTCGACACCTATCATCAGGTGCGCGGGCTGCGCTGGCCGGTCGTCAACGGCCAGGAGACGCGCTGGCGTTTTCGCGAAGGCCTCGATCCCTATGTGAAGAGCGGCAAGGGTGTCGAGTTCTATGGCTTCCCGGATGGCCGGGCCCGCATCTTCGCCCTTCCATATGAGCCGCCGGCGGAATCCCCGGACAACGAATATCCGTTCTGGCTGACCACCGGGCGCGTGCTGGAGCATTGGCATTCCGGCACCATGACGCGGCGGGTTCCGGAGCTGTACAAGGCCTTCCCGGAGGCGGTCTGCTTCATGCATCCGGACGACGCGATCGAGGCGAAACTGCGCCGCGGCGATGAGATCAAGGTGGCGTCGCGACGCGGCTTCATCCGCACCCGGGTCGAGACCCGCGGACG